>Ga0209483_1003114_pt1 | contig 11046 bp, 9 predicted proteins | sample NGEPerA_FD_184508 | JGI IMG/M metagenome (GOLD analysis project Ga0209483, IMG submission 184508) | Arctic peat soil microbial communities from the Barrow Environmental Observatory site, Barrow, Alaska, USA - NGEE PermafrostL2-A... | ecosystem: Environmental > Terrestrial > Soil > Wetlands > Peat... | reverse complement strand
GGGTTGGGCCGCCTTTTCAACAACGGCTCACCGACACGGTCGTCGGACGAGCTGTCGAACGGATTGGACTCATCTGCAGTCAGCAGCCCGGCGGCCTCGCCGACCACCTCCGGCAGTCCAGTGCCCGGCAGTGCGTCGCCTGCCGTGTCCGCCAGCCCGTCACCGAGCGGTGTCGTACCGACGGCGAGTCCATCGGCTTCGCCGACAGCGAAGCCAGCAACCCCGAAGCCGACGACTGCAAGGCCGACCGCTGCAAAGCCGACCGCTGCAAAGCCGGCTGGGAGCAAGATTGGCCCAGCAACCGCCGTCCCGGTTGCTGGTGCTGCGTCATTTCAGGACCCGGCCACTGGTGACCCGGCCATTGTCGTCCAACCCAAGGCTGGCGATTTCCTCGGTTTCGACGCCGTCTGCCCACACGCTGGCTGCACCGTCGGCTATGACCAGCAGCGGGTGCGGTTCGTGTGTCCCTGCCACGGTTCGGAGTTCAACTCGAACACCGGCGCGGTCGAGGTCGGCCCGGCGGCCCGCGGGCTGCGCCGTATCACGGTCGCCGAGGGGTCGGACGGTCAGCTGTATGCCAAGTAGCCACGGGAGATATCGCCGCGATCGGGCGTTTTCGGATGACCGCGATGCTCGCGTTCGGTTCGTGGCTGGTGCATGCTTGAGCCGAACCGGGCGCCTTTGTCCGGCGCAGGGGGACGGATGACCTGGATGGGTGGGCACGCCAGTTGGATGACTCGGGTCCGGAACACGATTCCGTCCCACGCCGGATCTGCCAACTGTCTGTGCACATGCTCAGCATCAGCGGCGCAGGTATCTCTATGGTGACAAAGACCGGCAACCGTGGCGTCGTATGTGCCACTGACGACGTCTCGGCGCGCATCGAGGACCTTCAATTCACCCTGGGCGAGGGCCCTTGCGTCGACGCCGCCCAGTTCGGCGCACCGGTCATGGTCCCTGACCTGCGGACCCCAGATGACATCGTGGTCGATCGCTGGCCCGCGTTCCTCGAGGGTGCGGGAGCTGCCGGCGTCCGTGCGGTATTTGCATTTCCGCTACGAATCGGGGCAATTAACGTCGGAGTGCTCGACGCCTACCGAAGCGTTCCCGGGCCGCTTCGCGACGGCCAGTTGCGCGCGGCGCTGCTTGCTGCCGACGCGGCTGCCTTGGCGCTCCTGGACATTGATCCCACCGGCGACCTGTTCTCCGACAATGCCGACGCCCGTTCGACCTACCAGCTCCAAGTGCATCAGGCCACCGGCATCGTGCAGGTTCAACTTGAGATCCCAACGGAGGAAGCGTTCCTGATGCTTCGCGCGCGTGCGTTCGCGCTCGGTCGACCGTTAGTTGACGTAGCGACGGATGTCGTCGCGCGTCGTCTTCGTTTTTCGGTGGAGGATCAATGAGTAGCGGTGATGTGGCCGGTGGATCGGCCCAGGACCGAGACCGCGAGCAGTTGCTCGCGGAAACGTTCGTTGTGCTGGCCGACACTCTTGTCGATGATTACGACGTCGTCGATCTACTGCACCAACTGGTCGATGCGTGCGTGAACCTTCTCGGCGTGACAGCTGCCGGCCTGCTGCTCGATGATCAGCGCGGCAACCTCGCCGTCGTCGCCTCCTCCAATGAGGAGACCCGCTTGCTCGAAGTGCTCCAGCTGCAAAGCGACGCCGGGCCGTGTCTCGACTGCGTGCGTAGCGGCGTGCCCGTCAGTGTCGATGATCTCGAAGCCGATCAGAACCGCTGGCCGGTGTTCGCTGCGGCCGCAATGTCGGCCGGGTTCCGGTCGGTGGCCGCCGTTCCGCTGCGCCTTCGGTCAGAAACGATCGGTGCGTTGAACATGTTTCACGGTGCGCCACATCCGGTGCCCCTCAACGATCGACGGCTCGCGCAGGCGCTGGCCGACGTGGCAACCATCGGTATCTTGCAGCGGCGCTCGACCCATCGCAGCGCGATGATGGCTGAGCAGCTCCAACACGCACTCAACAGCCGGGTCGTCATCGAGCAGGCGAAAGGTGTGCTTGCCGAGCGAAATGGGGTTGATATGGACACCGCCTTCAACGCGCTACGCCGTTATGCCCGCAACCACAACCGCAAGCTCAGTGAGCTGGCGATGGAGGTCGTGCGCGGCGAGATCGATCCGAGCTCGGTCCAGACCGAACGCCGGGTCACCTGAGGCGCGACGTCTGCGTCGCCTTTCGTCGGCAAATGCTTGGCACGTCGGTTCGTCACCGTTTGCGATATTTTTGTGCCATCATGGGATAGTTCCACGTGCTTGGGTTCGTCTGGACCTTGCCCCTCGGCGCGTCAGCCTCTGACCGAAGGCGGCGAGCGCATGACCGAGCGGCTGATCGAGGCACCTGATGCCTTGCTCCCATCGCAACCAGTCGTTGTTTGTGCCTGCGGCCACGACTCCGCACGCCACGATCGGACGGCATTGCGCTACTGCCTGGCAACGGCATCCAGCGAGTTGCGTCGCGACTGCATTTGCAACGTCGCGCAGGCCCAGCCCATGAGTCGACGATGAGGCGCCCAAAATGAGGGCAGCTATCGAGGACGTCTTGGTCGGGGGTGAGCGCGGTGCCCCTGCTGCAGACCGGCTATGTGCAGCTTGCCTGCCTCTGTTGGGAGTCGATGCTGCGGCCATCTCGCTCATCGACGAAGGCGAGAGTCGCGGAACATTCGGTGCGAGCGACGCAGCTGCCAGGCTGCTCGATTCGTTGCAGTTCACGGCGGGTGAGGGACCGTGCCTCGAGGCGGCGGAGAAGATGGTGCCGGTGCTGGTGCCCGACATTCATGCCCAGGACGAACCTAGGTGGCCCGCATTCAAGGACGCCGCGGAACGCGCCGGCGTTCGAGCCGTTTTTGCTCTGCCGATTCGGGTCGGCATGATCGGTCTTGGAGCCCTCGACCTATTCCGCTCCGTGCCCGGTCCACTGTCGTCGGCACAGCTAACCGACGCGCTCATGGTCGCCGATGCCGCGGCGCAGGTGCTGCTCGACCTCGTCGATGAGTCGAGCGTTGCAGCGGGGAGGGGCGATCCCGTGGCGCAATGGGCGCAAGTCGCGTCACTGTCGCGTGTTGAGGTCTACCAAGCGACCGGGATGATCATGGCCCAGCTCGATCTATCACCCGCATCGGCATTGGTGCGTCTGCGTGCGTACGCGTTTGCGAACGAACTCACTGCTTCCGAGGTCGCTCAGCTGGTCACGTCCCGCGATTTGCGTATGGAGGCTTGAGCAGAGGCAGATTGGACTCGGCGCCAACCGGCGACGAGCGTGTTGCTCCAGAAACTGGCAACGCATCCCGCACAGCGTTTCTGCGGAGGTGGGCTGCAGTGGCGGCCACAGGGCAATGCGCGCCGGACGCGGACGTTGCTGCGCTTGCGGATGTGTCGCCGGGTTCGGTTGATTTCGAACCGACGCTCGGGATTCCCTGGCAGAGTGGCCTTGATCCGCTGACCGGGTTGGCGGACCGCCGTTGGTTTCTGCGGGCGGTCGCCGTATCCGACGGTTCAGACAGTGGCGGTGATTCGCAGGCGGACGACGTCGGCATCATCGCCGTTCGCATCAACGGGTTGAGGAGCCTTCGGGCGAGTCACGGCCAGGTCGCCGCCGACGGCGTCTTGTTGCTGGTCGCAGAGGTGTTGCACGGTTGGAGCCGCGGCGACGACCTGGCCGCCCGACTGGGTGTCGACAGTTTCGGCATCCTCGCGCATACGGATGCTGAGGGCCTGACCGCAACCGCTGCGCGGCTGCGGACAAAGCTCGCCGACGCCGGCGTGTCCGCGACGGTCGGGTCAGCCATGCGCGCCGCGCAAGGCGGAGCATCGCAGGCATTACGGACTGCGAACCGTGACGTCGGCAAAGGCAACGGAACTCGACGTGCCGATGAGGCGGCGGCGTCCCGCGCGATCCGCGGCGCAAGCGCTGGAACTGCGGCCCAAGTAATCCAGGCGCAGGCGACCGGCATCTTAATGCAATGGCATCGCTGCGGGGCGGATCGCGCGCGCCTTGAGCTCGCCTACCAAGCCCACGAGATGGGCCTCCCAGTCACCTCGATGGCTCGGTTGCTCATAGCGGTTGCCTCGGGCGCGCCGCTTAGCGATCAGGAGGCCGCCTACGGCATCGATCTCGAACGCTCGACGAGGCTGGCCGCCAATGTCAGGGACGGCATGACGCCACAAACGGCCAACCCCAGCAGCGATCAGATTGCAAACGGGGACGTCGCACACGACGACGGCGCGTACACACCGAGCCGTCAGATGCAGCCGGTCTGGAGTATTCGACCGCCGAACTCCGCGAGCGGGCTGCTGTCGTTGGCGGGTTCAGATGCGTCGATCAGGTCCGAGGATCTGCTGCTCGCCGGCCGCTACCGCGGCGCCGCGAGCCCGAGCGGTTCGGGAGGTGATTGGTTCGACGCGTTCATCCTGCCTGACGGCACCGCGGCACTGGTTCTGGGTGACGTTGCTGGTCATGATGCGCTCGCGGCGACGACAATGATGCAGCTGCGAACCCTCTTGCGAGGCTTCGCTGTCACGCGCGAGATGGTTCCGAGTGAAGTGTTGCGGAGGCTCGACGTGTTCTTCGCCCACCTCGATCTCGACGTGCTTGCGACGGCGTTCTTCGGCTGGGTGCACCCTGATCCGGCCGGAGGGCTGGTGCTTCGTTGGTGCAACGCCGGTCATCTACCGCCGCTCGTGGTCGGCGCCGACGGCGAGACGGTCATCCTCGAGACTCGAAATGACCTCCTGCTCGGTCTGGGCCTGGAAACCACTCGTGCCGACTTGTCGCTGCGGTTAGCAGCGGGCAGCACCCTGCTGTTGTACAGCGATGGACTGATCGAGACTCGCAACGCCGACCTCGATCACGGTCTCGAGCGGTTGCGGACCGCTGCTCGCGAGGTCGCAACGCTGGACGTCGCAGAGCTCTGCGACGAACTGGTGTCGGCCATGGTCGGAGTGAGCCCCCACGACGACGTGACCGTGCTGGCGGTTCGAATTCCGGACTAGTAAGGAAACCGGTGTCAGGCTGTCATTGTCTGCAGTTGGGCACTAATGGCTGTGGCGCTCGTTGGCCTCGCGAAAAAGTAGCCCTGGGCATACTCACAGCCGATCGTGGTGACTTCGTTGCGCTGCGCGTGCGTCTCGACACCTTCCGCCGTGACAGCGAGGCCGAGCACATGGGCGAGATTCGTGACTGCAGCAACGACGGCGCTGCCGGTCGACAGTTCGCCGATATCGGCAATGAAACTCTGGTCGATCTTGATGATGTCGATGGGCAGTCGCCGAAGATAGCTCAAGGACGAAAATCCCGTTCCGAAGTCGTCGAGCGCGAGCCGCACGCCAAGCGCCCTGAGGTTGGTCAGCAAGTCGATGGCATGGTCGAAGTCTTCGATAAACAGACTTTCGGTGACCTCGAGAATCAACGAGCTTGGATCCATCTCCGTCCTGTCGAGAACGCTGGCGACGATCGCGCGGAAGTCAGGGCTCATCAGCTGTCGGGCCGAGACGTTGACGGCCAGATCCAGTGTTATGCCGGGGTTCGTCCGGAGCCACTCGCGACGGACACGACAGCTGCGCTCGAGCACCCACGCGCCGAGTTGGCTGATGATGCCGCTCTGCTCTGCGACGGTCACCATCGTCATTGCCGGCACCGCGCCTCTGACCGGGTCGTTCCAGCGCAAGAGCGCTTCAACGCCAGTGATTGATCCGTCGCTACTGCGCACGATCGGCTGGTAGGCGAGGTCGAGCCTCCCCTCGGCGAACGCCGCCCGTAGCTCGATCTCGAGGCTGTCGCGATCGGCCGACATCAAGGCTTCGCGCAAATCGATGATCTTATGCCCACCGCCGCCTCTGCGCTTGGCCTGGTACATCGCGATGTCAGCTTGGACGACAAGCTTGTCGGAGATGTCCTCCCCTGGTCCGGCGAAGGCCATCCCAACGCTCGCCGTCACTGCGAGCTGCACTCCGCCAACCGAGAATGGCTCCATAAACGCGCCATCGACGCGGATCGCGAGCGCCTCGACGTCCGCCGCGCTTTGCAGGTCCTCGCACAGAAAGACGAACTCGTCGCCGGAGAATCGGGCAAGGGTGTCACCAGGTCGGACGACGGCGGCGAGCCGTTGCGCGATCGCACGCAGGAGATCGTCGCCGACGTGGTGGCCGTGCGTATCATTCACGCGTTTGAACCGGTCTAGGTCGACAAAGAGCACCGCGGCGTTGGTGTGCGAACGCTGCGCACGTTGCGCGGCGTGTTCTAACCGCTGCTGTAGCAGCAGTCGGTTTGGCAGACCGGTCAACGGGTCGTGCAGCGCACCGTGTCGAAACCGCTCGGAGGTCGTGCGGCTGTCTTCGCGCGCTTGTGCGTTTAGCAAGTAAGCGGCGGCAACGTCGGCTAACGTTTGGGCGGCCGCCAAGTCGTGTGGGGCGAGCTCACCAGGTGCGTCGCGGTAGAGGTCGAGCGCACCAAGGCGGCCACTACCATCGCGAAGCGGAAACGTGAAAACGGCGCCTAGGCCGCTCGCGACCGCCGAAGGGGCGAATCGCGGGAAGCGTGTATCGGCGGTGAGGTCTGGTACCGAGATGGCCTCGCCACGTTGGTAGGCCCACATGCAGGGCCCGTCGCGAAGCTCGGTTTGCAACCGCTCGAACAGCATCGCGGACTCGTCCGATGCGGCGATGTACTGCGGCGCATTGCCTGCCGAGATCAACGTGACGCCTGCTGCGGTGATCGGCAGGATCTCGACGATGCGCCCGACCAGGTGGTCGAGGATTCGCTGGATCGGAAAGTCGGTGGCCAGGGTGCGTGCGAAATCGCTGAGAACCGCGGAGAGCTTGCCCTCGTCGACCACGAACACTCCCTGGGGCGCGCCTGTGATGCACGGCCCGCGAGAGTTTCTGGACGGGAAGATCCCGAACTCCCACGTTACCAGCATGAAACTGCACATCGTGCCTTTACTGTCCGATTAGCCGTCCGGTTTTGGCCGCGAGGAGGCGACCGGCAGGGATCGTTCCCATGGCCATGTCTGTTAACCCCGCAAATTCGCAATCACGGCATGAGCCTGAAGGACCCCCTTCTTATAACGAAATCGCGTCGATCTTGCCTGCGTTGACTCCGTGGTCTTGACAGCGCCCACGGTCGCTCCGACACTCATGGCCAGCTGACGTGGGAACGTGCCCACGTAAGACCAGATTCGAAGGTCCCCAAATCGGGTGGCTTCCAAGAGCGGGTTCACGTGGTGGGCCCCAGGAGGATCCATGTTCATGGCTCGTAGAAACCGCGCGCTCGTAGGCGCGGTCGCGGTGGCCGCTCTCGCGGTTGCCGGCTGCTCGTCCAAGGCCAAGACGGCTGCTGCACCGTCAACGAGCGCGGCACCGTCCAGTGCGGCGGCTGGTCCGTCGTCCGCACCTGTCGCGGCAACAAGCGCCGCAGCATCGTCTGCACCGGCGTCCGCGCCAGCAGCCGGCGGCGCACCTGAGACCATCACGATCGGGCTGTTCGGCACCTTCGGCTTCAAGGAAGCCGGACTGTACGCGCAGTACGAGAAGCTGCACCCGAACATCACCATCAAGGAAGACGACGTCGAGCAGTCGAGCGACTACTACAAGGCGCTGCAGACCCATCTCGCTGCCGGTTCTGGTCTCGACGACATTCAGGGCATCGAGATCGGATTCGTTGCCGATGTCACCGCCAATCACGCGGACCAGTTCGTCGACTTCAACTCACTTCCCGAGGGTGCGCAGCTCAAGAGCACCTTTTACCCCTGGAAGTGGGCGATGGCGAGCACCGCCGACGGAAAGACGATTGGGCTTGGTACTGACGCTGGTCCTGAGGCGATGTGCTACCGACCCGACCTGCTGAAGGCCGCGGGCCTGCCATCGGATCGTGCGTCGCTGGACACGCAGTGGTCGACGTGGCAGGGCTTCATCAACTTCGGCAAGCAGTACGTCGCGAAGACGCACAAGCCGTTCCTCGACTCCGCAGCGAGCATCTTCAACGCGGCGGTCACGCAGGGCACCGAGGGGTACGACAACACGTCTGGCAAGCCAGATGTGAAGGCTTCTGACGGCGTAACCACGGCGTGGACACTGGCAACCTCTGCAGCGCAGGCGAAAATCACTGCGGGTCTCAGCCAGTTCTCGACCCCGTGGAACCAAGCGTTCGCCAACGGTGAGTTCGCGGCGATCTCCTGCCCGGCGTGGATGCTCGGTTACATCACCTCCGAAGCAGGGCAGGCCGTCTCCGGTGACTGGGACGTCGCGAACCTACCCGGCGGCGCGGCTAACTGGGGTGGTTCGTGGCTCGGGGTCCCCAAGACATCGACCCATCAGGCCGACGCCGAGGCGCTTGCCGAGTGGCTGACCGCTCCTGCGCAGCAGATCACGATGTGGACGTCGCAGCAGCACTTCCCGTCGTCATCGACAGCCGCCCAGGATCCTGCGGTGGCAGCTGCAACCAGCGTGTACTTCAACAACGCGCCGATCGGCCAGATTTTTGGCAGCTCCGCGAGCAAGTTGAAGCAGCAGCCGATTGGTCCGTACGACACGCAGATCCAAAGTGACGTCGACACCTCGCTGGCCAATGTGGAGACCAAGGGCGAAGCGCCCACCAAGGCCTTCAGTGAAGCGTTGGCCAACATCGCGCAGGTGGTTGGTAGCTAAGAATCGCAGTGCTCGCGCCAGCCGGCCCGGCCTGGCGCGAGCACTGCATCGGTGAAGTCCGGCGACATCGGCGGTCCCCCTTTTCCGTCGATGCCGCCGGCTTCATGCATAACGTCTCGAATGCATTCGGTCGATCGCGAAGGACTTTGGATGACAGTGCTCGCCGGCTCTGGCCGTCGTGCCGCAGCGCCACCGGCTCGGCAATCGAAGCGGCGCGTGAGGCGACTTGGTTCGCGCGCCGCATACGCCTACGTAGCGCCGTTCTTCGTGGTCTTCGCCGCGTTCGGTCTGTACCCATTGCTCTACACCGGTTGGGTTTCACTACACAACGTAAACCTCGAAAACCTGCACCACTCGACGTGGCTCGGCCTGCACAACTATGTCGCGTTGTGGCACAACCAGTTCTTCTGGAATGCCCTTCGAAACACGATCTCGATCGGCATCATCTCGACCGTGCCGCAGCTGTGCATGGCGCTCGGGCTCGCGCAACTTCTCAACTACAAGATGCGGGGTCGGACGTTCTTTCGAGTTGCGATGCTGATGCCTTACGCGACATCGGTAGTCGCCAGCACGCTCATCTTCGCGGAGCTGTTCGGCCGCGACTATGGCCTCATCAACTGGGTGCTGCACTTCTTCGGCGTGCACCACATCTACTGGACAAACGGCGCGCGTTGGCAGTCACAGATCGCCCTCGCGGCGATCGTCACCTGGCGCTGGACCGGCTACAACGCCTTGATCTATCTCGCTGGTATGCAGTCGATCCCGACCGATCAGTACGAGGCGGCCGCGATTGACGGCGCCAGCCGGTGGCAGCAGTTCTGGTTCGTTACGGTGCCGTCCCTGCGGCCGACGATTCTTTTCACCATCGTCATTTCCACCATCGGTGCGATGCAGATGTTCGCCGAGCCTTACCTGTTCGCGGGCGACGGCACGACGAACGGCGGCGGCCAGCACCAATTCCAGACGCTCGCGTTGTTCATGTACCAACAGGGCTGGACGAACTTCCACCTCGGCCAGGCGGCGGCGACCGCGTGGACGATGCTCTTCATCATCCTGGCTCTCGTCGGTATCAACGCGGCGCTCGCGCGCGGCCGCTCCGGTCGGAACTGAGGCGGCAATGGCTAAGCCGAAAGCGGGAAAGCAACTCACGGCGGGTCGCTACACCTACGCGGTGCTGGCCCTAGTGACGATCATTGCCGTGTTTCCGTTGTACTACACGCTGATCATTGCGTCCCACACCAACTACCAGATGGCACAGACTCCACCACCGTTTGTCCCCAATGCGTCGGTCTTCCACAACATTCGCCTCGCGTTGCATGAACAGCCCCTGTTCAAGGCGATTGTGAATACCGTCATCGTTGCCGGCTCCATCACTCTCGGCACGGTGGCGTTCTGCACGCTGAGCGGCTTTGCATTCGCCAAGCTTCATTTCCGGGGGAGCCGCGTACTACTCGGGGTCACGGTCGCGACGATCGCCATTCCGCCGCAGCTCGGTGTCATCCCTCTGTTCTTGCTTATCGCGAAGCTGCATTGGGTCAACCACCTTCAGTCTGTCGTATTGCCTACGCTTGTCAGCGCGTTCGGCGTCTTCTTCATGCGGCAATACCTCAGCAATGCGGTACCGACCGAGTTGCTCGAAGCTGGCTGGGTTGACGGCGCATCGACCTTCCGGATCTTTCGCTCTATCGTGCTGCCCATTGCGAGACCGGCGATGGCGGTGCTCGCGATGCTCACGTTCCTCGCGGCCTGGAATGACTTCTTCTGGCCGCTGATCGCATTGACCAGCCGAAACCCGACTGTACAGATCGGCCTCGCCGGACTGGGGTCGGGCTACATACCGCAACAAGCCGTCATCATGGCCGGCACGCTGCTGTGCACATTTCCCGTTCTGATCGTGTTCGCCCTGTTGGGGCGACAAATCGTCGGAGGCATCATGCAAGGCGCGGTCAAGGGATGACGCAGATCGAATCGACCGATGCGCAAGACCTCGATGGCGGCAGTCTGCGATTTCCTGACGGGTTCATCTGGGGAACCGCGACCGCGGCGTACCAGATCGAAGGCGCAGTGGCGCAGGACGGGCGCACCGCATCGATTTGGGACACCTTCAGTCACACGCCAGGCAAGGTTCTTGGCGGTGACACCGGCGACGTGGCGGCCGACCACTACCACCGGTACGAGGCTGACGTCGCGTTGATGAGTCAACTCGGTGTGACCGCATATCGGTTCTCCACGTCGTGGTCGCGGATCATCCCGTCGGGCTCGGGGCCGGTGAACCCCAAGGGGATCGACTTCTACTCACAGCTCGTCGACGAGTTGCTCACTCACGGTGTCGCGCCCACCCTCACCCTTTACCACTGGGACCTTCCGCAAGAGTTGCAAGATGC
>Ga0209483_1003112_pt1 | contig 11049 bp, 10 predicted proteins | sample NGEPerA_FD_184508 | JGI IMG/M metagenome (GOLD analysis project Ga0209483, IMG submission 184508) | Arctic peat soil microbial communities from the Barrow Environmental Observatory site, Barrow, Alaska, USA - NGEE PermafrostL2-A... | ecosystem: Environmental > Terrestrial > Soil > Wetlands >... | reverse complement strand
ACCCTGCCGCTGACCGACCCTGCCGCTGACCGACCTTACGGAACCGACTGCTCGTCGAACCGCTCGGCGCAGCCGACCCCACAGAACCAGAACTCGTGACCGTCGCGCACCCGGTGCGCGGCGGCGTGGTCCGGGATCACCGACATCCCGCACACCGGGTCGACCACGTCCTCGTCGAACCCGCCGACCTCCATGCCGTCGGGGGCGCTCCCCTCACGCATGTAGCGGTCGGGGTCGGACCGGAACCGCTCCAGGCAACGGTCGGAGCAGAAGGTCACGGTCGTGCCCTCGTGCACGACACGGGCCGGGGCGTCGGCGGTGCGCACCTGCATGCCGCAGACGGGATCGATGGCGTACCCGGCGCCGCCGCCGAACCGGGCCTTGTTCCGGGCCAGCCACCACACCGCGCCGGCCACCACCAGGAAAACCAGGTTGAGGAAGGTGGTGTAGTTCCAACTGAAGTGGGCGGGCGCCACGCCGACCGCATGGTTGACCGGCACCGCGCCGAACGCCCGAAAGATGAGTTCGGTGGCCAGCCCGGCGATCACCATCAGCACGTAGAACAGGCCGACGATGCGGACCGTGAGCCGCCAGCCGTAGAACTTCCGGTAGACGAGGATCAGGGGCATGGCGATGAGGTCGGCGAAGATGAAGGCGATGACCCCGCCGAAGCTGATCCCGCCGCCCCACAGTGCGGCGGCCAACGGGACGTTACCGATCGAGCACACCCAGCTAAGGATGGCGATGATCGGGCCGACCATGGCGTTCTCGAGGGTCGTCCAGAACCCGTGACCCTGGAGGAAGAGGGAGTTCCACACGTGCGTCGGGACGAGCACGGCCAGGAGCCCGGCCACCGTGTACCCGATCACCAACTCCTTGCGGAGCATGGTGACGTCGGCCACCGCGTAACTCGAGGCATCCGACCAGGCGGCGGGTGAACGGAGCTTGGTGGCCCAGGGCTCCGACTCGAGCTCCTCCTGGCGGGACTCGGACACGCCGACCATGGCGGCGTGGTCGTGCCCGCCGTCCGCCCCACCCGCCAGCCGTTTGCGGGCCTTGATCAGGAGCACGGGCGTGAACACCAGTCCGCCCGTGAGGGCCAGCAGGATGATCATGATCGGCCCGCCGACGAATTCGGCGAGGGCGAACTGCCACCCCAGCAGGACCAGCATCACGATGCCCAGCTCCACCACCAGGTTGGTGGAGGCGATCATGAACACCAGCGAACTGACGAAGTCCGCCCCTTTGGCGAACAGGGACTTGGACATGGCGGACGCCGCATACGAGCAGGACGACGAGACCATGCCGTAGCCCGAGGCCCGGGCCACCGACGCCGGGCGGTGGTCGCCCAGCTTGGCCCGCATCTGGTCCTTGGACACGAAGGCCTGGACGGCACCGGAGAGGGTGAAGCCGAGCACGAGAGCCCACAGGGTCTCCCAGAACATGAAGAGGCCCTCGCGGAGGCCCCGGCCGATGTCGACCAACACGTTGGACACGCCGAGCAGTGGGATCACGACTTCACCAGGCGAGCGATGGCCGCGGCCGCCTCGGCTAACTTGGCGTCCTTCTCCTCGCCACCGGCCTCGACCGCGTTGACCACGCAGTGGGCCATATGGTCGTCGAGGAGGGCCAGGGCCACGCCCTGCATGGCCCGGGTCACCGCCGAGATCTGGTCGAGCACCTCGATGCAGTAGCGGTCGTCCTCCACCATTCCCGAGATCCCCCGGACCTGTCCCTCGATGCGTCGCAGCCGCTTGAGCACGGCGCCCTTGTCCTCGGCGTAGCCCGGTGTGTCCGTGTTGCCCGGTGTGTCCATCGTGCGCACCTCGTGTCCCTAGGCCTCTATACCCCTATAGGGTATCGCGGCTGCGCAACGACCGATCCGTGGCGACGATCGGAACGCTGATCAGGACCGCCCGTCGAGCCGGGAGATCAGCCGGACGGGGGCCACCGAGCGGAATGCCTCTTCGCACTGCAGCGCCACCTCATCCCAGTCGACGTCATGGTCGAGTCGCATCCCGATCCAGCCCCGTGACCCGACGTAGGGCGGGCGGAAGGAGCGGTCGGGATCCGCCGCCATGAATCCCTCCTGCGCGCCCGGGGGTGCCGCGCACCACAGGTGCGGGAAGTGGTGGTCGTGATGGCCATCGGCCCAGAGCATCACGAACTGCTTCCCGGCGAAGAAGGCCGGGGCACCATGGCTCGGGCGCTCGGTGGTGCCCGGGAAGGCCAGGCAGATCACCCGCACCTTCTGCCCGATCGCTCCCACCCCGGTCACCTCGCCGACTCTGGCACAGCCGCCGGCCCGTCACCGAGGTCATGTCGGGCGAGCCCCGGCACCGTCGGGCCCGTCCCGCTACGTTCCGTCCATGGCACTCCCCCGCGACAACGTCGAATTCACCTCCAACGGTGCCACCCTGCGCGGGTGGCGCTACCGGGCGGCGGGCGGCACTCGGGCCCCGGGCATCGTCATGGCCCACGGCCTGTCCGCGGTCAAGGAGATGTTTCTCGACCGGTACGCCGAGGCGTTCGCCGAGGCCGGGTTCACCACCCTGGCCTACGACCACTTCGGGTTCGGCGCCAGTTCCGGCGAGCCGCGCCAGTGCTCCGCCCCCTCACTCCAGCTCCAGGGCTACCGGGACGCCATCGCCTGGCTGGCCGCCGATCCGGCCGTCGACGCCGGACACATCGGCCTGTGGGGATCGAGCTTCTCGGGCGGCGAGGTCATCATGCTGGCCGCCGAGGACCTGCCCATCCGTTGCGGGGTGGCCCAGGTGCCCGGGCTGGGAGACGGGGGGCCCGACCTGCCGACGGGGGCCATGCCCGTCCTGATCGAGGCGTTCGAGTCCGGCGACGCCGACGCCACCATCGCCGCCGTCACGGCGACACCCGACGGGGCCGGCATCATGTTCGAGGACGGTGCCTACGACTGGTTCACCCGTGTGGCGACCGAACGGGCGCCCACCTGGCGCGACGAGCTGCGGATCAGCGCATTCGCCGAGGAGTACCGACCGATCGACCACCTGGCGGACGCCCGGGTGCCGCTCCTGCTCGTGGTGGCCCCCGCCGACACCCTGACCCCACCGCAGCCGGCCATGGAGCTCGCCAGCGCCATCCCCAACGTGTCGGTCGTCGAGATCCCGGGGGGCCACTTCGACGCCTACGAGTCCGGGTTCGCGGCGAGCGCCGGCCCGGCGGTCGACTGGTTCCGACGGCACCTGGCCGACTGACCACCCGGGTCGGCGGGGGCCCACCGGACACCTGGCGGCGCCCCCCACCGCTTCGGTCCCTATCCTTACGTCCGTGCCCGGCCCCTACGACCAGAGCCAGGACGACCTGGCCGCCCTCCTCGACGGCGAGCCGGCCTTTCGCACCCGCCAGGTGTGGAACGGCCTCTACCACCGGGTGCTCCGTCCCGCGGAGATGACCGACCTGCCCATCGCCCTGCGCACGAGGCTCGACGACGCGCTGCCGCCGGCGCTGGCACTCCTCGACGAACGGTCGTCCGATGCGGACCAGACCACCAAGTGGTCGTTCACCCTCCACGACGGAGCGGTCATCGAGACGGTGCTGATGCATTACCCCGATCGTTCCACCGTGTGCGTGTCGAGCCAGGCCGGCTGTGCCATGGCATGCAGCTTCTGCGCCACCGGCCAGGCCGGCTTCCGCCGTCACCTCACGTCGGGGGAGATCCTCGAGCAGGTGGCTGCCGCCGTGCGGGCGGCGCGTCCCCGTCGTCTCTCCAACATCGTCTTCATGGGGATGGGTGAGCCACTGGCCAACTTCGACAACCTGTGGCCGGCCATCGAACGGATCCACGACGACTTCGGGCTAGGGGCGCGGTCGATGACCGTCTCGACGGTGGGGATCATCCCCGGTATCCGCAAACTCACCGCCGCGCCATTACCGGTCGGGCTCGCGGTGTCGCTCCATGCGGCCACCGAGGACCTGCGCAACGAGCTCGTGCCGATCAACAAGCGCTACCCGATCCCGGCGTTGATGGAGGCGTGCGCCGACTACCGCCAGGAGACCGGACGACGGGTGTCGTTCGAATGGGCGATGATCGACGGCGTCAACGACGACGACGTGCAGGCCGCCCACCTCGCCCGACTGGCCACGTCCGTCCGGGCCCACGTCAACCTCATCCCGCTCAACCCCACCCCGGGGTACCCGGTGAGGGGTACGCCGCCCGATCGCATCGAGGTGTTCCGGTCGATCCTCGAACGCAACGGCACCACGGTCACCATCCGCTCCACCCGAGGGTCGGACATCGACGCGGCATGCGGGCAGCTGGCCGCGGCCGGCGCCGCGAAGACCACGGTCCGAATCCGCCGACCGTGAGTCGGTGCGGGCGGTGCCCCATCGGCCCTCCCAACGCTCGAAGCGCGAGGCCATCGTTTGTGTCATTATGACTGTTCAGTGACAGCAAGGGCTTGCGGAATGCGAGATCACCGGAGCCCAGCAATTGCAAGGGTCTTCGTAGTTCCACGTGAAACAAGTCACAATCTGTTCACCTCCCGGCGGTCCGCGACCATCGGAATGGTCGATCCGCTCGGACGTCGTCGCGTGGCCGCGGTCCGGTCGTCGCAGGTCGAACCACGGCCAACGGCCAATTCACACGTCTTCCCTGTTCAGCTTACTTAACGTCATAATGACATGTACACGGGTCCGTGCGGATCTAAGGTGGTGGCATGGCCAAGGAACGGAAGAAGTCCGACAAACGGGCGCCGGAACGGACCAAGGAGCGCAAGGCCGCCAAACGGCCTCCCGGCACCCGGAAGTCGGGTCGGGACGCGTCCGACGGGCCCGGTGGATTCGGCCCGGACGACCGGCCCGCGGTGACGGTCACCGTCGACGTGGTCCTGCTCGCCATGGACGAAGGTGAGCTCTCGGTCCTGCTCGTCGAGCGCCGGCGCGACCCCCACCGCAACGCGTGGGCGCTGCCGGGCACCGTCGTCGATCCCGACGAAGAACTCGTGGCCGCCGCCGCGCGGGCGGTGGCCGGACGGACGGGTGTGGTGGTGGCACCCGAGCGACTCGCGCAACTGGGGACGTTCGCCGATCCCGACCGTGACCCGCGCACTCGGGTGATGACGGTCGGCTTCGTGGCCGTCATCGAGCGGGCGACTCCGCCAGCCGGGGGCAAGGTCGCCAGTGGTCGGTGGTGGCGGGTCGCCGAGGTGGTGGCGAAGAAGGGACCGACCCTGGCCTTCGACCATGGCGCCATCCTGTCGGCCGCCCTGGCATCGGTCGACGCCGGACTCGAGTCCTCCGACCTGGGCATCGGCCTTCTCGAGGAGCCATTCACCTTGGGAGACCTCCGACGGGCCTACGAAGCGGTATGGGGCGTTCCGCTGGAGCCGGCCAACTTCCGGCGCAAGGTACTGGCCACACCGGGGTTCGTGAAGGCAACCGGTCAGGTGCGGATGGTGACCACGGGGCGGCCGGCCGAACTCTACCGACGTGGTTCCGGCGGCCGCCTCCATCCGCCACTGCTCCGCCCCCGCTGACGCGGCGCCGACCCAGCCTGCACCGGGGGGTCGGGATCGACCGATCAGCGGTCGACGGTGCGGATCACGCGTGCCGGATTGCCAACGGCCACCGCACCGGGGGGCACCGCGCGCGTGACGACCGCTCCAGCTCCGACGACGGCGTCCTTGCCGATGGTCACCCCGGGCAGGACGATCACCCCGCCGCCGAGCCACACGTTGTCACCGATGGTGATCGGCTCACCCGCCTCCCACCGGGCCCGTCGGAGTGCGGGGTCGAGGGGATGGGTGGCGGTCAGCAGCTGTACGTTCGGCCCGATTTGTACGTCGTCGCCGATGGTGATGGGCATCACGTCGAGGGCGACCAGTCCGAAGTTGACGAAGGTTCGGTCCCCGATGCGGATGTAGGTCCCGTAGTCGCACTGGAACGGTGCCCGCACCTCCACGTCGGGACCGACCCCGCCCAGCAGGTCGCCGAGGATCTTTCTGCGTCGGGTCGGGTCGGCCGTCGGGGTGGTGTTGTACGCCTCGGTCAGCGCGACCGCCCGTTGGTGCATGGCGGCGATCTCGTTGTCCACCACGTACAGATCGCCGGCCTCCATCCGTTGCCGCTGTGTCCGGAGGTCAGGGGTCGGATCGTCGGTCACCGGTCCAGTGTGCACCAGCCCCGCCACCGGGTGCCCGGTGGATCCGGTGTCGAATCCTGGAGTATCCGGGCCACGATCGGTATGGGACACTGATCCGACGCGGGCCACCGGGCGTGCGCCGGGGTAGATCGCCCCGTCACCGGTGCCCGGACGATCGGGGGATCGCGTGGCGCAACTGGAGGATGACCAGTTCGACGTCGTGGTCATCGGCGCCGGGTACGGGGGCGCTCCGCTGGCCGCCCTGCTGGCCCACCAGGGCCGCCGGGTCGCCCTGATCGACAAGACGCCCCGGGCTGGGGGCAAGACCCAGACGCTCGACCGACGGGGCTACCGCTACGAGATGTTCGGGGCCGTCGGGATCCCGGCGTTGGGCTCGCGGTTCGACGAGCTGGTCGACGTGCTCGGCATCCACGACCGCGTCACGCTGTTGGTGCCCGAGGGCCATGCCGCGGCCATCCGCTTCCGGTCACCGGATGGGACGTGGAGGTCCCAACGCAGCCCGCTGCGCCAGACGGGTGATGCCGAGGAGCTGACCACCCTGCAGCGGACATTCGGGGCGTCCGACCAGGACATGGAGCTCCTCGCCACCTTCTACCTGACGATCCTGTCTATGACCGAGGACGAGGTGGAAGCCCTCGACGACGTGGGGATGCTCGCGTTTCTCCGGCCCTTCGGGTTGCCGGCCGGCCTGGAGAGCCAGATCCTGGCCACCATGAACATGTTGTTCGTGGTGCCGGTCGACCGCCTGGCGGCCAGCGAGGGCGTGCTCGTGCTCCGACAGGTGGTCCTCGGCGGGGCCGGCCGCTTCCACGCCGGTGGCTACGGGCAGGTGGCCGAGGCGTGCGCCGCCTACGTCGGCGCAAACGGTGGCGCGTTCGTCCGTTCCACCCGGGTCGACGAGATCGTCATCGAGGATGGCCGGGCCGTCGGCGTGCGGTGTGGGGAGCGCGTCCTGCGGTCGACCCTCGTCGTCTCCAACGCTGGGATCCAGCCCACGGTCCTCAAGTTGGCCGGATCCGGGCACTTTCCGGCCGAGTACGTGGCCATGGTCGAGGGCCTGGAGCCGAGCTGGAGCATCGCCGGCCTGCGCTACGTGCTCGACGAGCGGGTGTTTGACGCCGCCCTCACCCCGATCTTCTCCGACCAGAGCTGGCTCGACTCCGAGCGCTTCGCCGCCATGGAGGCCGATGAGTGGCCCGACGTCCCCCTCATCGCGGTCGATGTGGCCAGCGAGTTCGACCCGACGCTGGTGGCCGAGCCCGGTCACCAGGTAGCCAACATCCAGGTGTTCGTGTCCGCCGATCCGGCCTCGCCGATGGCGGACGAGGCCGTGCGGCGCGCCCGCATCGTGGTGGCTGACCTGTGGCCCGACCTCGAACGGCACACCCTGTGGTCCGAGCCGTACGGGCCCCGCCAGATCTCGCGCATGACCCGGGACGCCACCGTGCCGGGCAGCGGGGGCGAGGCGGTGGGCGTGGCCCAGGTGGTAGGCCAGGTCGGTCGGAGCAAGCCCGATCCGAAGACACCGCTGCCGGGATTGTTCCTGGTGGGGTGCGATGCCGGGGGACGAGGAGCCGGGACCCACCAGGCCGTCGACTCGGCCTTCCGCGTCGCCGAGCTGGTCGGCGCCGAGCTCGGCTGATCGACGGCGAAGTCCAGCAGCCAGACCACCCGAGGAACCGGAGGGGGGACCGATGCACGAACGGACGACAGACCACGAGGACAACCCGGCGTTCGCACCGGTCCTCGCGCAACTGGGGCGACCGGGTTCGGTGAACCTGGTCCCGACGCCGGCCCTGCTCTGCGACCTCGACCTCCTCGAGGAGAACATCGAGGCAATGCAGCGGACCGCGGACGCGGCCGACATCGCGCTCCGGCCCCACACCAAGTCGCACAAGTCGGCAGCCATCGCACGGATGCAGCTCGACGCCGGCGCAGCCGGAATCTGCGTGGCCAAGCTGTCCGAGGCGGAGGCGCTCCTCCCCGTCCTGGCCGCCGATGGAGCCCCGCCCGTCTCCGTCCTGGTGACGTCCCCCCTGGGCGGCCCCGGGGCGGCGCGGCGGGCGGCCGTCCTGGCCCGGCGGTGCCACCTGGCGCTGGTCGTCGACCACGTCGACGGCGTCTCCGAACTGGCTGAGGCCGTGGCCGACGACGCCCCGGTGACCGTCCTGTGCGATGTCGACGTCGGCCTCGGCCGCACCGGGGTCACCGGGCCCGGGGCCGCCCTCGAGATCGCGGCCCTGGTCGCCTCCGCCTCGTCGCTCCGGTTCGGCGGCGTGCAGGGCTACGCCGGTCACGCCCAGCACATGGCCGGCCGAGACCTCCGGCGCCAGGCGGTGGGTTCCGCCACCGACCGGCTCGGCACCGTGATCGAGGCCCTCGAGTCGGCCGGGCACGACGTCGCACTCCGGACCGGCGGCGGCACCGGGACAGGACTACTCGACATCGAGCAGGGTGTCTTGAACGAACTGCAGATGGGGAGCTATGTGTTCATGGACCGCGAATACCGGGACGCCCTGGGGAGTGACCCCGAGTCGGCGTTCGCCCAGAGTCTGACGCTGGCCACCACCGTGATCTCGACCAATCAGACCGGGTTCGTCACGGTCGACGCCGGCCTCAAGTCCATGGCCACCGACGCCGGGGTGCCCACGGTCATCGACCACCACCTTTGCCTCTACGCCTTCTTCGGCGACGAGCAGGGCCTGGTCACCGTCACCGATGCCTGGACGCCCCCCCGTGGGGAGCGTCTGCGCCTGGTGCCGCCGCACTGCGACCCGACGGTGGACCGGCACGACTGGATCTGGCTCACCCGGGGCGACGTCGTCGTCGACCGGACACCGGTGACCGCCCGGGGGCGCTCGTACTGACCCGGCCGCCGGGGCGGCGGCGAGCAGCGCCGCCTACGGGGTGGGGGACCCGTGGGCAGCCAGCCCGGTCAGACCGGTGACGCCGTCACCGGGGCGACGATCGCCGACGAGTAGTTGGGGGTGTTGGGCGACGAGCACACGGACACGCCGGAGGCGGCGACCAGGGCCGAGTGGGTCTCCCCCGGTGGATAGATCCGCACCTGGGTGGCGGTCGCCGACGAGGAGCAGGGCGGGATCCCGGGATCGGTGACGGCCACCGAGGAGTAGGCGTTGCCCCCCGCGGCCAACGTGACCGTGGCGGGGGTCAGATTCCCCTCCCGTTGGGCCGGTACACCGATCTGGCCGCCCCCGGCCGCCAGGAAGGACACACCGGGATACCCGTAGAGCGCGCACGTCGACGAGCCGGTGTTGTGGAAGGTGATGCTGTAGTGGATGGCGCCGGCCGTGCCGTTGGGGTTTCCGAATGTGATGGCGAGGGATGCCGTCGCACAGCCGGCCGTCTTCGGACCCGAGCTGGTCGTAGTGGACGCCGAGGTGGTCGAGGTCGTCGTCGACGCGGCCGTCGTGGTCGTGGTCGTGGCCCGGGTGGTCGTGGTCGTCGATGACGACGAGCTCCCGCAGGCAGCGAGCCCGAGGACGGTGCCCGCCAGGAGCAGGACCGCGGCTCCCGACCGACGACGCCGTCCACGACGGTCGGCTCGACGTGCGGTGACGGCGCCCACCCGGCTGCCCGGCTCCGGCGTCCCTCCGTTCGGTGTGGCCATGATCGACTCCTCGTTCGGTGCTCGGCATCTGTCGCAGCCGCCCCGCGACCATCGCCAGATGCCCAACCGTAGGCCCACCCGACGACCCACGACGGGATCGTGACAGTCGATCCGCGGGTCGGCACCGACGAGCGGGATCTGGCATTGGCAGGTGACAGGAACGGAGTGTCGTCCTACCATCGTTGAGGACAGAGGACGCATGTCCTTCGGTCGTCCACGGTCCCCGGACGCCGGCGGAGTAGTGGCACCGGACACGGTGTGACCAACGCCCGCCTCGTCCGGTACTCGGCCCGACGGAGGGCATCCTCGGGGAGGTGCACGGACCATGACCGCTGGACGGACGCAGCAAGGCAGGCTCCGGAGGGCAGGACCCGGGCGATGGTTCCCCCGACTGGTCCGGATCTCCATGGTGGCCCCGGCCGCGCTCCTCGGCTTCCTCGTGCCCACCATGGCCGGCCCGCCGGCTGGCGCCGCGGTCTCCACCGTCGGCGGTACCTGCGGGTTCCATGTCGGTCCTCCCCTGGTGACCGGCGCACTCGGAACATTCGGATTCGAGTTTCCCGCATATCCTGCCGACCCGCATCAGGTCTGCTCGGTGACGGTCACGGGACAGGCGTCGCTCGACCCCGTCACCGGACCGCCGTACACGAACGTGGCCGGCAACCACGGATCGGCCACGTTCACCCTGCACTTCACCGGGGGCCAACTCCCACCCGGCATCCTGTGGCTGTGGCAGCCCCACTGCGCCGATCCGGCCGCGGCCGGGATGGTCAGCTTGACGATCGACGGGCAGTCGGCGTCGAGCCCCGTGCAACCACCCACGTCGTGCAGCCCCGACCTCGGGGGCAGCTCGTCGCTGACCTTCGACTTCGTCGATCCGTCGTTCGCCTACTTCCAGGTGGGACTGGCCCCCACCCACGATGGGCTCGGCTACTGGGGGGTCATGCCCGCCGGCACCATCGGGGGCGTGGGGGACGCACCACAGCCCAGTCCGCTCCTGGGCCTGGCGTCGCCCGTCGTCGGCACCACCACCGATCCAACCGGCGGCCTGTGGGTCGTCGGGGCCGACGGGGGCGTGTTCGCCCTCGGAGGGGCCCCGTTCTTCGGCTCCCTGGGCGGCCTGCCGTTGAATGCCCCGGTGGTGGGCATGGCCGCCACCGCTGACGGAGGTGGCTACTGGCTGGTCGCCGCCGACGGCGGCGTGTTCGCGTTCGGCGACGCCGTGTTCCACGGCTCGATGGCCGCCACGCCGCTCAACGCACCCGTGGTCGGAATGGCACCC
>Ga0209483_1003111_pt1 | contig 11049 bp, 8 predicted proteins | sample NGEPerA_FD_184508 | JGI IMG/M metagenome (GOLD analysis project Ga0209483, IMG submission 184508) | Arctic peat soil microbial communities from the Barrow Environmental Observatory site, Barrow, Alaska, USA - NGEE PermafrostL2-A... | ecosystem: Environmental > Terrestrial > Soil > Wetlands > Peat... | reverse complement strand
ATCATGAGTGCTGTGCGTGAAATTCGGCCCGACATTGTTTGGTTCAACCTCGTGTATTCGACATTTGGCGCGAACCCAATAGCTGCATTTGCAGGACTCTGCACACCTGAGCTTGTACGCGCCGCCGGCTTCAGGACGCATGTCACGTTACATCACCTAATGGCTCTGTGCGACTTGAAACATGCGGACATCGCCTTCCCTCGTGTTTATCGCTCTGCCGGTTCCATCGCGACGCGCTCGCTGCTACGCGCTGACTCGGTGTCTGTTCTGCTGGAGCGTTACAAACACATCCTTCAGCAGCAGTATGGCGCCAAAAACATTGGCGTTCGTCCGCACGGGACACTCGGACAACCGCAGCCACCCGACGCGGCATTACGTCCACCGAACGAATTCCGTATGCTCGCTTTCGGCAAGTGGGGCCGCTACAAGCGCCTCGAAACGCCGCTCGAAGCGCTTTCCGCAGTGCTTTCCAAAGTACCTAATGCTTCGCTGATTATTGCCGGATGCGATCACCCGAACCGCCCGGGTTATCTGGCTCAACTCAAAGAGAAGTGGGGATCAAATCCTCACATAAAGTTTCTCGGTTATCTGGATGAGGACCAACTCGAAGATGTCTTTCGCACGGCTCATGTTGCGGTCATGCCATATCTTTCATCTGGCGGACCGAGCGGCGTGGCGCATATTGCGGCTCGGTTCGGCCTGCCGATCGTGGCTGCCGACGTCGAGGATTTTGTGCGCCTGGCGGGAGAGGAGGGTCTTGCGATTGATACGTATGAGACGGGCAATTCTGCCGATCTGGCCTCGCACTTAATCGCACTCGCCCATGATCCGGAACGACAGGCGCGCATGGCCGAGCAAAATTATCAGGAAGCTTTGCGGTCGACAATGCCGCGCATCGTCGCATCATACTTAGCGGAGTTTGAACGTTTGCTCAATAAGTCAAAGCAACTTCCCACCGCGCCGCAAGGCGAGGCAACAGCAGCGTAGCGCGAGGGTTTCCATGATGGCACTTCACGAGCGGATACAGAAAGTAAGATGGGCGAACATCCAATCCTCATATCCGCCAAGCTCAACTTCCAGGAGTGTCCGTGTCAACTTATAGTTTCAGCTTTGTCATCCCCGCATACAACGAAGCAAAGCGACTTGCACCTACTCTAAGTGTGATCGCCGATCTCTCGGCTTCTCATCTCGGCGAATGCCAAATCATCGTTGTTGATGATGGATCAACGGACTCTACAGCAGACATCGCTCGTGCTTTTCAAGCACCCCACTGTGGCGTCGACATTCTATCCTTTCCCCACCGTGGAAAAGGATTCGCTATCCGTCAGGGTGTAAAGGTCGCGAGCGGCGAGATTGTGATCCTTTGCGATGCGGATCTGCAGGAATCTGTTCGCGAAGTTCTACGCCTTGTTGCGGCCTTGAGGAACGGAGCAGACATCGCCATCGGATCGCGGTGGCTTGCTCCTTTCAGTTCTCATAGCGGGGAGCCTCTGCATCGGCGCGTCGCGAGCCGTATTTTCAATTTTGTGGCTAGTCATGTTTTAGCGTTGCCTTTTAGAGATACGCAGTGCGGCTTGAAATCGCTCACGCTCAATGCCGCTAATCTCGTATTTCCGTTGCTGAGCCTGAATGGTTGGGGATACGACAGCGAATTAATTCACGTCGCCCTTTTGCGCCGTCTGCAAGTGGCGGAAATCGATTTGCGCCTTGTGCACGATTATCGTAATTCTCATTTTCGGCCGTTTACCGATGGTTGGGCAACATTATCGGAGCTGTTCGAGATTCGATGGAATGATTTTCGCGGAGCTTACGGACCTCCATTCCCAGCCCCCATTTCCTCTCAGGAACCTGTCAAACTCAGCACGAATCTGTTTAGAGAGAGCATAGCAACGGAGCCACTGGAAGTACCCACCAATTCACCGCGCGACGATGTGGCAGCGTGAGCTCGGCCAATTTGTCCCCAGAGTGCAGAGACAGCATTATTGCGTCATTGCTGGGGATTGAGTTGGCTCCAAGAGATGAGGTGTAGTGCGGGGAATTCATGCAGAACGGGAAGAGCCTCGCGCTCCACATCGCGCGACGCGCGGAGGGTGGTCTGAACGCGCGCCAGATCGGCATCGTAATAGCCGGGGTGCGTGACGAGTTCCCAAGTGCCGGTCCGAACCCGATCGAGAAGTCTATGAAGAGTCACCTTACTGAGTGCTCCGGTGCAGGATACGCCGAGTGTGCCGCCCGTGGTAGAGAAGCCTTCTTCCGCGAGGATGCGTCGCCAGCGGGTCTGCAGGCCGCGGAGAACGCTGACCTGCGCAGCGCGAACGAAGTTGCAGTTGGCGGTAGCGCGAATTGCCCATGTCGGCTCGAATGGATTACGAACTGAGTGAATGCCACAGGCGCGTGCTCCACGAAGAATGGGACGCAGAATCCTCGGGAACATATGCGTGTGCTTATGACTGTCGATGTGAGTGACTCGAATTCCGCGAGACTGCAGGGATTTGATCTGGGCTATGGTTTCGGCCTCGATTTCATCGGCGCGAATACGGCCGGTGAAGAGCCGGCCGAGGAACGCGTTAAGGCTTGCAAAGAAGAGACTGGTAGATGGGTCAAGCAGCGAAGGGATTTGAGCGGCCGGGAGGACTGGTTCGCCATCGGTGAGGACAATGTGGCAGCCGATGCTTAGCGATGGTAGTGTGCGCGCAAATTCAATGGCCTGGTCGGTGGCAGCCGCGCGAGCCATGAGTGTGGCGCTGGTGAGCAGACCCGCCTGATGAAGCTCGAGGACGGCGCGGTTGATTCCCGGGGTTTGGCCAAAATCGTCAGCGTTGACAATGAGGCGGGTCATCGGTTCGATGCGAACACCGACTCCATCTTTCATCATCAATAAGCCGTAATCTGAGTGGCCTGGTATTGGGACCCGTCGTAAGACGCCACAACGGTGACGTTTTCGCCGAGATGAATATTTCCACTCGTCGGGATGCGAGCGGAAGAAAAATGGATTTCGTAACGTTTTCCGTCCAGCGGATCGACCATATCGAGCAGCCCGTTCGAAAGGTCGAGGTAAGAGATTTTCCCAGCAAACCGGAACGACGAGCCAGAGACGGCCAGAATCGCGATGTGGCTGGCCACATCCTTGCTGTTTTGGCCGCGCCGGAATGTGGCCAAAACGAGCGCGCCTGCTACGAGATCGCTTCGCCCTGAAGATTGAGAAGTAAAGGCGGCTTGGCCCTGGCGCACGATGGACGCGTCCAACGGAACCAACAACTTGACCGGATCAGCAGACAGTTCTGAACGGATGTCCAACTCCCCGGTGCGAGGGTTGTAATTCAGCACCTGGCCACGGCATTCACCTTCGGGGGATACCGACAGGACATGGATGCTCACGGCGAATACATCGCTTCCATCCAAGGCAGTTTGAACGGAAGCGTGCTCGTCGGCGCGCAAGTCGCGCAGCGGAATCTTGACGCCATCTCGATAAACCTTGGTCCGCTCATCAAACAATATTTTCATTGGCCGCTGTCCGTAGAGGGCCAGGGAGAATTGGTCGCGAACCAAATCCAGGTTTCGTATTGTGCCGCCCACGATGGTGGTCATTCCGTGGGGGAGTGTTGGCAGGGCTGCCAAATCGCCCGACGGTCTGATGCTCTCTGCTGCCGCGTTAGCGTCGTTTGGATGTTCTGACTGACCGCCAAGGAGTGGAACAGCCAGCAGCACACATTGGATAAAGGCCACTGGAAGAGATCGAACCATTCCGCACACACCTCTCCGCGATATTGAACGGCACTAGTTTCGATGATGGCTTGAGATAAAGGGTGGTCTATGGCCTGCGATAGAGGCAACGAGGGTGGTCACAACGCATCTAACAAATTACACAGTACCCCGCCTGAAGGGCTTCTTCAGTGGGTTGGACCTCTCAATTAAGGGCTCTTTCGGGGGTTTGGACCTCTATCCAGCGTTACGCCAAGGGAGCACGATGGGCAAGGGTTTACGTCACTTCACAAGCATTACTGCAGTGATGGCGAGCTTAGGATCGCTTGGAGCTTGTGCGCAGTCAGCGCGTCATACCGTGAGCATCATTATCCCGAGGCGCAGCGAGTTGACTTACGTGCAGCGTCTTAATCGAGAAGGAGTGGCGGCAGTTCGGAAGCACAACCTGGAAAAAGCTGCCGATCTCTTTTATAAGGCCTATCTGTACGACCCCGCTGACCCCTTTACTCTGAACAATCTTGGCTACATTTCGGAGTTGCAAGGGCAGCTTGAAGAGGCCAACAAATTTTATAAGTTGGCGTCCGAGCAAGGCTCCACCGCGAATATCGATTTGAGCAACGTGAAGGATCTTGAAGGAAAGCCCATGAATACCGCATTCGCAGAACTGAAGGAAACGCCGATGCGGGTGAACCGCATGAATGTAGACGCGATGGGCTTGTTGTCAGAAAACAGGGGCAACGAAGCGGCGGCACTTCTCGAGCAGGCGCGGTCTCTGGATCCGCAAAACGCGTACACGCTGAATAATCTGGGCGTGGCCGAAGAGTCGATGGGAGATTATGCGAGCGCGTTGAAACACTACGCGGCGGCTGCAGTCTCCAGTTCTGCCGACACAATCGACCTCACCGACAGCTCTGCGTGGCGAGGAAAACCGGTGAGCGAGATGGCTGAGGCGAATGCAAAACGCCTTCAGAGCCGGATGACGGGGACTGATTCCACAACATCAAGGGCCGACGTGCTGAACCTGCGGGGAGTGACTGCGGAGAATCAAGGCGACTGGGCTACAGCAAGGCAAGATTTCCTGACGGCATATTCGCTCGATCCAACCAGCGCGTTTTCGCTGAATAACCGCGCTTACGTTGCGGAGAAGGATGGCGATCTGGAGTCGGCACAATTCTTCTATGAGAAGGCGCGAAAGGCCGTCGACGCGAACATTCCGGTGGGACGCGCAACAACTTCCGCAGCCGTGGGGAGGCCACTGTTTCAAGTGGCCACAGAGAGCGATCAAAAGGTAGACGGCGCGGTGGAGGTCTATAGCCGCCAGCGCCACATGGAACAGTCTCCTATCGAATTGACGCCTCGCGATAACGCCTCGCCGGGGCAGAAACCCTCTCAGAATGCGCCTTCGGCGCCTCCTTTATCCAGAACACACAAGCTTCCTAACTGAGTTGTCTTAAGGGGACCAGAGCAGATGATTCAGCCAGCCACAGAGTTTCCGTCGTTAAAGTCGCTTACCCTGCTTTCTCGCATGTTGCTGCAGCCGCATGGAGGCTATTCGACAGCTTCGCTCGAGCGGGCCGCGCTGAAGCGCGAGTTGCTGAGCCTTGGTCCCGATGAGTTCAGAGAGGCACTGGCGCTGGCCCATACGCACCATGTGGACGTGCGCTGGCTGGAAGTTGTACTCAGCTTGACGCGCGACGAGAGGGATGCCGCTCAGACCGCGTGGGCAGGAGGCGCGCTGGCATGTGAGCGCGCGCGCATTGAGAATGCTGTCTTTTTTTTGCACGAGATCTGTGCCAGGTTTCAAGAGTGCCGCTACGATGTCACGGTAATTAAATCGCTGGACCACTGGCCTGATCTGGGCAGCGATTTAGATTTGTACACCAACGTTGCTGTTGAAGATGTGACGAAGCTTTTTCGCACGAGCTTTAGCGCAAGCATTGCACCCCGAAGCTGGGGAGACCGTTTGGCGAATAAGTGGAACTTCGTGATACCGGGCTTGCCTGAGCCGGTCGAAGTTCACGCGGGACGGCTTGGGCAGACAGGAGAACAACTCGTCATCGCTTCCTCGTTGGCAGGTCGCGCCAGGCAGGTACGCTTCGGCAGTTATCAATTTCAGATTTCTTCAATTTCAGATCGTCTAATGATTTCGACTCTGCAGCGCATGTACCGCCATTTCAATTTCAGGCTTTGCGACATCGTAGATACCGCGGCCGTAGCGGATGCCGGCGGCATTGATTACGAGCAACTGCGGTTACTGGCCGTCAGAGCAGGCATCTGGAAGGGAATGGCGACATATCTGCGAATCGTTTCGGATTATGTGAAGGGCTATCGCGGGACTGGCCTCGACTTGCCGGAGTTCGTAACGAATGCGGCAAGGTTCGGTGGCAAAGAGGTTTTCTACAGCCGAGGTTTTTTGCGTGTTCCCATCATGCCGCAATCCGCCCGACTGTATGGATCGCAATTGGCTTGTGTGCTGGGGCGGGGAGAACTGGAGATTGGCGCACGCCTTAGCTTGTTGCCGTGGCTGGCGACGGCCGCCGTAGCCAAGCAGCGACTGACCGGAAGCGATAAAGGAATTTGGTAAGGCCAGTTACAAATTGCCACCGCCGAAATGAATGGATGGCGAGGCATGCAATTGAGCTAACGAAACCAAGAGACTTTGGAGCAGCAAGACAGAAGAGAGGGGACGCGGGTGCTTTTCCCGCACGCAGACATGACGAGTAAATACGGGCCTGGAACTGAACCTCTAGCTGATGGTGGGCGAGTGACTGGAATGTACGATAGCTGGCCAGTTACTTTGCAATATGGGAACACCGCATCTGTGGTGGCTGAGCACCTGCCACTGCCGATCATGGCGCGGCCCGCAGCACCAGCGCGAGTTCCGCAGATGTTCAGGGGGCTCGACCAATATACTTCGTGCGTCATCCATGTCGTTGCCGCGGTGGCGATTGTATCGCTGGGAATGATGATTCCAAAGACGGTCGTTAAAACTGCAGACACCAATGTTGCTTCGATTCACTTCACACTCTACGATCCTCCGCCTCCGCCTGTGATGCAGGTTGCGAAAGTGCCTGGTGGCGGCGGGGGAGGCGGCGCGCATCAGGTGGAGGCACCCAGCCGGGGGCACGTGCCGACGGAAACAAGAACGCCGATGGTGCATCTGGAGCAAGCGAAGATCAATGTTCCGAAGCTGTCGGTAGAGCCAAACATGCAAATTCGCCTGCCGCAAGACACTGAAATGCCAAAACTGGGCGCGGCCCAGTCAACGCAAGTTGCATTGGCTTCACAGGGCAGCGGAAGCAATTCTGGATTCGGCATCGGATTGGGCGGAGGAATAGGCCAAGGCAAGGGAACAGGCATGGGGCCGGGGGGCAATGGCGGATATGGTGGCGGCCTGATGAACGTAGGCGGAGGTGTGAGCGCACCCCGTGTCATCCATTCCGTTGAACCACAATTCACCTCGGAGGCGCGCCAGGCAGATCTCCAGGGCGTCGTAGGAATCCAGTTGATTGTCGATTCGCAGGGCAATCCCCAGAATGCCACGGTGGTGCGTCATCTTGGCATGGGTTTAGACGAACGAGCGATTGCAGCAGTAAGACAATACAAGTTCAGCCCCGCAATGTATCAGGGCCATGCGGTTGCCGTGCAAATGATTATCACGGTGGAATTCCGCTTGCAATGACGGTAGCGGTCCAGCATTTGTTACGGAGTGCTGGGGATTAAGGCAAGGCGAAAGCTACAGCAGGCGAGGCTATCATCTCATCACCGTTGCCTGGTTGCGTCCAATGATTCTTTGGACTGCTCTGATTGCGCATAATAGCCCCGTTTGGTTCTCACGGTGAGCTGACCGCGGCCCGACCCGTACGCTTCGACGCGAACCGCACGATAGCCTTGCATGCTGAACGGCCGGTTCGAGTGGTAGGCGACGACGTACTGTTCGCGAATGTCCCTGGCGACGTCTGCGGCGATGTTATTGAGATCCTGCAAGGATCGCGGGAAGAAGGCGATGCCACCGGTTTCCAGCGAGAGCGTTTCCAAATCATTTCTTGCACGGTCCGATTCGTTTCGCTCGGCGTCGAAGAGTAGTCCGATGGTATACACCACGGGGCCGCCCAGACCCTGCACGCGGCTAATAGCGTCTTTGAGATGGAGCCTTGATGCGTTGTCCGCTCCATCGGTAATGATGAGCAACACCTGTTTCCGATTCTTGCCATGTTTGGCCAGCTCGTTTGCCGATGCGGCTACGGCATCATACATCGCCGTAGTGCCTGCGGAATCGGAGCGCGAAATTCCGCGATCGAGCACGACTCGATCGGTGGTCAAACGCTGGTCGAGATAAGCACGGTCAGAGAAGTTGACGACAAACGCCTCATCCTGCGGATTGGATGTGTTGAGCAAGCGATACGCAGCGGCGTTAACGGCGGCTCGTTTCTCGCGCATGGATCCGGAATTATCGATCAAGATGCCAATCGATACAGGAAGGTCGAGGTGTTGCACAGAGTTGACCTTCGCCGCAACTCCATCTTCCCAAACGCGGAAATTTTCTAGGTTCAAATCTTTTACGGGTTGGCCTTTGGCATCAAGCACAGCGCAGTTCAGGATCACTTCGTCGACGTTCGCATGCAGAATATAAACGCCGTCCTGCTGCTTCTTGAGATCGGCGCTTGCATTACCCACAGAACTTGGCACAGTGACTGAATTGACGTTTGCCGCAGATGCCGGTGGCCTAATCGGGTCAGGAGACGGGATAGGATCCCTGTCGATGTCCAAAGGTTGCTGAGCCTCCGGTCGTGTGAGCGGGCTTGCGTTCAAGGGGGGCTGTATGGGAGAGTTCGCAGGCGCGGTCCCGGTTTGGCCCAGGACTGCGGTCTGAGCATGAATCAGCATGTGCGAACCGCTGCCAAATAGCAGAATGACGACTGCCACGGAGACAGACCGCGTGGGGATCAGTTTCCACAAGAGAGCTGACGGCATATTCGCGAGTACGTCCTCACCGTAAACGTCTTTATATTGGATGCAAGTACCTGCCAACGCAGCATCAAAGACCTGCCCGCAGCATCAAATTCTCGCTGTCGAGCCATCTACCCTGAACGTCCGTCGAGTTGGTCCCGGTGCACCAAGCCTCGATCAGGTCGACTTGGATCAGGGCAACTTGTCCACATAGCAAGCGCCAGCAGTCTTTTGCGCAGGTGGCGTGGGCGGAGTTATCCATGGCGGCGAAGTGAAATTGAAGAAAGCCGTCATATCCGGCTGAGCTGCGTCGCGCTTTGTAAGAGCCGGCAAATTAAACCGTGTCTCGATCAACTTCAGAATCGCCGTGGCATCGGCAACAGTGTGATCCACATAGTTCTTCTTCGCATACGGTGACACGACGAGCAGCGGAATCCTGTATCCGGTAAAAACAAAATCGCATGTGGGTCCGGTAGTCGTGGTGCACAAATCGCCCGGCAACAAGTCCACCGGCTTGATGCCATCCGGACTTACCGCCGGCTGCGGCGCAACGTGATCGTAGAATCCGCCCCACTCATCGTAAGTGAGGATAAACGCTGAATCCTTCCACGATGAGCTTTTCATGAGCCCATTAATGAGCGACTCTACGTATTGAGCTCCCAACTGAATATTGCTCAGCGACGTATCGTCAACTGTGGGGTGTTCGTCAAAGCCGGCATCGGTGGCCGGTTCAATCTGAGCCACTTGGGGCAACGTGCCATTCTGAAGATCGGTAAAGTACTGCGAGATCGGAGCGATGTTTTGTGGATACTGCGAGACGATGGTCTTGGCAAAGGTGAAATTGTTGATGTAACTCAAGTTGATCAGGCACGAAGCTTGATAGGGCGGCCCAGAACAGCCACTGTTCGTCGGGTCGACGTAAATCTTCCAGGTGATTCCCGCATTCTGCAGCAGCTGAAAAATTGTGGTCTGCGAGAGCTGCGCTGAATCGTTGGCGTCGGTTCCCTCAGGATAGACATAACCGCCCGAGGTAGCGGCGACCAGGTACTCGCGGTTCGGATGCGTACGTGACATAGTTGGGGTGAAGAACCGGTCCGAGGTGCCAAAGTTCGACGCCATGTAGTAGTAGTAATTCAGATCGCTGCCGTCGTAGTAACCCATGGCGCGCAGGCCGTTGGTGTCAAAGAAAGGCGGTTGGTTATTGCGTGCGTCGTGCGCGGCAGAGTAGACAAATCCGTTCAGCTTGGCGGCGCTCTGTCCCAGCGGGTCGTTGTAGTCCCAGTCGATGTGTCCTTCGTTCCATGATGGACTCGGATTCTCTATACATTGTGAAATCAGGTGAAACGAGGTGACAGGGTTGCTGGTATCGAATGCGCAGTCGGCCGGTGGAGGCTGGTTTGCATTGCAGCCTGGATTTGTCGGGGCCGGACCAGCCAGCGGCGCTGCCCCTGATGTTGGGTTGAATTGCGGCAGCCCGTCAAACGACTGGTCAGGATAGCCGTTCTGCGCCCAATATTGGCGGAGCGCCCCGGAATAGTGATCGAATGAACGATTCTCCTGCGAGAGAAAGACGATGTGATTGATCGACGACAAACCCGGCGGTGGAGTTCCGGAACCGGAACCCGAGCCATTTGAAGAAGTCGACAATGCGCCGCATCCGCAGAGCGCCATCGTGAAGAGACCTGGAAAACTGAGAGATAGAACAAGCTTTGTAGGACCAAGCGTTCGCATCACACCTCCGAATCGTTTTGAGGCTGAAAAGCGGGACCCAAGATTAACAACTCAAAAAAATGTCAAGAAGTCGCTGAGTTATCGCCTATCAGGATGCGAAGAGAATCCAGCGTGCGCGTATGCTTCCCTCGCGGCGCGCATTATTCCCATTAACTTCTTTGTTTACTCAACAGGGAGTTTGATGCACGTGAAACGCGATGCGCTGCCTCAACCCAATTTCGTTCATATCTTGGCTCAACGGGCCATCCATCACTCCTTCAATATGAGGATGGGAGCGGATAGGCCGGCGTCCGTTGGCAAACTCTGCTGACAACCTTTGTCGCTTAAACGGCACCTTATCTAATCAGGGCAGGAACTTGGCTCCGTATGCTGGGTCTGCAATATCCAATTGATGAACGGTGAGGTACTTTTGGTGACTAGCCTAATGCGTAAGCCCAGCGTGAGGCTGACGCTCTCAACACTGTTTCAATTCGTGCAAGATGGGCTCGGCGTAAGCGTGACGCCCCAACATTTTTACTTTCCGGTCCCCAGCATCAAATCGTTTCAAAGTAAGGACTGGAAGGCCTGCCGCCCATGCACAGCATTTGATTTCAATCTGAAGGATCAAATCGACTTGCTGCGTACTGAGCTACTTCCGTATGTGAAGGAATGTGAGTTTTCCGAGAC
>Ga0209483_1003110_pt1 | contig 11051 bp, 11 predicted proteins | sample NGEPerA_FD_184508 | JGI IMG/M metagenome (GOLD analysis project Ga0209483, IMG submission 184508) | Arctic peat soil microbial communities from the Barrow Environmental Observatory site, Barrow, Alaska, USA - NGEE PermafrostL2-A... | ecosystem: Environmental > Terrestrial > Soil > Wetlands >... | reverse complement strand
CAGCTACGGCGTTCGCTCCCGATCCCGGCGTCAGCGGGTTGGCCCGGATTCCGACGGTTGCCACCGATCACCCGATGGCCGAACCGCCGCCTTCACCTCCACACTTGGTGAAGTAACTTCCATCCGCCGAATAGAGGCCCGCGTTGCCGACGCAGTTGCGCGTTCTGAGCTACAACGTGCGGTCGTTGCGCGACGACGCGCAAGCAGTGTCGACGGTGATTCGGTCGTGCAATCCCGACGTCGTTTGTATCCAGGAAGCGCCACGCTTTCTTCGGTGGCGTTCGAAATGTGCCGCCCTGGCAAGGGAATCGGGCCTCGTTGTGGTGACCGGTGGTCGGCCGGCCGGTGCGATGTTGCTGCTCGCGGCGTTGCAGGTACGGGTGCTGGAGGTCGCAGACGTGTTGCTTACGCGCAAGGGCGGCTTGCATCAACGCGGAGTCGCACTTGCAACACTCGAGCTCGGCGGTGCCAGGTTCTCAATCGGCAGCATTCATCTCGATCTCGACAGCGACGAGCGGCGCCGGCATGTTGACGAGATCGTCGCGCGTACCTCCACATGTCGTGCACCGGTCATCGTTGCCGGCGACATCAACGAAGAGCCCGACGGACCCGCATGGCGCGCGCTTGCCAGCACCTATCCCGACGCGTTCGAAGTTGCTCCCAGTGGTGGCGAGTACACCTACAGCGCGATTGAACCGGTGAAGAGGATCGACGGCATTTTCGTCGACGCCGCGATCACGGTGCGAAGTTGTGGCGTGCCTGACGTGCCCGGCATCGAGAGGGCGAGTGACCATCGGCCGGTGCTGGCTGTCGTTGAACTGCCCTGACCGTGCGTACGTCCAACAGTGCGTGCGGCACAGCGCGTTTGCTTAGTCCTTAGCGAGTTGACCGTCAAGAGGCGGCACTACATCTGTGTACAACCAACTCGATAAGTGGTCGATTTCTTTTATTTCACAGGTGTTTCTGGGACGGTTGTTTTGTCAGTGGCTGTCGCTACGTTGTATTCATGAGCGCGGTCCCCACCGATTATCAGCATCCAGCCGTTGCGGCGGTTGCGATGATCTCGGCTGGGTTGGATGCGTTTGGTGATGCATCGTTGTGGTCGATGTCCACCGCTGACGTCGGGCAGCTTGTGGTCGCGATGGAACGCCTCGGCCGGCGCGTGTCTGCGGCGCAGGTATCGGTGCTCGCCCAAGCTGATCGGTCCGGGATCGCTGACCAGACCGGCGCCTCCTCGACGCCAGTGTGGTTGCACAACGTCACCGACCTGCCTGTTGGCATCGGCAGGGCTCGCCTCGCGTTGCACCAAGCGCTAACCAACCGGCCCATCGTCGCCGCTGCGTTTAGTACCGGCGACATCGGGTTGGAGGCGGCCACGGTTGTGTGTTCGGCGATCGACACGCTCCCAGGCGGGGTTCCGATGTCGATGAACACCGAAATCGAGGTCCTGCTCGTCGACATCGCCCGCGACGAAGGCACCAAGGCGGTCGTGCAACGCTCGATGGAGATCGCGGACCGCTTCGACCCCGAGGAGTTCGAACGCCAAGAAGCGGGCAACCGCAACCAGCGCTGGCTGAAGCTCATCCGCCAACACGATGGCAGCGTGAAGTTGCGCGGCATCCTGGATAAAGAGTCCGCTGCCCTTGCGCTGGCGGTGCTCGACCCATTGGCGGCACCATTGCCGACAGTCGACGGCGTCCCTGACACGCGCCTTCCCGAGCGCCGCTACGCCGACGCGTTCTTGCAGCTGTGCCAACTGGCCACCCCGACCCTGCCAGAGGTTCGCGGCGAGCGGCCACACATGTTCGTCACCACCACTTTGGAGTCATTGCAGCGCAAAGTCGGCAGCGCGCTCGGCAACCTCGAAGGCGGCCATCTGATCAGCAAGGGTGCGATCCGCCGCATCGCGTGTGACGCCAACATCATCCCCGTCGTGCTCGGCAGCGCCGGCCAACCCCTCGACATCGGCCGCAGCACGCGCCTGGTGCCCCAAGGTCTGCGCCGCGCACTCATCCTTAGAGACGGAGGCTGCGCCTTCCCCGGCTGCGACCGCCCACCAATGTGGTGCGACGCCCACCACATCGACCACTGGGCCGACGGCGGACCCACATCGCTGTGCAACCTCGCCCTGCTCTGCGTGCACCACCACGACCGCGTCCATCGCGACGGCTGGACCATCAAAATCATCGACGGCCTGCCGTGGTTCATCCCACCCAAATGGCTTGACCCCGAACAACGACCCCGACTACACAGCCGCTACCGCGTACGCGAACTCGACCCGTAGGCGAGCCCGGGCATTTGTGCGGGATTAGGGGCGCGGATCCGGATAGGGCGGGACGTCCATTAGTCGTCCGTCTGCAGGCCGTCCCACGACCAGTGCGGTATCGGCAGTCCGGTCGGTACCTGCGCGCCCTGCGGCGAGTAGACGAGCACGTCGCTGACCGCCCACTCCATGTACGCGCGTAGCGCGGCACGAAAGCCTGGATCATCCGGCAACCCTGCGTCGTCGGCAGCTTGCACAAAGCACGCGACGAATCGGCGTCCGAGATCGGTCATGTCGCCGTTACCCGCGTGCAGCTGCTGCAGTGAGGACTGGTCGCCGCACGACTGGGAGTACTTCGGCGGCCCGCCCATGACCTCGCCCCAGTACGCGGCCAGCCGCGCAATGTGCTGTGGATTTCCGCCGGGGTGCGAGAACGGGTGGTTCAGCTCGGGATCCGCAAGACACAGCACGTGATGTGCGTTGGCTAGCGCCAGAAACGCGGGCTCGCCACCAGCGAAGTCAAACAGCGTCGGACGTTCGGTCACACCAGCCACGGCAACCGCCCTCCTACCAGACCGCCCTCGGCCCCGACTTCTACGCCGGCCGACCCGCTCGCTTACCACGCGGACTTTGTGTAGTCCTTGAGGAAGCAATCGTAAAGATCTTCGCCTTGCTCGCCCCGCACGATCGGGTCGTACACGCGCGCCGCGCCGTCGATGAGGTCGAGCGGCGCGTGGAAGCCCTCGTTCGCGAGCCGTGCCTTGGTGGGATGTGGCCGCTCATCGGTGATCCAACCGGTGTCGACGCTGGTCATCAGAATGCCCTCGGCGTACAGATCCCGCGCACTCGTGCGCGTCAGCATGTTCACCGCGGCCTTCGCCATGTTCGTGTGCGGATGGCCAGCGCCCTTGTAGATCCGGCCGAACTGGCCCTCCATCGCCGACACGTTCACGACGTACTTGCGGCGCGCAGTCGCCGCCGCCATCGATGCGCGCAACCGGCTCACCAGCACAAATGGCGCAATCACGTTGCACAGCTGCACTTCGAGCAACTCGACGGGGTCGACCTCATGCACGCGCCGCGTCCAGCTGTTCACGGCATCGAGGTCGGGCACCAAACCGCCGGCGTCGATCGCCGTCTGTTCGGCGACGCGCTCGAGGGATGCCGACCCGCTGGTCAAGGCGAGGGCGGTCAGCGCATGCGGCGTTAGCTCATGAGTCCCACGATGCGCACCGATTGCGGCAGGCGCGGCGCCCACGGAGTACCCGAGCTCGATCAACTCCGGACGCGGCCCATCCGGCAGCGGCGCGCTCTCCGCCGCAATGAGCTGCGCGTATGCACCCGGAGTCCGGCGCACAGTCTGCGCTGCGTTGTTGATCAGGATGTCGAGCGGTCCCTGTGCGGCAACTGCCTCGGCGAGTTCGACCACCTGAGAGGGATCACGCAGGTCGATGCCCACGATGCTCAAGCGATGCAACCACCGCGAGCTGTCGTGCATGTCGGTGAAGCGGCGCGCGGCGTCAGTGGGAAAGCGAGTGGTGATTGTCGTGTGCGCGCCATCGCGCAACAGACGCAACGCGATGTACATCCCGATCTTTGCGCGACCGCCCGTCAGCAATGCGCGACGACCGCTCAGATCGGTGCGGGCGTCACGGCGGCTGCGATTCAGCGCCGCGCACGTTGGACACAGCTGGTGGTAGAACGCGTCGACTTCGCGGTAGCGCTCCTTGCAGATGTAGCAGGCGCGCGCCTTGCCCAAGGTGCCAACCGTGGGCGCAGTCGTCGTCACGGTGAGGGCCAAGCCCTGCGTCTCGTCATCGATCCGGCCCGGCGCCCCGGTCGCAGTAGCCGCCGTCACCGCTTCGTCGGCGGCGACAACGGCCGCCCGCTTCTGCTTACGGTTGCGCTGCTTCACGGTCTTGTAGAGACGTGCGGTCGCCCGGCGCACCTCGATGGCCTGCGGATGGTCGACAGGGAGTTCGTCGAGTTCCTCGAAAACCTCCAGCGCGATCGCCATCCGCACGGGGTCAACGCCCGACGCACGGACGGCGGACGGGTCGATGTCGCCCGCCGGATCGAGATCGCGCGCCGGATCGAGATCGCGCCGGGCATCGACATCGCCGAAAGGATCGGCGTCGCGCACCGGTTCCTTCTCGCTGATCGTCATGCAGTGTCGCCGTTTCGTCGGGGAAGGCTATTGAGTCGCCGGGTAAGCCTACTGATAGGAAATCATGACAGGGGTCGGCTTTTGCGCCATGGTCTGCTCCGGCGTCATGGTCGGGTGGTCTTCCTTGTAGAAATTCTTCCACCCAAACGGCACGCCCTTCGGCGCTGCGTGCGTGACGGCATTCCAGGTCGCGATCTTGCTCGGAGTGCTGCCCTCACCGTCCATATGAATCAACACTGCGAGGTCGTTGTAGTTGGTCTTCAACGCGGCCTCGTCACCGATCATCGAGAGCCTGAACTGGTGCAGCACCAGCAGCTTTTGCGGCAGGTGCTTCGACGCCGCTAGCTGCTCGAGCCACGCGCCAACCGCGTTGATCTGCGCGCTCGTGAGGCTGCCGATCTGCCCGAGCGGGTGCTCACCTGACGCCAGTGCCCACTCCGGGTCGATCGCGAGCCCGACGTCGGGCATGGCAAGCAACGACGTGTACAGCTTTGCTTGCGATAGCACGTTGGCGGTGCCCGGTTGCAGGTCGAGCACGACATACAACCCTGCCGCGGTCGCCGCCTGCACCCACGGAAGCAGCGACGCAACGCTCGACTCCCCCGAGTAGTTGCCGTCACTACCTGCGGCCGCTTGAGCAACGGTCGCAATGATTTCGAAGGTCGGGACGACGGGCACGGTGCTCATCGGTGCGTAGACAGTTGCAAGCTGCTTGACGCGGGCGATGCTCGATGGCAGGTCTTGAGCACCAAGGACACCGAGCGCGGCGCCGCCTGGATGTCCATATAGGGCCACCAATCGGCGTCCAGGAAAGAAGACCTGACCGCCACCCGGCAGCTGCTTGCCGGTACTTGCAACCGCGACCCGAGCGGCGACGGTCGCAGGCGTGCCGAATTGGGTGCCGACAGCGAGCACATTGTGCGGTGGATGTGCAGCCAACGCAGCGATCGCGGTCGGATCGCGACGCGGGTCGGCGCCTTGCACCGGCACGACAGTCGCCCGTGCGACCTGCGCACTCGCCGACGCCATCGTCGCGACCGCGTCCGATGCTGCGTTGACACCCTTCGGCACCAAAACCGTGAGGTCGTCACCATCACTCGATGTCGCCGCCGGCGTCTGCGTCGCCGTTGCAACCACGCTGACAGACGGCGCGGCTGCGCTGACATCGGCGGCGCTACCGCCGATCGCGACGACCGTGCTGGTCCCGAGTCGAGAGAGCTCCGCGGCGAACAATGCGGGTGTCGGCGTGGCGTCTGCGGGCGCTGCACCGTCGTGATCAAGAAGCAGCAGCGGGACGTCGAGTTGCTGCGCCTCTGCGGCGCCGCTGGCGACGTCCGCCGCTTCGGTGGGCGACGCGACGACGACGGTCGGCGCGGACGTGAAGAGCGCCTGGCTGACCGATATCGACATTCGCGCAGGCGTCGCACCTCCCACAACGACCGTGCCGTGGACACCAGAGGCGACGGCGGCCGGCGGGCTCGACACGGGCGGCGACGACACGGGCGGCGACGACACGGGAGGCGAGGACACCGGACTGGATGCGGGCGGCGAGGACGTAGGGCTGGACGGCGGAAGGCTGAACCCGTGCGGGCTGCTCACACCTCCCGGAACCGCGCTCGATGCCGCCGGCGACTGATCCGCCTTCGACCCATGCGAGGTCGTGCACGCGCTGACGAGGAGCGCGAGGAGCCCGACTACCGCCAGAGGGGCAGTAGCGCGTGGGCAAGTCATCCGACCTAGTATGCGACACCACGTTCGCGCGGGCTCGCGCCGTGACTGCGGCTACCCTCGGCGGCGGTCGGCACGCGCCTGCGCCGCGGCCTCGATCATGGGCCAGACCTCCTCCAAGGCCAGCTCAAGCCCGGGCGAAGCGAACAAGGCCGGACCGACGCTGCCAAGCAACTCAGCCGTTTCCGGCTCCCGCACGCGAGCCCGACAGATCATGGGTGCGCTCGCTCCGGAGTAACGGCTGACGCCTTCGAGGAACATGACGTTCGCGAGCACCATCCAACGGCCATCGACGCCTACCGGGTCGGTGCTGTCCTCGTCAGAGGGATCAGGGGCGAGGAAGCGGACGTCGCCGACTCCGGTGAAGGCGGCCGCAGCTGCACACATGATGCAAGGACGGTGCGTGCTCCACAGCGTGCACACCGACAAGTCGGTCTTCGTTGCGATGCGAGCCAACGCGTTCATCTCAGCGTGGGCAATTGGCGTGCCCTGCAAGGGATCGTCACCAGCCGGCGGGTCGTACGCATGATTGCGTCCCTGCGCGATGACGTCCCCAGACGCATCGAGGATCACGGCGCCGACGGGCAACCCACCTGCGCGCAAAGCTGCGTGGGCGAGTTCAAGACTTCGCCGCACACTCACGTGAGCTTGCTGCCACTCGTGCATCGCTAGAGGACCAATCATCGCTAGAGGACCAATCGGTAACGGACTTCGGGCAAAGGCATGTCGGCAATGACCACGTCCTTGGTCACGCCATCGAGCTGCCAGCCGCCGATCTCGTAGAAACGTTGCGCCCGCTCGTTTCCCTCGAATACCCACAAGATCGCCTCGGCGAAGCCGGCATCGCGCAGCACGTTCACCGCGGCCGCCATCAATCGCCGGCCGACGCCGCTCCCCCACGCCTCGGGCAACAGGTAGATCGCGGCGAGTTCGCCGATCACGATCGGGTCGCCGTCACCGTCACGGGCCGGCCCTATGTGTACGAAGCCGACTACGGTCCCGTTCGCCTCGGTTGCCACCAGGGTGCCGGTGCGCGGCCAGTCGGTCTCCGCGATGGTGAGTTCCCAACCAGCACGCCGTCTCTCGACGTCGAGTTGATCTAGATACATGTCGGGCAACAATCCTCGGTACGCCGCCTGCCACGAGCGCACGTGAACAGTCGCGACGCCCAGTGCGTCGTCGGCAAGTGCACGGCGAATGTCCATCGTGACGACACTGTCTCAAGCGGGACGGCTACCCGCGCGGCGCAACGCCGTCAAACGAGCGACTTCGCGAGGACGACGAAGTAGAGATCTTCGCGTTTTGGTAGCCCGAATCTCTCGTCCCCGTAAGGGAAAGGACGCATCTCACCGGTGGCTGCGTAGCCACGCCTGCCGTACCAGGCGATGAGATCCTCGCGCTGACCGATCACCGTCATCTCGATCATGTCGCACGCCCACTCGTCACGCGCCACCCGCTCAGCCTCGGCCAGGACCTGCTTGCCGACCCCACCACCTTGCAATCCAGGTCGGACGGCGAATGTGCCGAAGTAGGAGCGGCCCGCGCGGCGTCGCTCGATAGCGCAGCACGCGATCACCGCGCCGCGCTCGTCGCTTGCCAGCAGCAAGCGGCTGTCGCCCGAAGAGACCACCGCCGCGATCGCCTCCGCATCGGTGCGCTGCCCGCCGAGCAGCTCGGCCTCCGTCGTCCACCCTGCGGTGCTGCTCTCACCCCGGTAAGCGGACTCCACAAGATCAACCACCAGCGCCACGTCGTCGGAGGTGGCGGCACGAAACGTGGGCAGCGGCACGGCGACATTGTGCCAGCAGCGCACGGGCCTGCGGGGTCACCTCGGCTCGCGGATGATCTTGGGTCGCGGATGATCGTTGCCGCGACCGAAAGTGCTCGCGAGGTCACCCTCTCGCAACGATTCCAAACCGTAAGGAATCCGGCTGGAAAACTGTCACACCCCTGTGTAAGGCTGCCATTGTCTGGCAGTCCATTTGCGGTAAGTGAAATACGCAATACATACTTCGCCGATAGGAAAAGGGGGCCAGCGTGGCTGCGGCAATGTCGTCCACTCGCACGGTTGATCGTGCGCTGGGCCTCCTCGCAGTCGTGTGTGACGAGGATCCGATCATGTTGTCCGACTGCGCCCGACGGGCCGGGCTGCCGGCCAGCACCGCGCTCCGGCTGCTCCGCACCCTCGAGGGCTCCGGCTTTGTCGCTCGGGGCGCCGACGGGTCGTTTCGGGCCGGTCCCCGCCTGGTGCAGCTCGGCGCCAGCGCTCTCGGGCGCCAGGCTCTGGTGGCAATGGCCGAGCCGGCCCTGAAGCGCATCGTGGCGGCCACCGGCGAGTCGGCCTACCTCAGCATCGCCGGTCCCGCCGATACCGCCATCTACATCGCGATGGTCGAGGGCACCCACGCCGTGCGTCACACGAGCTGGGTGGGCAAAGCCGTCCCTTCCGCAGATCTCGCGGTGGGCGACGCGCTGCGTGGTGACGTTGGCCCGCACGGGTATGTCGCCCAACGCGATCCCGTCGAGCCCGACGTGACCGCGATCGTCGCGCCGATCCGTCGGCCTGGCGGCGTCGCCGGTGCATTGAGCCTGCTCGGCCCGACGTACCGGATCGACGACGACACCATGCACGCCTACGGCCAGATCGTCAGTGCCGAAGCCGACGCGCTGGCGACCCAACTCGACGCGCCGCCGCGAACGGCGGCCGAAACGGAGAGGGTGGCGTCGCGATGATCCGCTTCGATTCGGTGACGAAGACGTATCCCGACGGCACTGTGGCGGTCGACGACCTCAGCCTCACCGCGCCGTCCGGCAAGATCACTGTGCTCGTCGGGCCGTCGGGGTGCGGCAAGACGACCAGCCTCCGAATGATCAACCGGATGATCGAGCCGACGAGCGGCCGCATCTGGATCGACGACCGCGACCACTCGACCACGTCCCCAACCGAGCTGCGGCGCGGCATCGGTTACGTCATCCAGCACGCCGGTCTGTTCCCGCACCGCACGATCGTTGACAACGTCGCCACGGTTCCGCTGCTGCTCGGGCAGAACAAGCGAGAGGCGCGCGCGAAAGCGCTCGAACTGCTCGAGCGGGTCGGCCTGCCCGCGAGTTTCGCGAAGCGGTATCCCGCGCAGCTGTCCGGTGGCCAGCAGCAGCGAGTCGGCGTCGCCCGCGCGCTGGCCGCCGACCCGCCGGTGATGTTGATGGACGAGCCGTTCAGCGCGGTCGATCCCGTCGTGCGCGAACAGCTGCAAAACGAGTTTCTTCGACTGCAGAGCGAGCTCAGCAAGACGATCGTCTTCGTTACGCACGACATCGACGAGGCGATCAAGCTCGGCGACCAGGTCGCTGTGATGCGGGTCGGCGGCAAACTCGCACAACTCGCGACGCCGGCCGACCTGCTGTCCAACCCGGTCGACGATTTCGTGGCGGGCTTCGTCGGTCGCGACCGCGGATACCGAGCGCTTGGGTTCGAGCCCGTCCCCGGCCTGCAACTCGATCCCGAAACCACCGTGCTGATGGGCTCCGACGTCAGTGCTGCCGCTGCCGTCGCACGCGATGGCTGGGTGCTCGTCGTCGACGAGAACGGCTGGCCGCAGGGCTGGCTCGCCGTTGGCGACGACGCCACCCGCGCCTCGCTGCAGATCACGCCGCCGTTGCTGCACCGCGGTGGCACCGTCGCGGCGGTTAACGGCACCTTCCGTGCGGTGCTCGACGCGGCGTTGTCATCGCCGACCGGACGCGGAGTGATCGTCGACGAAGCGCGTCGCTTCGCCGGCACGATCACGGCCGCGAACGTGGTCCGGCTGCTCGAACAACAGCAGGTTGTGCATCAGCAGACCGTTCCCGTGCAGGCAGTTCCCGTGCAAGGCGCGGGGGCGACTCCCCGATGACCCCAGCTTCGACGTCGGGTGCCGCCTCGTCGTCCCCTTGGCATTTCTGGGCTTACTTCAACGCGCACTTGCACCAAGACCTCAGCTGGCTCTGGGATCACGTATGGCTCTCGGCGCTGCCCGTCGTCATCGGTCTCGCCATCGCGCTGCCACTTGGCTGGCTGGCCAGCCGCTACAAGTGGATTTACCCGCCGATGCTGTCACTCATGGGCCTGCTCTACACGATCCCGTCGATCGCGCTGTTCGTGATCATCCCGCCGCTACTCGGTCTCAAGGCTCTTAACCCGATTCAGGTACCGATCGCTTTGACGATCTACTCCGTCGCGCTGCTCGTGCGCGTGGTGGCCGACGGTCTCGGATCCGTGCCCGAAGATGTGCTGCAGGCAGCGACGGCAATGGGGTTCGGGCCAGTCCAGCGACTGGTCAAGGTTGAGCTACCCATCGCCGTCCCGGTTATTGCTGCAGGGCTTCGGGTCGCGACGGTGTCGAATGTCAGCATCGTCGCGGTCGCAGGAACGATCGGGCTGGCCAACCTCGGGCAGCTGTTCACCACCGGTTTTCAGTTGTCAACACCAACTGCGTACTACCCGCCGATCGTGCTCGGCATCGTGTTGTGCGTCGCGCTGGCACTTGGGTTCGACGGCGTGATCGTGACCGCCAACCGACTGCTGACGCCGTGGCGCCGGGCGGTGCAGGGCCGATGATCGGCAACGTTTTCGGCTGGCTGACTACCGCCGCGCACTGGCGTGGCGGCAGTGGCGTGACCGCCATCGGCACGCAGATACAGGCGCACGTCACGTATTCGTTCGTCGCCGTGCTGATCGCGCTCGCCATCGCACTGCCACTCGGGCTTTTCATGGGCCACACGGGCCGGCTGCCGTTCCTCGTCAGTGCCGCTAACACCCTGCGCGCGTTGCCGACCGTCGGCGTCCTGATTCTGTTGACGGTGATGATCGCCCCGGACTTCCACGGCCGTACCGATTTTGGCTACCTGATCCCG
>Ga0209483_1003109_pt1 | contig 11053 bp, 9 predicted proteins | sample NGEPerA_FD_184508 | JGI IMG/M metagenome (GOLD analysis project Ga0209483, IMG submission 184508) | Arctic peat soil microbial communities from the Barrow Environmental Observatory site, Barrow, Alaska, USA - NGEE PermafrostL2-A... | ecosystem: Environmental > Terrestrial > Soil > Wetlands > Peat... | reverse complement strand
TGGTGGACGAATATGGCGGCACCGACGGGCTGGTATCGATCGAGGACATCGTCGAACAGATCGTCGGCGAGATTGACGACGAGCATGACAGCGACGAGCCGCCGGCGATCGTGCGCCAGGCCGACAGTTCCTTCATCGCCGACGCGCGCGCCAGCCTCGACGACGTCCGCTCGGTGATCGGCGAGGATTTCGTCACCGGCGAGGCCGGCGAGGAAGTCGAGACGCTGGGCGGCTATCTCGTCACCCATGTCGGCCGCCTGCCGGTGCGCGGCGAGGTGATTTCCGGTCCCGGCAATTACGAGATCGAGGTGCTCGACGCCGATCCGCGGCGGGTCAAGCGCCTGCGCATCGCCACCCGCAAGGAACGCGCCGCCCCGCGCGCCGTGCGCGAAAGCCGCCGCCGCGAGGCGGCCCCGGATGCGGGTCCCGCCCAGGCCAACGACAATGCGAGCCCGCCGGCCGCCGATGGAGCCGGTTCGCAGTGATTGCCTTGCAGAAATTCCGCGCACTCGGTCTTGCGATCGTCCTGGCCTGGGGATGGAAGCGCGCCGCGATTGCGCTTCTCGCGGGCGCGTTGTCGGCGCTGGCGATGGCGCCCTTCAATGCGTGGCCGGTGCTGTTTCTCACTTTTCCGGTCATGGTCTGGCTGATCGACGGCGCCGGCGCCGGGCGGATGCGCGGCGTGGCCGCAGCCGCAATATCCGGCTTCTGGTTCGGGCTCGGCTATTTCGTGCCGGGTCTCTATTGGCTCGGCTACGCGTTCCTGGTCGATGCATCGACCTTTGCCTGGTTGATGCCGTTCGCGGTGCTCGGATTGCCGGCCTATCTCGCGCTGTTCACCGCTTTCGGCTTCGCGCTGGCGCGCCTGATCTGGCCGAAAGATACCTCTAGGGTGATCGCGCTCGCCTTCAGCCTCACGGTCGGCGAATGGCTGCGCGGCCACGTATTGACGGGCTTTCCATGGAATGCGTTCGGCTACGCGCTGACCGAACCGCTGGCGCTGGCGCAGACGGCATCGCTGATCGGCCTGTGGGGCCTGACATTCCTGAGCGTCGCGATTTTCGCCAGCCCCGCCGTGCTGATCGATGACAACCCGCGCGGCCGGAGGCCATGGATCGCGCCGGTGGCGGCAACGGCGCTGCTCGTCGTCATGGGCATTTTCGGGATCGTTCGCCTGAACCTGCACCCGACTTCAAACGTCGCAAAGGTCAAGCTGCGGATCATGCAGCCCAACCTCGAACAGGACGCGCGATTCAACTACTCCGCCAAGGCGGCGGTGATGCAAAAATATCTCGCGCTGTCCGATCGCGCCTCCGGGCCGCAATCGACCGGCGTGCGCGACGCCAGTATCCTGATCTGGCCGGAATCGGCTTTTCCATTCTTTTTGACACGCGAACCCGATGTGATGGCGCAGATCGCAGATCTGCTGCCCAAGGGCACCGTCTTGATCACCGGCTCGGTGCGCGCGCCGGACCTGCCGCCAGGAGTAAGGGTCACGCGCGCCTATAACTCGATCTATGTCATCGACCATGACGGCAGCGTGCTGTCGGTCTACGACAAGCTGCATCTGGTGCCGTTCGGCGAATACCTGCCGTTCCAGGACTGGATGGAGAAGCTCGGCTTCGTGCAGCTCACCAAGGTCCAGGGCGGATTCATTTCGGGCACGCGGCGGCACACGATGGAGATACCGAATGCGCCGCGCGCGCTACCTTTGATCTGTTATGAGGCGATCTTTCCCGGTGACGTTGCCAAGGGCGATCGACCGGGCTGGATCGTCAACTTGACCAATGACGGCTGGTTTGGAATCTCGACCGGACCCTACCAGCATCTGCAGCAGGCGCGGCTGCGTGCGATCGAGGAGGGATTGCCGCTCGTGCGCGCAGCAAATACGGGCATTTCAGCCGTCATCGATCCGGTGGGACGTATTGTCGCGCGCCTCGGTCTCGGCATCGAGGGTGTGCTGGATTCCGGCTTGCCCACGGCGATTGCGCCGACCCTCTACGCGCGTTTCGGCGACATTCCCGCTGCAATCATGATTGCAATCGCGTTGCTTTTCGCCATTCGGCGCCGCATGACGAGCCGGATCTCCTGACGTTCTTTTATTTTTGCGATTGGTTTTCGGTCGGCTCGCTGGAACATCGGCGAGCGGAAATCCGGAGTTGACAGAACCTACCGTAGAGTTAGCATTCCGTCTCATAAGTCGAGAATAAACCCAGTCAGTTCATTGCTCAATTGTCCGCATCCCTCCGCCACCCTTTCGAGCAGGATTTGACGGCATCGGCGCCTGAGGCATAATCCTTTCGCGTCATCCCAAAGGCTGCCCCAAGGAGTGTTGGAGATGTCGACCAAAGCGCCCAACCCTGTTGACAAATATGTCGGCAGTCGCGTGCGCATGCGCCGGATCATGCTGGGCATGAGTCAGGAGAAGCTCGGCGAAGCCCTCGGCCTCACCTTTCAGCAGGTTCAGAAATACGAGAAAGGCACCAACCGGGTTGGCGCCAGCCGCATCCAGCAGATCTCCGAGATACTTCAGGTCCCGGTGTCATTCCTGTTCGAGGGCGGACCGAGCGGCACCAGCGGCAGCGGAGGTTTCGCTGAGGGCACCTCGCCAGCCTATGTTTCCGATTTCCTGGCGACCTCCGAAGGCCTGGCGCTGACCCGCGCCTTCACGCGCATCGACGACGCGAAACTCCGGCGCAGCATCGTCGAACTGGTCGAGCAGATTGCCGCTCGCGAAGGCCCCGACAAGCGTTGACCATCAGGCAATCGTACCGGAATCGGAAATCGAGCCTGCGTTCCGGCTGGCGCGCGCCGCGGAATGGCGATAGTTGATGGTCCTCCCGGGACACGGCACGCCGATGACAAACAGTTCTTCTTTCAATCCCTTCGATTCCAAAGCCATCCTCGACGGCATCCGCCGCTGGGTCGAGATCGAGACACCGACCGAGGCGCCCGACCAGGTCAACAAGCTGGCGACCATGGTCGCGGACGGCTATCGCGATCTGCCCGCTACCGTCGAGCGCGTCGCCGGACATTCCGGCTGCGGCGATCATCTGGTCACGCGTTCGTCCTGGGGCCAGGACAAGCCCGGAATCCTCGTACTCAGTCATCTCGACACCGTGCATCCGCTCGGCTTCATCGAGCGTCTTCCGTTCAAGATCGAGGGCGACAGCGTTTTCGGTCCCGGGATCTACGACATGAAGGGCGGAGCCTATCTCGCCTATCATGCGTTCCGGCAAATCTGCGCCGCATCGGAGCGATCGCCGCTCGGAATCACCCAGCTCTACGTCTCGGACGAAGAGATCGGCAGCCCGACCTCGCGCGCGCTGATCGAGGCTGAGGGACGAAAAGCCAAATATGTACTGGTAACCGAGCCCGCCCGCGACGGCGGCAAGATCGTCACGGGGCGCAAGGGCGTTGCGCGTTTCGACGTCTACATCAAGGGCGTCCCGGCGCATGCCGGCACCAGGCCCGAGGACGGACGCAGCGCGATCCGCGAGCTCGCCAATATCATTCAGACGCTGGAAGCCATGAACGACGTCAAGCGCGGCGTCAGCGTCAATGTCGGCGTGGTCAAAGGCGGCACGCGGCCGAATGTCATCGCGGAGGAGGCCTATGCCGAGGTCGACCTGCGCGTTCCCACCATTGCCGACGCCGATGAACTCGTTCCAAAAATCCTTGGCCTGAAATCGCGCAGCGATGGCGTCAGCGTCAAGGTGACCGGCGAATTGAACCGGCCGCCTTACGAGAAGGGCAATGCGGGTTCAGCGCTCTACGAGCATGCCAGGACGCTGGCCGCGGAAATCGGCTTCGAGTTGGTGGACACCAAAACCGGCGGCGGCTCCGACGGCAATTTCACCGCGCCGCACACGGCGACGCTCGATGGCCTTGGCGTCGACGGCAAGGGGGCGCATACCCATTACGAGCAGCTTTACATCTCCTCGATCGAGCCGAGGGCGCGGCTTCTGCATCGGCTATATCAGACGCTGCGATGATCGGGCGCGATCCGGCGAAGCCCGAGGCATCGTCCGATGACGGCGCCACCCACGCGCATGGTTCATTTTTCGGGCGGCGCAAGGGCCACAAGCTACGTGCCCATCAGGCCGACCTGATCGAACATCTGCTGCCGCATCTCGCGCTCGACACCGCCAAGCCCGCTCCATCGGAGCTCGGCACGCTGTTCGATCCGCCGGCTGATCTTGTCCGGCTCGAAATCGGTTTCGGCGGCGGCGAGCACCTGATCGCGGAAGCGCGCGCTTTTCCGAATGCCGGCTTCATCGGCTGCGAGCCCTATGTCAACGGCATGGCCAAAATCCTGGCGCAGATCGAGGCCCTCAACATCACGAACATCCGGCTGTTTGCCGGCGACGCCGCCGAGTTATTGGCATGGGCGCCGCCGCATTCGCTTGCGCGGATCGACCTGATCCATCCCGATCCCTGGCCGAAACGACGGCACTGGAAGCGGCGCTTCGTGCAGGACGCGAGCGTGGCCGCGATGGCGCGCGTGCTGACGCCCGACGCCGAATTTCGCTTCGTCAGCGACATCGACGATTACTGCGCCTGGACGTTGGCGCATCTCGCGCGCTCGTCGGCTTTCGTCTGGACAGCCGAGCGGGCCGCCGACTGGAAGCAGCCCTGGCCCGACTACACCACGACGCGCTACGGCGTCAAAGCCGAGCGCGAAGGGCGGCAGGCGGCGTATTTGAGATTTCGAAAGGTGGGGTGACGCGGCACAAATCCAGACCCGTCATGGCCGGGCTTGTCCCACGGCTGTCCGGTTCACGCAAAACGGTTGCGAACCCAACCGTTGACTCGCAATAAGGGCAAAATTCATTGATCTGACTCACGATTTTCCCGCGCGCCCTTCGGTCGAGTGAGCGACAGCAGTATGTGCCGCAGGCCGAAATCGAGAAATTCCCGGCTTTTGCACCCGCGGCAAGTATTCGCGTCAGAGCTATAGTCTCGCTAAGTGACTCTCGTGGCTCGCACTTTCACGTTTGAGATTGAACCGGACACTCGTGGGACAAGCCCGCGCATGACGATTCATTTTGCGTCCTCGCCCGTACGCGCCTTCCTGATGTCGGTCGCTTCCCACACCATGCGCTTTCCCCGTTCGCGGCCCAATAGTTCGATCGGATCGCGGTTGTCGATGTGGCCGAACTGTCCCTTGTAGACGCTATAGCCGCACAGCTCCTGCAGCCGCCGCGGAAAACGCCGCGCCGTCTCCTGGGGAATACCGAGTTGCAGGTTTTCCTGCTGCCTCATCCAGCCCCAGCAATAGGCGCAGGAAAATGCAAAACGCCTGGCATCGCTGACGTTGGCGCCGCCGCCATGCCAGAGCGCGCTGTCGAACAGCATCACGCTGCCCGCGGTCATGGCAGCGATGACGGTGTCGTATTCCTTACCGTATTCCGGCGAGGAATCGTATTTGTGACTGCCCGGCACGATCCGCGTCGCGCCGTTTTCAGCGGTAAAATCCGACAACGCCCAGATCGCATTGAGCGTGATCGGGATATGCGGGCGCGGCAGGGGAATCAATTGCGTGTCCTCGTGGACCGGCTGCGCGACCTCGCCCGGGCCAAGTACCAGCGAGCAGAACGACGACAGCAGGCATTCCCTGTCGAGCACGCGCTCCACGACCGGCAACACGTTCTGATGCAGCGGCACTTCCCAGAACAAATCGTCATAGGTCAGGAGATTGTTGATCCGGACGGTCTTGAAACCTTCGAACGAGGTTTTGGCGTAGCCAAACCCCTGCTCGCGTTCGACGCGCTCCAATGCCTGCTTCAATCCATCGACCAAACCCGCATCCACGGCCTGTTCGATCACGGTGAAGCCGTCATTGCGGATGGCGTCGGCATGGCTCTGGATATCGGCGTCCGTCAGCATTCGCTGGTCTCCCGGCCGGCGCTGTGCCGCACCCTGCGGAGGAGCTTACCGCGCTCGCCTTTACATTGGGAGAGGGCATGCCCTCAGGCCGATTGCCGGGTCTGCCAAAAATTTACCACCCGCTCCGCGGTGGAGGGCATCAGTCGAGCGAAATTGACGCGCGCGGTCTCGATGTCGGCCGGGGCCGGCACCCGGTTCGGGCCGAGACGAAGCAGGATCAATGCGCGCACCGTGACCCATTCAAGCCCGATCGTCTTGCCGACGATCAGGATAGGATCATAGCGGTCACCCGTGATCAGGCGGTCGAGGGTTGCTATCTTCACCCCGGACATCGCAGCAAGGGCAGCCACCGATTGCTCGTATTTATGGGCCTTGGCAAAGCCGAGTAGCGCGGCCTCGTTGAGTTCGCCGGCGCCGTGCAGCGCAAGGATCGCGTGTTGCGCCGGCGCAAAGTCGCGGCGGCTCTCGACGACTTCCGGCATGCCGGAAATATCACTCATCGCCGTCTTGATCGCGGCCTGCCTGTCCGGCTTGACCACGTCGAACAGGCGGCGGCGTACGACCTCGATCGATCCATCCAGCAGCTCCTTCAGATGCGGGCGTGAAAGATCGTTGCGTTGTCCTACCGTGAGCGTCAAAACAGCGTCCTTGCCGGCGCGCTTGACCAGCACGGAATATCCGGTTGGCGAAAACTCGGCGCCGACATTGCCGGCGGCGCGCCTGACCACTTCGCGATCGCCGCGGCGAACGATAACGTCGGTCAAATCGGCGGAAAGTTTTGTCCGCTCCGACATCGCCAGCAGATGGCCTTGACCTTTTTCACGCGCGATTTCGATCAGCGCCTGCTCGTCGATGACGGGCGACCGGCGCAGCAGCGGTCCGGCGACCGCGATCTCGCTTTCGCGCGCGAGTTGGCCGACCAGCGCGCGCGGCGCATTGCCGAGTAGCGACAGCCGTTCGGCCAATTCGGAACGCGCGGTCATCTCGGCGTGCGGTACGAGTTCGATCAGGACGCCGTCGAACAGCGCGACATGATCGGGCCGCAAGGCGGCAGCCGACTGCAGGAACAGATCCGCGATCCGGCGCCCGGCTTCGGCGCGGCGTACGGGGTCGCCATGCCGGATGATTTCATCGAGCCCGGGAATCAGCGAGGTAACGACGCTCATGAAACTCACTCAAGGCCCGGCGCATGGCGGGTTTTGAAGGCAATCTAGGTTGGCTTGATGAAAGAAGGGTTAGGTTCGAAACCGCCCGCAAAAGGCCCCTGAAATCACGCTTTCCGGCCTTGCCGGGTCTTGCCGGGTCGGGGGAAAACCGCTATATCAGCCGCAACTTATGGTTCTCATACGATCGCGTATTGAGAGTGGGCCCCCCGGGACCCGCTCTTTTTTATTACCTGAACGAACCCCGCGGAAATGCGACGCCCGGCCGGACCGCCGTTGAAGGGCCGGTTCGGGGCAGACCGGACGGACTGAAGTTAGGCTACCAAAGGCAAATCTTGACCCTGGATATGAGCGATCCGATCCCTGATACCGTAGACACCGATCTGCTTGCCGAGCCGCGCCTCGTGGTCGAGCCGGGTGTGGCGGCGCGGGTGTCGGCGGTTGCCGGGCCGGTATTGCAGGGCATGGGTTACCGGCTGGTGCGGATCAGGATTTCAGGGGAGAGCGGCTGCACCGTGCAGGTCATGGCGGAACGGCCCGACGGATCGATGCAGATCGAGGATTGCGAGGCGATCTCGAGAGCGCTGTCGCCGGTGCTCGACGTCGCCGACCTGATCGACCGCGCCTACCGGCTGGAGATTTCCTCGCCCGGGATCGATCGGCCGCTGGTGCGCCGCTCGGATTTCGAACGCTACGCCGGCCATCTCGTGAAGATCGAGATGGCGGTCGCCCATCAGGGCCGCAAGCGATTCCGTGGGCTATTGGCCGACGTCGAGGACAATGCCGTCGGGCTGCATCGCGATGACGCAAAAGCAGGCGATGATGCCGATGTCTTGCTTGTCATGGAAGACATCGCCGACGCCCGGCTGGTTCTGACCGACGAGCTGATCGCCGAATCGATGCGGCGCGGCAAGGCTGCGGAACGCGAACTGCGCCGCAATCTCGGCCTTGAGCCGCCGCCACCGCCGCATGCCATAAAACCCGATCTGTCGAAGAGCAACAAACCGAAGCCGAAATTGAAGCCGAACAAGCCCGCCCCGAAGAACACCAAGGAACACCGCCTCGCCGCCGAACGATTGCGCCGGGACGAGATCGATCCCACCAGAGGAGACTAGAGCCATGGCAGCTGTCAGCGCCAACAAACTCGAACTGCTGCAGATCGCGGACGCGGTCGCCCGCGAAAAATCGATCGACCGCGGCATCGTGATCGCAGCCATGGAAGATGCCATCGCCAAGGCGGCGCGCGCCCGCTACGGCAGCGAGACCGATGTTCACGCCGAGATCGACGCCAAGAAAGGCGAGCTGCGGCTGTCACGCCACATGCTGGTGGTCGAACTGGTCGAGAATTCGTCGAACCAGATATCGCTGGAAGACGCCCGCCGCGCCAATCCCGGCGCGCAGATCGGCGACACCATCGCCGACACCCTGCCGCCTCTGGAATACGGCCGCATCGCAGCCCAATCCGCCAAGCAGGTGATCGTGCAGAAGGTGCGCGAGGCCGAGCGCGACCGCCAGTATCAGGAATTCAAGGACCGCATCGGCGACATCGTCAACGGCATCGTCAAGCGCGTCGAATATGGCAGCGTCATTGTCGATCTCGGCCGCGGCGAGGCCATCATCCGCCGCGACGAAATGCTGCCGCGCGAGGTGTTCCGCAACGGCGACCGCGTCCGGGCTTATATCTTCGACGTGCGGCGCGAAACCCGCGGGCCGCAAATCTTCCTCTCCCGCACCCACCCGCAATTCATGGCGAAACTGTTCGCGCAGGAAGTGCCGGAAATCTACGACGGCATCGTCGAGATCAAGGCGGTGGCCCGCGATCCCGGCTCGCGTGCGAAAATCGGCGTGATTTCCAGGGATTCATCGGTCGATCCGGTCGGCGCCTGCGTCGGCATGCGCGGTTCGCGCGTGCAGGCCGTGGTCAATGAACTGCAGGGCGAGAAAATCGACATCATCCCATGGTCGCCCGATATCGCGACCTTCGTGGTCAACGCATTAGCCCCGGCGGAAGTCGCCAAGGTGGTGATCGACGAAGACCGCGAACGGATCGAGGTCGTGGTGCCCGACACCAACAACCAGCTCTCGCTGGCGATCGGCCGGCGCGGACAGAATGTGCGGCTCGCCTCGCAACTCACCGGCTGGGACATCGACATCCTCACCGAGCAGGAGGAATCCGAGCGGCGCCAGGCCGATTTCGAGAACTCCACCCGGGTATTCATGGAAGCGCTCAATGTCGACGAGGTGGTCGGCCAATTGCTGGCGTCGGAAGGCTTCACCTCGGTGGAGGAACTGGCGATGGTCGACGTCAAGGAACTGGCCGGTATCGAAGGCTTCGACGACGAAACCGCCAACGAACTGCAAAGCCGTGCCCGCGAATATCTGGAACAGCTCGAAGCCGAGCTCGAAAACAAACGTAAGGAACTCGGTGTGGAAGATGCTTTGAAGACGGTACCCGGCGTGACCTCGAAGATGCTGGTCAAGTTCGGCGAGAACGAAATCAAGACGGTGGAAGATCTCGCCGGCTGCGCCACCGACGATCTCGTCGGCTGGACCGAACGCAAGGAAGGCGGCGAGCCGACCAAGCATCCCGGCATCCTCGATCCCAACGAGGTCACGCGCGACGACGCCGAGAACATGATCATGCAGGCCCGCGTCATCGCCGGCTGGATCACCGAAGCCGATCTCGTCAAGAAGTCCGAGGAGGCCGAGGCCCCCGAAGATCAACCGGTCTAACGCGCGTGTTCCGCAAAAGTGGCCGCCGGTTTTGCGACCAGAACTTGCGCAGATGATAGGAGCCACGTCACCCGCATGCTCGCGATCGCCGACCCGGATCTCGACAACGGACCGCGGACCGACAGGTCCGCGACGATGCGGATGTGCGCGGTCACGCGGCAAATTCGGCCGATCGACGAGCTGATCCGGTTCGTGGTGTCGCCTTCCGGCGAGGTGATGGCGGACCTGAAACGCAAATTACCCGGCCGGGGCCTGTGGGTTACGGCCTCGCGGGCAGCGGTTGCGGAAGCCATCCGGCGTCACCAATTCAGCAAAGGATTCAAGCGCGAAGTTCGGGTCGCGCCTGCGCTTGCGGCCGACACCGAAGCGTTGCTGGTGCGAGGCGCCCTCGACGCGCTCGCCATGGCGGGCAAGGCCGGCCAGGTCGTTTCCGGCTTCGGCAAGGTCGAGGAAGCCCTCCGCCAACGGCAGGCCCGGGCGACCAAGGATACCCCGGTTCAGGCTTTGATCCACGCCTCGGACGGGGCGGCGGACGGAATCCGGAAACTGGATGCTTTGGTCAGGCCAAATCCCGGGATTAACGATGAATCGGACCCGTTCCCGATCATCAAGGCGCTGACTTCGGAACAATTGGATTTGGCACTGGGCCGGTCAAATGTGATACATGCAGCCCTGCTCGCGGGCCCGGCGAGCAGGACGTTCCTGTCGCGCAGCCAACTGCTGGTCCGATACCGGATGGCGGACGACGACAAGACAGCCGGCCATGCGGCCAAGAACTTGACCAACAAGAACTTGACCAACAAGAACTTGGCTAACACGAATTCGCCGATACAGACTGTGCGGACACGCACGACCGAACAAGATTAGGACTTGCTGAATGGTTGATAAATCGCCTGGCGACAGGAAACTGAGTGTCCCGAACAAGACCTTGACGCTCAAGCCGCGCGTCGAGACGGGCACTGTGAAGCAAAGCTTCAGCCACGGCCGCACCAAGCAGGTCGTGGTGGAAAAGCGCGGCAAGCGCCGTGTCGGCGGCGATGCGCCCGCAATGGAAACGCATGCGCCGGAGCCGGCGGTCGCCAAGGCAGCGCCTGCCGCCGCACCCGCCAAGGCTCCGCTCGCCCGTCCCGCGGCGCCCGCCGCCACGCCGCGCAGCAATTCGGGCGTGGTCCTGCGTACGCTCACCGAGGATGAGCGTTCCGCCCGCGCCAGCGCGCTCGCCGACGCCAAGGTCCGCGATTTGGAAGAGCGGCGGCTGGCGGAAGAGG
>Ga0209483_1003108_pt1 | contig 11054 bp, 11 predicted proteins | sample NGEPerA_FD_184508 | JGI IMG/M metagenome (GOLD analysis project Ga0209483, IMG submission 184508) | Arctic peat soil microbial communities from the Barrow Environmental Observatory site, Barrow, Alaska, USA - NGEE PermafrostL2-A... | ecosystem: Environmental > Terrestrial > Soil > Wetlands >... | reverse complement strand
CATTTTGGGTCGAAAAATTGTCCGCGATAAGAAAATAGGGAGCTGGGTGGGGTCAATGGCAACATCTGGCGCCTTTTATCGGGAGTAGAATTCTCAGTTTAATTATAACGCAGAGCGACCGCCCAATCTTGAATGTTTTGTTCATCGGCATTTTTCCCCGGCGGGCGCTTGCGGTTCACTACCCAACCGAAATGACCGGGATGAAACACGGGTACTAAGTGAGTACCGGCTCGCAATTGCGGAGCCCCGTCTCTCGCCACACGATCCACGAAATCATTGAACGATCCCCGGACCGCCTCTTGGCCATGGGCTATGAGTAGGGCATTTGTTACGTCCACACCCATTGCGATCACAACACGCGGCTGGTGAAATTCAATCCGAGGGCGGCAAAACTCCCTGGCATAGTCCAAGAACGTTTGCGGGCTAACATCAACTGACATTGCGTTCTTCTTGTCACCAGGCTGCTTCACCTTGAAATCAAGGACCACATTGGAGCGGAAGATTTGACGCCCGGAGAACGGCCTCCCCTCCTCGAACAGTTTCTGAAAATTTATCCCGAATTTATCTGTGCCGTCCTTTTCCTTTTTTGGTTTATTGAAATACCTCACTACTGTATGAAAATCGGCCCATTCCTCGCCGAACGCCCAGATGGGCTCATCAATCAAGCTCATGTCGTCGAGCAGGTCCAGCGCATCTCGCTGGAGTGCTGCGCGGGCCTTCCCTAGGTCTTCGTGATGATGAATTCCACACAAACCATGCGTCCTGTAAAGATTCGACTTTTCATGCTTTTCCCTGAGCTTGCGATCCTCCATCTGTTCCCTCCATAACATCGTCAGCGGACTCCGATAGAACCTGCCATAAGTCTTCCCCTCCATGTTCACCAATGTCCCCGGCCTCATGTGCCGCCTCCACCTCGGCTTGCTCAAGGGAGTAGCGGCGTTGAAGGATACGATGGCCTAGTCGGCCAACTGTTGCTGAGTCCAACCTAATAGCGCTCTAGCGACCCGATTTTGCCTCGCCGAAATCATGGTTCGAGACCAGCCACCAGCTGGCTATTTTCCGCTACTACCAATGGCACTTTATATTCTCATTATGGTGTCTATTGACCGCTATAAGGTAAGCTGAAGGAATGCTGCAGTCGGATTTCTGAAATCCCGAGTCAAGTGGTCCAGCGGGGCAGGATAGATGGAAGTTGTGATTAGTCATGATCCGCTCTAACGAATTGCGGACCCGCCGAAGACAAATATGGCCCGGTTGGTATGCCGCCTTAGCGATCACGGCAATTGTTCTCACGTTCGGCGGAGCTGGATGCAGTAACCGTAGCTTGTCTGGGCAGTATCTGGCTATCACTCAAACGGCAGTAGTCCGAATGCAACTGGTTGAAACACCCGACAGCCGTCTTTCAGGACAGTTTGAGGCATCTACAATCCAAGCGGATGGCAAAATCCAGTACGAAAACACGTCCGTCGCGGGCGCAGCCGATGGATCAAACGTCAGTCTAATTATACCACTTGGTCCACTCGGCTCCGGGGTTGAGTTTTCGGGGGTTCTTTCCTGGCGCGGCCTAACACTCACAGGCGGACTATCCGGCGGACGGTCATCCACATTTGCTTTGCGTCGAGGTGATCTTCATGAGTATCAAGCCGCGCTGGTGGCGCTGAACAAGCGCTCAGTTACCCTTCTAGCTGCTCTTAAAAAGGCGGAAGAAAATGCGGCAATTGCAGCTCAAAAGGCGGCAATCGCTAGCGCCGCAGCTGCGATGCGAGAGAAGGCTTTGCAGGACCAGCAGAATTTCGCTCGCTATGTAGGAGATCTCTGCGACAAAATGCAAAAATTTGAAATTACAGGAAGTGTCACGCTCCAGAAATTCCCCACCATCTCCGCAAAGTATCGGACAATCACTGCGAAAATGGATGGCTATTTACAGCGTGATCGCAAGCTCGCTGGTAATTCTCGCGCATCCTATAGCCGCAGTCAGATTTCCTTCGCGATGGGCAACGGAATATTTGCCACGAAGCAGGTCCATTTCGACGTTCAATCTCTTCAAGGTAGCTTCGTGAATGATGTAGAACCTCAGATGCAATCTGTAGAAAACGCGATGAGAATCTGCGGCAATACTAATGTGCCCGTCCCAGTGGTGACGCCCGCCTGCGAACACCTTCAAATCCTATATCCCGCGTATTCGAAGGCTTACCACGATGTTGCGACAGGCCTCGCCGATCTTGAAAACACCTACAATACCGAGCTGCAGAAGCAGCTGGGCTTGAAATCCGAGGCTGATCGAATCAATTAACAAATTAGCTAAGCGGCATAAGCAATTTCCTCACCGGTGCACCAACGCCGATTTTGGCAATTCTTTGCGTCACAACTTTCGCCAATTGCGGATTAAGACGGCATCCACCCCATTTTGTGATGGTGAAATCTCCTGGCGTAAAGGTAGTGGAAAGCGCGAATTGCAGGACGTGGCGATCAATTATGGGCCGCAAAGGCTCCATTAGGTCATAGACGAGCGGGATGGGATTTTGGCTATTGCCATGGATGATCCCGATCGTCGGGTCAAATCCGGCAGAAATCAACTGGCCCCTTATTTGGTTGGCCAAAATTCCGTAGCCATAATTCAACATGGCGTTGACCGGGTGGCGAGCTGATCGGGCTCTTTTCCGCCAAGCCATGGTCCGTGGAATAATAGTGTGCCAATTGTCGGGAATTGGCCTGCGCATAAATCCGGACCATTTGATTGACAGCCCGTGCCAGGCTGAAAAATAAGCCATGGCGCACGCGCCCTCAATTCCAAGCATTTTCGAAATCTTCAGGCCAGTCCGGGATTTTTGAATTCTCGGAATTTTTGGCCCAACCGGTCCAGAGCAAAATTCTGCCGGTCGGATTTCGGGACCGATTTTTCCAGGGTCTCAATCGAGTTGATTATTTTCTGGGAAATTAAATGCCGGGCTATTTCGATCTGTTTTTTGGTCCCTTTAATTGCCTTTTGAGCGGCAACTATTTTCGAATTTCCGGAATATCCCGAATTTCCGGAAATATTATTATTTGTCCCCGCCAATTTAATTGGAGAAATTCGATTTTCTGCTCTGCCATCCAATTGAGGGCATCGAAGGAAATAGCGCCGTTCCCGTCCAGAAGGATTATTCGGTCGGGGAGATCGCCATCGCCCGGGAAAAAGCGGAATTGTTCGAGCTCCTGGGGATAATGGGTAAATCCGTTCCGGACCAATAAGGTATTGTGATCGAGTCTGATATTGACCCCGTGTCCGCACAAAATGAGCGGTTCGCGATATCTGAATTTTTTGGGTGCACCCCGCGTGACGGGTTTGTATTTGAGCCAATATTAATTGGCGATTACACAGCGGGATCATCCGCCAGTACCTTGCCAAGGTTGCCAGCCGGTCTGTCGCCACGTGTGCTGCGGTATGAGTGACAGAAGGCGCCTTGGAACCTGACGTGCGGAGACATCCTTGACTTCTGTTGTCGTAATAGTATCGTCCTACTAGGATTGTAGTAGGATGCCGCGATGCGTCCCAGGTTGACCACGCTCGAACTCCAGATCATGGAGATATTATGGGGGCATGGCCCGATGCCGGTTCGCGCGGTTCAGGAAAGGATTCCGGGCGCTAAACGTCCCGCCTATACGACGGTGCAGACGGTGATGTACCGCCTGGAGGCCAAGAAAGCGCTCAGGCGGACAAGCAAGACGGGCAACGCGCATATCTTCGAACCGACCGTCACACGCGCATCTGCGCACAAACGGCTTATCGACGAATTCATCGCACTTCTGGGCGGGAGTATACAGCCGGTCATGGCGCATCTGGTGGATGCGGGCAGGCTGACGCTCGATGACGTTCAGAAGGCGGAAGCAAGGTTGCGCGACTTGCAGAAGAAAAGGGCACGCAAGTGATCCCTCTTCTTCTCAATCATCTTTGGCAATCGACTGTCTTTGCGGCCATCGTCGGGCTGCTCACGCTCCTGTTTCGCAATAACGGCGCGAATGTACGCTTCGCCTTGTGGTTCGCCGCCTCGCTGAAATTCCTCATCCCGTTTTCGCTTTTTGCGAAGCTCGGGACGGCATTTGCTGCCGACCATTTGAATTCGGCAGCAGTAACGTCATGGATTGCGCAAGCGCAGCCGACAGCCGATCCTTTCACCACGACGGCGGCGCCCGGCTGGATGCAGGCCGGTGTCGAGATGAAGGTTTTCGCCCCCTCCATAGGGCTTGACGATCTGTTGCTGGGGATTTGGCTGGCGGGCACGGCCGGCCTGCTCGCGTTCTGGGCCATCAAGCTGGCGAAGCTTTACGCCCTTGCCCGCTCCGCCAAGCCTTCGCCCATGACAGCGGGAATCCCTGTCCGGTCATCGCCGGAATTGGTCGAGCCGGGCCTTGTCGGTATCTGGCAACCGGTGCTCCTTTTGCCGGAAGGAATCGAAGACCGCCTCTCACCCATCGAAATGAAGGCAGTCATCGCGCACGAGATGGCCCATGCGCGGCGCCGGGACAATCTGACGGCCGCCATCCATATGCTGGTGCAGGCGGTCTTCTGGTTTTACCCCTTGACCTGGTGGATCGGCCGCAGATTGGTGGTGGAGCGCGAACAGGCCTGCGACCAAGCGGTGGTCGCGCTCGGCCATGATCCCAGTGATTATGCCGAGGGCATCCCCAAAGTCTGCAAATTCTATTTGCATTCTCCGCTCGATTGCGCGGCCGGCGTTGCCGGCGCGGATCTGAGAAGGAGAATTGAGGCGATCATGGAGAACCGCTTCATCAAAAGCCTCAGCAGCGCAAAGAAAGCCTTGCTTGCGGGCGCCGCCGTCCTGGCCATAGGGGTTCCAGTCGCGGCGGCCATGGTCATGCCGCCCGACGCGTTCAACGAGGTGGGCCGCACGACTGCCAGCCCGGGCACGGAGAGGGCGCTGCGCCATCTGATTGAGTCCTGGCAGCGTCACCAGCCCGATTTCGCCGCCTTGACGCCCGCCATGGCCATCCCCTTCATGCGGGCCGAGGCTCACGTGCAGCGGGAGATCGATCAGTCGGGCCCACTGAAATCCATCACCTTCCGGGGCATCAGTCCTGAAGGCTGGGACATCTATTCCGTCGCCTTTGCCAATACCTTGAACACCTGGAATGTCGCCCCGCTCACCCCCGACGGAAAAATCCCCACCTTGGGGTACTGGCCGGCCTATGCGCGCGGCGACAGGACCAGGCCGAACCCGGGCACCGAGGCCGCGTTGCGCCGCCAGATCGAGGGCTGGGAACGCGACCAGCCCGCCTATGATCAGATGAGTCCGACTTTTCGCGCCACGATGAAACGGCAACGCGACATGGGCCACAAATTCTTCGATGCCTTGGGCGGCCTGAAATCCGTCAACTTCGAAGCGGTCAATGCCAATGGCTGGGATGTGTATGACGCCGCGTTCGAAAAGGGCCGGACTGTCTTTTCTATTGGGCCGCTCACCGCCAACGGCAAGGTGGACGCCCTTCAAGTCTCGCCGGTTTTTGCTCATTCCGGAAGCGGTCCCACCGTAGGCACTGAGGCTTTGCTCAGCCGCTACATCGACGCGCTGGAAAAAGATACGCCCGATTATGGCGAGATGACGCCGGCGATGACGGCCTTGGTCCGCCTCGACCTGGCTTCCACGCAGGCCCAGTTCCGGACATGGGGAAAGCTGGAAAGTCTAAAATTCAGAGCGATGAGTCCCAACGGATTAAACGTTTATGACGCCGTGTTCGAACACGGTCATGGCATTTACCAGGTCGCGCCGCTCACCAAGGACGGGAAGGTTCAATGGCTGATTTACGATGCGCTCTGACGGCCTGCTCGAAAGAAAGCGAAGAATAAAGTTAGCCAAACCGCGAGCGTAGGAGGACGCCATGATCAAGCAAACCTTTGTCGCACTTGTCGCACTGTCGGCAATTGCCAGCGCGGCGGTGGCGCAGACAGAAGCGCAAACCGCAAAGGCACAAGCGCCAACGCCAGAGACTTGCGCTTTGCCTAAGATCGCCGACACCGCCCCGCTTGAACAGCTTCCTGGCACCGATCTTGTAACCGTGCCGGTGGCGATCAATGGCACGACGAAGCAATTCCTGCTTGATCTCGCGATAAAGAAGCCGACGGAGGTCTCTCCGGCGACGATGGCTGAACTGGGACTGCCGCAAGACCCCAAGCGGACCGAACTCATCCAATTCGGCGCCAACGATGTCAGCGAGAGGGCTTACCAGGGAATTCAGGCCCCAGTCTATGACGTCAGGGATCACACCGGCGTAGGCAGCATAAATACCCGCGTTCGCGTCGGCTCGCTCGGCATCGGAAGCGCCACGGATCACAATCTACAGATGATGGTGGCGAAGAAGGGAGAGATTGGTCAATCGGAGCCATATGCCGGATTCCTGACTGGGGATTTCTTCCGCCAATATGATGTCGAGTTGGATTTTGACAAAAAACAGATGACCTGGCTCACACAAACCAAGTGCACCGACCCGGATCAGGTGGTGTTCTGGGCGCACCACGAGGTGGCAATCATACCGGTGACACTGGCGAATGACGGCCGGTTGCAAATGCAGGCGACAGTCCGGGGGCACGTCATCAATGCGGAGATCGACACCAGCTCCGCACGCACGGTGATGCGCCGAGACATCGCGGAGCTATATGTGGGCCTGGCCAACAAGGACATGATGCCCGTTGGCGACCTGGAAGACGGCGGAAACATGCAGATTTATGTTTCCACCTTCCCCGAGCTCACCTTCGCGGGCGGCGGCGTTACCGCGTTGAATGTGCCGGTGCTGATCCAGGACTTCAGCATGCGCCACGATCTCGACCAGGCGGTCTTGGGAACCCGCGCGCAAATTGCCGGCGAACGCATACCCGACCTCGTGATCGGCATGGATGTGCTGCATAATCTCCACATGTATGTCGTCCCCGGGCAGGCGCGGCTGTACGTGACGTCAGCAGAATGAATTGAGGTGCCGTTGCACCTGTCATGACCGGTTGTGGCATTTTTTGCCGACGTTTCCGGCCTGAACGGGTTTGGTCAAAAATGTAAAGTCCAGCAAAGTTAGCTATACCCCCCGCCCTCCCCCGGGGGGGGGTAAAGGAGAACAACACAAAGGTTACATCCCCCACCTAGGGAGGGAGTTGTTAAGCGAGCCAATGCCATTTCTGGCATGTCGAAATTCCAAAGGCATCGCAGAAAGTGCACGTCCACGTTGCGAAACTTCTGAAAATATAAATCCAGCTATCGTGCGCCAAGCCAATCTAAACAGCTTTGATCTCGGACCGAAACTCAAACCGCCGCATACCCGCGTTGGTTTCGTGAGTGACATCTACCACACGCCCCTGCGGCCCCGCGATCTTGAGCACAGCACATGTCCGCCGTCAGGGCCTATGAGACAGAAAAGGGGTTTTAGCTAAGGGAGGAATTTGGTCTCATCGCCTTGAGAAAGGACTGCCGATGAGAACGAACCCACGAAGCCTTAAAGCGCCTGCGGAGCGGGTTTTGAAGGACATCCGCCGCGCCACTCGCAAGCATTACTCTGCCGAGGACAAGATCCGGATTGTGCTGGATGGCCTTCGCGGCGAGGACAGCATAGCCGAGTTGTGCCGGCGGGAGGGTATTGCCCAGTCCATGTATTATGGCTGGTCCAAGGAGTTCCTGGAGGCCGGCAAGCGGCGTTTGGCGGGCGATACGGCCCGGGCTGCGACCACCGACGAGGTAAAGGACCTGCGCCAGGAGACCACCGCGTTGAAGGAGGTGGTGGCGGAGCAGGCGCTGGAAATCCGCCTGCTCAAAAAAAGCATGATCGGGGATGGGGAAGACGACGCATGAGATACCCCGCCTCCGAGAAGACCGAAATCATCCGGATCGTCGAGCAATCGCACCTGTCAGTGCGCAAGACGCTGGGGCAGATCGGCGTGCCACGTGCCACCTTTTACCGCTGGTATGAGCAATATCAGGCCGGTGGCCCTGAGGCATTGGAAGACCGGCCATCGCATCCAAGCCGAATCTGGAACCGCATCCCGGACGACATCAGGACCCAGATCGTCGACCTGGCGCTGGAGCAGGCTGAGCTCAGTCCCCGCGAGTTGGCGGTACGGTTCACGGACACCAAGGGTTACTTCGTCTCGGAAGCCACGGTTTACCGGCTATTGAAGGCGCACGATCTGATCACAAGCCCGGCCTTCATCGTCATGAAGGCGGCCAACGAGTTCAAGGACAAGACGACGGCGCCAAACCAGATGTGGCAGACCGACTTCACCTACTTCAAGATCACTGGCTGGGGCTGGTATTATCTATCGACCATCCTGGATGACTTCTCGCGTTACGTCATCGCTTGGAAGCTGTGCACCACGATGAAGACTGAGGACGTCACAGACACGCTGGAGATGGCATTAACGGCGTCAGGCTGCGACCAGATCCATGTCCAGCACAAACCCAGACTGCTGTCCGACAACGGCTCCAGCTACATCTCCGAGGAATTGGCCGAATGGCTGGACGAGCAGCATATGAGCCACGTCCGTGGGGCACCCTATCATCCCCAGACCCAGGGCAAGATCGAGCGCTGGCACCAGACACTCAAGAACCGCATCCTGCTGGAAAATTATTATTTGCCCGGTGATCTGGAGACGCAGATTGCAGCGTTCATCGAGCACTACAATCACCAGCGCTACCATGAGAGCCTGGAAAATCTAACGCCGGCTGACGTTTACTTCGGCAGAAGCCAGGCCATCCTGCTCGAACGCGCACGCATCAAACAAAATACCATCACTCAAAGACGCTTGCTTCACCAAAAGATTGCCGCTTAGGATCAACCAACCAGATGAGGCCAAATCTCCCTTAATCTACGCCCTCAACAGTCCCAATTGTTCTGACGACGGACAGGCTCCGTCGTTCAACGTATACCTGTCGCCGGCGTATGAAGGTAGATAGTGTTCGAGTGCGCCGCCGCCGAGAAGAAAGATGTTCTTCTGTTGAAGTGCTGCTTTGACCTGCCGCAGCCTTCCTTCGATGTCGGCGATCAACGGTTCCGTCAGAGCCGCAAGTAAAGCGCTCCGGTTCGCGGCAATATCCACAAGGACAGCAACACGTTGCCGTGCCAGTTTTTTGCTATCATCAGGTAACGAACCGAAATAAGCCTGCAATGCACCAATAACTGGTTGCCCTGCCATAAAGCCCTCAATGGTCCTGACTGCCTTAGTTAACTCCCGGTCGAGTGCCCCACAGTAGGTGACGAAATCGGCACCGAGTCCCAGGCTTGCAAGAAATTCGCCAATGCTGCCGTCGGTGCGCAGACACTGACGAAGGCTACCCAAGAAAAGACTATCCAGATCGAAAAGAAAATACGCCTCCTTATCGTAGTGGCGGCAGAGCTCGACATATTTAGTCACTTCTTCGCAGCCACCTACGTCAATTAAGCAGCTTCCGGCCGCAGTAATCGACGCCTTGCGTCGCTCCTGAATAGCCTCGATCAGCTGCGCATCGGTAATGCCCTCCACAAAGATGGGATTGTCGGCGAAAAACAGCTGCTTGTGATGCACGTTCAGCCGCGGAATCAATGAAATGAGGCGATCGCGTTCTGCCTCCTGCAATTGCCCGATGAACTTGGGAGGGTGGTGATCTGCCGAAAAGCAAAATACCGATTGCATGTCGTCTATGGTGCGCAAATCTAGAATGAAAGGGGAATGCGTGATTAGGACCACGCCTTTCTGGCTAGTGCCGGGCTTGTGCGGCCCCGCAATCTTACGCACCTCTTGGACGAAAAAGGACTGAAATTGCGGATGCAGATTGAGCTCAGGCTCGTCTACAATTAAAAAGGCATGCTGATCATTGTGAAGGTGTGTCAATAGAACGAGAAGCTCACGGATTCCGTGACACTCATCACGGTCTACCCGGTAAGAGTCGCCGGTGCGCGCCAGCCTGGCTTTAGGCACCAGATTACCTGAATCCCATTCTAACGTTATGTCGCGGTTGAAGAGAGAGCTTAGCGTCGCTTCTACAATGACGCGAATGTCGGGCCGCTCTTCTAGAATGATAAAGGCATCAATGCCTGACCCAGCGATGCCAGCTTGTCGAAAATTTTGGAATTGGTTTTTTTGATAACCGCCCGCGAAATGGTCACCGACCATCCGCGAGATTGCACTCTGCGCCATCCCTTCTAGCCGGTCTGTTCCAAGTAGTCGCGCGTTTGGAAGAGCTGCTTTCAAACTATTTGCAAAACGGGTTTTCCCGCTCCCGTTCGGACCAACAAAAAATACCAGGCTTCCTAGTTCGTTGATCGTATACGGCTGGCCAGCCCATGGCTTCGGTAAGGGAAAAGAGACCGATTTTGTTGGCATTTCTCACCCTCTGCTGGCGCTTTGAAGTACGAATTTAAGTTAGACCATCGCCCCCACTACAGCGCAACTGAGCGCGCCAGGACAGGCACTTCCCGGCTTTTCACTTCATTGGCTGCGCTTCCTCAACGCGCCAATCGCTTGGCAATGCCTATTCACGGTGCCTCGCCTTGGCTGAGCCGCATCAGATAATATGGAATGCAATTGCTGGCGTGATAAATGCGCGGAGTTTACGACTGGACCTTAAGAAAGCGCAGACGGTGATGGGACATTCCTCGATCCAGGCGACGTTCGATATTTACGGTCATCCGTGGAAAGAGACCGAAGAGGAACTCAAGGCCATGGCCCAAATCAAAGCCCGGCTGCTCGCGTGACGCGCGATCTAGGTGAAGAATCTTAGGATCTTCTCGCGTTCCACGCGATCCGAGTTGAAACTCTGGGCAAAAGGCCGGCGTGATTCTCCCATAATATGGCCCTCATACGGATGGGGCATACGCATCTGGTTGGGACGGCGCTGCAGCGGAGGCCGCATTACCTCCGCCCCCAACGGATCAATAACGAAAATCTTTAGGCCATTTCCAGCCGCGACGGCATCCGACAAAGCTTTGTTGATATGATGATCAAGAAATCCGTAACCGATGATCATCACACGGCAATCATTGGCGGCCAGCGTTGCTTGGAATTGTTTCATCGCATGTCGGAGCACTTCGTTACCTTGAAT
>Ga0209483_1003107_pt1 | contig 11056 bp, 8 predicted proteins | sample NGEPerA_FD_184508 | JGI IMG/M metagenome (GOLD analysis project Ga0209483, IMG submission 184508) | Arctic peat soil microbial communities from the Barrow Environmental Observatory site, Barrow, Alaska, USA - NGEE PermafrostL2-A... | ecosystem: Environmental > Terrestrial > Soil > Wetlands > Peat... | reverse complement strand
GATCAATGCATGGATCTGGCCGCGCCGCAGGATATGCCGGACGACTGCATTATCGAGACGCGTGGCCTGACCAGGGAGTTCAAGGGCTTCGTCGCTGTGTGCGAGGTCGATCTTCGGGTTCGCCGCGGCCAGATCCATGCATTGATCGGTCCAAACGGCGCCGGCAAGACCACCTGCTTCAACCTGCTCACCAAGTTCCTGATACCGACGCGCGGGCAGATTTTCTATAAGGGCGAGGACATTACCTTGGCGAAGGCTGCCGAGGTGGCGCGCCGCGGAATCGTGCGCTCGTTCCAGATGTCCGCCGTGTTTCCACATATGACGGTGCTCGAGAATGTCCGCATAGCCTTGCAGCGCACATTGGGCACCACGTTTCATTTCTGGAGACGCGGATCAAGCCTGAGAGCGCTCGATGCGCGGGCGATGCAGTTGCTCGATGCGGTCGATCTGGGTCCGTTCGCCGGGGAACTCGCGGTCGAGTTGCCCTACGGGCGCAAGCGTGCGCTTGAGATTGCAACCACCCTGGCGATGGAGCCCGAACTGATGCTGCTGGATGAGCCGACTCAAGGCATGGGGCACGAGGACGTGGACAAGGTGACCGCCCTGATCAAGCGCGCATCGGTCGATCGTACGGTGCTGATGGTGGAGCACAATATGAAGGTGGTCGCGACCATTGCCGATACCATCACCGTGCTCCAGCACGGCCGGATCATCGCCGATGGACCCTACGCCGAGGTGGCCGGCAATCCGCTGGTCATCGAGGCCTACATGGGATCATCCGCGTGACGTACCCCATGCTGAGCGTGAGTGCTCTGCACGCCTTCTACGGCGAGTCGCACATTCTGCACGGTGTCGATTTCAGCGTTAACCGCGGCGAAGTGGTGACGCTTTTGGGCCGCAATGGCGCCGGACGCACGACCACTCTCAGGGCATTGCTCGGCCTGGTCGGCAGCCGCTCCGGTTCCGTGCGCATCAACGGTCGCGAGGCCATTGGTTTGCCGCCGCACAAGATTGCACATCTCGGCGTGGGCTACTGCCCGGAGGAACGCGGCATCTATTCCAGCCTGTCGAGCGAGGAGAATCTTCTGCTTCCGCCTATCGTCGGTCCCGAGGGCATGTCACTCGATGAAATCTATGGCATGTTTCCCAACCTGAAGGCAAGGCGCGATACCCAGGGGACCCGCCTTTCCGGCGGCGAGCAGCAGATGCTGGCGGTGGCGCGCACATTACGCACCGGCGCAAAGCTGCTGTTGCTGGATGAGATTTCGGAGGGCCTCGCGCCCGTGATCGTTCAGGGGCTCTCGCGGACCATTCAGGAGCTGCGTAGAAGGGGGTACACGATCGTCATGGTGGAGCAGAACTTTCGTTTCGCCGCGCCGCTCGCCGACCGTTTCTACATCATGGAGCACGGCCGGATCGTGCAGGCGTTCGCCGCCGCGCAACTTCAGGACAAGATGACGATGGTGCAGGAATTCCTTGGCGTTTGAGGCTCAAGTAACCATTGCAGGGGACGGTAATGAAATTCAATTCATTGGCGATCAGGCTGGCGGTCGCGTTTGCGACCATGGCGGGCACGCAGGCCGCGCTCGCAGCGGACGATATCGTAATCGGCGATATCGATGACCTCTCCGGCAACTATGCCGACGTGGCCGGAACGGGGGCGGTAGAGGCCATAAAGATGGCCATTGCCGATTCCGGCGGCACCGTGCTCGGCAGAAAGGTCACGGTCCTGGTCGCAGATCACCAGAACAAGCCCGACATCGGCGCCTCCAAGTTTCGCGAATGGGCCGACCAGAACGGTCTCAACGTGGTGCTGGGCGGGTCCAATACCGGGGTCAGCATCGCGATGGCGAAGGTGGCAGCGGCGAAAAAAGTGCCGTTTTTTGCCATCGGTGCCGGCGGCGCCTCGCTGACGAACGAGGACTGCACGGCCTATAGCGTGCACTACGTCTATGACACCACCGCACTGGCCAACGGCACTGCCACCACCATTGTCAAAAACGGCGGCACCAGCTGGTTTTATCTGACTGCCGACTACGCGTTCGGCACCCAGCTCCAGACTGCCGCTTCCAAGGTGGTCGAGTCGAACGGCGGCAAGACTCTGGGCGCCGTGCGGGTGCCGCTCGGGGCCTCGGACTTTTCCTCCTTCCTGCTGCAGGCACAGGGCTCGGGGGCGCAGGTGCTGGGGCTTGCGAACGCCGGCGAGGACTTCAGCAACTCGCTCAAGGCCGCCAATGAGTTCGGCATCACAAAGAAGATGAAGCCGGCCGCGCTGCTCGCCTTCATCACCAACATCCACAGCCTTGGCCTGCAGACGGCGCAGGGGTTGTACCTGACCACCGGGTTTTACTGGGATCTGAATGAAGATACGCGCGCATTCAGCAAGCGCTATTTCGCCAAGACCCAGAAGGAGCCGACCATGGATCAGGCCGGGTATTACTCGGCCACGTTGACTTACCTCAAGGCAGTCAAGGCAGTCGGCGGCACCGACTCCGAGAAGATCATGGCCGAACTGAAGAAGACCAAGATCAACGACATGTTCGCCAAAGGCGGTTACATCCGCGCCGACGGCGTGATGGTTCACGACATGTATGTCATGCAGGTGAAGTCGCCGCAGGAATCCAAATACCCGTGGGACTACTACAAGGTGTTGAAGGTGATGAAAGGCGCGGAGGCCTTCGGCCCGATCACGGGTTTGTGCCCGCTGGCGCCCAAGTAAATGTCTCGGTGGCCCGCGCCCAGGCTTCGGACACGGCGTGACTGAAGTCTTCGGCATTCCGGTCGCCGTCATACTGGGGCAGTTGATGCTCGGGCTCGTCAATGGCTCGTTCTACGCCATGCTGAGCCTCGGGCTGGCGGTGATATTCGGCCTGATGGGCGTGGTCAATTTCGCACACGGTGCGTTTTATGCCCTGGGCGCATTCGCCGCGCTGCTTGGCCTGCAGTGGTTTGGAATCAACTACTGGGCTGCGCTGCTGCTGGCGCCGCTGGCAGTCGGGCTGCTGGGCATCGCGGCGGAACGGCTGTTCCTGCGACAGCTGTACAAGCTCAGTCCGTTGTACGGTCTGCTGATGACCTTCGGGCTGGCGCTGGTCATCGAAGGTTCGCTGCATCAGTTCTTTGGCGCCTCCGGCCAATCCTATCCAGTCCCGGCTGCGCTCCAGGGGGTGTTCAATCTCGGCTTCATGATCCTGCCGATCTATCGCGCCTGGGTGATCCTGGTGTCGGTAGTGGTGTGCTTCAGCACCTGGTTCGTGATCGAGCGCACGCGCCTGGGCGCAACCCTTCGCGCCGCCACCGAGAATGCGCCGCTTCTGCAGGCCTTCGGCGTCAACGTGCCGCTGCTGGTGGTCGCGACCTACGGCGGCGGTGTGGCGCTCGCCGCGCTCGCGGGCGTGCTGTCGGCCCCGGTCATTCTGGTGTCGTCGCAGATGGGCAGTTCGCTGGTCATCGTGGTGTTTGCGGTGGTCGTGATCGGCGGGATGGGCTCGATCCTCGGCGCCGTCGTCAGCGGTCTGGCGCTGGGGGTGATTGAAGGATTCACCAAGGTCATCTACCCGGAAGCCTCCAACGTCGTGGTGTTCGTGATCATGGTGCTGGTGCTGGTGCTGCGGCCCGCCGGGCTGTTCGGCCGGGAATAGCAGTGCGCAGCTCCGGCGTCTTCTATGTGCTCGCGGCCGTATTCGCATTGTGCGTGCCGTTGCTGGGCATCTACCCGGTCTTCATGATGAAACTGCTGTGCTTCGCCATGTTCGCGTGCGCCTACAATCTGTTGCTCGGGTTCGGCGGCATGCTGTCCTTCGGACATGCGGCATTTTTCGGCTCGGCCGCGTATGCGACCGCCTGGCTTGCGACGGCGCGTGGTTGGGGCTCGGCGCCGGCAATTCTCGCCGGTGTCGTGGTGTCGGCGGTATTGGGGCTGTTCGTTGGTGTGATCGCGATTCGCCGCCGCGGGATCTATTTCGCGATGATCACGCTGGCGCTGGCGCAATTGATTTATTTCGTGTGTCTCGAGGCGCCGTTCACCGGTGGTGAAAACGGGGTGCAGGGCGTGCCGCGCGGCAGCCTGCTGGGGGTGCTTTCGCTTACCTCGGACATCGTCATGTACTACGTGGTACTCGCCGCCTTCGTTGCCGTGTTCTGGTTCATTCGGCGGGTGGTGCAGTCGCCATTCGGTCAGGTGCTCAAGGCAATCCGCGAAAACGAGCCGCGCGCAATCTCTCTCGGGTTTGACGTCAATCGCTACAAACTGGTTGCCTTCGTGCTGTCGGCGGCGCTTTCGGGGTTGGCCGGATCGCTCAAGGCCCTGGTGCTCGGCTTCGTCACACTGTCGGACGTGCTGCAAGCCAACTCAGGGGAGGTCATTCTCATGACCCTGCTGGGCGGCACCGGCACGTTCTTCGGCCCCGTCATAGGCGCGGCGATGGTCGTCACCCTGCAGGAGTATCTATCCGACATCGTCGGGGGCTGGGTGACGGTCATCATCGGTGGGGTGTTCATCGTCTGCGTGCTGGCTTTCCGCCGCGGTATCGTCGGCGAGCTGGAGGCGCTCAGCGCGCGCCGAATTAAGGTACTTAAGAAACAATAATATATAAGATATTATTGATCCTATTAATCATGATGTGGGGCCAACCACACCTTCTTCGCGCCTGGCCTGCGGCGATCGGTGCGGCGGCATGAAGCCTTCAAACATCAGGAAATCCTGATATCCCTCGCCGGGCACGCCTTCGATCACCTGGATCGAGGCGTTATTGGGATTCGGCTGCTCTTGAAACCATTCCCAGAGGTAATGCATCCATTGCATGCGAATGCAGCGCAGCGTCACGCCATGGGTCACCAGCACAAAATCACGAATGCAATCCGCGCGCCCGGCGGCCGCGTCGCGCAGCAGCGTACCGAACACGCCTTTCACGCGCTCCGCCACCTGGCAGCGGCTCTCACCCTGCGGCATCTGGGCGAAGAATTCGCCCGAGACCCGGACGTGCTTGTTGTAGTGCTCGTATTCGCGCGGAAACAGCAGCGGCATGTCCTCGTCCGGGACACCATCGAACAGCCCGAACTCAAGCTCGCGAAGCTCTACCGCCTCGCGCTTGTCGAAGCGCAATCCCTGCTGCTTCAGGGCCGCCTCGATGGCGGCACTGGTTTGCCTGGTGCGCTCGTACGGGCTGCACAGGATTCGAATCGGCCCGGAGCTTGCCGATGCCGATAGGTATTCGGCCAGAGCGTGGCCGGCCGCCTGCGCCTGCTCATGGCCTTCCGGAGACAACTGAATGCTGTGGTCCGGCAAGCGGACGTTCATTGATTTATCCAGGTTCGCCGCAGACTGGCCGTGGCGTACGAGGAACAGACGAAGCGGGCGGGTCGGCATAGGGTTCCCGGTCTTTCAATTGCGCGAAAGGCTGGCACAATGTGCGCCGGCTCGCCACAACACCGGAGATTGCCCATGAAGCGCCTTGTGCTCGCCGCTTTTGCCATGAGTCTGGCCACGCTTCCGGCCCTGGCCGCACTGAAGGCCGGTGACGCCGCGCCGCAATTCGCCGCACAGGCCTCTCTGGCGGGAAAGACCTTCAACTACTCGCTGAACAAGGCGCTGAAAAAGGGGCCGGTGGTCGTCTATTTCTACCCGTCGTCGTTCACCGGCGGCTGCAATATTCAGGCGCATACGTTCGCGGTCGACAGCGATCAGTTCAAAGCGCTCGGCGCGACCATCATTGGCGTATCGCTGGACAGCATCGGGCGGCTCAATGATTTCTCGAAGGACCCCGAGTATTGCGCCGGCAAATTCCCGACCGCCTCGGATGCCGACGGCAAGATCGCCAAGTCCTACGATCTGAAAGTGGCCGAGGGGCCGCCTGGCCTGAAGGATACGCGCGGCGTCGACATCGGCCACGGCTTTGCCGAGCGCACGACCTTCATTGTCACCCCGGATGGCAAGATCGCCGACACCATCGGCGGGCTGGCGCCAGCGGAAAATGTCGGCCAGGCGCTCGCGGCCGTACGGGCGCTCACGGCGAAAAAGTAAGCTTGCATCACTGACGCCGGCGCTGAAGCTGCTCGAGCTTGCTCTTTAGTTCCTGCAGTTTCTGGCCCGCTTCGCCGAGTTTGCCGCTGGCCGTGAGCTGCTGGTAGTCGGACAGATCCCGCGCGGCATCGCTGATCAGTGCATTCAGATCTTCCGCGCCTTCTCCTGTAGCCGTGCTGGTGGCCGGTGAGGCCGCGGGCGCCGCCGCCGGGGCCGCCGCCGTGGGATTCTGCGCGCTCAGGCTCGAGGGCGCGTTGCCGAACAGCGCTGCCATCGCCGCCTCGAATGTCGGCCCATACGCGAGCCGGTCCTGTACCGCGAGGACCACCAGCCGCAGTTCCGGCATCGGACTGCGATCGGCTTGCAGATAGATGGGCTCGGCATAGAGCAATGCGCGCCCGATCGGAATGACGATCAGACTGCCGCGCCGCACATGCGAGCCCTGCTGGTTCCACAGCGACAGTTGTCCCGACAGCTGGGCGTTCTGGTCGATGCGCGCCTCGATCTGCAATGGGCCGTCAATCAGGCGGGTCTTGGGGAAGTCGTAGACCACAGTCTGGCCGTAGTGTTCACGGTCACTGCGGCCTGCGATCCAGCCAATCAGATTGTTGCGATTGGCGGGAGTGAACGGCAAGATCTCGACGAATTCGATGGTGTGCTCCCCGGGCAGTGTCATGAGCACGAAGTTGGGCTGCATCATGACCTGCCGCTGCTCGGTGGTGGCCACCTCCGTGGCCACAGTCCACAGGTCCTCGCGGTTGTAGAACACGTCCGGGTTGGTCATGTGATAGAGCCCGTAGACCACAGCCTGGACCTGCAGCAACAGCTCCGGGTAGCGAACGTGCGCGCGCAAATCCGGTGGCATGGCCGCGGCATCGACGAACAGTGCCGGAAACACCGAGCGGTAGGCGGCGATGATCGGGTCCTGCGTGTCGAAGACATAGAACGTGGTCGCCCCGGTGTAGGCGTCGATCACGATCTTCACGCTGTTGCGGATGTAGTTGAATGGTTCGTCGCGCAGCCGGTAACGGCGTGCATAAGGATAGCTATCGGAGGTCGTGAAGGCGTCCATGAGCCAGTAGATTCTGCCGTCCTCGCCCACCACGACGTACGGATCCGGGTCGAAGGTCAGGAACGGAGCGAGCTCCTGCACCCGCTCGCGCAGGTTGCGGCGCATCAGCAAGCGACTGTCTGCCGTCACATCGTCGCTGAACGGCAGTTTTGTCAGATCGCCGCGATCCAGGGCGATCAGCGCACGGCGCAATAATCCACCCAGGCGGATGCCGCCGTTGCCCTCGTACGAGCTCAGGTTGTTGGCATCGCCCTGCGGATAGTTGAATTCCTTCTGGCGCGTGTTGACGTACACGTCGGTGTTGGTCAGCTCGCCGAAATAGATCTCCGGCCGCTTCACCGTCAGGCCCGCAATGGTGCTCTGGATCGGCATGTTGCTCAGGATCAGTGTCGGCAGACCCTCCGGTGTAAAGCCATTCACCGGATTCATGGTTACGCCGTAGCCATGCGTATAGATCAGCTTTTCATTGATCCAGTTGCGGCTGCTCTCGGGCAGTTTTTCGACGTTGAGTTCGCGCGTGGCCAGCATCATCTGTCGCACCGAGCCCGCGACCATGTAGCGATCGATGTCGATATCCGGAAAGTCGTAGTAGGTTCTGATCTCCTGGATCTGACGCAGCGTGTCCTGCAGCGCCTGCGAATCCCACAGGCGTATGTTTTCCAGCGTGGCCTGATTGTTCGCGGCGTCCAACGCCTCGACACTGGTATCGGCCGGAAACGCATGCGGTTCGATGCGATCGAGGGCATAGGCGCGCCGGGTCATCTCGATGTTGTGTTCGATGAATGGGCGCTCGCGAACCAGCTGGTTCGGCTTGACGATGAAATTGCTGACATAGGCGGCAATCAGGTCGACTAACAGGTAGCAGACCACCGCCGGGGCGACGGACGCGAGCAGCCAGCGCGGCCGCGGCGCCCGCACCGCGCACCCGGCGGCGATCACGGCACCCAGAATGAGCGCAGCGCAGATCACCAGCATGCCAGTCAGGTTGACGTGCGCGTCGGTAAAGGTAACGCCCGCGAAGATGGTGTGATCCTGGAACAGCAGTTCATAGCGGCTCAGGTACTCGCGCAATGCCAGAACCGCCAGCCATGCGGACAGGCTCAGCCCCAGACCGCGCCAGAGCCTGTTCTGGGCGGCGCCGAAGCCGCGTTCGATCAGGCTGCGGGCGCGCGAGGTTGCCAGCAGAAATCCGGCCGCGATCAGGCAGGCCATCACGGTCAGTGCCAGCAGCCAGCCGGCGATCAGTTGCCAGGCGGGCAGGGTGAATAAGTAGAAGCCCACGGGCTTGCCAAAAATGGGATCAAGGGTCCCCACGTCGTGAGGCGCGTGCCAGAACAGTGCCAGCGTGGTCCAGCTGCCCATCATGCTGGCACCGGCCACGAATGCACTGACGAGCGCCAGCGCCAGTGCCAGCAGCTTTAGTATCGGCTCGATGGGAAGCTGCACCCATTGCCCGTTGATGAGGATTCTGCCGCCGAGGATTTCATTAAACCGAGCCGGCCTGATGGCCAGGAACACGCCGCCGATCGTCAGGAACGTGACCACGGCGAAGACGCCGAAAATCATCGCCTGCAGGTTGAGCCGGGTCCAGAACACAGTCGCGTAGCCGAGCGACTGGAACCAGAGAGCATCGACGTAGTACGACACCACTGCACTGCCGCCGAACACGACCACGGCGAAAGCTGCGAGCAGCGCAATGCCGATACGACGCCGGCGCGGCGGCGCCCGATCGTCGGCAATCTGAGGGCGGGTGTTCGTGGCGCCGATCCTGATGTTAACTTGTCCACGCTAGCGCGTTTCGTGCGCCCGCGCCACCACTGGACCCGGCTGTTACTGTATAGACTTAGAGTGACCATGAGCCCATTGTTTTCGCCCTTGAAATTGCGCGGCCTGACGCTGCGAAACCGGATCGTCGTGTCGCCCATGTGCCAGTATTCGGCCGAGCGCGGCGAGGCCACGGCGTGGCACCTGATGCACGTCGGCAATCTGTCCCTGTCGGGTGCCGGCATGTTCTGTATCGAGGCAACGGCCGTCGAAGCCGAGGGCCGCATCACGCCTGCCTGCCTGGGCTTGTGGGATGAGCGCACGGAAGCGGCACTAACACCGGTGATGGCCGCGGTGCGCAAGTACTCAAAGATGGCCGTGACGATGCAACTCGCGCACGCCGGACGCAAGGCGTCCAGTCGCGTGCCCTGGGAAGGCGGCCAACTCATTCCGCCGGCGCAGGGCGGCTGGCTGCCATCGGCGCCGTCGGCAGTGGCGTACAACCCGGAAGATCCGGCGCCGCTGGCGCTCGATGCCGCCGGCCTGGAGCGCGTGCGCGTGGCATTCGCCGAGGCCGCGAAGCGCGCGATGCGGCTGGGTATCGACGGCATTGAAATCCATGCGGCCCACGGCTATCTGCTGCACGAATTTCTCTCACCCCTTGCCAATCATCGCACCGATGAATACGGCGGCCCGATCGAAAACAGACTGCGACTCACGCTCGAAGTCTTTGATGCCGTGCGCGCCGCCGTGCCGGCAGACAAGCCGGTGGGCGTCAAGGTATCGGTCACTGACTGGGTCGATGGCGGCTGGGACCTTGAACAGACCATCGTACTGTCCAGGGAATTGCACCGGCGGGGAGTGGATTGGATCGATGTTTCTTCGGGCGGTCTGTCCGCATTGCAGAAGATTCCGCTGTCACCCGGCTATCAAGTCCCGTTCGCGCAAGCCATCAAGGCGGCCACCGGGGTCAATACGATCGCGGTCGGCCTGATTACCGGGGCACGGCAGGCCGAAGAGATCATCGCCAGCGGCAAGGCCGATCTGGTGGCTCTGGCCCGGGCAATGCTCTACGACCCGCGTTGGCCATGGCACGCAGCGGCTCAACTCGGCGCCTCGGTAGATGCGCCGCCACAGTACTGGCGATCGCAGCCCAGCGACCTGAAGGGCCTGTTCGGGGTGATTTGACCTAAGCGGCCGGGGCCATTGACTCGAACGAGTCCACCCTCGAATATCTCCGAACGGGGAATTACTCAATCAGCAGGAAATCATAATGAGCGCTAATCCCAAAGTGTTGCAGAGCACAATCCCTGAATACCATTTGGTGATTGATGGACACCTGGTCCCCGGCGCGAGCACCCTGGACGTGATCAATCCCGCCACGGGCAAGCTACTGACGCGTTGCGCGCGCGCGAACAAGGCACAGCTCAATGCCGCGGTGTCGGCAGCAAAACGGGCATTTCCGGCCTGGTCGGCCACGACCATCGAAAGCCGAAAACGGCTGTTACTGAGCATCGCCGATACGCTCGAGGCGCGCAGCGCCGAGTTCGCGCGGCTGCTGACTCAGGAGCAGGGCAAGCCGCTCGCGCATGCCGCCGGCGAGCTGGGCGGATCGGTGGCCATGATCCGCGCCTTTGCTGCTATGGATCTGCCTGAGAAAGTGCTGCGGGAAAACGCCGCGGAACGCATCGTTCAGCAGCACGCGCCGCTCGGCGTGATCGCTGCGATCACTCCCTGGAATTTCCCGCTGGTACTGCTGATGATAAAGGTGGCGCCGGCACTGCTGGCGGGCAATACCGTGGTCGCAAAACCTGCGCCCACCACGCCGCTGACGACTTTGCTGTTCGGCGAGCTGTGCGCGGATTTGCTGCCGCCCGGTGTGCTCAACGTCATTGTCGATCAGAACGATCTGGGCGGACTGCTCACGCAGCACCCCGATGTCGCCAAGGTGGCGTTCACGGGATCCACCGCCACCGGTCGCAAGGTGATGGCAAGCGTTGCCGGTACCATCAAGCGTCTGACGCTCGAGCTGGGAGGCAACGATGCCGCGATCGTGCTCGACGATATCGACGTCAAGGCGGTCGCGGCCAAAATATTCCGCGGCGCCATGGTCAACTGTGGACAGGTCTGTCTGGCCATCAAGCGGGTGTATGTCCCGGATGCGCTGTATGAGGTGATGTGCGCGGAGTTGGTGGCGC
>Ga0209483_1003106_pt1 | contig 11057 bp, 13 predicted proteins | sample NGEPerA_FD_184508 | JGI IMG/M metagenome (GOLD analysis project Ga0209483, IMG submission 184508) | Arctic peat soil microbial communities from the Barrow Environmental Observatory site, Barrow, Alaska, USA - NGEE PermafrostL2-A... | ecosystem: Environmental > Terrestrial > Soil > Wetlands >... | reverse complement strand
TTCGGCTGCCGCCTCAACGGCGGCGCGCCGCGATTCGAGCGCGGTTTCCACGTGGCCCTTCAGTTCGTTGAGCGCCTGCCCGACCGCGCGTTTCAGTTCCGGCTTTGCAGGCTTGAGCCACGTGTCCGTAACTTGCGTCAGCATGCCGGATTTGCGGCCGAGCCACGCATCGCGTAGCGCTTTCCAGCCGCTCTCATTCGTGGCGCTCGCCGAGTCCTGATCGAATTGCGCTCGCAGGTCGGCGAAACGCACAGCTACCTGCTCGGGCGAGGCAGCGTCGAGCGGAGGAAGAATTTTTCCAGCCGAAATTGGATTCGCGTCCATTGGGCAAGAATGAAGTGCTGCTGTAGCCCGCCTCTTTAGGGGCGGGGGTTTAGATGCGGCGCAGTTGAGATGTCGCGTCGTCTAAATCCCCGCCTTAGAGAGGCGGGCTACAGCAATTTGCGTGCGGCCTTGCTACGCTTTTGCTTTTGGCTTCGCGCTCATCGCTGCTTTCGCCTGATCCACCAATTGCAGGAATCCTGCGGCATCCTTCACGGCGATATCCGACAGCACCTTGCGGTCAATCTCAACACCCGCAGCCTTCAACCCGTGCATCAATACGCTGTAGGAAATTCCGGCGTTGCGAGCCGCCGCGCCGATACGCTGAATCCACAGCGTGCGAAACTGGCGCTTGCGCACGCGGCGATCGCGATAGGAAAACCGCTCCGCGCGATTGACCGCTTCCTGCGCCGACTGGTACAGCTTCGACTTTGTTAGGAAAAAACCCTTTGTGCGCTTTAGAAACTTTTTGCGACGCGCGCGTCGCTTTGTACCGCGTTTAACTCGAGCCATTTTATTTTCTCCAGATGTGGAGGCGCAATGCAGTCCGCTCCATCATGGCAAGTCCCCGCGCACGGGAACCCGCACATAATCGGAATGAAAGCGTCTCCACGGCGTGTTTAGAAGCTCAGCGAAAATTTCGCACGAAGCGAATTGTTCGCGAGCAATGCCCGGTCCCGAATTCTGTTTGGACCGAACCGCTGGCCGGCAGGCCCACCGTGGCGGGTTGCGCTCTGCCTGGCACAGCAAAAAATCAAAAACAGTATTGCATTTCGTGCATGCTACTTAAACCTACGGTCTTGATGACTCTTTCGGAGCTACAGCTTGCCACAATTTACAACGTCTGTCATTCCGAGCGAAGCGAGGAATCTCTCTTTTCTGCGGCTCAAACCGAGGAGAGATTCCTCGCTTCGCTCGGAATGACAGAAGAGTCTCTCCACAAACCTTAATCTAGCCGTACGGCAGCATCTTGTGAACATTGCCTGCGTCAGCCGGATGAACCTGCTTCAACTTTTTCAGGCGGCGCATACGGTTCGCTTTTTTCGTTCCGAGCAGGTGGCGCTTGCCGGAATGCATGCGCATCACTTTTCCTGTCGCCGTAATCTTAAACCGCTTGGCCGCTCCGCGATGCGTCTTGAGCTTCAGCTTCTTTACCTTCTTTTTTGCCACAGACGTTTCCTCTCAAATCATTAAGTAGGACAGGCTTCAGCCTGTCTGCTTTTGGGGTTGATCGTAAATAAATGTAAATCAAAACGGAAACCAAGAGAAAAAGCTGACAGGCTGAAGCCTGTCCTACTGCCCCCCGGCAGGCGCTCCTGCTGGTTTCGGCGGCGGCGCGCCGCCTCCGCGCTTGGGCGCAAGCAGCGCCATCAAAACGTTTGCTTCCATGCGCGGCCCGATTTCCACCAGCGCGTGATCCGCGATTTCTCCCAGCAGGCGGTGCATTTTCGCACGCCCTACTTCTTGGTGAGCCATTTCGCGTCCGCGATGAAAAATCATCGCCTTCACTTTGTGTCCCTCGCCGAGAAACCGGATGATCTGATTCTTGCGAACCTGAAAATCGTGTTCCGCGGTTGCGGGACGAAACTTGACTTCCTTCAGTTGCGAGCCTTTTTGATGCTTGCGCTGCTCGTGCGCCTTTTTGTTGGTTTGGTAGAGATATTTGCCGTAGTCGGTGATCTTGCAAACCGGCGGATCCGCGGTCGGCGAAATTTCCACCAGATCCAGTCCCCGCTCTTTCGCAAGCTTAATCGCTTCAAACGGCGGCATCACACCCAGCTGCCCGCCATCCTCATCCACCACGCGAATTTCACGCGCACGAATTCGATCGTTAATGCGAATTCGGTCTGCCTGACGAAAACTCCGTTCCGCGATAAACCCACCTCCAAAAATCGCGCCACCAGTTAAAAAAAGCTGGCCCTGCGGCGACTTCTTCCGTCCAATCCCTCCCTCGCACGCCATTCTGCTCAGGATCAGGCTGGGCCACAAAGTATAGCACGACCGGAAGCCCTGCAATACCAGGAGTTACGTAGAAATCTTCAAATTCCCACAAACGATTCTGCCCCTAATTCACAAAATCCGCGACGTAGTTTAAAGCTCCGTCGCCCGTTTCCTCCCAAAGTGCGCGGGATGGAACGCCGCTACGACAGCAAAACTCGCGGCGGGTTTTGTGGAGTACATCCGGTTTTTGGACAGGCGACGTTTGGCAAGTGCAATTCAGCGCAGTTCGCGGACCGGGTGGGGCTTCCTTGACAGTTACAGGGAGCGGGCCTACAATCACCCGTTTGTGATAGCGGTTTTTGGGTGAATGGTGGGCCCGACTTATGGATAAGAAGCGTCTGGAGTATTACAAGAAAAAATTGCAGACACGGCGCGAGGAATTGATCAAGACCATTGCGCGCACCGAGGAAGAAGGCCGCACGGCGGACGATGATCCGACGGTGGATCTTGCGGACAAGGCTGCCAATTCCTATACCAAGGAGTTCTTGTTCGGGCAGACCAATGTGGACCGCAATTTATTGGCGCTGATCGATGCTGCGCTGGCGCGGATCAAGAATGGGACGTACGGCATCTGCGGCGAGTGCGAAGAAGAGCTTCAGCAGAAGCGGCTCGAAGCCGTGCCCTGGGCGCGCTATTGCGTGAGTTGCGCGGAGAAGTACGAGCAGGGGTTGCTGTAGAGTTTTCCGGCTTGCGTTGAGAATTTCGTGCGCTTTCTTTCTTTTTTAAACCTGCAAATGCGGTTTGAGTAGCGCGGGCTTCAGCCTGCGGGGTTTAGGCCCTGCAAGGTCCAAATTCCGCAGGCTGAAGCCCGCGCTACTTAAAACCTGTCACGAATCGTGCCATTTTTCCCTTCCCTCCTAGCCATAAGCGCGGTAGGCTTGGCCCACTGTGCCCGGAGCCGGCGAACTGATTCGCTCGCAGTTTCGAGAAATGTGCGCGGCGCTTGCCTCGCTCGTGTTTCCTGCGCCTTGCCGGATCTGCAAGCGCGTCCTGGACACCGGCAGTCGCATCCCCCTTTGCGGCGAATGCAGGGCGGCTATTCAGCAGCCGCTGCGCGAGCCGCTTTGCTCAAAATGCGGCAGGCCCATCGTTTCGACAGCCGTAACAGACGGTAAGTCGTCCCCGCTTTGCCATCTGTGTCGAACGGGCGTCTACGCCTTCGACGAAGCGCGAAGTTTTGGCGCGTATACCCCGCGAATGTCCCGGGCGATTCTGCTTCTCAAATATGGGCACGTGTCCCCTCTTGGAACCTTCTTTGCGCAGCTTCTCGCACGTGCCATTCAGCACCAAGTGCCGACCTTTTCAGCCGATGCCGTCGTGCCGGTTCCGCTCGACCGGGGAAGGTTCAAGGAAAGGGGTTACAACCAAGCAGAACTCATTGCCAAGCCCTTGGCGCGCCTTTTGGGCATACCTTTTCGGTCCTATTTGCTGGTCCGGACACGCCCAAGACCCGATCATCTGCGTCTAACCAGACGCGAGCGCTGGGAAACTGTTCGTGGCGCTTATGCCTCAAATGAACGAGCGCCGGTTGACAACCTAAGGGTTTTGCTGGTAGATGATGTATTTACCACCGGGGCCACTTTAGACGCCTGCTCCCGGGCCCTGAAAGGGGCTGGAGCCGCCCGGGTGGTTGGTCTGACCGTTGCCAGAGCCTTACCTGTGTACCCGGCCTCAGAAGCCGGATTGCAAGACCAGGACTTTGGAGAATGAAACCACCGGGCCAAATCGGTAGGCCTCCCCGGCCAAAGCACCCGCCGGAAGTCCGAGGCGAGTCGCGCCCGCCTGGGGGGATTTCGCCTGCCGTTCGCAAGCCTGCCATCATGCAAGAGCCTGTCCTCGTCCTGAACGCTACCTTCGAACCCATCAATGTCACAGCAGTTCGCCGCGCCATGGTCCTCATGCTTAAGGGAGTCGCGCAGGCGGAAGAGATCAACCACACGAAGGTGCATTCGGCGTCGCGATCGGTCGAAGTACCCTCTGTGATCCGATTGCTGGCCTACCGGCACATTCCGCAGCAGACGCGCGCGCTTTCTCGGAAGAACATCCTGCTCAGGGATCGCAATACCTGCCAGTTCTGCAGGTGCATTCTGCCAGCCTCCGAACTTACGCTCGACCATGTCATGCCCCGGTCCCGTGGCGGCAGGTCATCCTGGGAGAATCTGGTGGCCTGCTGCTACCAGTGCAATAACCGCAAAGGCGACCGGACACCTGAGGAAGCCGGGTTGGCTTTGGCGCGGCGGCCCCGCCCGTTTACTTTGCACACGTCGCGGCAGTTGATGCGCCTGATTGGGAATAAAGACGAAAAATGGCGCAAGTATTTATTTTACTAGGGCTTATGCGCTGAGACGCGATTCATGCCAAAATCGCGAATCTAGAAATAACGAATAACTTCTAAAATTTTTCTAACGTGTGCAACCTTTCCATTTTTCCTGCGTCTAACTAGACAAACCACTTCAAGGACACACCCCGGGAAGCAGCGATGGCTAGTCCAAAGCTGCTTCTCTTTTTTTATGCTCATTTTACATTCCTGAGTTGTAACAATCCCGTAATAGACGGAGTTTTACTGCCTGAAGATGACGTGTAGACCCCTGCGCCAGTTTTCGGCCAGGGCCACACGATAGACTTCGATCTCCGGGGATAAATATCGTAATACGATATCTATCGAAGGATGGAACCGGAACCCGGGAGCCACTAAATAAAGCAGCGGCGGTTTGTTGTTCAGGGGAACTTCAGGGAAATATCCGAACCTGCGAAAATCGTCCTGTTCCTGATGGAAGCGCACCCGCAGCCAGTAATCGACCGCCTGCATGACCAGGTGGATATCCTCGGAAGCCTTCAGCTCGATGACGGCCAGGCGGCCGTCGCGTGTAGCGGCAAGTAAGTCAATGATCCCACGCTCGCTGGAGGAGAATGCCGGCACTTGCGGGTAAATGTGTCGCGGGTCCAGTCGCGCGTCGATCCGACCCGGATCGGCTGCCACCATGGTTTCCAGCCAACGCTCGGGCTGGCCACGGTAAAGACGATGTTTGGTGTCCGAGGCCAACGGATGACGGTGCGTTTCCAGTTGCCGGACGAGCGCTTCGAGGCTGGCCCATTTCTGAGGCGTCAAAACCGCTTGATGATCGCCGAGGCCGTACCACATCTCGCCCGCGCGCCAGCGGGCAAACTCCGTGCCGCGAAATCGTAGTGTTACGTCCTGGCTTCCGGCCACGACGCCGAGACGAATGGCATCCGGCGCAAGGCGACGAATGCGCTCGGCGACTGGCATTGCCGCGGCGATGGCCTGCTCGATTTCGCGGCGCGGAACAATCCACGAGGCGAGATTCCCGGCGTCCGAACGCGCGACGCGCCGAATGCGCCAGTACCGGGGCTCGTACTCATACAACTCCACTTCATTGGGTGAGGCGAGCGCGGCCATACGGTGAGCCGTGGTGAAGGAATATCCCTTGGGCAGGAACAACCGTAATCCGTGAACGGAATAGCGCCGTGCGCGGTCGCGCGCCTGCTGCAGCCAGATCAGGCCGAAGGTCAGAATGCCGTCAATCGTGGCGGGGTCTTCGTTTGGCGATGCGCCCAGCACGGCGTGCGCTTCCGAGCCGCGCCGCATCACGCCGCGCGTGTAGGACCCGGAAATCGAGTGGCGCAGATCCGCGGAATTGGCCAACGATTCTACAATCTCATCGGGAAAATGATCGGTAAAAATGCGGCGCAATCTGGGCGAAAATTGTTCGCGCTCGATGCGGCGCGGTTCGGGCTGCGCCGTGGCGGCCACAAATTCCAGCTGTGCATTTCGCGAAAATCCAAAACGGCTGACTTCCAGCACCACACGGTCGTCTGATTTTTCAGCGACGCGCAAGACCCGGCGAACGAGAGATTGCTGGGCGCTCCACAAATGCAGCAGGGCCGCGTCGCCGTGCGCGCTGACTTCGTATTGCAACGCGGCCAAGCCGGATAATTTTTCGCCGTTTTCGCGCACTTCGGGCGCGCCGATGGCGCATAGCCCATCGAGGGCCCGGCGTAAATCCGCGGCTAACTCCATTGGCGGCATTATTGAATAGTTGGCGGGAAAGAGGAAGTCATTTTTCGTGACACGTGGTTTTGCGTGGCATAGTCTTCAGCCTGTGCGGGTTTCGTGCTGCCACCGTTTCAAAAGCTGAAGATTTCGAAGATGTTTAGTCCTTGCAAGTACTAAACCCGCACAGGCTGAAGCCTATGCCACGTAAAGCTAACTATTTAAATTCGAGGCCGCTTACGACGATGGATGGAAATACCTGGTCCCACTGCGGAGGGATGTGTTCGTAGGGGATCTGAACGTCGCGCTGCTGGCCGGGCATAAATGGCGGAGCGGTGGAGAGAAAGAGGCGCTGCTTGTCGCGAAGAATGACCTGGTGAAATGGATCGTGAAATTCAACGGTGATTTCGATCTGGTGAATTTTTTTGTCGCCGCCGTTTTCCACTGTGCAGAAAACGTAGGTCACTTCCTGGTTCAAGAAATTCGCAGCGCGGCTCATCTTCGGTTCGAGAAAATGAATTTGCGGAGCATACGCTTGCGCCTCGGGGCTGAAAGACACCGGCTTGTCATCTTCCGAAATGGCTGGCGCGGCATAGTGGCTGTAGAGAACCGCCCCGGTCACCAGGACGGCGACGATGACAATTCCAATCAGAAATGCGACCGGCAACCGGCTGCGTTCTTCTGTGGGGATCAAATCGCAAACCCTCCTGATTCTCTTTCGTGCGTGTTGCGGTGACTGAAATATTCCATGCGTGAATTAAGTGCTCGTGTAGCGCCCGCCTTCAGGCGGGCATCGTCCGCGCACAACATGCCTGCCTCAAGGCGGGCGCCACATGCAAACTTCATTTACCCGCCTACACCCAGGCGCTCGACCAGCGGGAAAGGCAGCCCGGCCTTTTCCATGCGTTTCTGAACTGCAGCAATATCATACGGCACGCGCCAAAATTCAACGACTTGATGCTCCAGGTCCGCGATGGCGAATGCGGCGCGCGGATCTCCATCCCTCGGTTGGCCGATCGAGCCGGGATTCAGCAGATAGCGCGTTCCGGCTTCCATGCGCAGCGCGCCGAAATTCGCGCCGTGATCGGGGCGTAGTTGAATCATGCCAATTTGCCCGGCGCGATACGAAAAACCGCCCTGGTAATGCGTGTGCCCAAAAAATGTAACGTCGGTCGGCGATTCCATCAGCCCGCCCATCGCCTGCCCCGGGACGAACACGTATTCGTCCTCGTCTTCGTACGATCCATGGACCATCGTAATGCCGTCCGGCGAAACGGGCCCCGCGGGCAATTGCGAAATATACTCGAGATTGGCGGGCAGCATTTGCGTTCGCGTCCACTGCGCCGCGACGCGCGCGATCGGATTAAAATCTTCGAGGTCGGTAATTCCCGCGACAGCTTTATCGTGATTGCCTCGAATGACGGTGGGCGCGAGTTTTTTGATGAGCTCTGTAACTTCATTCGGATCGGGACCGTAGTCCACCAGATCGCCCAGGCAGTAGGCGCGGTCCCATCGTCCTTTTACAGCCTCAAGGCATGCGTCGAGCGCAGTCACATTGGCATGAATATCGCTGAGTATAAGATATCGCATCGTTGACGAAGTGACCGGTCCACGGCCGAACGCGCACCGATTATAGTCAAATTAGCGCTTGGGTACGTTGGAAATGTATCAGGGACCGGCCTCGGAAAGCGATTCATTGCAAAAAATGGTGGTGAGCGCTGCCGTCGCCGGGCGTTTGGCTGACCAGTAGGACAGGCTTCAGCCTGTCTTCCTTTGAGCTTTCATCCCCGCGCGCAAAAATCAAAAGAAGACAGGCTGAAGCCTGTCCTACTGGGGGCGACCTACAACAATTCCCCTGCATTTCTACAGCGATTTCCCGCCATCCAGCTTTCGACATGTTCCGTAGGACTAGAGGCAAGGTGAAATGACAACTAGAGAACGCCATCAGAGGTGAACATGTTTAACAAAGATACGGTCATGGATTTGGATCCTGTAAAGGCTGAGCAGGAGCTGAATCTCCTGCGCTACAACCGGGCACTGGCACGACGATCGTTTATCAAAAATATCGGAATGGCCGGTGCGGGAGTTGCAGCCGGCGCGATGCTGGTGGGATGCGGCAGCGGCTCGACGACCAACGCACAAGGCGCGACTGTTCCGCAGACAGACGTACTCAATTTTGCGCTCAACCTGGAATACCTCGAGGCGGAGTTCTATAGCATGGCCGTTACCGGAGCTGCGCTGAGTTCTTCCGTGACAGGTGCGACCAGCACAGCCACGGGCGGCGCGAAGGTTACATTTACGGATTCGCGCGTGGCAGACATTGCCGCCGAAATCAGCGCGGATGAAACGCTGCATGTGAAATATCTTCGCTCAGCGCTCGGCGCATCCGCCGTTGCCGAACCCGTTATCAACCTGAACGCGCTTGGCATCGGATTCGCCAGCCAGGCGCAATTTCTGACTCTGGCCCGGGCGTTTGAAGATACGGGCGTCAGCGCCTACGCGGGAGCCGCAACGCTGTTGACCGGAAACAATCTCCAGGCAGCCGCGCAAATTCTGGCAGTCGAGGCCTACCACGCTGGAAATATTCGCCTTTACCTGATTCAGGACAGCATCACGGTTCCGGCGACAGACTCGAACGATGTACCGCCCACCGAGCAACACTTCTTCCCGACTGACGCCAATGCACTGGCTATCAAGCGCACCCCGTCCCAGGTTCTTTCCATCGTGTACGCAAGTTCCACGGCGGGCACCAAGTCCGGCGGCTTTTATCCGAACGGCGTAAACGGAAACATCAACACCGTGTAGTCAGTTTCATTTCTCTCAGAGAGTGGATGGGGGCGAAGAACCACTCCGCCCTCATCGGCTCCAACGGATGGAGCGACCAAAAAAAACTCTATGAGCCTGCGGAATGTTAATTTCGGATTTCATTTTCTAAAAATATTGCGTTTGCTGGCAGTCGCGTTGTTGGCTTGCGCGGCGAGCATGCGTGCAGGAACCATCGACTCGTCCGTGATCGGCATGTTTCCGAAAGATAGCGGCAGCATTGGATATGCCGACCTGAGCCAGGCGCGTCAGCTTTCGTGGTACCCGCAACTCGAAGCGCAAGTTGTGCCCGTGGCGCTTTTTGGATTCGAGCAATTTCTGAAAAATATTCAGATGACGCAGAGGTCTCCCATCGATCAAGTCGCGTGGGCGGAAGTCAATGCCACATCCTCTCCCTCTGACCGCCCGGATAAATCCGCAAATCCTGTGTCCGGAGGCGGCCAACCCGTCGGCGTTGCGATTGGAAATTTTGACATCGATACGATTGAAACCTATCTGGACTCGAGGAAAATTGCGTCCGACAAATTGGGCAATTATCTTCTTTATTCGTCCGGCACCGGTTCGGGAGCGGGCAACATTTTTTTCACGCCTCTGGATTCTCACACCATCGCATTCGGCTCGCTCGAACCATTAAAGCGTCTACTGCGAACTCGCGATGGCCTCGAAGACAGTCTTCTGCAGAATGAGCCGGTGATGACGCTCATACAAAGCGCCAACGGCGATTGCATTTTCTGGGGCGTGCTCAATTCCGCGAGCGCAGCAGGGACGATCCAGCGACTGGTGCCCGAGGCCGCCAAATTTCCGCAATCCCGCGATCTGATTGGAAGCTTGAAGCAGGTTCTCATCACGGTAAAAGCGCCAGACAATATCAACGTTGAACTGCAGGCGGCTTCGCCATCGTCGAAAGACGCGGTCCTGCTTTCGCAATTGCTGCAGGCGGGAATTCTGGTGCGGCGCAGCCTGATGGCGGGCAACGATAATCCGGAAATGTCCAAGCTCCTGGACACTCTTCAAATCGGCGCCAACGGAAATAATCTGGACATCACTTTCGCGCTAAGCAATGACCAGCTTCTCAGCCTGATCGAGCACAATACATTTTCCGGCGCACTGTAGCCCGTCGCTCCGGAAGCGGAGAGCGGTCGCTGCCTTTGTGTTCGGCCCAGTAGGACAGGCTTCAGCCTGTCTTCCTTTGAACTTTCATTCCGCGCGCAAAAATCAAAAGAAGACAGGCTGAAGCCTGTCCTACTGGAGCCTGACTACTAAACTAAATCTCTCTCAACACATCTTCCGTCTCGCGCCGCTGCCGTGTTACGATTTTGCCGGAGACCCAACCATGCGAAATCGTAAAAAGCAGAACCAGCCTTCTGTGAAGGCTGATGCAAACTTGAGTCGCCGTGCGCTGATCCAGCGCGCCGGATGGACCGCCGCAGCGCTCGCCGTTCCGAGCGGATTGTTTGCCGCTGACGCTGGAATCAGTCCCGTGATGGCCAAGCTCAGTGCCTACATGGCAGCCGCCGGAACGCGTGCGCTCCCCGATGAAGTTGTCGAAAAGGCCAAGCAACATATTCTCGACACATTTGCCGCCATGATTTCCGGATCGGATTTGCCTCCGGCGCGCGCCGCATTTAATTACGCGCGCGATTTCAATACGGACAAAACTTGCACCATCGTGGCGTCGAAAATGACAGCGAGCCCGCCGGAAGCCGCATTCGTCAACGGCATGCTGGCGCATTCCGATGAGACCGACGACTCCAACGAATTTTCGCAATCGCATCCGGGCTGCGCGGTCGTACCCGCGACGCTGGCGGCGGGAGAAAAATTTGGCATCGATGGCACGCGTTTCCTGCGCGCTGTAACTCTGGGCTATGACGTTGGCCCGCGCATGACCATCAGTTTTGGC
>Ga0209483_1003103_pt1 | contig 11061 bp, 10 predicted proteins | sample NGEPerA_FD_184508 | JGI IMG/M metagenome (GOLD analysis project Ga0209483, IMG submission 184508) | Arctic peat soil microbial communities from the Barrow Environmental Observatory site, Barrow, Alaska, USA - NGEE PermafrostL2-A... | ecosystem: Environmental > Terrestrial > Soil > Wetlands >... | reverse complement strand
CCGACGCAGTTGAGCGCGCGGGCGATGATGCGCGCGGTGGTGGTCTTGCCGACGCCGCGCACGCCGGTGAGGATGAAGGCATGCGCGATGCGGCCGGTGGAGATCGCGTTGGCGAGCGTGCGCACCATCGCGTCCTGGCCGATCAGCTCGGCGAAGGTGCTGGGACGGTATTTGCGCGCGAGCACGCGATACGCGTTGCCCGGCTCGCTCATAATTGCGCCTCTCCTTGGGAATCGCGGTGGGAGACTGAACGCCGACCCAGGCCGAATCTCGTTACGGCTGCTTCCTTCCGGACCTGACCGGGTTGGCGAGGGGCCTGTCCGTCGCCAGCCTCCCGTGCCACTATATCAGCCCGCCCCGCATGCGGCGCAAGGCCGAAGGTCAGCCGGCGGAATCGCGGAAAACGCCGGAGATTCGTGAGCACGGCCAATTTCTACGACACGCGCGGCCTCGACCGGGCGCCCCACCATCGCCGGGACCCGCACTGGCTGTCGGCGCGGCTGGCGCATGCCGATTCGCGCTTCGTCCCGCTGTGGCGCGGCGCGAATCTGATCGTTTCTGCCGATAGCGAAGCCCCGCGCGCCGTCCTGCTGCACCGCGGCGGCATCGCGGGCGAGGGCCAGACCATCTTCCTCGGCCTCGCCGGCGACCTGGCCTATTTCGCCATCGACCTCTCGGTGCTCGACGAACCCTTGACTGGCTTGACCGGCGCCGGCGGCGCGGCGTTCGTCGATCTGCGGCGCGTCGGGCCACTCTTGCCGCGCGCCGAAAGCGCGCTCCTCGCCTATGCGCGCGGCATGGTCCATTGGCATCAGCGCCATGCCTTCTGCGCCCAATGCGGCGCGCCCACATTGCCTGCCGAGGCCGGGCATCTGCGGCGCTGCGATGCCTGCGGCGCGGTGCATTTCCCGCGCACCGATCCCGCCGTCATCATGCTGGTCCATGACGGGAGCCGCTGCCTGCTCGGCCGCCAGGCGGGCTGGGCCACCGGCATGCATTCGACGCTGGCGGGATTCGTCGAGCCCGGCGAGAGCCTGGAGGAGGCGGTGCGCCGCGAGGTCGCCGAGGAAACCGGCATTGCGGTCGCGGACATCCGCTATCACTCCGCGCAGCCCTGGCCGTTCCCGTCCTCGCTGATGCTGGGCTTCACGGCGCGGGCGCTGTCGACCGCGATCGAGCTCGACACGCGGGAGCTCGAGGCGGCGCGCTGGTTCGAGCGCGATTTCCTGCGCCGTCACCGCGACGACGACGAATTCCGCCTGCCGCGCGTCGATTCGATCGCACGAAGGCTGATCGAAGAATGGCTCCGGGGTTGAGCGGGTTTCTAATTCGACTTCGAAGGGCCGCCGTTCACTTCAATGCCGTTGATGACAACCGGCTCGAACCCGTTTGCCCGGTAATTCCTGACACATTCGGCGTCGTGAGATTGCTCGATGCTGTATCCGAGCATCCCTCCCGCTGCCGAACCGGCCGTCCCGCCGCCGCAACGGACAGTCTCTCCCGTGGTTGGGTTCTTCAGTATCGTTATCGGAGTCGCGCAACCGGCCAGACCGAGTGCAACCAAAACTGAAATGAGTGCAGCCTTCATCTTCTCCCCCCTCGCTATCGCTAACGTAATCGTCTCAGACCGCCTACGTTGGGCGGTTTTGAAAACGTTAGGTCTGGAAGCGTTGAGCTGTCAATTTCAGAGATCGTCCGCGTCGCCTGTTGGATCGCGGCGCCGGCCTCAGAATCCCTTGAACACGGTGGTGACGTGCTCGACCGCGGGCGGGCTCTCGAAGCAATCGCCGACCAGCGCGCGCCATTTCTGGAAATCCGCCGAGCCGCGGAAATCGACATTGTGGTTCTCGACCGTTTCCCACTGGATCATCGCGCGGTAGCGGCGCGGATGCTCGATCGAGCGGCGCAGCTCCATGCCCTTGCAGCCCTTCGCCGCCTTGAACAACGGCACGGCGTCGCGCGCGCCCTTTTCGAAATCGGCCTCGCGGCCCGGCTTCACGTCGATCTGGGCGATCTCGAGAATCATGAACGGCTCCTTATTTCTTGCGGGCCTTGATGCGGAATGGGTGCGCCGGATAGGTGCCGAGGATGGTCAGCGCGCTGGTGTAGAAGCGCAGATCCTCGAGCGCAAGATTGAGCGCGCGATCGGCGGGATGGCCCTCGACATCGGCATAGAACTGCGTCGCGGTGAATTCGCCGCCGACCATGTAGCTTTCGAGCTTGGTCATGTTGACGCCGTTGGTGGCGAAACCGCCCATCGCCTTGTAGAGCGCCGCCGGCACGTTGCGCACGCGGAAGACGAAGCTGGTGACGGCGAGGCTGCCGTCGTCGGGCGGCGTCAGCGGCGCGCGCGCCATCACCAGGAAGCGCGTGGTGTTGTGCGCGGCGTCCTCGACGTTCTTCCGCAGCGTCTTGAGCTTGTAGATCCTGCCGGCGAGCTCCGAGGCGATCACCGCGACGCTGGTGTCGTCGCTCTTCGCCAGCTCGGCGGCGGCGCCGGCGGTGTCGGCGGTGACCACCGGCTTGAGCTTCAGCGCGCGGATAAGATTGCGGCATTGCGACAGCGCGTGGACGTGGCTGCGCACCGTCTTGATGCTCTTCAGCGTGGCGCCGGGCAACGCCAGCAGCTGGTGGCTGACGCGCTCGAAATGCTCGGCGACGATGTGGAGCCCCGATTGCGGCAGCAGATGGTGGATGTCGGCGACCCGGCCGGCGACCGAATTCTCGACCGGCAGCATGGCGAGATCGGCGCGGCCTCGCCTCACCGCCGCGATGGCGTCCTCGAAGGCGGGGCAGGCAAGCGTCGCGAGCTTCGGATAGGCGTGCCGGCAGGCGAGGTCGGAATAGGCGCCGGGGAAGCCCTGGAAGGCGATGCGGCGCGGCTTGGGGGATTTGGCGGTCATCTTGGGCGGGAGGCCTGGCGGGCGCGCATGAGCGCGCGCGCGCGTTCGAGGTCGGCCGGAGTATCGACGCCGAACGGCACGGCGTCAACGAGCGCCACGTCGATCCGCATGCCGTCGTCGACGGCGCGGAGCTGTTCGAGCCGGGCGGATTTCTCGCGGGCGGACAGCGGCAGCTTGACGAAGCGCTCCAGCGCCGCGCGGCGATAAGCGTAGAGCCCGATATGGTGATACTGCGACCCGGCGTCGGAGGCGACCGTGCGGCCGAACAGGCGCGCCGCCGCGATCCTCATGCCGTCGCGGAAATCGGCGGCCACCTTGACCACGTTCGGATCGGCGAGCTCCGCCGGATCGGCAATGGGCGCGGCGAGCGTGGCGATGTCGCAGGCCGGGTTCGCCAGCGGTTCGAGCGCCGCGCGAATGGCATTCGGGTCGATCAGCGGCAAATCGCCCTGCACATTGACGATCACGTCGTAGCGCCGGCACGGGTCGAGCAGGCTCAGCGCCTCGAAAATGCGGTCGGAGCCGGAAGGATGGTCCGGCCGCGTCAGCATCGCCCGGCCTCCGGCATGTTCGATGGCCTCCACGATCTCAGACTCGGCGGCGGCGACCACCACTGGCCCGATCGCCGCCTCGCTCGCGCGGCGCCAGACATGGACGATCATCGGCTCGCCCGCGATGTCGGCCAGCGGCTTGCCCGGCAGCCGGGTCGATTCCATGCGGGCGGGGATGAGGACGATGGGCTGCACGAGTCTTCCCGAAAGGGCCACAGGATTGCGGCGTTATGCCGCACGAAAGCTTGCGCCCCCGGTGGGCGCGCTTCCATCATATTTCGTTTGAGTTGTCGGTGAAAATTGAGTTTCCTGCGGCCCCGGCGCAAGGCGGCGCGCCGCCAAAGCCGAGGAGCGCGAGGGGCGGCCATGTCGTTTGAAATGAACAAGATCGCGGGGGCCATCCTGCTGGCGATGATCGTCGCCATGGTATCGGGCCTGATCGCGAGCAAGCTCGTGGCGCCGAAGATGCTCGAAAAGAACGCCTACGAAGTCGCCGCCGCGCCCGAGGCCCAGCCGAGCCAGTCGGCGACCGCGCCGGCGGCGCCGGAGCCGATCGCGTCGCTCTTCGCTGCCGCCAACGCCGATGCCGGCAAGAAGAGCACCACGGTCTGCCTGACCTGCCACACCTTCGACAAGGGCGCCGCCAACAAGATCGGCCCCAACCTCTATGGCATCGTCGGCGACGAGATCGCGCATGACCGCAACGGCTTCGCCTTTTCCGACGCGCTGAAGGCCAAGGGCGGGACCTGGACGCCGGACAATCTCAGCGCCTGGCTGACCAACCCGCAGGCCTTCGCCAAGGGCACCAAGATGACCTTCGCCGGCATGCCCAAGGCGAAGGATCGGGCCAACGTCATCGCCTATCTCAACTCGCTGAGCGACAATCCGAAGCCGCTGCCGAGCGCCCCGGCCGCCGCTCCGGCGCCCGCTGCCGCCCCGGCCGCGGCTCCCGCGCCCGCCGCCGCCCCGGCCAAGGGTTCTGCCGCGCCGGCGAAAGCTCCCGTCGCAGCACCCCCGAGCAAGTAGGCCCGTCAGGCCCTGGAATGCCGGGCCTGTCCGGCCCTAGAATACGGCCATGACGGAACCGGTTACGGCGGCGCATCTGGCGCTCGCCGGCGCGCTCGCCGACAAGGCGGGCGGCATCATCCGCCACTATTTCCGCCAGCCGCTCACGGTCGAGCAGAAGGCTGACAAATCGCCCGTGACCGTCGCCGACCGCGAGGCCGAGGCGGAAATGCGCGCGCTGATCGAAACGCGCTTTCCCGATCACGGCATAATCGGCGAGGAACACGGCCGCACCCGGCCCGACGCTGACTACGTCTGGGTGCTCGATCCGATCGACGGCACCAAATCCTTCATCTCCGGCATTCCGCTGTTCGGCACGCTGATCGCGCTGACCCTCAAGGGCCGGCCGGTGCTCGGCATCATCGAGCAGCCGGTGCTGCGCGAGCGCTGGATCGGCGCCGAGGGCCGCGCCACGACGCTCAACGGCAAGCCGGCGAAGACGCGGACCTGCTCGACACTCGCCGCCGCGACGCTCTATGCCACGTCGCCCGACATGTTCCAGGGCGCCGAGGCGACCGCGTTCGAAAGATTGCGCAAGGCCGTGAAGCTCGCGCGCTACGGCGCCGATTGCTACGCCTACGGCCAGGTGGCGTCCGGCCTCATCGATCTTGTCGTCGAGGCTTCGCTCAAGCCCTATGATTTCTGCGCCATGGCGCCGGTGATCGAAGGCGCCGGCGGCGAGGTGAGCGATTGGCAGGGCGAGGCGCTGACGCTGCAATCGGCAGGGCAGGTGGTCGCGTCCGGCGATCCGGTGCTGGCCCAGGCGGCGCGCGCCGCCCTTGCTGGAAAATAGCCATACGCGCCGGCAATTCCTCTACAGTGAGAAGCCGATGAGACGCGCTATCGCCGCCTTGTTTTTCGTGGCACTCGCCGTGCCGCTGCCCGCCGCGGCCGAGCCGCGTCACGGCCTGTCGCTGTTCGGCGATCTCAAATACCCGCCCAACTTCCAGCACTTCGATTACGTCAACCCCGACGCGCCCAAGGGCGGCGCCATCAAATACGCCGCCATCGGCACCTTCGACACGCTCAACCCGTTCACGCTCAAGGGCGTCAGCGCCGCCGGCTCGGACGGCATGTTCGACACGCTGATGACGTCGTCGTCCGACGAGCCGGCCTCGTCCTACGGCCTGGTCGCCGAAACCGTCGACGTCGCCGCCGACCGGAAATCCGTCGTCTACACGCTGCGGCCCGAGGCCAAGTTCTGGGACGGCTCGCCGATCACGCCCGACGATGTGGTCTGGACTTTCGACACCTTGAAGGCCAAGGGCCATCCGCGCTGGCGGCTTTATTACGCCGATGTGACGAAGGCGGAGAAGACCGGCCCGCGCCAGGTCAAATTCACTTTCCGCACCGGCGACAACCGCGAACTGCCGTCGATCGTCGGCGAGATGCCGGTGCTGTCCAAGGCCTATTGGTCGAGTCGCGATTTCACCAAGACCACGCTCGACGCGCCGCTCGGCAGCGGGCCCTACAAGATCGAGAGCGTCGATCCCGGCCGCGCCATCACCTACAAGCGCGTCGCCGACTATTGGGGCGACAAGCTGCCGGTCAATCGCGGCCGCAACAATTTCGACGAGATCCGCTTCGATTATTACCGCGACGCGTCGGTGGCGCTCGAGGCCTTCAAGGCGGGCGCCTATGACATCAGGATCGAGAACGTCGCCAAGAACTGGGCCATCGGCTACGACAGCCCGGCCTTGCGTGCCGGCGAGATCAAGAAGGAGGAGATCCCGAACAAGATACCGGAAGGCATGCAGGCCTTCGGCTTCAACACGCGCCGACCGGTCTTCGCCGATCCCAGGGTGCGCGAGGCGCTGAACTATCTCTTCGATTTCGAATGGACCAACAAGACGCTGTTCTACGGCGCCTATACGCGCACGCAGAGCTATTTCTCGAATTCCGAGCTGGCGTCGTCCGGACCGCCCGCCGCCGACGAGCTGGCGGTGCTGGAAAAATACCGCGGCCAGCTTCCGCCGCGTGTCTTCACCGATTCCTTCGCCGTGCCGACGACCGACGGCAGCGGCAATATCCGCGACAATCTGCGCGCGGCGCTCAAGCTGCTCGGCGAGGCGGGGTGGAACGTCAAGGACGGCAAGCTGGTCGATGCCAAGGGTACTCAGTTCAAGTTCGAATTCCTGCTCGATCAGCCGGAATTCGAGCGCGTCGTGCTGCCCTTCCTGCAGAATTTGGGGCGCATCGGCATCGCCGCGACGGTGCGCACCGTCGATCCGGCGCAGTACGAGAACCGCATGCAGCGCTTCGATTTCGACATGGCGGTCGTGTCCTTCGGCGAATCGTTGTCGCCCGGCAACGAGCAGCGCGACTACTGGTCGGCCGCTTCGGGCAAGCAGGAAGGCGGGCACAACGAACTCGGCATCGACAACCCGGCGATCGACGAGCTGGTGAATCTGGTGGTCAACGCGCCCGACCGGCCGAGCCTGGTGACGCGCACGCACGCGCTCGACCGCGCCCTGCTGTGGGGCTTCTACGTCGTGCCCAATTGGCACATCTCGAATTTCCGCGTCGCCTATTGGGATAAATTCGCGCGCCCGCCGACCAACCCGCCCTATGGGCTTGCCCTCGACACCTGGTGGTATGACAAGGCGCGGGCCGACGCCCTGGGCGCGCAACGGCCGCCGCGCTGATCGCCGGCCATGCTCGCCTATGCGCTGCGTCGCATTCTGCTGATCGTCCCGACGCTGCTCGCCATCATCCTGGTCAATTTCGTCATCGTTCAGGCGGCGCCCGGCGGTCCGGTCGATCAGATCATTTCCCAGCTCAAGGGCACCGGCGCCGGCGCGCTCGACCGCGTCACCGGCGGCGGCGGCGAGCTCAGCATGACGGCCAATTCGGCCTCCCAGGCGGCCAGCCAGTCGCGGGGATCGCGCGGCCTCGATCCGGAATTCGTCGCCGAGCTCAACAAGCTCTATGGCTTCGACAAGCCGGCGCCGGAACGCTTCTGGCTCATGCTCAAGAACTACCTGCGCTTCGATTTCGGCGAGAGCTTCTATCAGAACCGTTCGGTGATCCGGCTCGTCACGGACAAGCTGCCGGTGTCGATCTCGCTGGGATTATGGACGACGTTTCTCACCTACCTGATCTCGATTCCACTCGGCATCCGCAAGGCGGTGCGCGACGGCAGCCCCTTCGACCTCTGGTCGAGCGCCGTCATCATCGTCGGCTACGCCATCCCGTCCTTTCTCTTCGCCGTGCTGCTCATCGTGCTCTTCGCCGGCGGCAGCTATTGGCAGATCTTTCCGCTGCGCGGACTGACGTCCGACGATTGGGCGACGTTTGGCTGGGCGCATCGCATTCTCGATTATTTCTGGCACATCGCGCTGCCGGTGCTGTCGCTGGTGATCGGCAGCTTCGCCGGCCTCGCCATGCTGACCAAGAATTCCTTCCTCGAGGAGATCAACAAGCAATACGTCGTGACGGCGCGCGCCAAGGGCCTATCCGAGCGGCGCGTGCTTTACGGCCACGTCTTCCGCAACGCCATGCTGCTGGTGATCGCCGGATTTCCCGCCGCCTTCGTCTCGATCCTGTTCACCGGCGCGCTGCTGGTCGAGGTGATCTTCTCGCTCGATGGGCTCGGCTATATGGGGTATCAGGCGGTGATCGCCCGCGACTATCCGATCATCTTCGCGACGCTCTACATCTACACGCTGATCGGGCTCGGGCTGAAGCTGATCAGCGATCTCACCTACATGCTGGTCGACCCGCGCATCGATTTCGGGACGCGCGGCCGATGACCGATCCGGCGATGCCCGATCCGGTGACGATCGAAACGCGCAAGATGGAGCGCCTCTTCGGCCTGAAGCTGACGCCGCTGGTCAGCCGCCGACTAGTGAATTTCCGCCGCAACCGGCGGGGCTTCTGGTCGCTGTGGATCTTCCTCGCGCTGTTCGGCCTCAGCCTCTTCGCCGAATTCATCGCCAATGACCGGCCGCTGATGGTCGCCTACCGCGGACATTGGTATTTTCCGGTCGTCGCCGACTATACCGAGCGCGATTTCGGCGGCGAGCTGCCGATCGCCGCCGATTACCGCGACCCGAGCGTGGCGGCGGATATCCAGGCGCATGGCTGGATGGTCTGGCCGCCCATCCCCTACGGCTACGGCACGATCAATTTCGATCTCGGCCGGCCGGTGCCGTCGCCGCCCTCGACCGCGGATTGGCTCGGCACCGACAATCAGGGCCGCGACGTGCTGGCGCGGCTGATCTACGGCTTCCGCATCTCCGTCCTGTTCGGCCTGGCGCTGACCATCTTGAGCTCGATCATCGGCGTCGCCGCCGGCGCGGTGCAGGGCTATTACGGCGGGCTGATCGATCTGGGATTCCAGCGCTTCATCGAGATCTGGTCGGGCCTGCCGGTGCTCTATCTGCTGATCATCCTCTCCAGCATCATCGAGCCCAATTTCTGGTGGCTGCTCGGCATCATGCTGTTGTTCTCCTGGATGTCGCTGGTCGATCTGGTGCGCGCCGAATTCCTGCGCGCGCGCAATTTCGATTATGTCCGCGCGGCGCGGGCGCTGGGCGTGCGCAACCCGGTCATCATCTGGCGCCACGTCCTGCCCAATGCGATGGTGGCAACGCTGACCTTCCTGCCCTTCATCCTCAACGGCTCGATCACCACCCTAACCTCGCTCGATTTTCTCGGCTTCGGCCTGCCGCCCGGCTCGCCCTCGCTCGGCGAGCTGTTGTCCGAGGGCAAGGCCAATCTGCAGGCGCCGTGGCTGGGATTGACCGCGTTCTTCGTCCTCGCGGTGATGCTGAGCCTGCTGATCTTCGTCGGCGAGGCGGTGCGCGACGCCTTCGATCCGCGCAAGGGAGGCGGCTGATGGCGCTGCTCGAGCTGCGCAATTTGTCGGTCGATTTCCGGGCGGGCGGCACGATCGTCCAGGCGGTCAAGGGCGTGTCGTTCGATTTGGACAAGGGCGAGACGCTGGCGGTGGTCGGCGAATCGGGCTCCGGCAAATCGGTGACGGCGCTGTCGATCCTCCAGCTGCTGCCCTATCCGCCGGCGCGGCACGGCCCCGGCAGCAGCATCAAATTCGACGGGCAAGAGCTGGTCGGTGCGGGCGAGGCGGCGCTGCGGCCGATCCGCGGCGGCCGCATCGCCATGGTCTTCCAGGAACCGATGACCTCGCTCAATCCGCTGCACAGCATCGAAAAGCAGATCGCCGAGACGCTCTATATCCACAAGCACATGCGCGGGGCGGCGGCGCGCGCCCGCACGATCGAGCTTTTGAAGCTGGTCGGCCTGGCCGAGGCGGAAAAGCGCCTCGACGCCTATCCGCACCAGCTCTCGGGCGGCCAGCGCCAGCGCGTGATGATCGCCATGGCGCTCGCCAACGAGCCCGACATTCTCATCGCCGACGAGCCCACCACCGCGCTCGACGTCACCATCCAGGCGCAAATCCTGAAATTGCTGAAGGATTTGCAGCGTCGCTTCGGCATGGCGCTGCTGCTGATCACGCACGACCTGACCATCGTGCGCAAGATGGCCGACCGCGTGGTGATGATGAATGCGGGCGAGATCGTCGAGCAGGGCGCGACGCGCGACATTTTCGAGCATCCGCAGCATCCCTACACCAAGCGCCTGCTGGCGGCGCAGCCCAAGGGCGGAGCATCGCCCGTCGCCGGCTCGCCGCCGGTGCTGCTCGAATCCCGCGACCTGCGCGTCTGGTTCCCGCTCAAGCGCGGCTGGCTCCGGCGCACCGCCGGCTACATCAAGGCGGTGGACGGCGTCGATCTCGATCTCCGCGCCGGCGAGACGCTCGGCGTGGTCGGCGAATCGGGCTCGGGCAAGACGACGCTCGGCCTGGCGCTGCTCCGCCTCCAGGAATCGCAAGGCGCCATAAGCTTCGACGGCAAGTCGATCGGGAAACTCTCCCCAGGCGCGATGCGGCCGCTGCGGCGCGAGCTGCAGATCGTCTTCCAGGATCCTTTCGCCAGCCTGTCGCCGCGCCTGTCCCTGGCGCAGATCGTCGAGGAGGGGCTCAAGGTCCACCGCCTCGGCGGCGACGCCGCCGGCCGGCGGAAGCTCATCGAGGCGGCGCTCGCCGAGCTCGGGCTCGATCCCGCCTCGGCCGACCGCTACCCGCATGAATTCTCCGGCGGCCAGCGTCAGCGCATCGCGCTCGCCCGCGCCATGGTGCTGCAGCCGCGGCTTATCGTGCTCGACGAGCCGACCTCGGCGCTCGACATGTCGGTGCAGACGCAGATCGTCGATCTGCTGCGCGATCTGCAAAAGCGCCACGGCATCGCCTATCTCTTCATCAGCCACGATCTGCGCGTGGTGCGCGCCCTGGCGCATCACATCCTGGTGTTGAAGGACGGCAAGGTGGTGGAGCGCGGGTCCGTCGAGGATATCTTCAACGCGCCGCAGCATCCCTATACGAAGGCGCTGATGGCCGCCGCCTTCGACATGGAGCCGGTCGAGGGTGCCGTGTCGTCGTAATCAGTCGCCGAGCTTCCAGCGCTGCACGATCTTGCGCGTCGCGGCGTATTCCGGATGGTCGACACTCCAGCCGTGCCGGA
>Ga0209483_1003102_pt1 | contig 11062 bp, 7 predicted proteins | sample NGEPerA_FD_184508 | JGI IMG/M metagenome (GOLD analysis project Ga0209483, IMG submission 184508) | Arctic peat soil microbial communities from the Barrow Environmental Observatory site, Barrow, Alaska, USA - NGEE PermafrostL2-A... | ecosystem: Environmental > Terrestrial > Soil > Wetlands > Peat... | reverse complement strand
AACATCAGGATCAACACGACCGCGACGCCGCCCACCCAGTATTGCGCCATCAGATGGAAATCCACCTGCGAGCCGAGCAGAATGAAAATGAACAGCCGCATGATGAAGGCATTGGTCATTACATAGTCGTCAAGCTTTTGCTGCTCGCCGGGCTGCATTTCGAAACCGAATGAATCCTTATTGCCGATCATGATGCCGAACACGAACACCGCCATGAAGCCACTGGCCTGTAGACCGTCGGCGGCAAAATAGGCGCCGATAACCGCCACCAGCGTCACCACCGGCGCGTATTCGCTGAGAAACGCCCAGCGCTCGTGAGCGATGAGCACCGCGGCTAGATAGCCAAGCACCGCGCCGGCGACAATGCCGACGGCGGCCTGTTTGAAAAGATCGATGACAGATCCAGTCAGCGAAAATTCGCCGGTGCCCATCGCCACAGCCAGTACGCCGAAGGTGACGATGGCGCCCATGGCGTCGTTGAACGCCGATTCGCTCATCACCGTTTGCGCCACGCGGTCGCGAATTTTGACTTGCCGGAAAATCGGCACCAGCGTCGCCGGATCGGTCGAAGCCAGCGCTGCGCCCAGCAGCAGCGCCACGATCCAGGGCAGACCGAGAGCGACGTGCGCGGCAAATCCGGTGATCGCCGCGGTGATCAACACGCCGATCGTCGAGATCACGACAATCGTGATCCACACCCGCTTCAGGATATCGAATCGCAACGAGGCGCCGCCATCGAACAGGATGTAGCTCGCCCCGAACAACAGGATGATTTGATAGAGCGCCGAATCGGCTTTGATATCGATGAGGCCAAAGCCCGCCGGGCCGATCGCGATGCCAACGATCAGAAAAATCGCCACATCGGGAATCTTGCACTTCTGCGCTACAAAGCCGGTGACGGTGCCGATGGCCAGAATAAGCGCCCCCGACATCAAAGTATGTTTCGCAATCTCGATTGCGGCTGAGCCTTCCACGTTTAACCCCCCGAACCGTGGCGCGTAATCTTGTTGTTGCGCCGGCGCGCGATGCTGCCCGACACCCCTTTAATTGACAAGGTAGCGGCTTTAGCAGGCTCCAATCAGGCTGCAACTTTTCGCCTGTCCACACGTTGTTAAGCCACGCCTTGCTTGGCAGGGCGCATTTAACAACATCAGGGGCCGGCAATGGCAGCCCGTAGCGGGAGCATGATTTGGCGCGTGTCGGTGGGTGCCTTGAGCGCCGCCGCGCTAACCTGCGTTTCGCTCCAACCGGCTTCAGCGGGCATCTTCGAGCGTATTTTCGGCGGCCTAAGCCGCGCGATCGAGGCCCCAACCAGACTGCCGGCCAATATCACCGCCTTCGCCGATCCCTTCGCCGACATGCGAAGCGCACCATCGCAACAGGCAGAATTCAATCCGTCGCGAGCTTTCTGCGTGCGCACCGGTGACGGCTTTTATTTCCCCTTGCAATCCCATGCCGGCGTTAGTGCCGCTGAGGCCTGCCACGCGCTCTGCCCCGCGAGCGCGACCAAGCTTTATTCCGGCGCGCCGATCGCTAACGCAGTCGCCAGCGACGGCAGCCGCTATGCCGACATGGACACTGCGTTTCGCTATCGCAAGCAACTCGTCGCCGGCGTCACCTGCAACGGCCGCGATCACTTCGGCCTAGCGCATGTCGACGTCAACACCGACCCAACGCTCCGGCCCGGCGATATCGTCGCGACCAAGACCGGCCTGGTGTCTTTCGCCGGCATGAAAAACCAAGTGGCGGATTTCGCTCCGCTCAGTGGTGATCGCGCTGTGCCGAAGAGCACGCGCGAGCGGTTGTCGGCGGTGAAGATCATGCCGACGGCACGAGGCACGCTTACGCCTGTGACGATGGCTGCTTATGCCCACGCGCGCGACGACAACCGCAGCGCTCAACTTTCGAGATAGGACGTCACCGCCTCACCGAGCGACAGTGACGAGGTGAGCCCCGGCGACTCGATCCCGAACATCTGCACCAATCCCGGCAGGCCATGCTGCTCCGGCGTATCGATCAGGAAGTCGGCCTGCGGTTCTTTCGGACCGGTGATCTTGGGCCGGATGCCGGAATAATCCGGGGTCAACGCATCGTCCGGCAGTCCCGGCCAATAGGTGCGGATGCGGTCATAGAACAAATGCGCGCGCGCCGGATCGACCGCGTAATTCTCGGTCTCGATCCATTCCACGTCCGGCCCGAACCGCATGCGGCCGGCCATGTCGAGCGTGACGTGGACGCCGAGGCCGCCGACGATCGGCGTCGGATAGATCAGCCGATTGAACACCGGCCGTCCTGCGTAGGAAAAATAATTGCCCTTGCCGAGCACCAATCGAGGGACGCGCGCGGCCGGATAATCTTCCATCGTGCGCGCCACGCCCTGCGCGCGCAGGCCGGCGCAATTGGCGATGGCGTCAAACATGAAGACACCGCCCTCCTTGCCGCCGAACGTCACTTCCCACTGACCATCTTTGCGTTTCGCGCCGGTCACCGGGGTGTTGAGCGCGATGGCGCCGCCGGCATCTTCAAGATCGCCGCGCAGCGCCAGCATGTAACGATGGCCGTCGATGATGCCGGTTTCCGGCGAGTGCAGCGCGCCGATGCACGACAGTTCCGGCTCGAGCGCGCGTGCCGCGTTGCCGCCGATCAGCTCCAGCCCCTCGACGCCGTTAATGCCGCCCTGCACTTCGATCGATTTGATCTTCTCGAGCTCGGCTTCATTGGTGGCGACGATCAGCTTGCCGCATTTCTTGTGCGGCACGCCGTGCGAGGCGCAGTAGCCGTACAGCATCCGTCGTCCGCTCACGCAGTGCTGCGCGCGCAACGTGCCGGTCGGGTAATACATGCCGGCATGGATCACCTCGCTGTTGCGCGAGGAGGTAATCGTGCCGATGCCGTTTTCGGCTTCCGCCACGATGACCTCGTGGCCTTTGAGCGCGGCGGCGCGCGCCACCGCCAGGCCGACGACGCCGGCGCCGATTACCAGAACTTGCATGCGGGGTTCCGAGCAGAGAACAGCGGCGGGAGGTTCATGGAACTGCCATTAAACCATGTTTTGCCCAGGAATTGATCTTAACGCTTATCCCGGTTCTTCCTTGACCGGGCCATAGGCTCAGGCAGATTCGCCTGGAATTCCTGTGAAAAGGTGGATTTGGGCGATGCGTACACTGGCATTGAAAGTTGCAGCGGCTTTGTTTTGCGCCATGCTGGCGGCACCGGCACTGGCGGCGCCCGCCTGTCAAAACACCGGTAACTTCGAGACCTGGTTGCAGACGTTCAAGAAAGACGCCGCGTCGCAGGGCGTCTCGCAGAAAGTGATCGCCGAAGCCGCGCCGTCAATGACCTTCGATCCCGTCATCATCAAGCGCGACCACGGCCAGGCCGTGTTTAATCAGACCTTCATTCAATTTTCAGACCGCATGATCGGCGGCCCGCGCATTCCCAACGGCCTCGCCAAGATCAAGCAGCACGCCAAGCTGTTCGCCGAAGTCGAGAAAAAATACGGCGTGCCGGCGCCCGTGCTCACCGCCTTCTGGGGCCTGGAAAGCGATTTCGGCGCCAATTTCGGCAATTACAAAATCCTCAGTGCACTCGCCACACTCGCCTATGACTGCCGCCGTCCCGATTTCTTCCGCGCGCAACTGTTCGACGCCCTGCGCATCATCGAGCGCGGCGATCAACGCGTTGATGAGATGATCGGCGACTGGGCCGGCGAATTCGGCGGTTTGCAGTTCACCGCCTCGGACTATCTCAAGAACGCGGTCGACTTCGACGGCGATGGCCGGCGCGATCTGATCAAGAGCATCCCCGACACCATGGCCTCGGGCGCCAACTTCCTTGTCAGCCTCGGCTGGCAGCGCGGTCAGCCGTGGCTGCAGGAAGTGCGCGTGCCGGAAAATCTGCCGTGGCAGGAAGCCGATAACACCATCACGCATCCGGTGTCGCAGTGGGTAGCCTGGGGCGTGAAGCCCGCCCACGGCTCGCTGGCGGTTGGCACGCTCGAAGCTTCGTTGATTCTGCCGATGGGCCGCCACGGCCCCGCCTTTCTCGCCTATCCGAACTTCAAGGCCTTCCTCGGATGGAACTCGGCCTACGTCTATTCCACCACGGTCGCCTACTTTGCTACGCGGCTCAGCGGCGCGCCCGCGCTCGATCGCAACGGTGCGGCCAACATCGTACCGCTGACGTCGGAGCAGTTGATGACCTTGCAGCGCTTGCTGATCAAACAAGGCTACGAAGGCGTCGGCGACGTCGACGGCAAATTCGGCTCCGGCACCCGCGCCGCGACCAGAAAAGCGCAGATCAAATACGGACTGCCGGCGGATTCCTATCCGACCGTCGAATTGATCGAGCGCCTGAGCGGCAACCGTACCAGCGGCATCCGCTAGACCCCACAAACTCCCCGCTCACGAAAACGCGAGCCGCCGCAGGTAAGGCGGCTACGCGCCGTTTATATTTATGAAAACGAAATGTTGCGGCGCGCTGTTCGCGCGTTGAGGAATTGCGCGGCGCAACATTGCAAAATATTCATGTTCGATCGCAATCGTACAAATGATCGCCGAACACTTGAACTTCGGGACGTTTCGACGGTTGACGTATCGCCCGCGTAAACGGGAACTGTGGAGGAAGGACCATGAGGCACCTGACCGGTAAATTATCGCTCGTATTATTGATGACCACTGCGCTGGTGATGCCGGCGTATGCCGCGCCAGGACCAAGGGCGGCCGCGGCGCCGGCAGCTCATGCTGCTCCCCATATCGGCGGCGGTGGCGCGCCACATTTTTGGTGGCGGAGCAGCGCACTTCGGTGGCGGCGGCAGAGCCGCCTTCCACGCGCCTGCGGGACGCAGTTTCTCCTCGCATGCCGGCAGCCGCTCTTTCACAGCCCACGCTGCAAGGCGCTCGTTCGCGCCGCATACCAACAGTCATGTAACGAATTTCGCCCACACGCATCACGGCACGACGTTCAACAGCGCCTCCGTGCCCAACCGGAATCTGCGGGGACGGACTCATAACGGCAACATCGCTACCCATAACGCCGGCAGCAATGCGCTGCGCTCGCATGCGAATGCCAATGCCAATGCCAACGGCCGCTTCGCGCATCGTAACGCCACCGGCGGCGTGACGCCGCTGGCCGCGCGCAATGGCCGCTTCGCCTCGCGCCGCGCCTGGGGCCACCATCAGCGTGCCGGCTTCGTCGGCTGGTATGGACCGGTGTTCTGGCCCTACGCCTATTCCGACATTTTCGACTATGCGTTCTGGCCCGGCGGCTATGACGATGGTTACTGGGACTACGCCTATGACGATTTCTTCGATGGCATGTTCTGGGGCCAAGGCGGCCCGCCGGCCGATTATGCTTATGCTTCTTCCGAGGCATCGCCCGGCCGCGTGAGCTATGCCGCCGTGCAGGAGTTGTGCACGCAACCGGGCACCGGCATCACCGCGTGGCCCTTCGCCGACATCGAAAAGAAAGTCGGCTTGAACGACGATCAGAAGGCTTTGCTCGGCGACGTGCGCAAGGCCGCGGCGGACGCCGCCGCTACCTTCAAGGCGTCGTGCCCGGCACAGGCCGCGTTCCCGCTAACGCCTCCCGGTCGCCTGACCGCCATGACGGCGCGGCTGCAGGGCACGCTTGACGCAGTGGGTGTCGTGCGGCCGTCGCTCGACAAGTTCTACGCCTCGTTGAGCGACGAGCAGAAGGAGCGCTTTAACGAGTTCGGCCCCAAGAAGCTTGCGAACAATGCCGAAGCCAAGGCGGCGCTACCACAGGACACCAAGAGCTGCGGTGAAGCCAAGCCGGGTCTTGCCACTTTGCCGATCGAAAAGATCGCCGATGTGGTGAAGCCGACCGACGCGCAGCAGGGCGATCTCAAGAGCTTGCAGAACGCCACCGACAAGGCGGTCTCGCAATTGCAGGCAGCTTGCCCGGATGAAACTCCGCTCACCCCGCCAGGCCGGCTGGCTGCGATGCAGACGCGTCTGCAAGCCATGGTGGATGCGGCCAAGACCGTGAAGCCCGCGCTTAACGACTTCTACGCTTCGCTGTCGAACGAGCAGAAGGCGCGCTTCGACCGCATCGGCCAGGAGCTGGCGCAGAACAACGGCTGAGCGTTCACAACACAAAATTAAAAAGGGCGGCCGCATTGGCCGCCTTTTTTTATCTGCATTACGATGAGGTGGCCGGTGATTGGGGCGCTGTTCTGCGCCAGCGGTGCCAGTACCACCAGATCACCGCGGCGATCACCGCCGCCGTTGCGAGCACCAGCACAATGATGAGCGCCGAGTTCTCGATCCAGGCAATCGCCGGTATGCACAGCGCCATGATCAGCCCGAGCAGGCAGACGTGCCATGAGAGGATACCGATGCCGGCGGTGAAAGTCCCGAGCGCGAGCAAAGTGAACACCGCGAGGCCTGTGGCGGCGGCGCTAAACGGCACCTGCACGCTCGGCAGCAGCAGAATGTTCATCACCAGCAAGAAGGCGAGCCAGTGCAGCAACTGCATCACAATGAGGCGCGTTCGCGTGTTGCTCGCAGTAGCATTGCGCCAGCCGGCGCTGATGCAGAGCAGACCGATCACCGGCGCGAGAATTTCCCAATAGGCCACGATGGGCTGACGCGAAAAGCTCGTATAGGCAACGCCTGCCATCATCAGGATGAGCACGATGCTGAACGGCAATTCCTCCAGCCAGAAGCCCGTGTGCCGCAGCGGATGAACCGAAGCGGCGGTCGGATCGGCTGGTCTCGTCGGATCGCTCATCGATCAGCCTGCGTGCGTTGGGCTTGGGTGCGTTAGGCTTGCGAGCATTGCGCCTGCAAGCATTCGCCTGCAAGCAATGCAAGCACCGCGCCGCCTACTCCGCGGCGATGCGCACTTCCGGCGCCGCCGCCTTGATGTCGGCGGTGACGTGTTGCTCGAACTTCAAGAAGTTCTTCTGGAACATGCCGACCAGTTCGCGCGCGGTCTTGTCGAAGGCCGTCTTGTCCTTCCAGGTCTCGAACGGATTGAGTAGATTCGGATCGACTCCCGGCACGGAGGTCGGCACCGAGAAACCGAAATAGGGATCGGTGCGGAAGTCGGCGTTCTTCAATGAGCCATTGAGCGCCGCGGTCAGCAGCGTGCGCGTCGCCTTGATCGGCATGCGGCGGCCCTCGCCGTATTTGCCGCCGGTCCAGCCGGAATTGACCAGCCAGCAGTCCACCTTGTGCTTGTTGATGTAGTCGCGCAGCAGATCGGCATAGACCGAGGGGTTGCGCGGCAGGAACGGGGCACCGAAGCAGGTCGAGAATTCCGGCTGCACGCCCACCAATCCCTTCTCGGTGCCGGCGACCTTCGCCGTGTAGCCCGAAAGGAAATGATACATCGCCTGATTGTCGGTCAGCTTGGCGATCGGCGGCATCACGCCATAGGCGTCCGCCGTGAGCATGATGATGTTCTTGGGATGCCCGGCGCGGCCACTCCTGGAAGCATTTGCAATGAAATCGAGCGGATAGGCCGAACGCGTGTTCTCGGTCTTGGAGGCGTCGTTGTAATCGGGAACGCGCGTCACCGGATCGAAGGTGACGTTTTCCAGCACGGTACCAAAGCGATTTGTGGCGTCGTAAATCTCGGGCTCGGACTCGCGCGTGAGCTTGATGGTCTTGGCGTAGCAGCCACCCTCGAAATTGAAGATGCCCTCGGGGCCCCAGCCGTGCTCATCATCGCCAATGAGGGTGCGGTGCGGATCGGCCGAGAGCGTGGTCTTTCCTGTTCCGGAAAGTCCAAAGAACAGCGCGCTATCACCGTCCGGCCCGACATTGGCCGAGCAGTGCATCGGCACGACGTTCTGCGCCGGCAGATAGAAATTCAATGTCGTGAACACCGACTTTTTCATCTCGCCGGCGTAAGAGCTGCCGCAGATCAGCACGATCTTGCGGGTGAAATCGATCGCCACCATCGTGTCGGAGCCTTCGCGCCCGCCATGACGCTTGGCGTCAGGTTTGAACGACGGCATGTCGACGATGGTGAGGTCGGGAACGAAGCTGGCGAGTTCCGCGCGTTCGGGGCGCAGCAGCAATTGGCGGATGAACAGCGAGTGCCAGGCGAGTTCCGTGAACACGCGAGCCTTGATACGGTATTTCGGATCGGCGCCGCCGTAGAGATCCTGCGCGAATAGTTTCTTGCCCTTGGCATGGGCGATGACATCGGCCAGCAGGGTGTCGAAATTCTCTTTCGACATTTTGCGATTGCCGTCCCACCACACGCTATCGCGGGTGAGATCGTCGACGACCGTATGCTTGTCCTTGGGCGAGCGTCCGGTGTGATGCCCGGTCTGGGCGCAGAGCGCGCCGCCTTCGACGATGGTGGCCTCGTGGCCCTGGATTGCGTATTCGTAGAGCGGCGGTTCGGTCAGGTTCCAGCGGACCTCGGCCAGATATTTGAAACCGAATTTGTCGGCGCCATAGGCACCGTTGCGCATACCCAATTCTTGCACGCGAATTCCTCCATCCGGCGGGCCGCTTTGAACCCTCGCGGGGGTTATGAGCGGTCTTTCAGCTTTAAGACCTAGTATAATCCCTCATTCCAAGGTGCGCGAGCTTTGCCATGAACGACATTAAAGCTCAAGGCCAAATGCCATGCGATAAAGTCATGCTTCATTGCGCTGCATCAATTGGTTACGCCGATGGCCTCCAAGTGCGGCAGTTCCTGTCTTTAACCATTTTTCTTGCTCAGCCATCTTGGCGACGCAGCACAAAACGGCGTGGTGACGTTCAGAAAGGCGTCTTCCCCCGGCCCTGCAAGTGAGCGTGGGAAGCGAGCGCGGGAAGTGAGCGCGGGCCGGACTGAAATTTTTCTAGTGCGACCCGGGCAACGATGACAACGCTCTGTTAGCGCAAGCCATGATCTGCGAGGGATCGGAACAATTGAGTGCGTGGCCGCCGGATGGCTCCGCTGCGGCGCGCGGTGTCGATTTACGTGAGACGACTTTCCTTGAGTTTTTTTCCCGCACGCAATCGCCGTCATTGTCCAAAACAAATCCGGCCACGCATATCTTTGTCGATGAAGATTCGGATAGAGGAGGGCTGGCAGGCGCGGTGGAAATCGATTTTTGCTTGAGGGCATCGATTCTCGCGAGCGCCAATGTCGTGAATGCGCAATTGGGGAACCTGGCGAGATGATCCTCGTAAGCGGCCAGCGTCCCGATCGATTCGACGCTGGTCCAGTGCGTCGCGGCCAGTGCGCATGGGTCTGCGTGTTCGACAGAAGCGGCTTTGTTCTCGACTTTACCTTCAGGCTGTTCCTGGGTTGCACCTTGGGTTTTGTTTTCGAGTTTCGGTTCGGGCTCGGCCTGTAGTTTTGCCACAGCGTTCGTCCGATTCGTTTTGTATCCCTCTTCATTTACCGGATCGCGATTGATCCGGATGGCCTGCTCGTAGTCCTGGACCGCGCGGGCGTATTGTTTGTTCGCGAAATATACGTTGCCGCGCGAATTGTAGCCGTCAGCGGCATTCGGATTGATCCTTATCGCTTGATCGAGGTCCACAATGGCGCGGTCGTACTGGCGCATTTCGTAGTAGGCATCGCCGCGGCCTCTATACGGTGTGGCGTAGCCGGGATTTTGCCGGATCGCCTCGCTGAAATCGGCGAGCGCGCGGTCATATTCTTTCTTATCGGAATAGGCGTTGCCGCGGCCATTATAGGCGAACACATACCCCGGATTGTTTTGCAAAGCCTTGCTGTAATCGGCGATGGCGCCGTCGAAGTCGCGGTTTTTATTCAACACGTTGCCGCGGCCATTATAGGCATGCGCCTGATCGGGATCGAGCCGGATCGATGTATTGTAATCGGCAAGGGCGCGATCGTTTTCTTTCTTGTCGAAATAGGCGTTGCCGCGGGCATTGTAGGCACCGGCATAGTTCGGTTTGAGCCTGATGGCCTCGCTTGCATCCTGGAGAGCCCGATCCTGGTCTCCTTTCTCAATATAAACCAGGGCACGGCCGTTGAAGGCGAAGGCATCGCGCGGATCGAGCCGTATCGCCTCGTCGTAGTCGGCGAGAGCGCGGTCGTATTCTTTTTTGTCGGAATACGCATTGCCGCGGCCGTTATAGGCAAGTTGGTAACTTGAATCCGTTCTTAACGCCTTGTTGTAGGACTCGATCGCGCGATCGGGATCGTGCTTGTCGATATAGACGTTGCCAAGCCCGTTATAGGGATGCACCTGTCGCGGATCGAGCCTAATCGAAGTCTCATAGTCATCGATGGCGCGATCGAGCTGCTTCTTTTTGCGAAAGGCATTGCCACGGCGGTTGTAGATGATCGCGCGGTTTTTCGTGTCGAGCCGCAACTGCGACAACGAGCGCGTGCAGGCGGAAATCGTTTCGTCCGGATCGGACGCGTGATTGCAATCGTCGAGCACGTCGGCATGAGCCGTTTGCACGATCAGGCTCATTAAAGCTGCAACGGAATAAACAAGGAATAAACGCATCACCACCCCCCACAACGCGTCATGTGCAAAGTCTAGCATTGGCACTTTGAGGCTGTCATCGGGCTTGGCTGTTCCGCGCGCGCTACTTCGCCCTTGCCTGCTTCGCCCTTGCCTGCTTCGCCCTTTCCTGCTTCGCCCTTTCCTGCTTCGCCCTTTCCTGCTCCGCCCTTGCCTGCTCCGCCAGTTGTCTGAGCACCGCGCGTAACAAAGCACGGCGATCAGGCCAGGAACGCAGAGCCAGCAGCCATGGCCTCAGCAAAAAGGAGCGCCGTTAAATTCGCCATAAAGGCCGCGTTACAGCCATGCGGGCGAACGAATAATTGCGTGATATAGAGGTGTCATGAATATCCCTCCCGATGAATCAAAACCGGTCGTCGAGGACAGGCCGGTCGCGCCGGTATCGTCCGATTTGACCGCACGCGCGTTGCAAATGCGTCTTCGCCAACAGGAAATTCTTTCCGAACTCGGTGTTTTAGCGCTTCAAGGTGCAAAATTTATCGAGCTGCTGAACCAGACCGTCATCTTGACCGGCGAGGGCCTGCAAGCCGAATTTTGCAAAGTGCTTGAGTATTTGCCCGAGGAAAACCGCCTCCTGGTGCGCGC
>Ga0209483_1003101_pt1 | contig 11062 bp, 7 predicted proteins | sample NGEPerA_FD_184508 | JGI IMG/M metagenome (GOLD analysis project Ga0209483, IMG submission 184508) | Arctic peat soil microbial communities from the Barrow Environmental Observatory site, Barrow, Alaska, USA - NGEE PermafrostL2-A... | ecosystem: Environmental > Terrestrial > Soil > Wetlands > Peat... | reverse complement strand
CACATGCACCTACGTCATGTAAAGTTTCCGCTTGGCCCCTGTAGAAGTAAAAAATGGAATGCTGCGCTGGGCTCGGGAACGCGCTGATCTGACCCCCGAACAGCTCGTGAAGCGGTTCCCTAAGCTTGGACTTTGGGAGCGCGGCGATTCTGTGCCGACTTTCAAGCAGCTCGAAAATTTTGCCAAAGCCACCCATACGCCCATCGGCTACCTGTTTTTGACAGAACCGCCGGTGGAACAGATCCCTATTCCCGACTTCCGGACCATGGATCGGCGGCAGCTCGCCCGGCCCAGCCTCAATCTTCTTGAGACCGTCTTCCTCTGCCAGCAAAGGCAGTCCTGGTACCACGAATTTGCCAAAACGCACGAGGCGCCAAGGACTTTCGTCGGATCCGTCAGCAGGACGAATTCCATAGAGAAGACAGCTCAGAAGATTAGGGAAGCACTCGGATTTGACCTGGCCGAGCGGGCGGCTTGTCCCACTTGGGCCGAAGTCTTGCGCCGGTTCATAGCCCAAGCCGACGCTTTGGGGATTCTGGTGATGTGCAGTGGTGTGGTGCTTAACAACAATACCCGCAAACTGGATCCCCACGAATTCCGCGGCTTCGCCATGGCCGACGACTATGCGCCACTCATATTCATCAACGACGCGGACACAAAAGCCGCCCAGATGTTCACTCTGGCCCATGAGCTGGTCCACATTTGGCTGGGTCAGTCCGCCGTGTCCAATGTCGGAGCGTCGGACATGTCCGACAACGAGGTGGAACGCTGGTGCAACCAGGTCGCGGCGGAGCTGCTGGTGCCCATGAAGGAATTTGCGGCGGAAATAGAAAAAACCAAAGGATCGAAGTCCGACCCGAGCGCACTCGCAAGGCGCTTCAAAGTGAGCACCTTGGTGATCCTCCGGCGCCTGCTTGACGCCGGCAAGTTGACCAGGAAAGCCTTCAGCCTGGCATATGAAGATGAGCTGAGGCGACTGACCGACGTGCCCAAAGGTTCGGGCGGGGATTTTTATCTCACCCAAGCGACGCGCGTCAGCAAGCGCTTCGCCCGCGCTCTGGTGTCCAGCACTTTAGAGGGCCAGACGCTCTTCCGCGATGCGTTCCATATGCTGGGCATTTCCAAGGTTGCGACGTTCCAGGAACTTGGCCGCAGCTTGGAGCTGCGCTGATGGCCTACTTGTTGGACGCGAACGTCTTCATCCAGGCTAAGAATCTCCACTACGGTTTCGATTTCTGTCCGGCGTTCTGGGACTGGATTCTTTTGGAATCCGGCCGGGGAAACGTGCTGAGCGTGGAGAAGGTCGGTGACGAACTTCAGGCTGGTTCGGACGAATTGACCACATGGGCGGCTGCGCGTGGCCAGAGGTTCTTCCTGGCACCAGACCCCCCTATGCTCGCCTCCTTGCCTAAGGTGAGCGCATGGGTGACGAGCAACGGATATGAGGCCGCCGCGGCCAACATTTTTTTCCAGGTCGCGGATTACTACCTGGTGGCCTTTGCCTTGGCCCACGGTCACATAGTCGTGACTCACGAGTTGCCGGCGGCTACCCCGCGCAAAGTGAAGATCCCCAATGCCTGCATCGGATTGGGTATCAAGTGCGTGACCCCGTTTGAAATGCTTCGCAAGGAAAAAGCCAGATTTGAATTACGCAAAAAGTAGCCGCTAAATTTGACGGGATTCCCAACCGAATCTGTTCTCATCCTTCAGAACTAATGACCGCCATATAGCTTATCTGAGGGCCACTAGACAACACTTCAAGCCCGTTTGTTCTTTACCCCATAAGGAACATGGGCAGCCGACATCTTCCGAGAAGCGGGCCTAGTGTAGCGCTCTTGGTCATCAAAGAAGATGTGGGGCTGATACTTTTCGAGGAACGCAGTCTTGGGCAGCCCGCCTAAGAAGAATGCTTCATTCAACATGATCTTCCAGTGGCGAAGCGTCATTACCGCACGACGGTGTGCCGGAGCATTCCTCGCCGTGAATAACGCGGTTCGAATCGGATTCTTGTTGGCCGGGAAAGCCTGTTGGATCCGGTGGATCTTCTCCAAGAACGACTTGAATGGCCCGGCACCCAACGGAACGGCGGCCTTCCTAGCTTCATTATCAAGAAAACCGCTAAGGCCCTTCTCCGTGAAGACTTTCTCGGCTTCATCCGAGAAGATCACTGAGTCACCATCAAACGCGAAGCGGATCTGTTCAGTCGAGTCGTTGGTGACTGTGCGAGGATAAACTTTAGCTGCGGGAATGTTTGCCTTAAGCGCTATTCGAACATCTTCCTCATCCGCCGACAAAAATAGGTCCACGCCGAAGGCCTGAAGATAACCATTGTTGGCTGCGCCGCCTGTGAATGCCGCACGCGTCACCATCTTGAGCCCGTGGCACTCGATAGAGTTGAAGGCCCTCAATCCAGTGCTTGGATTATTTTTTGAGACAAGAATCACCTCAACTGCGTGCTCCTTCGTGCCCGGCATCGTGAGCTCAGACAATCGCTTTACCAACGGAAAAGCAACCCCGGGCCGCAGCACCTCGTTCTCCTTTTCCAATTGGTGCTTGTCATACGCCAGCAAACCCTTGGTCTCAAAAATCCCGTTGCTCTTTTCAAGATCAAAAAGAGCACGCGATGTCACGGCAACAACCAAGGCTTTCGGAGAATTCGAAGGAGCTTCTTTTTTTTGCTGGCGTTTCACAAGTCACCGACTTGAAGGGGGGATTCAAAGGATTTGATAAGCCCAGCTAAAGTGAGTCTATCTAACTGTAGACTACCGACTCGCCGTTTCAACCCAAGCAACAAGCTTAGCTGTATAACTTCCACCAGCCGGTACTAACTCTCTATGCTGCAGTTCACGTTCGAGCATTGGCTCAAGTTTGTCGTGAAGAAGAAGCCTTCGCGAGTCAACACTAACCACTGCTTCTGACACTAAAGCTCGGTCAAATAGGCGAACCCCAGCCTTTTCTAAGACCGCGCTCCGTACCCCACTTTCATCTACGCCAAGTGGGATTAGACACTTACGGTGCTCGCCCGACTCCCCACGAGTCTCCACGAGCCACACGCTCAGTGTCCCAGGATCACCAGTGCTTTGAACGGCAAGGCCCAGATGCTCCGGGACGATATCTTGCCAGCGCCTGATGGCGGCCTGGACCATCGGATGATCAAGGCCAAGGAGTTCACAATCATCCCGCTCCTGTGCAGCTTGCCGATCCAAAGTGAAGCGCACCAACTTCTGGCCATTGGCGTCGATCGCATCGTGGGTGGCATCTTCGCGTGAAACGATCTTGCCGCCATCGACTTCATGCGAAGCTCTTAGGAATTGCAAGATCCTATCAAGCCCCGGCTTGACGTCAGCAAAAGGCTTGTAGTCATCGAGGGAAAATCCATCTAAATCCTGGAACAGTTCAAAAACGACTTTTCTGGCTTCAGAAGCATTTGATAAGGCAGCTTCAAGCTCTTCCTTTGTTCGACGAAGTTCCGGGTCGCTCAATGCCTCTCGATAGAGCCGGTCGTACGTCAGCCTTTCAGAAAGCTGTCCGAGCACCTGGCTTCTAAGATCTTCAGCCACATTTCCCTGCTCATCTACTTTTCCCAGGGCTTTAGCGATCTCCTCAAGCTTCTCTTCAAGAAGCAAAAATATATGCCCTTCGATTGTGTCCGACAGCACCAGGTTGTACACCTGGGCCGTATGCTGCTGACCATAGCGATGGATCCGGCCGATGCGCTGTTCCACGTCCATGGGGTTCCAGGGCAAATCAAAATTGAAAAGAATGCGCGCGAACTGCAAATTGATGCCTTCTCGACCGGCCGCCGTGCAGACCAGGACGCGTGGACCATCTGCCCTGCTGAACCTCTTTTGAGCCGCTAGTTTTGCGCCATGATCTCCGCCGCGCAGGACGGCGACCCCCTGTCCAGGGTAGGCCTTTTCGATCTCACGCGCCAACAGGTCAACGGTTCCCAAGTAAGTCGCAAAGACGACCACCTTCTCTTTCGAATCCTGTTCCCAGAGGGCACCCAGCCCACGAATGAGCTTTTCTACCTTCGTTTCCCGGTCCGAGGGAAATAGCTGCAGCAATTGCTGAATTCGGGACCGTTCTTCAGGGAGCGCCAGGCCAACCGCCGCGACCGCCGCGTCTTCGGCATCTGCGGCTGCTAGCTCACCAGACCCTGAATCCGAAGCGATGGCCAGTTCATCCTCATTCAATCTCTTTAAAAGCTTCACCCGGAGGTCGGCCAAAATAGCCTCGACCTGGCCCCGCCCGATGGGGTCCCGTGAAACTGTATATTCGTCGTGGATCAGCTCCCGCGCGTCATCTAAAAGGCGCTGCCGGCCGTCGATGTCCAATTCCTGGTCCTTGATGATGGCTTCATGCAGGGTCAACATCAACATGCGACGGCGAAGGGTTCGACGAACGGCCGCAAAACTAGAGGCCGCGATCTTTTGAAAGATCGTCATGACGAAGCCGAGGGCCCGCCCCTGATTCCCCTTTCGTTGGGCTAGGGCAAATCCGTCTTCAAGGTACTCTTTGAGGCCTGCATAAAATTTACGCTCACCTTCGGACATGGTGAATGACTCGGTATGCACCCAACGGCGAGCAAACAAAGGCGAACCATCTGGGCGGCAGGCATCAGCTTTGGTGCGCCGCACCATGACTGAATTCAAGCGATGCCGATTTTCGACCATATCCTCCGCGCTCTTAAAGAGGGTTGGATTCAGCAACTGGATGAGCATCCAAAACCGAAAATGGTCGCCCTGATGGGGTGTGGCAGACAGCATTACGAGGTCGCGCGAGTGGTTCCGCAGGGCTTCGGCCAGCTTGAAATTCTCGGTTTTGGTGACTTTGCGGCCGTTACGAATAGCCGTCAAATGATGGGCTTCATCGAAGACGACAAGGTCCCAGGGCGGACCTTCCAGCAGTCTTTGTATGCGCTCAGGCCTTTTGAGCGTATCGACGCTGGCGATGAGCCGGTCATGCTTGATAAAGGCATTGGAACGCCGATCGGTCACATCACCTTCACTGCCAAAGACCTCAAAATCTAGCTTGAAGACCTCATTCATCTCACGATGCCAATTGTTGACGAGCCCTGCAGGCACTACCAAAAGCGCCCGCTTAAGCTCTCCACGGCTAGCCAACTCGCGCAGAAGTAGCGCGGATTCCACGGTCTTTCCCAAACCAACCTCATCGGCCACCAGGTATCGACGGGGGGAAGCGGTGGCAATACGGTGGGTGAGGACGACCTGGTGCGGAAGCAGGTCAATGGGAGCCGCCGTCAAAGCTGCGGCACTTTCCATCAGGGGGATGGCATTGGCTTCGTACTCCAGCCACGCTTCTTTTCTGCGCTCGGCACTGGCGCTGACTGAGCCAATGATCAACTCCGCCCTTGAGCGCAGGGGCCGCAACGCCGACAGCGATACCGTTTTTTCACCGCCTGGGAAGAAGACCCTGAGATAGCCGCCTCGCTCAACGTTGACCACCACCCCCTCACCATGCTCCGAGTGGGTAACGCGTTGTCCAAGGCTAAATTCCAGGATATCCGTCATAGTGGAATCACGATATGCGAGGCAAGTGAAGCCCGACATACGCCGGGCCTTCGAAATCCGGTTCTTTTTCCTGGCTTACGAGGATGCGCTCCACATCCGATTCGGCGCCACCCCATAGGCTTCGTCCGAGCGGCAAGCGTTCCCTTCCAGGTGCCGACTTCCAAAAGTACTCTTCGTCGGCAAGGTCCATACCTACCCGCGTCCTTCCTGACGCTATCCAAACGATCAGGGCGGCCTGACCCTCGTAGTGCTCTTGAAAGCTCAACACCGCGCTCTTCAGGTCTGTTTCAAGCCACGTAACCGCATCCTGCTCCGAAAGAGCATCAAGGCAACCATCCAGACCAGCGACAACCAAAGCGTCTCCGCCGGCGGCCGTCAGCTCTTCTGGCCAAGCTCGACGCATTGCGAAAAACTCACGCATAGAAAGGACGGCATTGGCGGGAGCGATCTCAGCCAAGACGCGGGGCTCCCATAAAAGCGAAAAGCCTCGGCGCTTCCAGCCGTCTTGACGATGGGTTTTCATTCGTCACCTTCGTCGTCAGAGAAAAGTCCCATTTGTTGAGCCTGCTTGCCACGCTTGGCGCGCCAGGATCGGAGGATGGTTTGTGCGCGTGATGCGGCGTTTCGTATCTCTGTTGAGGCTCCTCGGGCGGTGAACCATTCCAGGAGGGAACCCAGAGCTGGATGCGGCTTGAAGTTCTCATTGGATAGCGTTTCCGTAGCGTTGATCCCGCTATTCTCAAAGCAAGCGCCGATCAGGAATGCCGTTTGGTCATAGTCGCTTGTCATCCCGCGGCGATGCTTTCCCTGCCAGACACGGGCGATCTCTAGTGGCGACGTCATCTGATAAACCTTATTTACTTCACTGCTCCAGCCACGGGCCTCAAAGTCAGAGGGCGCAATGCCCGTGCCGCGCAAGAAATTCTGCATCTGATTGCGCGGGAGCTCTCTTACGCCGTCAAATAGGCGAAGGAACTGCCGCGTAAAAGGTTCGGCACTTACTGGTGGAGGATCTTTTATTCCGCCGGATTCTTCGTCCAAAAGCTGGTTGATGCCAATCAGTGCATCAAGAACTGATATTGCTCGCCCATCGTCAACAAAGACTTTTCCAAAATGACGTGAGTAATATTCCAACGCCTTTCCTCTGCGAATGACAGTTAAGTCGGCTTCGGGGAGGCCTGCCTTTTGATGATGTTCAAGAGTATTCTTAAGGCTCCGAACGTCTTGCAGAACTTCACGACGCATCTTTGCCCAACTCACGGGCAATGGATCCTCCGTGCGTTTTCTACAAACATGCAGGACATCATATTCAACCTTCTGTGCGCCAAAGGTGCCAGGTGTGCCACCTTCGCCCTTCGTCTCATCTGAACGAACTGGATATGTTGCCTCCAAATAAAACCCGGCATTAAACAAGCTTTCCAAAACGGCTACCCAAGGCTCATCCTTGTCATGATGGAACGTAAAACTCAAAATCCCACCGGGTTTCAAAATTCTGGATGCTTCGTTCCAACAGGATGTGAGCAACCGACTATAGAATGCGTTTGCATCTTTCCCATGGCGTGATCGATTTTCGACAGCTTCAAGAGCAGTAGGCGTTTGCTCCGGTTCAAAAACTGGATAACTTTTTTTCAAAACTAATCGAAGCCAAGAATAGAACATGCCCGACAGTTCTGCATATTGCATGATGTCGCCAAATGGCGGATCTGTGATAACTAAGTCGACACTCCCATCCGGAATACCCGTCAGCGCTGTAGAGCTACCACACGAAATTTTCGTACGGTCTGGAACAACTTGATCGCCGGTGCTGGTTTTGACACTCTTAGATATTCCAATGTCCGCCAAAACAGATGGAGGAAGCTCCTGCCTCGGAACCAACTCCCAAGGATTCTCACTCCACTCAATCAATTCCCCAATACCTTCAATACAAGAGGTCCAATTTCCTCTCCCTAGTTCTCCGAATACACAGTTTTCAATCGGGCGCGTAGGTGGCTGAAGATTGTTCTTGCTGAGAAACGGTTCGAGCTTGTCCGCCTGAATATTCCAAATGCAAAACATATTATTATTTCTAAGGTACTGTTGAAAAGCTGCCAGGACCACCTCACGGGCAGCGATGCTATATCCAGGGAGAGTGTCGATTGCCTTTAGAATTTGAGAGTGAACAAGTAGCTGACGCGAATTGAAGAAATTGTTCCACGAGCGATACCCGTATCTTAACAAGGGGGTCCTAACGGAAGTCTCAAGCCCCACTTGTACCTCTGTCTGAGGCCAGTAATTTGCAAGATCCTTATATTTCCTGTCATCCCACTCTATTTCGGCTGCCGAAAATACCTTAGGATCAACCTGAGTGAAAAATCGTCCACCATAAGCCGCCCCCGAATTATCGTGACGCCGTGACCATGCTTGAACCGCATAGGGGGCAACGGGAGAGCTTTTTTTCGATTCACTAATGGTCGTTAGAACATCTTGAACGTTGCCACAGGCTCCGCAGGAATAGTTGGATTTCTTTGGTATAGTGCCCACTGCAGTACCAAAAGTCACACCAGTTTCAGGGCAGGTCACCTCATCTGGCAATGTTCCTCTGACCTCCAGCAACCTTAGGGCGCTTCCTCTCGCTTGGAGCCATCGAGCAGAAGCCTCTGCACCATCTGTCATGCTTCCGCCAAATGGCCTGCCTTCTGGGTCTTGCGAGGACGCGCCTTGCATCCACTGCGGATGTATAAGCAACGAGAGAGAAACTTTTTTTGTATTCGACTTTCCTTGCGCCGAGAAAGTGTCCTCGGTTTTGCACACGGGACACTCGACGCCCCCGTTTTTCCTTAAAATCGCAAACGCTTTCTCACTTGGAGCAACAAATAAAGGCATGTCAGGTGCCATCCTTGTTTCACCAAGTTCAATATCAAACGATGTCTTACACGACTTGCAGGTGTGCCCCCAAGATTTTATGTTCAGTTCTTTAACGGCAATAACCGGCGAGCTAATTATGGGCGTACGGTGGCCACAGCCAGTCACTTGACAAGGACCATGCTTAGCCCAAAAAACATAAATAATTTCCGGACCGTCATAGCTGAATTCTTTTCGCTTCTTCGGCTCGATGGCGAGAGGATCAAAGCTTTCAGCCATTATTTCACCGGAGGATATTCGTGTCCATTTACCTTGCTCTCCATGGGGACCGCCGCATGCGTAATAGGGCATGATCTGAGGTTTTACCTCGGCTTCAATATGGGCTAGGAGTGCTTTTACCTCTTCCCTCTGTACTCTGGCCAACTCAGTCTTAACAACGAACCAAGCGACCGGATTGAGATCATTGCCAATCATTTGCATACCAAGGCGGCTACCTTCGACCACTGTAGTTCCGCCGCCCATAAAAATATCGGCAACTTTTATATCCGCAAATGAACCTTTCTTTTGGTGATTGGCATAGTAAACATCCCAAACAGCCTTGGCAGCTTGGGAAGTATCGTCCGGCGCCTTCATTGCGGCTGACAACAGTAGAGTGCGAAAAACGCTTGAACGACGCCGCGCCCACCACTTCGACATTTGATATATCGGTTTCGAGGTACTTCCTTCAATCACAGCGACTTGATTCACCGCCAAGATTGGAAAGTCGACTTCAAGACAAGTTTTTGATCTCTTGGGGTCGTTGAAGTCGACTGTCTCCACTTTTGCGGAGCTGCCCGCATGAACTAACTTGGCTACCTCTTCGGTGACTCTTTGAGCCTTGGTCTTTTGTCCAATACCTTTCGAGCCATTTGCCATGCTCAGGCTCCTCCAGCGCGCGACAACTCGATGAAGGGCACCGCAACTTCCAAGAGCGAAAGCCCGCCATGCGTCAGCGTTGGATACCCGCCCTGGCTTTTCCACTTTCTGCGCCCAAGGACGAAGACCGCCTCTGAATGGGAGGTCTTCAATTCTATATCCAATGGCGGCACCCAGGTGCCGAGGGTCCCTGCCTTGGGGCTCCATCGCCCACTCTTAAAACGATTCTTTAGGTAGTCCGACTGAACCATGTCCGAGGTGTCCGTAAAGTAGCCACTAGCCGCATAGCCATGATCAGCGGTGATCACCAAACGCCGTCCGGTTGCCAATCGCTCAACCAGCGTCCAAAAAGCATCCCCTCGTAATTTTTCCGAGGCTTCACGCGAGAGGGCTGCCAACCCCTGGCCCGGCACACTCAGGTCGTGAAGGCGCACGTCAGGCCAGTGATGCCAGAACAAGATGTCTTGGGATGACCCTACCTGGGCAGCGCAATCGTCCCAAGGCAGATCGGTTGCGTCGGTCGTGGCACCCGACAGCCTTCCCTTGCTGGCGCCCCCATTGTTCTCAAGGGAGCTTCGTCCTGCAAACCCAAGCGCCTGCGCAAAAGATACGGTGTCCGCCGGTAGCTCCGCACCCGTAGCGCGGGCCTGATGGACCGTATAGCCGCGCTCGACAGCACCTTGAAGGATCCAAGGCACCTCCCGCAAGGATAGCGCGTCCAACACCAGCACAGCACGACCTGGGCCACGAGCCGCCCACCACGAAGCCAGCATGTTCGCTGTCCTCAGGACTGAATCCTCATAGGACCGCCAAAGATCCCATCCGACGGTGGCCAAGAACAGATCGGCGACGCCGACCTCGGAATCTCGATTGGTGACCTCAGAGCTCGCTTGCTCGGCCCGCAACGGAGCTGTGCAGATCTTCCAGGCATGTTCAAAAAGGCTATTCCAAGCCTCTTCCGGGGCGACCGTCTGAAGTCGCCGAAGGAGAGCCAGCGGCAGTGGCATCACTTTTCCTCTTTGTTCAGGGAAAGCTCGTAGGTGATGCCGTCTGGAAGCTTTCTGAGGAGGTCATTAAGCTGAGCGCCCGTTAGATTTGCCACCTTCAGCTGCACATCCTGCACCTGAGTCCCAGTCCCGATGCCCCAACTTTCCACTTTTCCGATGAGATTCAAAGCCGAAGTAGATCCCACAGTGTTCAGCGGACGCAATGTAGCTTGCGCACCAAAGATCCCAGCCCCTGGTCCCTCCTGGACCTGCGGACTGGGGCTTCCGATCGTAGGCGCCGACCAACCAGTAACCACAGGTGCAGCCGCCGGGATCCCCAAAGGCAGTTGCTGACTCGGGCCTGCCGCCGTGGCGACGCTGGGTCCGGTCGCCGGAGCGATACCCTCCGTATGAGGTACAGCCTGTGGCGGAAGCACGTAGGTCTCGTCTAGATGCTTACCCGTCCCCAGTTTAGGGCGCATGCGCCGCCAAGCAGAATCCTCGTCTTCTCCCGCCTTTACTTGCAACATCTCCATATTGCGGACATTCAAGGCGATCTCGCCTCGAGCGCAGAGCCTGATTAGTTTTTCCTTCATCGCGATCTCGCCAAGCCACGGAATGCAATCTTCTCCACCAGGGCGCGGCTCTTGCAATTCACGTAGAAGTTTTCCAGCGGACTCGTTCTGACGCGAGGCCGTCATTACTAGAGCGTCAAAGTCCTCGGACACAAAGAGGTTTTTTGTAGCGAGATTATCGATGGCTTCGGGGATCTGCGCGCCCTCAGCC
>Ga0209483_1003100_pt1 | contig 11066 bp, 13 predicted proteins | sample NGEPerA_FD_184508 | JGI IMG/M metagenome (GOLD analysis project Ga0209483, IMG submission 184508) | Arctic peat soil microbial communities from the Barrow Environmental Observatory site, Barrow, Alaska, USA - NGEE PermafrostL2-A... | ecosystem: Environmental > Terrestrial > Soil > Wetlands >... | reverse complement strand
AGGGCGACGCCGCCGCATGCGCGCATGGAACCGCCGTCGCTGCGATCCCCTGCCTATTGTCCACGCTCTCCCTTGGCTCATTGGAACCCATTCGCGTAAACTTGCCATATCCCGGACGCCTGTGGCGAGACGCCCGTGATACGTAGCGGGTTTCGTTCCTCGAAGCCCGCTGTTCCATCGAAGGCGCCTGGGTGTTTCCGTGCTCCGTGGTGAAAAAACCGCGTGAAGCGAAAGATCACTTCTTTGGCTGTCCGCCCGGCTGAATCTGGATGGGGCCGAACTGCTCCTCGTATCGGCGGACCAATTGCGCGAGCGAGAGCGACAGTCGCTTGACGGTGGGGTAGCTGATGATGACGCGGTCGCCGGCCTTGAAGAGCATCTGGGCCTGGCCGCTCTGGGGGTTGGGGTTGAGCATGTTGAACCCGAAATCGACCACGACCTCTTCGCCGGTGGTGTAGATGCGGTAGCCGTTGGCGAACGTGGTGCGCATTTCCCGCTCGTCCACGACGAGTTGAACCTGCTGTTGTCCTTCGGCGCCGACGTGCATGATTTCTTCTGACATTCGTCACTCCTTGTAAAATAGTGGGTTGCGTATTGTGGCGAAATGCGAACGGTTGTCCATCCCCCAAAACTTTGTTGCGCCGCCGGCGTTGTATATTGTTGACGGATTCGTATGCTATTGCTTCCTCGTGTTCTGGCCGAGCCCGGTGCTTCGACTTAACTCACGCTGAATCCGCCAGTAATAAACAGATGACGCCGGCGACGGATGATGAGCATCCGCCAGGGCTGGTTTCATCCATCGGGACTTGCCGATTGGGAAAGAAGATTAAGAACGGACATTGCTACAATGAATTCTGTGCGTAATGACATTCGGAATGTTGCCATCATCGCCCACGTCGATCATGGCAAGACGACGCTGCTGGACGCTTTGCTGCGCCAGAGCGGCAACTTCCGCGACAGCCAGGTTTCGCAGGACACGCTGCTCGATTCCAACCCCCTGGAGCGCGAACGCGGCATCACGATTTTGTCCAAGAACGTGGCCATTCAGCACGTCGATCCGATCACCAAGCAGATGGTGAAGATCAACCTGATCGACACCCCCGGCCACGCCGACTTTGGCGGCGAAGTCGAGCGCGTGCTGAGCATGGCGGACGGCGTGTTCCTGCTGGTGGACGCGGCGGAAGGGCCCATGCCCCAGACACGCTTCGTTCTGAAAAAGGCATTCCAACATGAGCTTCGGCCGATCGTCGTCATCAACAAAATCGACCGGCCCGATGCGCGGGCGGATCAGGTGCTTAACGAAGTGTTCGATCTGTTCGTCGAACTTGGCGCGGACGATGAAACGCTGGATTTCCCGGTGATTTACGCCTCTGGCCGGGCCGGCACCGCAAGCTGGAAACTCGAAGAGCCGGGCACGGACATCGTTCCGGTGTTCCAGGCGATCATCAAGCACATTCCCGCCCCGCATGGAGACCCCGATCGCTCGTTGCAAATTCGTATTTGCAGCATTTTGTATAACGACTACGTGGGCCGGATCGGCGTGGGGCGGATCTACAACGGAAAAATCAAGAACGGCCAGCAACTGGCCGTCATAAAGCGCGACGGCAACGCGGTGAAGACCAAAGTGCAGCAATTGCAGGTGTTCGACGGCCTGGGCCGCAAGAACGCCGACACGGCTGCCGCGGGCGATATCGTCGCGCTCATCGGCCTCGAGAGCGTGGACATCGGCGACAGCATCTGCGACGCCCTTAACCCCGAGCCGCTGGAAGTCACGGAAATCGAGCCGCCGACGCTCACCATGATGTTCCGTGTCAACGATTCGCCCTTCGTCGGCAAGGAAGGCAAATACGTCACCAGCCGTAATCTCCGCGAACGCCTCGACAAGGAATTGGAAAGCAACGTCGCCCTTAAGGTCGAGGAGACGGGCAACAAGGATGCCTTCAAGGTCTCCGGGCGGGGCTTGCTCCACCTGGGCATCCTCATCGAAAACATGCGGCGGGAGGGATATGAGCTGAGCATCAGCAAGCCGCATGTCATCATGCAGAAGGACAAGGAAACCGGCAACACTTTGGAGCCGATCGAATATCTGGTCGTCGATGTCCCCGACAAGAACATGGGCGGCGTCATGGAACTGGTCGGCAACCGCAAGGGCGAGCTGGTGCGGATGGACAACCGCGAAGGGCAGGTGCATCTGGAATTCACCATCCCCGCGCGCGGCCTGATTGGCTTGCGAACCCGCATGCTCACCGCCACGCAGGGGACGGCGATCATGCACCACAACTTCCACGAGTACGCCGCCCAGCGCGGCGAAGTGCCCAGCCGGGCCAATGGCGTGATGGTCAGCATGGCCGGCGGCAGCGCCAACGCCTTCGCGCTAAACAATCTTCAGGATCGCGGGATCATGTTCGTCTCGCCGACCGACCCGATATACGAAGGCCAGATCGTCGCCGAGAACGCCCGTGACACCGACATGGCCGTCAACCCCACGACCGCCAAGAAGCTCTCCAACATGCGCACCACCAGCAGCGATGAGAACATCATCCTCAAGCCGCCGCGCAAAATGACCCTGGAACAGGCGCTGGAATACATCGAGGAAGACGAACTGGTGGAAGTCACGCCGGTGAGCATCCGCCTGCGCAAGGAAAAGCTGACGGAAAACGAGCGAAAGAAAGCCGGGCGGAAGAGCGTGGTGCAGGAGACGGTGGAGGTGTGAACGCCGCCGCCCGGCAAACGAACAGCGCAACGTCCCCAAACGCCTCAATATATTCAACGCGGGCGCGCCGGCAGGCGAAAGAACGAGGGGAGCCACGAATGGGCACGAATGCACACGAATGAAGACAAATTGTCGTGCCCACGTCCTTAGCCCACCGTCCTTGCCTGATCGCTCCTTCGATTAGGTTGAACCACTTCGCGGGTGCGGTGCCACACCTGCGGCACCAAGCGATGAATTCCGTCACGTCCACCCGCCGGTTCGCGGATTCACAGTTGTAGACCCAGCTTTGCGGCTTTCCCAGTCTCTCGCCAAGCTCGCGCTGTGTCAGCCCCGCCTCCTCGCGCACCCGTCGAAGCATCTCCGGCAGAACGCGATAGCCGAGCGCGTGCTGAGCCTTGGCCATGCCGCGCACTATCCGGGGAATTCTCTTGAAACGGGATGCGTGTCACGCGAGAATGCGGGTTGTTGGCACATTTGACATCTTGTGAGGCGTGATTGACGGTCCGTCACGCCTTGCATTCGGAAAGCGTACGAAAGCGCCCGTCGCCCGCGGGAGCGTTTCGATGGACGTGCAGAGAACTCCACAAGATCCGACCGCGCGAAAGCGGCGGAAAGCCTGCGCCAGCGTCGATGGCTGCCTTCACGCTCAAGGGGAGCGGCCAAGCTTCCTGGCAGAGTGGTCCAGACCACGCGCTGAAGGACGCCTGTCCGCCCGTAGCCCACATCTTTTTTGGGTTCCCTTCGCGATATTCGTTGTTGCGATGAATGGCGCCGCAATGGCTGAGATATCGCCGGCGGACCGAAGCATCATGGAGCTCGTCGTAGGGCAGCAGCTAAAGGTGCGATCTGGGATCCACTCGATCAAATACCGTTCGACAGAGATCATCGATCGCCAGGCCTCGCCGGCCTATCCTTCGCCGCACTCGGAAACTACAACGGAGAAGGTTGAGCAGGGACGCTGGCAAGCGGTCGTGAACAATGTTAATCACAAACTGATTGATGGCACGACCAATTCATACATTATGCGAGCGGTGATGAATGCTTCGCTCTTCGCGACTGAAATGAACGGGGCAAGCCCATACTTGTATAATCATGCGAATGTAGACAACATGGCCCTCAACGAATCGGACCGCTGTCGTTGCGACTGTGGACCGAGCTTACTTAACTACGGTTTCGGCGACGGCAATTTTCCGTTATCCGATGGGTATCCGAAGTATCCCGCCGATAGGTGCCGATGGCAGGCGGCTCAGGCCAAAAATGCGGAAGGCGAGCGTGTGTTTCTCGTTCGGTTCTTTTGCGATTTCATGAAAGATCCTTCAATACCTTTTTATGAATGGACCATTGATCCGAACCGCGGTTTTCTTGCGACCCGTGTTGTGGAGCGAACCCCCCAAAATGGCCTGCCAGATCTCGAGGTAAACGTGATTCCCTCCCTTGTCGCCGTGCCGGGAGGAGAGAGCATTTGGCTTCCCACCTCGATTGAAGAAACCATTCCTGGACGGCCGAGGGCAGACGGCGGCTCTCCGGCGCCGTTTGAGCACCTGGTTCGCCGGTATACCTCCATCGAAGTAAACCCGGATTTGCCTGCCTCCACTTTCAGCCTGGCGTTTCTGCATTCCAGGGATGGAACCATGGTCGAGAAAATCGCGGCTGATGGCAAACGCGAGACCCTTGTAATGGTTGACAGCGAAGCCCTGCCCAGGGATGTCGCAAGGCGAATACTCACTGCCAAGCGACTGCCTCCCGCCGTCGGAATTGGCGCCCCCAAGAGGAACCGTTACGTCCTGCTCGTCAATGCATCGCTGGCTGTGGCTGCATGCTGCTGCTTTATTTTTTGGCGAACGAAAAACCATCGTTTCTCCCGAAGCGCCAACCAAGAAAAAAAGCTAATCTGAAAAGTTGCTCCCCCAAGTAAAAACCCTTTTATATGGAGATAGGCTCATGAGGCTATTCAAAGCAACACTTTTGTCGGCAGCCTGTATCGCCGCTTTTGCCGGCGCTTACCGCGCAGAGGCCGAGAGCTGTTGGTCGTTTACTGATGCGAATCAGTGCGATACACTCAACATAACCCCGCGCTCGTGTCCAAATGCCGACAACCAATTCGACTGTCAAGGTGGGTCGCAAATCCAGGAAGCCGAGGTCCACAACGATCAGTATGGCGTACAATTGTCTGTAAACGAGCTTTGGGAAGTCCTTGACACAGTTCAAACGCCGTGCCAGTTAAACTGGGTATGCAAATACTCTTCTCTGAAATTTGGCGATCCTAAAACATGCCATCCCCAAGGCGGCGTGATCGGCACCCAGCCGCTCCCGCAGGACGTCTTACAGGGCGACTGCTCGTCCTGGGGATAGGCGTCCGTGGGGTTGATCATTACAGCGATAATCCGTCGCCCCGATATATCGAGGCAGTCGGACGCGGTGGATTACGTGAATTATAGTCGTTTAGAGTGCCCTGAAAGCACCTTGACGGGCGCACTGTCCTGCGACTGGACTCTGTGACGCGGCGGGATTTTGTGGGAGCATCCATGCGTTGGCGATTGTCGGTTGTAATCTTCGCGTGTACGTTGGTTGGAATAGCGGGCGCGGGAGGCTGGTACGCCTCGCGCCAGCGACTTCGTGCGCCGATTGACCTGGGCACGCCGGGACGTCAGTCGCAGGCATTTGATTTCGGTGAAGCATGGGTTGGCCAGACAATTCACCACGTTTTTAAGGTCACGAACTCGACCGACAAAGTCCTACATCTTTCTGGGGTCCACAAGAGCTGCTCGTGTACGGTCACCAAACATCGGTTCGATGTAATTCAGCCGCACGAAACCGTTGAGGTGCCCGTTGAGGTAAAGCTCGGGGACGCAAATCCGCGGTTCGCGTCGGACGTTGTGCTGCTGTTTTCTGATCGCGACGCGGTGGCGCTTCATGTCCAGGGCCAGATCATCGGCCAGGTTCCGCGATCCCTTGCCTTTGGGGAAGTTTTAAGGGGCAAGCCGGTTACGCAATCGTTCGATGTGATGGGCTCTTCAGATGAACGAGCGGTACTGTCTGATGTGCAATACGACCAAAGATACATTGATGTGCAAGCATCGCCTTCGGCGGCAAATTCCCGAGACGTAACAGTCATCGTTAAAACAAAATCTGAAGCGCCATTCGGTCCGTTTGAAGATTCACTGAGCTTTAGGACAAACGAAAAGGAGAGTCTCCTCAAGCGCGTTATGGTAAGCGGGACTGTCCTTCGCCCGCTTGAAGTGCGGCCGGCCCGCCTTACGATTCTGCTGGATAAGGCTCACGCGCGCGATGCTGCCAATACCGAACTGGAGATATATTCACCATACGGTCGTCCAGTGCATTTGGATAGCGCGCAAGCTTTGCCGCCAAAGATGCTCTCATTGGGAACCCCATTAGCGGGCGGCGCCAATTTGAAGCTGCCGATTCGGATCGTCGCACCTGACGAAATGCAGAAAGGCGTCACGCGTGGGGTCATCAAGCTTATAGCGAGCGTTGACGGGAATGTGTATCCATTCGACATTGAGTTCTATGTGTGGCGACCGCAATAATCACGTCCAGTAGCTGATATAAATCCTTTGGCCGAATCTGCCGTCCAGCGCGTGGCACCAATGTTTTGCATTCGCAACATAGGCCGAAATCTCTCAAAACCTTGGTTTCTCCGGATTAGGCCGCAGCACATTGAGCGAATTGTTCTTATAGGGGCGGGCCTCATCCTGGCCTCGGCCGGACTGTTGAAGCTGTTTCCATTTCGAGCCCCAGTAAATTTGATTTCTTCAACTTCCGTCCCCGGCGTGATGGTCTTAGTTGCAGGCGGCGCCGAAGTCATGTTAGGCCTTTGGATGATTAGCGGATTCGGACGTCGTTTGCGCCGGCCAGTAGCCATTTCCTGTTTTTGGGTTCTCTCTACGGTAGCGGCATATGGCGTATGGATGCAGCATGAGGATTGTGGTTGCTTTGGGGGTGCGATTTCCGTACGCCCAATTTACACCTCGCTCTTTGACATTACCACGGTCTTGACATTGATATCACTTGCGCATTTGAGAGGCGTCGACGGAGAACGTTGGCGGTGGAATCATCGAATATATTGCACGCTGGCTTTATGTCTCGCGTTCTTCGCAAGCTTTTCCATTCTTGGCGCGATGATGATCCAAGGCATTCGGTTGCCCCGAATAGAAGTTCTCCGGCCTGAAGCTTGGATTGGCAAGTCATTTCCGCTGGCGGGACATATCGACGATGGCGGCGTTGTCATGTCTGGAATTTGGCTCATCGTATTTTATCGCGACGATTGCAACGATTGTATCCGTTCGGTGCCGCAATTCAAGGAAATCGCAGAGAAATGGGCGGAACTTTCACAGCCAGAGCGGTTATGTTTTATCGAGTTACCTTCCGGAAGCAGCGACAACGCGCATCTCGTTGATTCCAGTGGGCCATGGGTGCATGCGCGCCTCGACGCGGACAAAGAATGGCTTGGAGAAACGCCATTCGAGGTATGCGTGACGGATGGGGTCGTCACCCGTATGCCCCCGGCGTGGACCGAAATTCTCCCGAGATTGGATAAGAGCCGCCAATGAGCCATAATGCTCCTGAAGGAGACCGGCAATTATAGTGGGAATAATGCAGGGTTCGACGATTACCACTGTTGGGTCTCCGAAACGGAATTACCGACGTCCTTCGGCGTGGACGGCGGCGGCTATCGCGTTGCTGCTCACCGCGCAAATGGCGATGCTGGCGTCGATGGCTTATCGCGATTCCATAACCTGGGATGAGCCCGCGCATCTTTGTGCCGGTATGAGCTATTGGCATGATGGAACTTTTCACCTCTATCGCGTGAATCCACCATTGGTCCGTCTCATTGCAGCAGCGCCGGTCATGTTTCTTCATGCAAAAAATCACCCAAGTCTGTATAGCGGGACGGCGACACCGGGCACCCGCCTGGAGTTCATGGCGGCACAGGAATTCGTGGACACAAACGGCAGGCGATCGTTCTGGCTCTTAACGGCCGCGCGATGGGCATGCCTGCCCGTCTCGTTGCTCGGGGGAGTTTTTTGCTTTATCTGGGCGAAATCGCTGTACGGAACGATATCGGGATTTACCGCGCTGTTATTGTGGACCTTTGGCCCGAACATCCTGGCCTACGGACACCTCATCACACCCGATATGGGCGCTACCGCGCTAGGCCTCGCTGCGGCGTTTTTCTTTTTGGAAGTGGCTCAAATCCCCGTCAGTAGCGTATGTAATGTGGGCTGGATTTTTCCTTGGGCTGGCGGAGTTGACCAAAACAACCTGGCTCATTTTGTACGTTCTTTGGCCGGTGCAGTGGGTGATTTTCCGGATTTTTCAGCATCGCTCACTAAAGTTTCGCGTTGCTCAGGAATCGCTTCAGGTCGCGGCCATTCTGGTTTTGTCGATCTATGTTTTGAATCTCGGGTATTGTTTTAGCGGGAGCTTTAAACGGCTCGGCGATTATCAGTTCGTTTCAAGAACGCTTGCGGGCGAGGCGCCCCCGCACGCGAAATCGCTCTTCGGGAATCGGTTCGCCGGCTCCTGGCTGGGGCGCGTCCCAGTTCCGCTCCCGGAGGATTATGTCGCCGGCGTCGATTTACAGCGGTCCGACTTCGATAATCGCATGTGGTCGTACCTCAATGGTGAATGGCGCCTAGGCGGATGGTGGTATTACTATCTGTTCGCTTTGGCGATCAAAGTTCCCGTTGGCGGCTTGTTGCTCTTGGCGCTGGCCTTCGCAGTGAGTTTGTGGCACAACTCACCTCTAAGGATGTCGCTGGACGAACTTTGCCTATTGCTCCCATTCATTTCGATTCTGGGGTTGGTCAGCTCTCAAACCGGCTTCAATCATCATATCCGATATGTACTTCCGATCTTCCCTTTCGCGTTCATTTTCATCAGTAAGTTAGCGCGCTCCATTGAACTGCGGCAGACGTCGACTGCATTGATAGCTTGCGCCGCGTTGCTTTGGTTCATTACCAGCAGCCTTTACGTATTTCCGCATAGCCTGTGTTATTACAATGAAATCATCGGCGGCCCGAAACGAGGGCACTATTACCTCGGCAACAGCAATACCGATTGGGGCCAGGATCTTTTCTATCTTCGCGATTGGACGGCGGCCCATCCCCAAGCCGTCCCGCTCTACGTTGCGACAGACCTGCCCTTCGTCAGCCCGGCAATCCTGGGGATAAGGTCTCAGCCATTGCCCCCTGACGGGCTATCGCCAGGAATTGTCAATCAGCGAGGATGGTTCGCGATAAGCGTGAATCAATTGCATAGAATGGACGGACGATTTAAGAGTTTTTTGAGCATCGAGCCTGTCGATCGGGCAGGATACACAATCAACATCTATCACCTCACAACCAACGACGTGAAGAATTTACGGCGCGCCACGGAAAGCGCTACACAAACAGACGAACGGACGGGGAAAGAGTGATCAAGGGAGAAAATATTGCCTCATCGCCAGCCGCCAGCCACGGCATTTGAGCCAACGCCGTGCCTTTCGCTCATCGGGCGAGCACAACGGGACGGCCACTGGGAAAGTTACGGGATCCCGCTCATAAACCACTTCCACGCTCGCCTCACTTTTCATTTGTTGCGAATCTAAAATTTCGCGATTCGATAGCTTGGATCACGCCGTGCGCCGATCAACCCAAGTTTGAGCCTCGGCGATACTCTGAAAGCCCAAAAGTGTAACCAGGAGTTCATCCAAGTCAGATTCGGGAAGTTGGCGGATGCACTGTTGAAGACTGGCCTCAAGGCGTCCAAACCGATGGCTCAGTTGCCTGAGGGCCACCTCCACGCTCTTCAACTTGCCGCCTCGTTCCATTCCCTTTTCAACTGCCGCGCGATCCCATTCATAAACCATTTCCACAATCGCCTCTCTTTCTTCGGGCCTCAAGGCCGCATATTCAGCATTATACTGCATGTTCTCCTGCGTCGTGAGCTTCAGGTACGTCTCCATAAAGACGCGAATCTGCGCGCTGCGTGTCGCATCAAGCCGCAAGCTGGCGATCATCCGCAGAATCTCGAGTTTTACCCGCGGCCGGTCTTCGGGCGCCATCCGCATCTTGGCCATCAGCGCGGCGGCCACGGGATTGGGCCGGCGGAGAAAATCCCGCCAGTTCAGGCGATTGAGCTGGATCACGCGGAACGAGGAATTCCAGAACTTTTCGGTCCGGGAAAACCACCTCGAATCGGTCCGGTTCTGGCCGCAACGGCGCATCATATGAAAGCAGCGCCACCGGGTAGATCGGCAGGTCAAACTTCTCTTCCAGCCGCGCGAAATAGCGAAACATCCGCTTGGCAAATTGCTCGCGCGCCGCGGCCTGGCTCTCGCCATGTATGAGGAAAAACGCCGGGCGATCGCGAAACTTTACCTTTGCCAGCAGATCGACCTCGTGTCGATCGACGCCCGATATGTCGGTGAAGACTTCCTTGTCCAGGAATTCGACTTGGACGGGAACCAGATAGGCACTGACCTCGGGCAGGAATAAATCGATGAATTCGAAGAAGAAGGTGGTGAGCAACTGCTTGAAAAGCCGGTCGTGATCGATTGGTGCGTCGGGCATTCGTGCAACCAAATTGTCTGCAACGGATGAATGTCGAATTCGATCGTTGAATGCGCTGATCGTATCACGGGCGTCTCGCCCGTGCCTGGTGCTTTAAGATTGAAAGTACCGCGGCTCCTCTACTGCCACGCCATCGGCACGGACGAGACGCCAGTGATACGTTAAGCCCATTCGCTCGACGCAGCGCACCCGCTTTGCATTCGGCTGAAGTGTTACCCCCGGGGCCACGTGCGCGAACGCGCACAACCACCCCAGCCGCGCGACGCGATGCGCAACTTTTATTAAGAACCAGCAAATCGACGGGCGATCCCGCTAAACAACCGCGGGCTCGACCGTCGTGTGTTCTTCCGGCGCAATGGCGGAAAGCTCCTGGGCTTCCACCTGCTCTTCCAGAAGCAGAGCCCGGCACTGGTAGTCGTTGCCGATGTTCTTGAATTCCACCTCGTACGCGACCGTCGGCGCGAACCAAGTGCTGCGCACCACGCCGACATCGCCTCGGCTCAAGGAAAGTTCGGGGATGTCGTGCGTGAGGCGCACGAAACCGTCTACGTGTGGGCGACGCATAGTTGTCCTCCGTGCTTGCGACACTTTCCGTCTTGGAAAGGCATTTCTCCCACCCCAAAAACAGACTGTAGCAGCCGCGTGCCGCGATGCAAGGGCAAAGCGATAGCGAAATTCAGTTTTCAGTATATTTTTTCGGCCGAACCCATCCACGAAAAACACTTCGCAGCGCCGCGGAGCACTCTCGAATACACCGCCGCATTCGGAGAATCTGGGGT
>Ga0209483_1003098_pt1 | contig 11071 bp, 13 predicted proteins | sample NGEPerA_FD_184508 | JGI IMG/M metagenome (GOLD analysis project Ga0209483, IMG submission 184508) | Arctic peat soil microbial communities from the Barrow Environmental Observatory site, Barrow, Alaska, USA - NGEE PermafrostL2-A... | ecosystem: Environmental > Terrestrial > Soil > Wetlands >... | reverse complement strand
CTACAGCATCTTCGATACGGTTGGCGACATGGTCGCGCTGGTTGCGGCGCTCAAGCACCAGCGGGCCGTGATCGTCGGCCACGACTGGGGCGCGCCGGTCGCCTGGCATGCTGCGCTGTTCCGCCCCGATGTGTTCTCCGCGGTGGCGGGCCTTAGCGTTCCCCCGCCCTTCCGCGGCCGCGGCCGGCCGCTCGACACCTTGCGCGAAAGCGGCATCATCAATTTCTACTGGCAGTATTTTCAGACCCCTGATGTCGCCGAGCGCGAATTCGAACGCGACGTTGGCCTGACCATGCGAACCTTGCTGGGGCGTGGATTCTCCGATCCCGCCGCTTCGCTATTCATCGAAGACGGCAACGGATTTCTCGGCGATCTGTCCATCGACCGGCCATTGCCGGATTGGCTCAGCGAGGCCGACCTTGATTATTTCACCGCGGCTTACGCAAAATCCGGCTTCCGCGGCGGGTTGAACTGGTACCGCAACCTCGACCGTAACTGGGAACTGACCGCGCCGTGGCAAGGCGCGCAGATCGCCCGGCCATCGCTGTTCATCGCCGGAGCGAACGATTCCGTCGTCACCGGCCTGATCGGCGCCAAACGGGTGACGGAGATGGACCGGGTGTTGCCGAACCTGCGGCGGAAGCTGATCATCGACGGCGCCGGCCACTGGATCCAGCAGGAACGCGCCGACGAGGTCAACGCGGCCTTGATTGCTTTTCTCAGAGAGTGCGCAGATTAGCGTCGGCGCGGCTCAGTAGAGCCCGCGCCCGGTCAGCAACTCGCTCGGCACGTGCGGATCGATCGGCGCATAGGCGGCAACCGGCCGGAGATCCGACGCATAGCGCGCGTCGTTTTCATAGGACACGGCGTGCGGATTTTCGATTGGACGGCCGACCGAACGCATGCGGGCGGAGGCGGACATCTCCGAGGTCGCGTTGATCGAGGCCTGGTCTGCCGAGGTAGTGCCGAGGCTATAGGGACGGCCTTCCGGCGTCGGAACCTCGCCCCGCATTGGACGGCCGGAGGAGCGTATTTCCGGAACGAACGAACGGGCCGAGGCCACCCGCACCAAAGACGGCGCCGGCGCCGGTATGCCGGTGCGCAAGGTCGCCACCAACTGGCGGTCGTCAGAGCCTTCGAGCGGCGCCGGACCGACATATTCGACCCTGACCCGTGCCACGCCATTGCCCTTGAATTCCAGGAGTTCGGCGGCCCGGCTGGAGACATCCATCAGCCGGTTGCCGTGATACGGCCCGCGGTCGTTGACGCGGACGATCAGCGATTTGCCGTTGCTCAGATTGGTCACGCGCGCATAGCACGGCATCGGCAGGGTCGGATGGGCCGCGGTCAGTGCTGCCATGTCGAACACTTCGCCATTGGCGGTCAGCCGGCCGTGGAAATCATCGCCATACCAGGAGGCTAGCCCCTCCTCGCGGTAATTGACGTCTTCCTCGGGCACGTAGACCCGGCCGCCGACCGTATAGGGTTTTCCCACCCGGTAGGTGCCGCCACCCTTGGGTACCGGCTCGCCGAAAGCGACCACGCGCGGGCTGGAGGAAACGCCATATCGGGGGTCGACCCGGCTCGCAAACTTGCCCGAGGAGGCGCAGTTGGCGAGCACGAGGCATGCCGCTACCGCCGCAGCGCTGCGCGCGGCCCGGAAAACCGGCTCTGACCGTCGAATCCCCATGCGCCCCAATTACCATTCCACCGGCCGCATGCCTACGTCAGGCGCGAGCGGCTGTTCGTCCCCGATGCAGCCCACTTCCGCACCAAGTGATGAACATATCGCAGGCCGAACGCGGCGGAAATGGGGTGAGCCGGCGCATGGTTAACCAATGCCTGCGACCGGCTGAACGCCGGCTTTTCGGCGCCACGGCAGGGTCAAAACAAAAATATCGAAAACGACCCCATGCAAAGATAGTGTCAACCCCGGCTCGCGGCGACTAGCGGAGGATCTCGACCAGCAGAATCCAGGCATTCCAGACCGCGCTCACCAGCGCGATGATGATACCGGCGGCCAGCCAATGCAGCCCCTCGCCCATGCCTGGCTTCAGCCCGGCAGCCCGTGCTGCGTTGACGAAGCACCGCACGCTGCCATACACAGGCGCTACTGGGAGCGTTGGGCAGCAAAGCGGTGGCAACGGGCTGTTTTGGCCCCAACCGTCTCTTCAATCGCTGGACAACGATGGTCTGGAAGGGTGGCCGAGTGGTTTAAGGCACCGGTCTTGAAAACCGGCGTGCCTGCAAGGGTACCGTGGGTTCGAATCCCACCCCTTCCGCCAGTTCAAGCACTCCAGCAAGCCATTGATTTAGCGAATTCTGCGGATTCCCTTGCGCAAGTCTGAGGTAGAAGGTACCTGTTGAGGAACCAAGGAACCCGACAATGGCCCTCAGCATCAAAGACCCCGAAACCGAGCGACTTGCCCGAAATCTGGCGCAGCTCACCGGCGAGAATATCACGACAGCGACCAAACGCGCCATTGAGGAGCGCTTGCGTCGGGTCGGCGGTCATTCCCGCAAGGCCGTACTGCTGCAGGACCTGGCCGAGATTCGGCAGCGCTGGGGGGCGATGCCGGTTCGTGATGACCGAACTCCCGAGGACATTCTTGGCTATGACGAACACGGATTGCCACGCTGATGGTCATCGACACATCGGCGATCGTGGCGATCGCCCTCAACGAGCCAGATGCGGTGAACTTCGAAGAGCGGATCGCCGATGATCCGGTCCGGCTGATTTCCGCAGCAACCGTATTGGAAGCCACGATCGTGCTTGAAACGCGACTGGGCGACGCTGGCGGTCGCGAGTTTGACCTTTGGCTACTCAAGGTCGGTGCTGAAGTGGTGCCGGTCGATGGCGAACAGACAGAAGCCGCGCGCCGGGCCTGGCGTCGCTACGGCAAGGGACGGCATACCGCCGCGCTGAATTACGGCGATTGCTTTTCCTACGCCCTGGCGCTGACCCGCGGCGAACCTCTCCTGTTCAAGGGCGAGGACTTTGCGAACACTGACATCAATCGACGGGGAGAAGGAACAGGGGGATAGCGCGACGCGGACCGGCCGTCGCTTGCTTCAACCGCTGTCGAGGCATTGTCAATGAATGCAAGCAATTGGCGCGCTTTCGGATATTGGAAATCCCGCTTCAGGCGCGGCCTGGACGTAGTCCGGCAAACGATTTCCGGTCCGACTCTTTGCTCAGACTGTTTTGTTGACCGTGGACTTACGATCGAGGCGCGCAAGCTCGGGCATAGTTCGCGTCGGCCGTGCCCCAATTGCGATTCCCGAGCAGGCGCTAAGCTTTACCTCAGCGATATCGAGGAACTGGCGCGCCGCTATTTCGTCTATGGGACAAGAATCAGAACAGAGTTTGGTGGTGCACCGAGCCTTCAATTTAACTCCTGGCATTACCGCAAGCCAGAGGTGTCATTTCCGATTTGGCTTCAAGACGACGCGCAGTTAATCGAAGATACGTTGGCCGTTGGTCTTTTTCACTACGGCCCGCCACTTTGGCGCCTTGGCGAAATAGAGCCACTATCCGAGTTACGAGATCCGGCGAGCCGAAGTAGAGCCGCATCGGCTCTTGTTTCCAAATTTCCCCGGCGGCTATTCGCTACGGATAGTTCCTTTTATCGCCTGAGAAGAGGAATAACAGAAGGCAGACACAGCGAGAACCTACAGTACGACGCGCCTCCGGGTGGCCTCGGTGGGGATGGTCGCCTTGATGCACCAGACTTTCCCGTTCTTTACGGCTCGCAAGACTTAGAGATTTGCGTACATGAATGTCGAATAACAGTAACGGACGAGTGCTATTTGGCTACTCTCCGGGCCGACCGGGACCTGCACTTGCTCGACCTATGCGCAAACATCGATGATGATGGAAAAACTCCATTTGAGAGTTTGTATTTGGCGGTTCAATTCATCTTCGCCGCGGAAAAGCACAGCTACGATATAACGCGGGCAATTGCAGTCGCCGCGAAAAATGCCGGCCTTCACGGCGTAATATATCCATCTTATTTTAGCCGGCTGCGGGAAGAACGTATTCCAAATCTCGCCTTGTTCGGCCACCCGCTCGCCGACGGGATTGTGTCGGTCGACTGTATAAACCGGCTGACTTTGGAGACTGCCAGATATACGGTCCAACTCGGACCTTGCCTCACGCAAGATTGATATAGCGGTTCGATACTGAAACGGTGGGTGAAAAGGCTTCTTTAGTCCTTGAGCAATTTCCACGGTTCGACCTGCAGTCCCATGTGCGATGCGCGAAATGTTGTCGATGGAGACATTTCGCTCCGGTCGTCTTAATCATGAAGCAACCATCATCATCGCAGTATCTGCTCTCGGGAGGCAATCGGGCGTCAATTCGCATTCAACCCCATCTCGCGGCTCTGTAGCTTTTGCTTCCAACGGGCTTCAAGTGCGTCCAGCTCGGACTCGTTCGCCGAACCCACCGTTTCTAGGATCGAAACCTGATAGTCGCTCGGGTCGCGCCCTTTTAACATGATGTTACCGCCATGCGAGTTGCTGATGTAGTCTTGCCACCGGCCCCAAAACCCATCTTCCCCCGACGCCTTTCCAACATATTGTTCTTTTGTTTTCGGACACGTCAGCAAGTAGATTCCCTTAACGCTACGGAGCGCGTCGATCCAGCCCGAAGGGATTGCTGCAACCTCCGACAATGGTAAGACAAAGGCTAAATGTCCGGGAAATGCGGGCTCTTTAAACGTTCGGTGCAATTCGACTATTAGTTTATCGGGCTTGCGCTGTATCCAACTTCTGAAACCGTCGCCCCATTCAATGAAGAGCAAGCCACTGTAGTCATTCAGAGCGGGTAAACGCGTTAGTTCGTATCTATCGTATGTCCCTGCGCGGTCAATTATGCCTCGCTGGGCCGGTCTCTCGTAATCCGTTTCGCCGACGCCGATAAAGCGGCAAGCGTATAGGCCGCAAAACATTGTCCCCTTGTTAGGTGCGCCAACAAAAGAGGCCCAATATTTGCTCTTTAATCGTGCTCTGTTTTTCTCACCTTGAGCAGATTGATATTCGTCGAATGCGTCGCGATCATTCAAGAATAACTGATAAGGATTGCGGCCAGCGTCGGCGCGAGCGTCCTGATGTCGCAAAAGACACACCGCAGATGGATCAATATCGGTAGCGGCGAGAGCGTGCTTAAAGGTCAGCATAGCAATTCCCCCAAAAAAAAGACGGAGCGCCGAAGGCCCTGGGGTGCGTGAATCGCGATCCCTGGGATCGCAATCAGCCCACGACTTTTACCTTTGTTAAAAGTTGTTCGGTCGCTCGATGTACGGTCGCGATAGTCGAGCATACGTTCGAGCTAAAGCCGCGAAAGTCGTCGATGAACGTGCGGTGGTTTTTCATGTTGGTGAGCACAAAGCTATCCAACAAATATTTCGCGGCAGCAACGCCGGGTATCGGAAGGGCATCGGCGTTTTGCAATGTCGCGACGCTAGGATCGAACTTATATTGACCGCTGAAGGCGGCTTCGAGACCGCTAAAGGTTTTCCCGAAGTCGTACGCTGGGGGCTTATTTGCAATGTTCTTCATCGCCCCCCGCGCCATTGCTTGCCTATGGGCGAGGGAGAATGACTTGAAGTGCGTCTGCAACACGGCGTGCGTATAGAATAGATGATAGAGTTTTACGGTTGGAATCGGCACGCCATTGGCCTCGAATACCGGCAACCATCCCTTTGATGCGTCATAGTTCTCAAACCGAGCGCCAAGCGAGCGAGATGCGTCAGCCGATATAAAGTCATTGGCGTAGTATAAGACTGCTTCGCCGAATTGGTCCGGCGTGACTGATTTTTTGAAGCCAAACATCTAGAGGCCTCCGTCCAATGAGCCGCTCGTGCTTGTCATCCGTGCGGGCGCAGCCTTTAGCTTGTTCAGCAGGCTGACACAGCTCTGCTTGTGTGCCCAATATGGAGCACCCGCACGGACAGCTATTTGAGCTTCGCAGTGTTCGATCATTAGCTTCAGCGCATCCGACAGTGCGATGTGCTCGCTATCACCAATCACTAAGGTATATTGGTAAGTAGTCATCAGATGCCCCCCGCTTAATCAACCGAGTATGGGCCGCTATCCATGCGTGATACAAGGTCTTCACAATCGTTGCGTGCGAAAAAACGACCGCCGCCGCGCGGGACTGAACGGCGTTTCGACTTCCGGGTCGCCCGGCAATTCGCCCGTAACCATCAGCGCGAAAGGACCGCACACCTTTCGGTGCACGCGGTTCTTTCAGTTCTAGCGCAGCTTTAGCCAGAACTAATGTCAACAGTTTTACGTCTACGATTTCCCCCGCTTGAGGCCTGCCACGACTTGGCGCGCGGCTGCTAATGCAGCGTTCACTGACTCGATGTCCACGAACGTCGTGGGCTGCGATCTCGACTCTATACGACATTTCTTCAGCATCGATCTTATATCGGCTGGTGTCGTGAAATACTGCCTGCCGATTTTGTATATGACGAGATTTTCTCGGCGGTGCTCAGCCATCAAGGTTGCGACTGAAATGGCGTCCTTAAAGACGTCTCTGCACGCATCTTTGAGTGTAATTGGGGGATCGACTCCCGTTACCTCAATCCGCTTTATGCGAGAATGAAATGTGCCATGAACACACATGGCCTGATACTCAATCACCTGGTCAGACCTTTTCGCCTCAGTGAGATCACACCATCGGACCGGCAGGCGCTCGAAGCGCTGGGTCGGGCTTAGCGGGGCCAGGCCTTACCCCCGACCGTGAGCTGACCATGATGCGCTGGGGGGCATGCCACCGCCGCCAAACTTCGGCGGGTCGCCTGTCACCAATATCCGCAATACCGCTTCACCGCACTGGCGCGGCTGGTTGAAGCCGGAAAGCCCGGTGCCTGCTCACTGCGTGCCTCTTATTTCCGGTTTTGCGTCGAGGGTCATCATTGCCTGCGAGGCTGATCGTTGATCGATGGGCATCAAGCGATTCTGTGGGATCGTGTCAGTCTCAAAGTCCTGTGGGAAAAAGCCCATTCGCCACAACGCGCGAAAGGCCTTGCTGCGAAGTTAGTATAGTCTATCAAGGGTACCCGTATTTGGAACAAAATTCATGACCAGTAAATACAAGGTCACCCTTTCGCTGACCGGGGCATACATTCTTGATGCGCTAGTTTTGCAGGACATTTGGGAGTCCGCTAAGAACTTCCTTGATTCCGACGTTACGACGGAGATCAGCTTTTCTGACGTGCACAGGATTGAGTCCGATACGCTTTCGGATGCACTAGAAGACTCGATAATACGGGCGTACGTGATGACAGCGGTCACACTTTCGGGAAAGAACTATCGCGTAGAGCCAGCGCGCCGGTTTTCACTAAACGCAAGAAGTGAAACTTTTTTGTCGCCGCTATGGGTTGAAATTGAGGGGCGACACGAAGATTGCAGAGGTCTTGGTTCTCGTATTGAAGAGCTGCTGTTGGCTAAGCGCCAATGGTATTCGCCCCTAATCCCGAGCGGAACCGCTTCGGACGTGGTGGTAATAGTCGTGGCGCTCGCCGCTGCCTTCGCGATACCGCTGTCCGCTGCATACGCAATTCTTGGCAATTCACGGATGATGGGTATCGCGGCCGCGATTGAATTGAGCCTCACATGGCCAATCATATGGTTGCTTCACTCGGCGAGGAAGTTTTTCTTCCCGCAATTAATTGTCAGCATTGGGCGTTCGGCGGAAGCTGGCTCTCGCGCAAAAAGCGCGCGGACATTCTTATTTGGGGGAGTCTTAGTTGCGCTGCTTGTCGGTGTGGCAGGGTCGTTGATTGCAAATTTTCTTTCTAGGTAGGTGGCCTCGTTTCGCAGCGACGCGGCGAGCTGTTCCAGGTCAGCGCCGACCGCTGCCAACCGCTGCCTCACCGCAATGCATCTCAATTCAATAAACCAGGCCGATGCCCGGCGGTTTTTCGAGCGCTTCGGCCAATGACCGATACTCCTCGCAGTCCGTTCCACAGATCGCGGCGATCCTGCTCAGATGGTATTGTGCCTGTTCGCGGTTGCCCTGTTCGATTTGCCACAGCCCGTAATACTGCCAGGTCAACACATGGTTCGGATCGGCTTGCAGCGCGCGCTGGTACCAGACTTGCGAGAGCCGGTAGTCGCCGAGTTTGCGATAGGAATAGCCGATCAGATTGGCCACATTCGGGTGATCGTCGTGGCCGAGCGCCTTCAGCTGCTCGATCGCCGCGGCATAGTCATTGCGGTCGTAGATCGTGGCATAGGCCGCGCGATAACCCTGGGCAAAGGCGGGGTCGACGATGCCGGACTGCTTGCTGGCCTTTTTGGCCTTCCGGGCATGTGTGGCCTTGGTGGGCGAACCAGAAGGAGGCGATTCACCGTATCCACCGACGATACCGCCGCCGCCTCCTCCCGCCGCAAAGGCCGGCGTCAACGAGGGCACAGCAACCAGCGCCATCGAAAAAATTGTCAGTGCCGCAAACCCGACGATCATCCGGTTAGCCATGCAACCCCCCTGCATTCCTGCGCTGTGGAGTTCAAGATCCAGCTGAAACTATTGACCCCGGTTTGCTTCAAACATTCTCGGAAAAGTTTCTTGAATTGCGACAGGATCGCCGAGGGCAATTCTTCTGCCGGCCTTGGAGACGCCGCAGGTCATTGTGCTCGGCAAAAAGCCGGCCGCCCGGCCATTGCCTGCGCCAAGGCGCCCCCCATCTCTCTGACCAGAAACCCACTCCAGTCAGGACCCCCCATGGCAAAACTCACCAACAAGATCGCTCTCATCAGCGGAGGCACCAGCGGTATCGGTGCGGAGACCGCCAAACTGTTTCAATCCGAAGGCGCGACGGTGGTCGTGACCGGCTCCAGCGCGCGCTCGGCGGAAGCCGCGAAGGCCGCGCTGCCCGGCATCGAGGTGCTGGTCTCCGACGCCGGCGACGTGGCGGCTACCAAAACCCTGGTCGACCAGGTCAAGGCCAAACACGGCCGCATCGACGTGCTGTTCGTCAATGCCGGCATCGCCAAATTCGCGCCGATCGCGCAGGTCGACGAGGCGTTTTTCGACAACCAGTTCAACATCAACGTCAAGGGCGCGTACTTCCTGATCAAGCACGCCATCCCGGTCATTCCGGACGGCGGCGCGATCATCCTGACCGCTTCGGTGGCGGGCGCGAATGGCGGCCTCGGCGGCAGCACCATCTACGGCTCGACCAAGGCGGCGCTGCGTTCGTTCGGCCGCACCATCGCCAGGGAGCTGACGCCGCGCGGCATCCGCGTCAACACCATCAGCCCCGGTCCGATCGTCACCCCGATCCTCGACAAAGGCCTCACGCCGGCCCAGAAGGACAGCTTCATCGAGGGGGCCAAGACCCGCATTCCGCTCGGCCGCACCGGCACATCGGCCGAAGTCGCCGCCGCAGCCCTCTACCTCGCGGCCGATGCGACCTACACCACCGGCGCCGAACTGTTCGTCGACGGCGGCTTGATCGACCTGTAACGCTTCCGGTTGGCGCATCGCTATCCAGGCGGTAGATCGAACCAGCGTCGTCACCGGTGAAAGGCAGCACATGGGTTTTCGCGCTTTGGTCGTCGGGGGCACGGGCCAGGTCGGGTCGGCACTGGTGCGGGCCTTGCTCGCGGCGAGCGCGTGCACGGAAGTGGTGATGGTCAATCGTCGCACCATTGCTGTTGCTGCCGATGCGCGGCTGCGCCAGGTGATCATGGATACCGCTGCGGCCAGTTTCGCCGGTGAGATCGCCGAACTTGCCCGGACCTGCGCCGCGCAGGGCGACCCCTTGTATGCCGCATCATGTATCGGCATCGGCAAAGGAAGCCAGCAATGGAGCGAAGCGGATATCAGGAAGCTGGAAATCGGCATGGTCGGCGCATTTGCGCGCGGATGCCTCGCGGCAGGGATCGAACGCTTCGGCCTACTTTCGGCCGCCGGCAGCAGCGCCAAGAGCTGGATCCGCTATGCCCGCATCATGGGCGAAAAAGAAGACGCGGTGCGGAGTCTCGGATTCAAACGCCTGGCGATTTTTCGTCCCGGCATCATCGCGGGTAACGCGCACACCCCGGGCTATCTTGCCGCGCTGGGGCGTCTCATTCCCGGATCGTTTGGCACGATCGATCAGGACGATATCGGCCGGGCCTTTGTCGGTGAATTTCTCCACGGGCAAGACGGCACCACGATCCTGGAAAATGCGGCTATCCGGCAACGATCGCGGACGCTCTAAAGCATGACGATTTCGGATTGAATCGTGATCGCGAGACGCGGCTCATTCTTCTCCCCTCTTAAACCCATCACGCTCCAGGGCAGCGGTTCGGCGCGCCTGCGTGTTCGGCCTGGATCCCGGTTGGCGCTGCGGGCCGCAAAAAGGCCACGGCAAGCCGCGCGCGGGCGTGGTATAGGTCGGGAAACCAAAGGGAGCGTCCCATGAGAGTTTTCCGCATGGTTGCCGTTATTGCGCTGCTGACCGGCTCCGCGCACGCGCAAACCCTGATCCAGAGTTTCGTCAGCAAGACACCGCAGCAGAAGGCCGACGAGGCGCTAAGGGAAAAGTACTCCAGAGAATCGTCGAAGGATGTGCCGGTAGCCGACCCCAAGCCGTCGGGGGATGCATGGGGCAATGTGCGCAGCACGGATGCGGCCAAGACCCCTGCTTCCAAAAGCGCTGCTTCCAGGCACGCCAAGGCGGCGACTTCGGTAAAGCCGCAGACCAAAACCGGCTCCAACGTCAATTGAAACATCTCGGGTTGTGACACGCGTGCGCGCTTGCAGCCCTGACTTCAACCATCCTGCCTCTCATCCACGACATCCCGCAACGCCCCGGCGACGCGGGCGATGACGCTTTCCCAGTCGGCGCGTGCGGTTTGCCGGAACAGCCGCATGGTCGGATACCAGGGCGTGTCGTCGCGATCGAGCATCCAGCGCCAGTCGGGAACGAATTGCAGCAGCATCCAGACCGGGCGGCCGAGCGCGGCGGCAAGGTGCGCGATGCCGGTATCGACGGCAATGACGAGGTCGAGCTGCGAAACCAGCGCCGCGGCGTCGGCAAAATTCGCCATCGATGGACCGAGATTGAGG
>Ga0209483_1003097_pt1 | contig 11072 bp, 13 predicted proteins | sample NGEPerA_FD_184508 | JGI IMG/M metagenome (GOLD analysis project Ga0209483, IMG submission 184508) | Arctic peat soil microbial communities from the Barrow Environmental Observatory site, Barrow, Alaska, USA - NGEE PermafrostL2-A... | ecosystem: Environmental > Terrestrial > Soil > Wetlands >... | reverse complement strand
CGAAAGCTACGACAACATCGTCGACAAATCCTGTACCGCGTGGAACTTCTTCGCAGACGATTCCGAACGCGTCGCTTCAATCACATCCAGAGCTTGGGCGACGGTCAATCCTTGAGGCCGTTGGTATTAGCGATACGATTGGTTGCGATGCTTGAGTCTGTAATTGGCGCGAACCAGACTAGCCACGCCGATCTGGGCGGACCGGAAGCGGCGTCATTTCGCCGTCAGGGCTGGCTTTGACCCTTTTCGGACTCCGCCTAGCATCGACGGGCTAGCGAACGGCTGTGACCACGAATGCTCGGATCCGACCTTCAATCTCACCAGTTCCAAATCGATTGGCCAAGGCTTCGGCCGCCCATTTCGTCGCGTCGTCCAAGCAGGTTGCACCTCGAGCCTCAATTTCGTTCCTTAGCGGAGTTCCCTGGCAGTAAGCAATCGCAGGATCAAGCGGCGACGAGGTTTTGCTCGTGCCGTTGACGGTGTCCACTGAGATATCGGAAAATCCCGCTGCATTCACATCCGCATGGATGCGTTCCATATCGAAGTAGCCATGCGGGGTACGCGCCAGGAAGCGGGGAGGGTCATGTGGAAAGAGAGCCGCCAGCGCTTCCGTCACGGTGTTGGCAAACTCGTTCTCCGAAATTCGGTCCCAAACATTGAAGACGAATCGACCGCCGGGCTTCAGGACCCGACGCGCTTCCTTGTAACCCCGAACTTTGTCAGGAAAGAACATCACGCCGAATTGACATGCCACAACGTCAAAGCCTCGATCCGCAAACGGCAGCGACAAAGCGTCGGCTTGTTTCCACTCAATTCGATGATCGCTATGTTGCCGCGTCTTCGCGCGCTCGAGCATTTGCTGGTTTAGATCGGTTGCTACGATGTGGGCGTATTCGGGAAGCAGCGGCGCGATAGCACGGGTTAAAACTCCGGTGCCCGCGGCCGTCTCCAACATTATTTTTGGATCGGTTATGGTAACTCGCTGGGCGAGGTCGAGCGCGTACGACTCAAAGATAAGAGGGACCAAGTACCGATCGTATATATCAGGAATGGTTCCTGCAAACACTTTGTCGGTTGCCAACATCGGGCGGCTCCGTAAAAGCGGATAGAATTACTGACAGATCAACGCGGCGCGCTCATCATCCCTACAGCTTTTCCTTCTTTTTCACGACGCAATCGGGGCTGTCTAGGTATGCAATTCGGGTCGTGCCCACCTCGCAAACGAGGATGCCGACATTTGTGATAGCGATACTTCTTTCGTCGATAAAAACGACATTGGTCGCTCCGATGCTGAGTGGTTCAAAAATGACCGAACGATCGCCACGTGCAATAACGTCGACCACCTTTGGATCGCCAATCAGCACCGTTTTGAAAGGCCTCTCAAGCAAGAACGCCGATCCCGTGCCAAGCGTCAAAGTAATCGTCCGATCCGTAGCCCGGCTTGCCGTAATCGTCGTCAAAAGTACGCTCAACGCAAAGGCGAAACCGCGCGCACGAAGCCTTATGATCATCGTAAATCCCCTCGATAATTCAAGCTTCCAAGCAGGCAGGGGTGCAGACTGTGACCAATCGCTTGGGAGCGCTATGCAGTTACCGCCGCGCTGTACGAATCTCGCGGCAAACGCCGGAATGGGCTATGGTGTGGGGTGGGTTGAACCCAATAAGTGGATGGATTTAGCAAATTTGACACATACCCCAAATTCGGAAGCTCACCGCGACCCGACATCCACCCCGGATGCTGCGTCTGCGTTGCCAATAGACCTGGTAAGGGCCCTCGGCTGGCTGCGTGGCCACCTGTCCGAGCCTATCGATCTTGAACGGATTGCGCAGATCAGCGGCGTTCGGCCGCGGACGCTTGAGACACACTTCATGATGTTTCTGGGCACGACGCCTCTTGGTTGGGTACGCCGGATGCGGCTCGCGCGCGCCCGCGAGGAGATGCTTCGCGCCGGTCAGGATGATACAGTCACGGGCGTCGCGCTTAACAACGGCTTTACCCAGTTGGGCCGCTTTGCAGCCGATTACCGCAAAGCCTTTGGAGAGCTTCCGTCAACGACCATGCAGCGAGCCAGGAGCTCACTACAAAACGGCACCGACATGGACCTTGATGAGGCCTTTCGACTGACGTTGGGCGCGCTGCCATTTGCTTTCGCGGTCGCACCGAAACAATCCAGCATTGCTCTGGAGGAATTAGGCCGCCCTCAGGAGCTGGCTCCCACTTACGGGTTGCCAAAGGCTATCGCCGCCTGGTGCTGGGGGCAGCGCGCGGCTCATCGTTTCAGCGCAACTCCGGATCTTGATCGAGAGCGAGCCTGCCAGCTCGCTAAGCAGGCTTATGATTTGGCGCCGAACGATGCCCTGACGCTGACGTTGAGCAGCGGGGCTCTCGTGCTCGCGCATCACCTCGAAGAAGCCGACCGTCGCCTCGAAACTGCGTTAGCGCTCGATCCATGGCTGGCATACGCGTGGATTCGTCGCGGGTGGATGTCGGCCTATTTCGGGGACAGTGACGGTGCCATTCGCGAACTCAGCATCGCCCTCCATCTGATGCCATTCGAACCACTGCGACATCTCAGTTTCATTGGAATGGGCTGTGCTCACTTTGCCGCAGGCCGGTATGATCGGGCAGCGCTATGGGTGGAAAGCGGTGTGAAGGCTTCCCCGGGTTCCTTTTGGGCGCAAAGAATCGCGGTAGCCGCAGCGGCGCTCGCCGGAGAGCGGGGTGAAGCTCGTCGCATGGGCCGCCAGTTGATGCGAAAGGATCCCGATCTGACTGTCCAGGAAGCCAGGCAGGCATGGCCGTTCAGGCCAGCCTTCATGTCCCGTCTCGGCGATGGTCTCGAAGTCGCCGGTCTGCCGCGAGCATGATGGTGTTAGAGGCCGAGCAATTTTCCCCTTCAAATTCTAACCTCGAGTGTCGGCCCTCATCCGGTGACTTCCGTTGTTGGCACAAAGCGTCAGTTGGCGCGGTGCAAGGCCATGTTTGGAGTTGGGGGTAAAGCCGACTTGCCGGTCGAGCGCCGGGACTTCTCACTTTGGTAGAGTCGAGATGTGGCGCGGTGACTGTAGGCTGAACATATCTGTTGCCGCCTCTTTCGTCTGGCGGTGCCTTAGTGGTTCCTTTGCTATAGTGAGCGCATCTAAGCCTAGCGGCGCTGATGCTAACGAGCCGCTGCTGACAGCGTCGTGTCAGCATAGAGATGCGTTTAACCCTTACGGAGTCCGTTTCGGGTCAAACGCTGCATGTCGTTTGCCATTGGGCTGGAGGCGAAGTCCGCTTTCGCCAGAAACCGACCTAATTCCAACGGCTAATCCAGTGGCACATACTCCTCGCCCTCTGTAACCGAGCCGAGGAGTATGGCCATGCAGGATCAAGTGAATGCCACCCCCGCGCCCAAGCGCGTGCCATGGAATAAGGGCAAGCTCACGGGAGCAAAGCCGCCCCTGCGACCCAAACACGTCTGGTCGATCCGGACGAAACTTCAGATCGAGGGCCGCGCTCGCGACCTCGCCATGTTCAATCTGGCAATCGATAGCAAGCTTCGTGGCTGCGATGTCGTTGCCATCCGGGTCGAGGATGTCGCCGCCGGCGGCTACACTGCGGATCGCGCAACTGTCCGGCAAAAGAAAACGGGACGGCCGGTTAGGTTTGAATTGAGCGATCAAACTCGCCAGGCCATTGATGACTATCTGAAGGCTACCGGCAAACGGCCTGGCGAGTTCCTGTTCACCGGCCATCGCGGTCCCAACCGCAGCTTGACGACCCGCCAATATGCTCGGCTCGTCTCCAGGTGGATTGGGAGCGTCGGTCTCGATCCGAGGCTGTTCGGCACGCATTCGCTGCGTCGCACAAAAGCCACCCTGATCTATCGACGGACTGGAAATCTGAGAGCTGTCCAGCTTTTGCTCGGGCATACCAAGATCGAAAGCACCGTCCGGTATCTCGGCATCGAGGTGGATGATGCGCTTGCAATCGCGGAACAAGTTGACGTCTGAAATACCCGGGCAGAGCCGAGATGCTCTGCCCACTCCCAACAGCATGGACGTCGCGTTCGATTTGCCGCGGGTTTGGCTCCGACCCCGAGGGTCTGACGATGTCTGTTATTCGGGGGGGAGCGGAAATAGCTGGCGCCCCGCCAAGGTGTAGCGTTTGACCCAAAGCGGACGTAGGCATCAAAAACCCCCGGGGTCGATGCCGCTGCTTTTGAGATTAGATTTTGGGAAGCTAAGTACCTTGAGAAGACTAGGCTACCGAACGGCTTCACGTCCCATCGTAATCTACGGTGCCGTACTGCGCCCCAAGCCCGCGTCGCGCGCGATCGCAACAGCTTGCGCGCGGCTGACTGCCCCGATCTTGCTCAAGATGGTCGAGACGTGATTGCGGACAGTCTTCTCGGAAATCTTCAACCGGGCCGAGAGCTCGACGTTAGCTAAGCCGCGGGCAACCAGCTCCAGAACCTCGCGTTCGCGCGAGGTCAATTCATCGACTATAGCCGTGCTGCGGCCCGAAGAGACGGGTAAGAAATCATTGATCGCCTCGACCACCTGCTTCCAGGCCGATTCTGTTTCGAAGATTAGATGATTTCGGCTTTCAAGCGGCACAAATCGTGCTGCTGGAATCATGCCGGCAAGTTCGCGGCCCTGCTCGAAAGGAATTCTTCCGTCCTGACGCGAGTGAAGAACAAGCGTCGGGCAGCGCAGGTTTCGCGCCTCGGTTCTAATATCCGCATTCCAGAAAGCCTCAATGATTCTCTTCCCGTTGGCTGGCGGGGTCGTCAAGCGGATTTGTTCATTGAATAATCGGAACTGTTCGGACGTGCCGTCCGGGATAAGCATTGACGTAAAGAGCTGACGAAATGCCGGATTTTCGTTGGGCCAGCCCAGCTCGATAGCTTCGAGCTGAGTTGCCGCCGTTTGACGAAATTTGGCACTCGCGGGCGCCGAAAGCGGGCCATAGGCAGTGCTGCTATGGATGATGAGGTGACCCACCCGGTGGGGAAAGCGCGCTGCATATGTGACCCCGGTCATTGCGCCGCCCGAAAAACCAAAGAGATCGAATCGATCGAGACCGGCCACCTCAACGACAGCCTCAAAATCCTCAACGAATCTTTCAAAGGAGAATTCGAGCCCGTCGCGATCCGACAAACCGCACCCGCGCTGATCAAATCGGATCAGCGTACGATGCCGTGCCAGCAGCGCATTCCAGTGGCTCCAGACCTGACTATCGTGCTCCAGATTGATGCTCGACATCCAGTGCGGCGCTCGCACCAGCACAGGACCAGCGCCGCTGATCGTATAGGCGATGCGCGTACCGTCACGACTGGTACAAAAGCGAACTTGCTGTGTTGAAGGCAACATTGACCACGGCCACCCACCACGATAGGTGGCATCATAGCGGGTGGCGCGGTATCAAGGGAAGGGTGTGAAAAGCTACGCTTCCGAGGGCCAATCCGCGATGTTTCCTTGACCATATTCGCGGAGCAACCTCTCCGTTGGAGGTCGGGCAGTCGCGTGCCCCGTACATTCTGACCGCCCCGGCTCGAGATGTTCTCCCAACCGACGGCCGCGCGCGACCAACTGGCTACCGGCCGACTTTCGGCCGCGTTCATAACCCGCCAGCGCTGCCAACAGATCGCCGTTGAAAGCAGCGAGCGCGTCGACAAGCCCCTGCGCATCGAGCGCCGCCTTGGTAACGCCGGTACCGACATGAGGGCGAGCCACGAAAGCCGCGTCGCCGACCAGCACGATACGGCCAAATGTCATGCGCGGTGTTTCGAAATCGAAGATAGCCGACAGGATCGGTTCATGCGCGCGGGCAACGAGCCCGGACAACTGAGGCGCGAGTAGTCGGCGCGCCTCCAACCTGATCTCGGCGATCACCTCTTTCCGAATCAGAGGAGGCGGTATTGAATCGCCGTGGCAGGCACCGGTCGCGTCGGTAGTCCAGCGACGCAAGGTGGAATTGTATTCGGCCGGACGGAACCACACAAACGCGCAGCGCCGAATATCTCCAACATCGTCCTGAGCCGCCATCGGGATCGAGAATGCGAGTTCACCGGCGGGAAGGCAGAATACCATCTCGCGGAGTGCCTTGTTCCGCCAATCTGACGGGATGTGGCTTTCTGCCACCACCCCCCGCCAAGCCGCATAACCAGCATAGCGCGGCGCGATGTCAGGCATCAGCTCATGGCGCACAGTGGAGCGCATTCCATCGGCACCGATCAGCAAGTCAGCTTTAGCGCACGTGCCGTTCGCAAACCTCGCAAGCACCTCATTTTCATTCTGCGAACATCCCAACAGCGTCATACCCCCGTGGTAGCGCTCTGTCGGAAAGGCGTTTTTCAGGGCCCGGTACACGCGGTCCCAAGCCGTGGTAGCTTCGCGAACCGGCACTTCGCAGGTCACCTTCCCGTCCTGATCGAGGCAAATGTGCGAGTGCACCCGCGTCCAAATCGATTTGTCAATCGGAATGCCAATTCGGCCCATGACGGCGAAGAGATCGGCCTGAGCGCCGAGGACGGCGCCTCGCCCGGTCAGGTCGCCGCGAGTGCGTTCAAACACCTCGACGTCCCACCCGATGTTGCGCAGAAGGTTTGCGGCGAAGAGTCCGCTTAACGACCCACCGATCACGATGGCACGAGGTATGCTCATTGGAGGAAATCCGCCTGCCCGCGATGTATCTCGAGTCAGTTAATCTTGAGCCCGTTCGCGTTGATCAAGTCGCGCCAGCGAGCGTTTTCGATCTGAATGAACGCTGCGGCGTCGTCCGGATTGGAGCCCACCGGGACGGCCGCGAAATCGGTGAGGCGCGCGGTAACATCCGGCAGCGCCAGCGCCTCGGCAATCGCTGTTGACAGCGTCAGCACGATCGGGGCCGGCGTTTTTGGGGGCGCAACGATCGCAAACCACTCCACGTGATCGAAACCTGGCAGGGCTTCGGAAATCGCTGGCACGTTCGGTTCTTGCGGCAGCCGCGCCGGTGTCGCGACGCCGAGAAGCTTGAGCTTGCCTGCCTGGATGCTAGGTGAGGTGTTGCCATAGAGGTCGAGCATCAAGTCGATGTGACCACCCAGTAAATCGTTCATGGCTGGCGCCATGCCCTGGTAGGGTACATGGACAAGGCGGATGCCTGCCGCTTTCATCAACCGCTCCATACCGAGGTGCGGAGTGCTGCCTAAGCCCGGCGACCCAAAGGTAAGCTTGCCCGGATTAGCCTTGGCATAGGCAATGAGTTCCTGAAGATTCGATGCAGGCACTTTGGGGTTGGCGACCAGCACCGTTGGAAGCTTGACCATCACGCTCACCGGCACGAGTGTTCGGGGCACAAAGTTCAACCTGCTGTGAAGATGCTCGCTCACAACAAGAGGCGCCGGCGGCGAGGCCAACAAGGTGTAACCGTCCGGGTCTGCGCTGGACACGACCTCCGCTCCGAGGTCTCCGGCTGCGCCAGCCCGATTCTCGATGACTACGGCTACTCCCCATTTTGCTGATAGCTTTTGCGCAATCATGCGAGGTATGACGTCCAGGAGCGGGCCCGGGGGCACCGGCACGACTATCTTTATCGTGTGATTGGGAAAGTCATCGGCCGCCAATCCTCTTGACGGACTTGCGCCGACCAGGACGGACACAACAAGGCAACGAGCTATTGTGTAACGACTCATCATGAGTTGTCTCCTCCAGTCGACCCAAGACCCGGACAGATCGTTGGAGGATAATGGCGTGCGCACCGGCTCGTGTCATGGGGCCAATGTCCCAGAGCAGTCACACAAAACGTGCCCTGCTGTCCCGAGAAGCGGGACCGTCCGGTATTGGCATAGCGGACCACCCTGCCGGACGGCTAGATGTCTGCTTTGAGGGCGTAACCGGAAATCGGCATCGTCCAGCTCGGCTTCTGGATTTGACCTGAACGGGCCACCACTACTCGGCTATCTGCTCGCCCGATCCGCCGAACTCGCCCGGGAAATCCTTAAACTTAGGGAGACCGTCTTTCATGGGGAGGACAGTCTCGGCATAGTTCACGTGGAGGCCCGGGGTGTATTTGAGCGTAGGCAATGTGGCCGAGAATACGTCCACCAGTCCCAGCGGAGGATGATTGGTCATTAGATGGCCCCCGCACTTCTTGCGGTATTGCCGCTGGCTCACTGGCGTCTTCTGAAACATGCCAACATGCTCCGCCCCGGCAGTGATCTTCACGGCATCTGGTTTCCAGAGTGTGACCATCTGCCGGGTGTGCTGCTTCTCAAATTGGACAGGACTGATATAGCCGAGAGCTGAGTGTAGCCTTCGGGCATTGTACACGCCGTCGATGAATTGGGGGATACTTTCGACGACGTCGGCAAGTGTCTCGAACGCCATTGGATAGACGCCCTCGACCTTCAGGGTCTTCATGAAGCTTTCTGCCGTACGGATTTCCTCGCCGACCCATGGACCCTTCGATGCCGTGATCGGCGAGGTAGTCGCGGTATGCCTTTGCAGCATATTGGGATCCTCTATCGGAATGATGTCGCAGCCAAGCGGCGGCTTTCTCCCCTCGATCGCGACGGAAAGGGCAGCGAGCATCAGCGTCGATGGAACGGTTGATGGCATAGCCCACGACGCGGCGGGACCAGGCATCCAGAATGACGGAAATATAATATAAGGACCCTGCCTCTACGCCTTCGGGCCCACGCTCGCAACGCGCGCCTCTAGCTAAACGATTCATGGCGCCGCCGGAGAGCGAATTTGAGCGACGTCAATAATGCATTTCGAACCTACTTCTTGACACAATTCATGATCGGGTACAGACTAACTAAGTTGCCGTCTTTTATTGAATCGTGCCGCGTTCGAAGTTGCCGGCTTAAATTGCAACCAGGTTAGGCTTCTACTGGAGAATTTTCCATGGCGAAGTACAATCCGCCCCAACCGTTGTGGAAACGGAACGTCGCCGGCATTCTAGATTTTCTATTTGCTTTTTTCTTGTTCGGATTCCTGCTCAATAAGATTTTTGGCCACCAACCACATCCCCCTACAATCAATAGCGCAGTAACAACGACCGAGATGTTCGGTATCGATGGCTGGCCGGCATTAATCTGTCTTTTGTTAGTCTTGGCTTATTTCATCATCCTTGGAAGGACGGGTGGCACCGTATTTCAGCGGCTGTTTGGTATGAAACGAGCGAGCTCTTCCGAACCGGCCACGACTTAATCGATCCATTTCAAGGTTTTCTTTCTAACATCATTCCTACTCGCTCGGCCCTGTGATCTTCGTGATCTTCATGGACGGGTCTTTCTCTGGAGGAATATTCCTCCACTCCATTTTGTTGGCGCATTTGAATGACGAACGAAAGCACGTTCTGGCTCCCCGCAGTTTCGCAAGCGTACGTGGCCGCACGAGTCTGGACGTGAGCTTCGTCCACGGGCTTCGCTCGCAGAGACCCAGTGAAGTTTCACCGCATCATCAAGAGACTTTTTTAGCTTATCCCTTCAGGAGCGCAGATGACGACCAATCGCACATCACGACAGAAATTTGAAGACATTGCAATGGTGCTGGCGGTTCTCGCAACCATCGTAATTGCAGGACATTCACGCAACGCATGGGCAGGGACGAAAGAACTCTCCGGTACGCATTCCGCAAGCGAGATCAAAGGGAGCTGCGACAAGGCTGGCGGCGTGTACTTTGATGGCGGCGGCGGATACAGTTGCGTTGCGGCCGGCGGGAGCGTCGATTGCAACAAGAGCGGCAAGTGTACCGGCCAATGCAAGAGTTGTGGTGACGCCGTCGTGAAGAATGGCAAGGGCTCAGTGGTCGGCGTCTTGTCTGGCGCAACATTGAAATCATCGCCAACGAAACCGATTGCAGAGCCTGTTAAGAACAAAGACTCCGTCGGCATCAAGAAACCAGGCGACTTCAATAAAAGTTATATGGGAAGTTCCGAAGATCATCATAACAAAAAGTAGATTCATCGCATCAATTTCACGGGAGAGAAATATGCAGCGTCTTATGTCGCTCATCCGAACCACTGCGTTCGCCCCGCTACTTTTTAGCATGACCACCGCGCTGATCTTTTTCGCAACCCCGGTCTTTGCAGGCAAGGTTTCTCTAAGCGGCATTTCCCAGACTAGCCTGATGGCAAGTTGTGGCAAGGCCGGCGGACAATTTCTCAGTTCTGATGACGGCTTTTCGTGCACAACAGGCAAAGGTTCTGTCAGCTGCACGACGAGCGGAAAATGTACCGGCGAATGCAAAACTTGCGGGAACGCGGTCACGAAGAGCGGGAAGGGTTCAGCACTTGGAGTATTGTCCGGCTCGACATTGAAAACCTCAGGAAGTGCTTCATCCAAACCGTTGCCGGAACCTGTCAAAAATACAAATGCCGCGGGCATCAAAAACACGGGCGGCGACTTCAAGAAAAGCGACATGAGTAAAGCTAATATGGGCAATTCTGGAGATCACCATAACAAGAGGTAGATTTTACTGTCGTCAATTTCACAGGAGACCATATGCCGCGTCTTGTATCCGTCATTCGAACGACCGCGTTCGCCTTACTCATCGCTCTGGTCTCGTTTAGTAACTCGGCCCTTGCCGACACAGTCGTATTGAGTGGGACGCATTCGAAATCCGATATCTTGCAGAGTTGCGTGGGTGCCGGCGGCTCATTCAGTAGTGGATCAGGTGGATATAGCTGCACGACCGAAAAAGGTAGCGTCAACTGTAATAATAGCGGAAAATGTGTTGGCAATTGTGAAAGTTGCGGCGCCTCCAATGTTAAGCAAAAGGGCCCGCGCGGCACGCCCCAGGGCGTTTTGTCGGGCACAACGCTGAAGGCGGGAAGTACTACGCCACCAAAGCAAGGCCAGGCGTCAACGCACTTTCCAATTATGACGAAACCTATCGAAAATCACCCTACCTCTGAACGAAACGGAAATGGAAGGCGTTAGCATGCCGGCCAGACAAGGCAGTTCATGCCTGTCAATCGGCGTTCAAATTTGACCCCGGATCGGCGTCCAATTTTGACCCCTTTGAGCGACGGGGCTTGACGGTAGCGCTCGCCTCGTCGGAGCTGGCCGGGGTTGCGGAGACGTGGCGAGCGCGGG
>Ga0209483_1003096_pt1 | contig 11073 bp, 12 predicted proteins | sample NGEPerA_FD_184508 | JGI IMG/M metagenome (GOLD analysis project Ga0209483, IMG submission 184508) | Arctic peat soil microbial communities from the Barrow Environmental Observatory site, Barrow, Alaska, USA - NGEE PermafrostL2-A... | ecosystem: Environmental > Terrestrial > Soil > Wetlands >... | reverse complement strand
TGGGCCAGCAACCCACCACCCAGCAGCTCACACATTAGCCTCGCCCTCACTCAGAACTCAAAACTCACCACTCAAAACTCAACAAAAGCCGCCTTTCCTCTACGCTCAAAACCTCTGTGCTCTAAGCTGAATAAAACCCGCCTTCCTCACCCCGCGGACCCTCACGATCGGCGTTGGGGAAGAAGCCTGCGGCGCCCCCGTCACCCTGCCCATCACCCCACCGATCGCCAACAGCAGCGCAATTCGACGAAGCCCACGCCACAAATCTCCCCGCCCAGGTGATACTTTTGTTCCCATGACCACGCGGCCCCCGGCCATCACCCTCGCCTGCTGCCTCCTCGCCCTCACCGCGACTGCGCAGGACGCCGCCCGCACCTTCCACGACGCCGTCGTCAAGCACCAACTCTACCTGCGCAGCTTCAGCATGGACCCCCACGTCCGCGGCCATTGGGACGCCGCCACCGATACCCTGGTCATGGACGCTCCCACAGTCCACAGCATGGCCATATTCACCGCAAAATCCGTGAAGGTGAAGGGTAGCGGTGTCGAGATAAAGGGATATACCCAAATCTTCCTGCGCGACGCCGCCGGTCACACCGGTCTCTCCGACCAAACCGATATGGCGATCCAGTTGGACCTGCGAGGCGCGGACCTGAACGCCGTCTTCCCCCGCCTGCCTGGCCTGCTGTTTTACGTCGGCCGCGACGCGGCTAGTGCAGCGTTTTCGAAACATTTTCGGCCCGTCTTCCAACTCAAAGCGACCGACAAATGCTGTGAGGAGCCAACCCCGGCGCAGTTGAGGGCCGAGCCGTGCGACTGCGCGGCCAAGGATGTAGCCGCATGCCTCGCGGACACCAGGAAGGCACCCAAGGGTATAAAACCCCCACGCGTCATTTCCCAGGTCGACCCTAAATTCTCCGACAAGGCGCGCCAGGCGAAATTCAACGCAGACATCCAGATCAGTCTGGACGTGGGTGCGAACGGTGTTCCTCAGAACATCTGGATCATTCGCGGCGCCGGCATGGGCCTGGACGCCAATGCCGGCGAAGCCGTCAGCCAGTATCGCTTCGCCCCCGCAACCTGTGGCGGAATCCCGGTCTCGATGCCGATCTACATGGACGTCAACTTCCGGATTTTCTAACGGTCTCCCACAGCTAAAAAATCTGAAACGTCACATCCATATTAATATCCACTTTGACAGGCTTCCCATTCAGCATCGCCGGCGCAAACTTATATTTAGAAACCGCCGCGATGGCCTCTTCATCGAGGCCTAACCCCACCGCCCGCACGATCGCCAGATGTGAGGGCGTGCCATCTGCCCCCACCCAAAGATACACTTCGGTCATGCCGCCCATCTTCAGGTGCCGTGCGGCTGTGGTGAAATCCGGGTTAACGGAGTACACCACCTTGGGTGGCGTGACGCCGGCGCCGACGTGCATCGGCCTGCTTTCAGAATCTCTTGGCGCCCCCATTGGCTGAACCGCAACGTTAGGCTTCATCTTCACAAGGTCATGCTGCACGATCACAACGGCCGGCGGAGGTCGAAAGTGACTGGCAGCAAAACGCTGCCAATACGGCGGCAAAGATGGCGTCAACTCCGCAAGGTCGTTCGCAAAGATCGCATCGAGAGCTCTACCGAATTCTCCTCCCTTCACGCCTTCGATTTCAATATGGACCTGCTCCTTCGGAGCGTCCCGTTTGGACGATTCGGGGATCGGGTACCTTTGCGCCTCTCCCTCAGGAGTAAATTCCAGTCCGAACCGCTCGCCATCGATCTTGAGCTTATTGCCCGCGAGGCTTACTTTCTCCGCGTCGAACCCCGAGACGGCGAACGAACCCGTCTGATAGGTCTTCTTCGGATGGCCGTCGGCATCGAACTGCAACTTGTCGTCCGTCCAGAAGCCCCGCAGATAGAGCGGCTTGCTCATGATGCGTGCCGATAGGTCGGCCTGCGTGCGTTGTGCCGCCACCGGACCGGCACTCAGGCAGGCCGCAGCGAGAAGCAGGCATTGGGAAAGAGTTGAAAGTGTTCTCATCGCTCTATAATCCCGCAATCCACCCCAAACCGCGCCAAAATTATTGACTCCACCCCCAAATCTTGGGTATTCTAAACACTCGCGCAGTTCTGCGTCTGCCTGTCCGTATGTTTTCCTCTACGGTTCATGGCGGGCAGAACACTGTGGTGAGTCCACCCGTACGCAGGGGAAGCAATCCCGCAGACGAAAGCACCCACTCCCCAGCCCTGTAGCACTGGCTTTGTGCGCCGCATTACCGTGTCAAGCCCGCAACTCCGGCCCTCCCGCGCTTGCTTTTCGTCTGCGCGTGTCTGGTCCGGCACAACCTATGCCCACAAAGTCTTCGAGCACCAAGCCGGGTCCCGCTTCACGAAGACGGCAGATGTAAGGAGTAACTCCGTTGAACCTGAATCAAACCACCACCATCCCCAGCGGCAAGAACATCCAGCGCAAGTGGTACGTCATCGACGCCACTGGACAAACGCTCGGCCGTCTCGCCTCGCACGCCGCCAGCGTCCTCGCCGGCAAGACCAACCCTCTGTACACGCCATATATCGATATGGGCGACCACGTCGTCGTCGTCAATGCCGAGAAGATCACCGTCACCGGCATGAAGGCCGGCAGCAAGCTCTATCGCCGCTACACCGGCTTCCCCGGCGGCCTGCGCGAAGAGGAGTACAGCAAGTTGCTGGTCCGCCGCCCCGAAAAGATTCTCGAAGAGGCCATCAAGGGCATGTTGCCGAAGTCCAAGATGGGCCGCCAGATGGCGACCAAGCTCAAGGTCTACAAGGGTGCCGACCATCCGCACCACGCCCAGCAGCCCGTCGCCCTCGAAATGCACCGCACCGGCATGCCGCTGGAACTGCACAAGAAGAAGCCGGCAGCCTAAAGAACAGCCTCTAGCTCTTAGCCTCTAGCTGTTAGCTAGAAGCTAAAAGCTAGCAGCTAACGCGGCACAAATCTCAGGGGCTTCCGCCCCGCGTATTACAGAGGATTTCAAAAATGGCAGATCTGATTCAATACTACGGAACCGGTCGTCGCAAGAGCGCAATCGCCCGCGTCTTCCTGCGCCCCGGCTCCGGCAAGTTCACCGTCAACGGCAAGCAGTTCGACGAATACTTCGTCACCGAGCAGCAGCGCGCCGCGGCCAAAAAGCCGCTCGGCATCGCCGACATCAACGAAACATTCGACGTCCTCACCACGGTCAAGGGTGGCGGCGTGATGGGACAGGCCGACGCCGTCAAGCTCGGCATCGCCCGCGCGCTCATGCTCTTCAACGTTGAGCTTCGCAAGACGCTCAAGGCCGGCGGCATGGTCACCCGCGATTCCCGCGGCAAGGAACGCAAGAAGTACGGCCAGAAGGGCGCCCGCGCTCGCTTCCAGTTCAGCAAGCGGTAATCCGCTTGCGGTTATGGGTTCTTGGTTATCGGTTCTGGGTGCTTCCGCGCGCTTACCGACAACCGAGAACCCACAACCAAGAACCACTCGCCTCACCCGCAGGAATCAACCCCCGCGGCATGGACCTAAATCTCCCGAAGCTTCACTGCCAGGGATCAATCCAGACCGGCGGAACTTGGCCCAACAGAGCCCTCCGGCGCGGTCTATAAACAGGAGCCAATCATGGCCAGCATCACTATGAAGGAACTGCTCGAAGCCGGTGTCCACTTCGGCCACCAAACCAAGCGTTGGAACCCCAAGATGAAGGAATACATCTTCGGCGAGCGCAACGGCATTTACATTATCGACCTCCAGAAGACCCTCAAGATGTTCAAAGAGGCCTCGAAGTTCGTCACCGACCTGACCTCCACCGGCAAGCTCATCTTGTTCGTGGGAACGAAACGTCAAGCTCAAGATGCCATCGCCGAAGAGGCCACCCGCGCCGGCATGCCCTACATCAACAGCCGCTGGCTCGGCGGCCTGCTGACCAACTGGGTCACAGTCCAGAAGTCCGTAAAGCGCCTCGCCGAGCTCGACGACATGTCGACAGACGGCCGTTACGAGCTCCTCACCAAGAAGGAAGTCATCAAGCTGGAGCGCGAGCGCAAGTCGCTTTCGACCAACCTCTCGGGCATCAAGTCCATGCGCCGCCTCCCCGATGCGCTCTTCGTCGTCGACTCCAACAACGAAGCCATCGCGGTCGCCGAAGCCCGCAAGCTCGGCATCCCGGTCGTCGCGGTCGTCGACACCAACTGCGATCCCACGGTTGTCGACTACGTGATCCCCGGCAACGACGACGCTCTCCGCGCCATCCGCCTCTTCACCACCAAGATCGCCGATTCGGCGTTCGAAGGCGCGGCCATGATCTCCGACAAGGCATTCTCCAACGAACTCGCCGACATCCAGCCCATGCCCACCGAGTCGCACTTCCTCGGCGAGGACGAAGACGGCGCGCTGTCCGAGATCCACGAGTCCGCCGGCATCGCCGAAGCATCCACCGAGGACACACCCGAGGACGAAGACGAAACCATCGACCTCAACGCCGCCCTCGGCGGAGGCATCCGCAAGGCCCCGACAGCAGTCGAGGCGGAAGCCGAAGCCGAAACCCCAGCCGAAGCCACCGCGTAACTCCGGCTTTGTCGTTGTCGAAGCGCTCTTCTTGTTGTCATCCCCGAAGGGGATCCGCTTCGTGACCGTCACCGGGTGCCCCACATCTCGATTTTGAGATGTGGGTTTGCACAGAAGCCCGCCGTCGTCAAGGGGTTTGACCACCAGTGAACCCAGCGCCAAAGGCGCGACCTATACCAGCCTGGGGCGAAGCCCTAGGTAAACGGGGATAAGGCGTCCGAGCGCTGAAGGCGCGACATATAGCTGTGCGAGGAGCGAACCGTGACATCCATGCAGATGTTCTTTGCTGGCGGTATTCCTGTAACGGCAATCATTGTTCTGCTGTTTGTCCAATGGAGATACCTCCGCAACACCGCAAGCCGGCAAGCGATGGCCATGGAAGCAATGACGCTAGCAAGTTCTACAACGAACTACGAACCGTCCTACCGCAAAGAACTCAACGAACTCGTCGAACGAATGAACAAGAGGAAAAAAAATGTCTGAAGCCGTAAAGATCGACGCCAAGCAAGTCAAAGAACTCCGCGAAAAGTCCGGCGCCCCCATGGGCGACTGCCTCAAGGCCCTCCAGGAAGCCAGGGGCGACATGGAAAACGCCTTCGTCGTGCTGCGCAAGCGCGGCATGGCATCAGCCGCCAAGAAGGCGAGCCGCACGACCAACGAAGGCGCGGTCGGCACCTACATCCACGCCGGCGGCAAGATCGGCGTCCTGCTCGAACTCAACTGCGAGTCCGACTTCGTCGCCCGCACCGAAGACTTCCAGGAGCTCCTGAAAGACGTCGCCATGCACATCGCCGCGGTCGACCCGCGTTACGTTGCCAAGGACGAAGTCACCGAAGCCGACCTCGATCGCGAGAAGGACATCTACCGCGCCCAGGGCATCGCCTCCGGCAAGCCCGAAGCCATCGTCGAGAAGATGCTGGCCGGCAAGCTCTCCAAGTTCTACGAGGAGTTCTGCCTGCTCGAGCAGCCCTTCATCAAGGACCAGGCGGTCACCATCGGCCAGCTCATCGCGTCGAAGATCGCCAAGCTAGGCGAAAACATCTCAGTCCGCCGCTTCGCCCGCTTCAAAATCGGCGACCCGAACTACACCATTGCCCAGGCCAAGGTCGCGACAACCGAAGAAGCCGCTTCATAAGCTGTGATGTCACCGAACACGATCAAGCCCGAGGCGAAAGTCTCGGGCTTTTTGTTCAAGCAGATAAGGCCTCATGCTCCTGGATTTGTGCGCTTAGTTCCGTCGCGAGGGCCTCGGCTTCCTCTTCGCGCACGATCTCTTTCTTGACCGGAATTTTATTCAGAATGTTTTCGGCATGGATAAAGGCGTCGCGCATGTTAGCTCGCTGCGGCGCGCCGATGAGCATGACCAGCTTGAACTTTTCATTACTTTCTTGGAGACATGTGGCGCGACCGAGCCATTTATTCGCCTTCTCTCTGATGGAGAATTCATCCAGAAGATCGAAAGAGATTGGTTCATATAGGTTCCAAAGACCATTTTTCCAAGCGTGTTCGAACTCGTATCCGTAGTCGCTGGTTGCGATGAGCTTGGGGACGAGGTGTCTTAAGACTGCTAAGCGGTCGAGAGGGCGTCGGAACGTCCGCCAAACTTCTTCGCGATCCCGCCCCTCAGTCATACTGGCTTCATTACTAGCCACATAGCGAGTAAAAATTTTCTCGCAAGCTCTAGTTGGATCATCGGTAATGCCAGCCCCCCCTCTCTCGAACCGAAGTGAACTGTCGTCTACGGGAAGGAATTTGCTGAGCATCGTTTCGAGACGCACGTCTCCCTGAAAGAGATCCAATTGAGGCATTTGGAGTGCGTATTGATCTATCCGAGCCTGGAGATGTCTAAGGGCGACTCTATATCGACTGCCGTCGATATGGCCAAATATCTTGGAGACTCGACCGTAATTTGTATTCAGTCGGGCTTGCAGGAAGCGAGCTTGTGGCGCATGCAGGACGACGCCCACATTCGCAAATTCTTGCGTCACCGGGTCGTGAACATATCTGAGAATACTGAATTCGTATGAAATCATCGAAGCTTACCTCTTAGTTCTTCTTCGAACTCCGCAGCGTGCGACACTACGGCGGTCACATGTGCCTCAATCGCATTCACGTCTTCCGCACCATTCCATTCTGTTGGGATGGAGTCCCGGACCTCCTCAAAGAAGGATGCGTCCAGAGTACGAAGCGCGTTCCAACACTCTGTCCAATCTACATCTCCACTCCTTAAAGAATATTTTAACGTGTGGCGTTCCATAAAGTCTGATGGGCCTACAGTCCAAGCTTTAGACGGCTTGAGAATCGCAGTCAAGAACGAGAAAGCGCATTCGTGATCGATGACTGTCAGCTTGTCTCCCCGAACATACAGATTGGGATTAGCCGCAGACCGATCGGGGTTCTGGGTCAATCCGTCAAAAACAAAAATTTTGAGAGCGTCGGAAACAGATGCGAGTGTGACCTTCATGGCCTCTCCAAAGATGACGATCCCCTTCATCATCTCCGTCCCGAAATTGAGCCCAAGACTTCGTTGCAAGACTGGTTTTTTCTCTGGGTATTGGTTGGCAACGACGTTGACGAAATCGGGTTCAAACCGAACAATGAACGGTCTCGGGCAGTCAATCCCCATCCGCGATGCCATCATTGAAGCTGTGAGCTCGAATACAGCTCCCCTTACACCAAAGTCCATCGCGCCGTTTAGCTTCACAACGACATCGATGTCCGTACCCCTTCCGGAGCAAGTCGCCAGCATCGGAGTTGAACGCCCCGTAGACATGAAACGATTAAAAACAGAAGCTGTTACGGTCTCAACCAAGCTTCGCTCCGATAGTTCTTTGAAATCTATATCGCGAGACGCATCGTTGCAAACCGAAATCGCTTATTGAGAAATGTGGTTTATTGGCAATGCAACATTACTGACGATACCGAGCCATGACCCTGCACCTCACAAATCCGCAACGCCCCGCCAAAACGCCACCGGCGTTTATGAGCGGCGATGCGCCAAGCTCGGTTGGATCTCCTACGAAAGGACGATCATAGACACAAGTCTCTGGTCCCCACGTATCCACCGAGCCCGGGCCGACAAGCCTGGGCTTTTACTTTTTGCAGCACGCGAATAGCGCCGAGGGCACTCCTGCCGATACATCCGCACCAACGGTCGCCGCTGCTGCTCACCCGCACTCCGAACCAGCGCCTTCTGCTACTACCACGGTCATAGTTACGAAGCCGACGAAGCGGAGGACGAGGAAGATTAAAAAAACGAAAGAACAGTCGCCGAGGCGTTACTGTGTACCCATGCCCGAAACTCCGGACGATGAAGTCCCCTCCAGCAACGCCGACCACCACCTCCAACGCCAGCTCGGCCTCCGCGACCTCGTCCTCTCGCAGGTCCTCACCGTCGTCGGCAGTTCCTGGGTAGGCATCGCCGCTGGCCTTGGCCGCGCGCAAACCGTCGTCTGGCTCCTCGCTCTCGTCGCGTTCTATCTTCCGATGGCAGTCTCGGTCTACTACCTCAACCGCGCCATGCCCCTCGAAGGCGGCCTCTACGTCTGGGCCCGCCGAGCCTTCGGAGACGCGCTCGGCTTCATGACCGCCTGGAACGTCTGGCTCTACGCACTCGCCAGCATCGCGACTATCCTTTTCCAGATCCCCAGCGAGTTCGCCTTCATGGTCGGCCCGTCCGCGGCGAAGCTCCCCGAAAATCACCTCTTCGTCTTCTTCCTGCTGGCCGGCCTGATCGCGCTTCTCGCCTGGAGCGCCGTCCGCGGCCTCGCCCTCGGCAAGTGGGTCCACAACTTCAGCGGAGCCTCGATGATCCTTGCCTTCGTCCTGCTGATCGCCGCGCCATTCTGGGCCATGCTCCACCACCAGCACATCCACTTCGCGCCTTTCACCTTCGCGCTCCCGCACACCGACAAGCGCTCCCTCGCGCTCATCGGCCAGGTACTGTTCGCAGCCGCGGGGTTGGAATACATCGCAATCCTCGCCGGCGAAACCCGCTCCCCGGCCCGCAACATCGGCCGCTCCGTCATCATCGCCACTCCGATCGCCTTCGCCATGTTCATGCTCGGCACAGGCTCCGTAATCACCTTCCACAACGCCAATCCAGGCAGCATCATCAACTACATCGCGCCCATCCCGCAGACGCTGCGCCTGGCCTTCGCCGGCAGCAACGCCGCTACCTACGTCGCTCAGTTCACCATCCTGCTGCTGCAAATCCGCATCCTCGGCGCGTCCAGCTTCCTCTTCACCGGAGTCACCCGCCTCCCCATGACGGCCGGCTGGGACCACCTCGCCCCCGTCTGGTTCACCAAGCTGCATCCGCGTTACCGCACGCCCGCAAACTCCGTCTACTTCACCACGGCAGTTATCGCCCTGATGATCGTCGTCTGTAGTGTCGGCAGCAGAGCGGCCGAAACCTTCGACCTCCTCAACAACGTCTCGTCGGAGTTCTACGCGCTCGCCTACATCGCGATGTTCGCCATCGCGTTCCTCGGCGTCAACCACATCCGCCGCCACCTGCCATGGTGGGTCGTCGCCTTCTCGGTCCTGGGAGCGATCACGTCCATCATCATCCTCGTCCTGCAGGCCTACCCCTTCGTCGACGTCGCCAGCCCCGCGCGCTTCGCCGCCAAGATCATCGGCGCCCTGGCCATAGCCAACGCCATCGGCTACGCCTTCTACCGCTCGCGAAGCCTCTACGCCCAGCCGGGCATCGAATAGCCCATGCCCGAGCTCCCCGAAGTCGAAACAGTCGCCAACGGAGTCGACGCCCGCGTCCGCGGCCAGCGCATCGTCTCCGTCTGGACCAGCGGCAAACCCCAAACCTTCAAGTCCCCCGAAACCGAGATCGTCGACACCCTCACCGGCACCCGCATCGACCGCGTCCGCCGCGTCGGCAAATCCATCGTGATGGACCTCGCACGCGGCAAAGCACGGTCCCACGCCCAATTCCTCGTCCACCTCGGAATGACAGGCCGCCTCCTCGTCTCACAGCCCGGCGTCCCTTTGCCGCCGCACACCCACGCCGTCCTCTCCCTCGCCGACCACCGCGAACTCCGCTTCGTCGACCCCCGCCGCTTCGGGCGCCTCTCCGTCGTTACCGAAGCAGGAGGCTACACCGGCCCTGGCGTCGAGCCCACAACCGTCACCGCCGGCGACTTCGCCAAACTCTTCAAAGGCCGCAAACTTGCCATCAAGGCGGCATTGCTCAACCAGTCGATCCTGCACGGAGTGGGCAACATCTACGCCGACGAAAGCCTTTTCCGCGCCGGCATCCGCCCCCGCAAACAAGCCGGCAAGCTAACCCGCGCCGAACTGCTCCGCCTGCACACCGCGCTGCAACAGGTGCTGGCGCACGCGATCAAGCTAGGCGGCTCGTCCGTCTCCGACTACGTCGACGCCGACGGCATCCGTGGCTTCTTCCAACTCGAGCACAAGGTCTATGGTCGAGCCGGCGAAGAATGCAAAGATTGCGCAACGCCCCTGAAGAAGATCATCGTCGGCGGCCGCACCACGGTCTACTGCCCAAAGTGCCAACGATAAGGCATACAATTTCGGCAAGAGGTGCGCGATGGCTCAGGAAACGGCTGCCCCCCAGACCGACGTCGAACAACAGGAATCCGATTACGACACATGGTTTCGCAAGGAGGTCGAAGAGGGGCTGCGCGAAGCGGATGACCCAAACACCGTGTGGTTCACTCAGGAAGAAGTGATGAACTCAACGGCTGAACGGTTAGAGATGTGGCGTCAAAAACATCTTCAGAAAAAAGCTTCCTAATGACCGTTCGATGGACTGCCATTGCGCGACGAAATTTCAATGAGCAGATCGATTACATAGCCGAAAGAAATCTTACTGCTGCCGAGCGCCTGCGAAGAGACGTTCTGCGTCACACTGCGATGCTTGCCGATACGCCGGAGATGGGCCGCCCGGGCCGCCAGGCGAACTCTCGCGAACTTCCGATCATCGGGACACCTTATGTCGTCGTCTATCGAACACGCCGCCTCTATGTTGAAATTTTTCGTTTGCTGCATGGCGCACAGGAATGGCCGCCACCCCTCAAAAAGCGTTAAGTTCGCCCCGCCATCTGCTCCGCCGCCACCGCCGCTCCAATCACCCGCGTCGTATGGTCATCATCGACAATTTCCACCGAGTAGCTCTGTATCGGGCTCATCTTCACCATCTGTTGCAGATAGTCCTTCAGCATATTCATATCGACGAACCGCACATTGAACCCCGTCAAAAAGAATTTCCCCGGCCCGGCCTGATGAATCGATGTCGCGGTCGCCGCCGCCAGCGCCTTGTGCCACAGATGCTTGAACTCCAGACACCGCGCATCGCCGCCCCTGGTATTCGCCGCTGCGAAAACCTCCTCCGGCTCAAGATCCAGAAAACGCAAGCGCATCGCCCGATGCCCCATAATTCCCTCGACATGCCCACGCCCGCCGCACCCGCAAAACCGCTCCTTGTCTTCGAGCGACACGACCGTATGCCCAC
>Ga0209483_1003093_pt1 | contig 11079 bp, 10 predicted proteins | sample NGEPerA_FD_184508 | JGI IMG/M metagenome (GOLD analysis project Ga0209483, IMG submission 184508) | Arctic peat soil microbial communities from the Barrow Environmental Observatory site, Barrow, Alaska, USA - NGEE PermafrostL2-A... | ecosystem: Environmental > Terrestrial > Soil > Wetlands >... | reverse complement strand
CTCCTGCCGTATCTCGCCGACCGCGACGGCGGCGCCCGCCGCGGCGCCGACCGTCACCAGCGCCTCCGCGTGCGTTTCGGCGAAGCGGCGCGGTGCGATGAATTCCATCACGGCGGCGGCGGCGATGGTCTTGCCGCCGTTCGCGGCGACCGCCTCGGCCAGCTCGAACTTGGCCGCCGCGACCGTCTCCAGCGTCTTGAAGCGTTCGTAATGCGCCATGCCGATCGCGGTGACGATGCCCATCTTGGGCGGGGTCAGCGCGCAGAGCCGGCGGATCGAACCCGGCCCATACGCCCCCATCTCGACGACGAAATAGCGGTGATGCGGCTGCAACCGCTCGCGGACGACCCGCGCGATGCCCATCGCGGTGTTGATGCTGCCGGGGGTGATCAGCGTCGGCGCGGTGGTTTCGAGCACATGGCCCAGGATGTGCTTGACCGAGGTTTTGCCGTAGGAGCCGGTGATCGCGATGACCATCGGGTCGACGCGGCGCAGCACATCCCGCGCCTCGCGCCAATAGCGCCCCTGGTTCCGCGCCTCGAACGGCGCCAGCAACAGATTGGCGGCGACCAGCGCCAGCGGCACGAATTGCACCATCGCGAGCCACAGCACGATGGGTCCGGTCGCCCGCGCCGCCGCGACCCCCAGCGCCAGGATCAGCACCAGCGCGATGGCGTAAATCCGCGTCGCCCGGGCGGTCATCGCGAGCCGTTTTTTGGCTACCTTGCGCGGATCGCGCTCGAACGCAGCGAGCACGAGGCAGAACACGCCCGCCAGCCCGCCGAACGCCCATTCGGGAATCTGCTGCGGCCGCAAAACCTGGATCAGCCAGATGATCAAGAGCGCGAAGGACAGCCGCTGATCCCACGCCCGACCGCCGACAAGCCAGGCGAGGAACCGCCGGTTATCGTATTCTTCCTGCTGGAAAAGATGCAGGTAGGTGAGCAGCCGGCGCAGCGCGAACAGGGCGAACCCGGCAAACACGAGAAAACCGCTCAAGCGATGCTCCGCAGCATCTCGTCGAGCAGATGCGTCACCTGGTGCCGGCCGTCGGTGAGGATCGACCAATGGTCGAAGCCGCGCAGCAGATTCAGCCGCGAGCCGGCGATCAGCGCATGGAGGCGCGCCGCGATCTCGGGTGGGCTTTCGGCGTCCGCCTCGCCATGCACCAGCACCACCGGCAGCCGGATGCGCCGCGCAACCTCGCTCAGATCCTCGTTGACCGCCTTGACCAGCACCGGCCGCATCGCACCGGCGGCGCGGTAGTCGGCGCTGCCGTGGCGCTGGCGCAGCCGGTCGCGCGCCGGTCCCTCGGGCGTCACCGCGCGGAGCAGCCGAAACGCCAGCCGGCGCGGCAGGCGGCGCGCCCGCGCCGCGAGCGTGCGGTGCGGCGGCAGCCCGGCGGCGGCGATCAGGAACAGCCCGTCCACCGCGCCCGGATGCCGCGCGGCGAGCTGCAGCCCGACGCGGCAGCCGAACGAATGCCCGACCCAGATGCGTCGCCGTTGCGGCAGCGTGCCGATCCATTCCGCCATCGCGTCGGCATAGTCCTCGGTGCCCCACGGCCCCGGCGGCGGCGACGCGCCAAACCCCGGCAGGTCGACGAGCCACGAATCGGCCCGTTGTTGCATCGCCTGCGCGAGCGGCGCGAGGGCGGTATGATTGTGCCCCCAGCCATGCGCCCAAATCACCTCCGGCGCCGCCGCCGGCGCCGCGCCGGCCAGCCGATAGGCGGCAAATCCGCCGCCACCCGCCACGATATCGTGGCGCTGCTGGCTGCTCCTGTCCGGCGCCGGGTCCGGGGGCATTCGAAGGCTGGCGGAAGTCATTGGCCTATAGGATAAGGGCGGAGAGAAGATGGGGCGATGAAAACCCGAGTTGCGGTGTTTCTCGGCGGCCGCTCGCCCGAGCACGACGTCAGCGTCGTGACCGGGCTGCAGGCATTGCAGGCGCTAGACCAGTCGCGGTTCGAGGCGATCGTCGTCTATGTGACGCCGCAAGGCGATTGGCTCACCGGGCCCGGGCTCGACGACCGCCGCAACTACCTGCCCGACGCGCAGCTTCGCGCCAAGCTCGGCGAGGTGACGCTCGACATCGCCGCCGCCGGCGGCGGGCGGCTGGTTCCCCGCAAGGCCGGCCTGTTCTCGCGCCGCGGCCCAGTCGAGTTCGATGTCGCGCTGCTCGCCTTTCACGGGCTCGGCGGTGAGGACGGGCAATTCCAGGGTCTCTTCGAGGCCGCCAACATCCCCTATACCGGCATGCGCACCCTAGCCTCGGCGGTGCTGATGGACAAGGTCGCGACCAAGCGGATGCTCGCCGGCAGCGGCATCCCGCTATTGCAGGACGCGGTCGTCGAACGGCCGGAGAGCGGCCTGCCGCCGGCCGGCGCCTTGGCCGCCCCGCTCGCTGAGATCGGTTTCCCGTGTTGCGTCAAGCCGGTGCATCTCGGCAGCAGCATCGGGGTCGGCAAGGCCGAGACTATCGAGGAGGTGCGCGCGCTGCTGGCGGCGATCTTCCGCCTCGACACGCAGGCGCTGATCGAGCCGTTCGTGCCCAACCTCGTCGAATACAACGTCTCGGTCGCCCGCTTCGGCGGGACGCCGCGCTGTTCGGCGATCGAGCAGCCCAAACGGGTCGAGGCGCTCTTGGATTTCCGCCAGAAATACCTGTCCGGCGGCGGCGACAAATCGGGCGGCAAGAACCTCGGGCAGCCGAGCCAGGGCATGCTGTCCTTGACCCGCGACATCAACCCGGTGTTGCCGGGCCAGCAGGCGCCCGACATCCGCCGCTGGGCGCTGGCCGCGTTCGAGGCGGTCGGCGGCAGCGGCGCGCCGCGCGTCGATTTCCTCTGCGACGCGGCGAGCGGCGACATCTGGCTCAACGAGATCAACCCCTGCCCCGGCTCGTTCGGCTTTTATCTGTGGGAGGCGGCGCCAAGTCTGCCCGATGGTACTGGACCGATGGGCTTCACCGCGTTGCTGTCGGCACTGATCGACGAAGCGCGGGCGCGCCACCGCGCGGTCCAGCTCCCCGACGACCCGGTCCCGCAGGACGCCCGCCTGCTGAAACGGCCGTAGAGAGAACCTTCACGCCTCCTGCAGCGCCGCCTCGCGCGCGGCCTCGCCAAAGGCGCTCGGCGGCCAATCGAGCCCGTAATGCTCGCGCAGGGTCGCGCCCTGGTATTCGGTGCGGAAGAGGCCGCGTTTCTGCAGGATCGGGATCACCTCGGCGGTGAACGCGTCGAGCTGCACCGGCAGCAGCGGCGGCATGATGTTGAACCCGTCCGCCGCGCCGTCGCCGAACCAGTCCTCGATCAGCTCGGCGATCTGCTCCGGGGTGCCGGCGGTGACGTAATGGCCGCGCGCGCCGGCGAGGTAGCCGAGCAATTGGCGCAGGGTCGGCTGGTCGCGCCGCACCAGGCTGATGATCACTTCGGTGCGGCTGCGCGCCGCCTCGACCGTGCCCGGATCGGGGAAATCCTCGGGCGCCAGCGGGCGGTCGAGCGGCAGATGCGCAAAATCATGCCCGCCGAAGCGGTTCGACAGCCGCTTGCGCCCGACTTCGGGGTCGGTGAGGTCGTTGACCTCGCGCACCAGGCGCTGCGCCTCGGCCTCGGTGCCGGCGATCATCGGGCTCAAGCCGGGGAGGATCAGCACCTGGTCGGGCGCGCGCCCCTCTTCGGCCGCCAGCCGCTTCAGGTCGGCGTAGAATTCCTGCGCCGTCGCCTTCGCCATATGCGCGGTGAACACCGCCTCGGCGTGGCGCGCGGCAAAGCGGCGGCCGGTATCGGAGGAGCCCGCCTGGACCAGCACCGGCCGCCCCTGCGGGCAGCGCGGCATGTTGAGCGGCCCGGCGACGGCATGAAAGTCGCCGCGATGGTCGATCGGCCGGATGCGCTCGGGCTTCGCGTACTGGCCGCTCGCCCGATCGTCGAGCACCGCATCCTCGGCCCAGCTGTCCCACAGCGCCTTGACCACGGTCATGAACTCTTCGCCGCGCGTATAGCGGTCGGCGTGGCTGACCTGCCCATCGCCGCCGAAATTGCCCGCCGCCGTCGCCAGCCATGAGGTGACGATGTTCCATGCCGCGCGCCCGTTGCTGATGTGGTCGATCGAGGCGAACTGGCGCGCCAGGTTGAACGGCTCGGTATAGGTCGTCGAGCAGGTGGCGATGAGGCCGATGCGCCGCGTCGCCACCGCGACCGCCGCCAGCACGGTGATCGGCTCGAGCCAGGTGCGCGCCGCCTGCGCCACATCGCCGCCGAGCGCGAGCTGGTCGGCGAGAAAGATCGAATCAAACAGCCCCGCCTCGGCGCGCTGCGCCAAATCCTGGTAGTAGCGGATATCGGTCAGCGGCAGCGGCGAGGTATCGGGATGCCGCCACGACGCCTCGTGGTGCCCGCGGCTGTGGATGAACAAATTGAGATGCAATTGCCGCTTCATGCCGCCCATCCTCGCTCGTGCCCCGGCTTCCGAGCCAGGGTTATAGCGCGGCCGCGCCCGCTCCTCCACAATGCGGCCGATGTCCTTCGCCCGCGTCATCGCGGCTTCAGGCGCCCTCGCGGCGATCCTGTCGGCCGGACCCGCCGCTTCCGACGAGGTCAAGACGCCCGAATGCCAGCGCGACCTCGCGGCGGCGGTTCAGCTGATCAACGCGATCCAGGCGCGCGAGAAGCGTTTCGTGCGCGGCGACATGGCTCGGAACTGCCAATTGCTGCAGCAGAATCTCGCCGACATGGTCAAGGCGCGCGAGCCGATGGACCGCTGCCTTTCGGGCCACGAGCACGGCGAAACCACCGGCCAGCTCGACGCCTCGCTCGAAGACATCCGCGCCGTCCTCGCCGGCAATTGCCAGAAGTGAAAAGGGCTGGCGGAATTATGCAGTGTCTCACCAACCTTGCGGGAAGGCCGCGCGTCGCGTTAGCGTTCGCTCCCGATGGCGGGGAGCAACATCTTCGGCCCCGGTTTTCTTGAATTTCTCAAGACGTTCGTGGATGTGCGTCACTCGATCTACCCGACGGTTCCTCCGCAGGGCATCTATTTTGAGGCGTTGGTAGAGCGGACCTTTCGAGCAATCCACAAGCCGCTGACCGTCGTCAAATCTGGCGGCGTTAATCAGCCGAGGTACGACATTCAATTCGAGGGTCACCGGATATCTCTCAAAACCGAGACAGGACTGGGCACGAAGCGCGCCTCGATCACATCACCAAACTATGCACGACCGAGCGGGAACCGTGGGACGCACAAACCCTGAAAGCGCGGGCCATCGAGCATCTGAGCCGATATGACACCATTCTGATGCTCAGAGCGGTTTGGGAAACGGGTCGGATGCGATACCAAATCGTCGATATCCCGGTGTCGCTCCTGCAATTGTCGAAAGGCCGCAACCCGCTTCCCGTAGGCACGCGAATCAACCGGCGGAGCCTCGGCGCCGATGTCGTCAGCAACGGCGAGGTTTTGTACCGAGTGCATTTCGATGGATCGGACGGCAAATGCTCGATCCGAAACCTTCGGATGGCGGATTGCGATCTTTTGCTGGAATGGGAAAAGCTACGCGAGCCTGCCGCTGTCGTGCCAGGCCCGGAAACGGCCGAGGTTTGACTTACTCGCAGCGGTTCGATTTCCGGAATACGATCCAATAGGAATGCTGGCGCCGGCTGTGATGCGCCACCTTCCATTTTGGATCGATGATCGGCGCCTTGCGAACCTTGATGATGCAGTCGCACGCCGTGAAGCCCGCGTCCTGACCCGCGCGGAGCAGGTCAACGTGCGCCCATTGGTAGCGGTGATTGTGGACGTAATCGGCGATCTTGCAGAGCAGCACCCCTTCCGCGATCAGCACCCGCCACGCCTCGGACATGAAGGCGGGATAAGTATGAGCGAAACTATAGCCGTGCTCCTTCGCCGACCGCGCGCCTAGACCGAACCGGGTATTGAAATCTTTTGAGCGGTCGCGGCCCTGATTCGGGACGTGGGGCGGATCGTACACGACAACATCGAACACGCCCTCGCCGAACGGCATCGCGGTATTGTTGCCGCAGATCGCTGGGCCATGCCGCGCGTCGATATCGAGGCCGATCACCGGCCGGTCGCTGTCCCGCCAGAAGCGACCGCCATTGATCGTCGCGTCAAGGATCAACCGCGGCTCTCTGCGCGGGTAGAAGCAAAGAAGCTGTTCTAGTAATTCGGCATCTTCCTCGCCATACCAGACAGAATCGAGAGGCGCATACCCGTCTATACGCTCGGCTACCGACATCGCTCAATCCCCACTGTCTAGCTGGAGATTTTTGACCCCAAGCGCGGCCATGACCTGGGGCAGAAAGGCGACGGGGAATGTGCCACGGTTGGTTTTGTTTGACAGGTTGGGCTCGCTTTCTTGACGCCGGTCTCGGCTAACCGGTCCGCAAGCTCCTTGAGGTATTATTATTGAACAAATCGACTTCCCAAGATAATTTCGAAGAACTGGCGGACCCGATACGATTCGAACGTACGACCCCTGCCTTCGGAGGGCAGTGCTCTATCCAGCTGAGCTACGGGTCCGCGCTGCCTGCTAGTTAGCGTCTCGTTGCGTCCGACGCAAGGCGGAGGTAGACCCACTACCAAGGCGGACGGTAGCCGCTCGTCAGCCGCCGGGCGGCCAGGGGCGCTCGGCGGCGGTGGCGTCGGCGTGCGAGGGGAGCGGCGCGCGGCGCTGCAGCACCCAGGCGGCGACGTCGCCGGCGACCTGTTTGCCGTCGAGGTCGCGCAGCAGCATGTGGTAGCCGTTCGGGTAATAGGCGAAGCGGTCGCGCCCGTTGGGCCCGCCCTGGAGGTCGCCCTGGGGGTCGGGCGGCAGCTTGCCGGCGAATTCCTGCACCGGCTGCTTGGGCACCACCGCGTCATGCGCGCCGTACATCAAGAGCACCGGCGCGTCGAGCCGCGGCGCGGCTTCGATCGTCCGGTCCATCAGGTCGACAAGGCCATAGAGGGCATCGACCCGCGCGCCCTTGATCACCATCGGGTCGCGGCCCAAGGCGATCAGCATCGGGATGTTGTCGGAGGCGAGGATGTGCAGGCTCTCGCCGGTGAATACCGCGCCGGGGAACAGCCTTACGCCGGCCCACAGCGCCAGGCGCGGCAGGAACTGCATGGAATCTCGGGTCCACACCGCGGGCGCCGCGAGGATGACCCCGTCGACCGGCGCCTTGTAGACGCCGGTGACCCCGCTCGCGGCGAGGATCGCCACCGCGCCGCCCATGCTTTCGCCGAGCAGGTAAAGCGGCTTGCCGGGATAGACGCGGCGCAGCAGGCTGGCGGCGGTGACCGCGTCGGTCGCGAGCGCGGCGCTGCCGGGCCACAAGGTGCGCCCGGGCGCCCCGCCGAAGCCGCGCTGGTCGTAGGCGTAGGTGGCGATGCCCCGCGCCGCCCAGATCTTGGCCGGCGCGTCGAAGGCATTGCTGTAGTCGTTGAAGCCGTGCAGCGCGAGGATCACCGCCTTCGGCTCGCCCGGCGGCAGCCAGTGGCGCATCGGCAGCATTTCGGCGTCGGTGGTGGTGAACGCGGCCTCGGTGATCGACGGGTGCGCGGCATGCGGCGGGACCGGCTGGATCGCGGCGAACTGGATCCCGGCGAACTGGATTACGGGTGCGTCGTCGCCGAGGCCGGGGGCACAGGCGGCCAGCGCCGCGGCCAGCAGAACCGCAAGCGCCGACGGCGCTCCTCGCCGGCATAAAAACCGCGCGGGCGAACGACCGCCGAAAACTCTGGTCCCCATATTTAAAACTCCCCGCGCAACGCGTATCATTCGACCGGGCGCGCGGTCAACCCGCCCTTCCGCGGCAAATCTGGGATGGCTTATGGCCCTGTTCGAAACCGTCGAGATCGACGAGATGGTCACCGCGTGCAGCGGGGCACTCGGCGCGCTCGGCCACCCGCGCGTCTATCTCAACCTGGCGCCGGCCGGCCGCGCCGAGTGCCCCTATTGCTCGCGCCTCTTCGTCAACCGGGCCGTGGCGCATCCGGAGGCGGGCGAGGTCGGGTATTCCGGTGTCGCAACCCCCGGCGCGCACGGCGCCGACGCGGCGTCCGACGAAGACCGGCCGCCGCCGCGCCAATCGCCAGCCTGAGGCAACTCGCGTGAACGACCTCGCTCCTCCCGGCGACAGCGCCGCCGATAATTCAGGCGAGCCTCGACCCGCGCTCGGACGCGACGGGGCGCCCCTGGCGCCGCGCCACGTCTACCTGGTCGACGGTTCCGGGTTCATTTTCCGCGCCTATCACGCGCTGCCGCCGCTCAATCGCTCGGATGGGACGCCGACCAGCGCCGTGCTCGGCTTCTCGAACATGCTGGCGAAGCTGCTGTCCGAGACCGACGCCGACCATATCGCGGTGGTCTTCGACCATTCGGGCCGCTCGTTCCGCAACCAGCTCTACGACCAGTACAAGGCCAACCGCACCGAGCCGCCGTCCGACCTCGTCCCGCAGTTCAAGCTGGTGCGCGAGGCGACCAAGGCGTTCGGCGTCTGCCGCATCGAGATGGCGAATTTCGAGGCCGACGACCTGATCGCGACCTACGCGCGCGAGGCCGAGGAGGCGGGCGCGATCGTCACCATCGTCTCGTCCGACAAGGACATGATGCAGCTCGTGCGCGACCGGGTGACGATGCTCGACCCGATCAAGAACCGGCCGATCGGCGACGCCGAGGTGCGCGAGAAATTCGGCGTCGGGCCGGCCAAGGTCATCGAGGTCCAGGCGCTGTGCGGCGACAGCGTCGACAATGTGCCGGGGGTGCCGGGGATCGGGGTCAAGACCGCGGCGGAGCTGATCAACACCTACGGCGACCTCGAAAACCTGCTGGAGCACGCGTCGGAGATCAAGCAGCCGAAACGGCGCGAGAGCCTGATCGAGCACGCCGCCAAGGCGCGGCTGTCGCGCGAGCTGGTAAAGCTCGACGATCAGGTGCCGCTCCCGTGTTCGCTGGCCGACCTCGCGGTGCAGCCGATCGATCCGGACGTGCTGCTGCCCTGGCTCGCCGAGATGGAGTTCCGCACCCTCGGCACCCGGATGGCGCAGAAGCTGGCGGGAGCGCAGCCAGCGGCCGTCGAAGAGCCGCGCGAGAGCGCGCCGCTCGTGCCGCTGTTTGCGCCGTTCGCCGATGAGCGCACCTACGCCCTGCTCGATACCCTCGAAGGCCTCGACCATTGGATCGAGGCGGCCGAGGAAGCCGGCATCGTCGCGGTGCACCCGGCGCCGGGGTTGGCCGGGATCGCGCTGGCGCTCGCGCCGGGGCTCGCCGGCTACGTGCCGCTGGCGCACCGCGCGCCGGGTGCGCAATCGACGCTCGATTTCGGCGCCGAGCCCGGCGCGAACGCGCTGCAAGCCACCGAGGCGCTGGCGCGCCTCAAGCCGCTGCTGGAAGACCGCGGCGTCCTGAAAGTGGGCCACGACATGAAGGGGACGGCGCGGCTGCTGCTGCGCCACGGCGTCCGCATCGCGCCCTACGATTGCACGATGCTGATGTCGTACGTGCTCGACGGCGGCCAGTACGATCACGCCATCGAGGCACTGGTGGGCCGCGTCGCCGAACACCACCTCAAGCCGGTGAAGGAGCTGGTCGGCAGCGGCAAGAGCCTCATCCCCTTCGCCGAGGTCGCGGCGGAGGCGGCGCGAGATTTCGCCGCCGAGCGCGCCGATGCGGCGCTGCGGCTGCACCCCGTCCTGAAGGCGCGCCTCATCGCCGAGCACATGCTCGCATTCTACGAGACCATCGAGCGCCCGCTGGTTCCGGCGGTCGCGGCGATGGAGCGGGCCGGGATCAAGGTCGACCGCGGCGCGCTCGGCGGCCTCTCGACCGATTTCGCCCGCCGCATCGGCGAGATCGAGGCGGCGATCTACCGCGATGTCGGCAACGATTTCAACATCGGTTCGCCCAAGCAATTGGGCGACGTGCTGTTCGAAAAGCTCAACCTGCCCGGCGGCAGGAAGGGCAAGACCGGCGCCTATGGCACCGACGCCTCGATCCTCGAGCAGTTGCAGCCGCTCCACCCGGTGCCCGGCCATGTGCTCGAATGGCGCCAGCTGACCAAATTGAAATCGACCTATGCCGACGCGCTGTCGGGGCAGATCGATCCCGACGATCAGCGGGTCCATACCACCTACGCGATCACCGCGACCACCACCGGCCGGTTCTCGTCGACCGACCCCAATCTCCAGAACATTCCGATCCGCACCGAGGAAGGCCGCAAGATCCGCCAGGCCTTTATCGCCGAACCCGGCCATGTCCTGCTGTCCGCCGACTACAGCCAGATCGAGTTGCGCCTCGCCGCGCATGTCGCCGACATCGCCGCCTTGAAGGACGCCTTCCGCGCCGGGCACGACATCCACGCCGCGACCGCGAGCGAAGTCTTCAACGTGCCGCTCGACCGCATGGACGCGCTGACGCGGCGGCGCGCCAAGGCGATCAATTTCGGCATCCTCTACGGCATCAGCGCGTTCGGGCTCGGCAACCAGATCGGCGTGCCGCAATCCGAAGCGGCCGATTACATCCGCGCCTATTTCGAGCGCTTCCCCGGCATCCGCACCTATATGGAGCGGATCAAGGCCGAATGCCGCAGCGCGGGCTATGTCGAGACCATCTTCGGTCGCAAATGCTTCATCCCCGGCATCCGCGACCCGAACCCGGCGCGCCGCATGGGGGCCGAGCGCCAGGCGATCAACGCGCCGCTGCAGGGCTCGGCCGCCGACATCATCAAGCGCGCGATGGGTCGCGTGCCGGCCGCCCTCAAAGCGGCGGGCCTCAAGGCGCGAATGCTGTTGCAGGTGCATGACGAACTGCTGTTCGAGGCGCCGGAAGACGAGGTCCAAGCGACTGCCTCACTGGTCAAGGAGGTGATGGAAGGCGCCTGCGCGCCGCATTGCGAGCTGTCGGTGCCTCTCGTCGTCGAGACCGGTTGGGCCGCCACCTGGGACGCGGCGCACTAGGTCATAGACCCATAAAGTGGATTCCCAAAGGGCGGGATAGTTGATTCAATCTTCCTCGGGGTGAAGGGGGAGGATGAGATGGCGCGATTTGATCTGACGGATTTTGAGTGGTCGGTGATTG
>Ga0209483_1003092_pt1 | contig 11080 bp, 10 predicted proteins | sample NGEPerA_FD_184508 | JGI IMG/M metagenome (GOLD analysis project Ga0209483, IMG submission 184508) | Arctic peat soil microbial communities from the Barrow Environmental Observatory site, Barrow, Alaska, USA - NGEE PermafrostL2-A... | ecosystem: Environmental > Terrestrial > Soil > Wetlands >... | reverse complement strand
GGTGAAGGCCCGGGCCGAAGGGGCCGTACTAAAAAGCGGCAGTATGACCGCAACAGTCCCGATGATTGAGGCGATTCGTTTTTTAAAATGCACGGTGGTTTCTTTCATTTAGTTTCCTTGTTTTGTTTGTTTTGCAACCGGTCGCGGCGCTGCGCTGCCGTGACCCATTGAGTGCTTAATCGGTTATGGCAGAACCAGCCCGGCGCCGGGAATAGAGGAAAAGCTGATTTGCATGGAACCGCAGAGGAAGGCAGAAGTATAATGAAGAAGGAAGAAGCACCGAAGCGGGCCTTTTTCTTCCTTCTCCTTTCTGCCTTTCTTTGCAATTGCCGCCCGCCTGGACTAGAGTGGAAAACATGAAATCGAAAATTTATTCGGGCCTGGTTGCTCTTGGGTTGATCTTTGGGGCGGTGAGCGGGGCGGTTTCGGCGCCGGAGATGAGCGCGCTCGAATTGGCCAAGGCGGGGGACAAGTACGTCGGCGTTCAGGCCCAGGACAGAGTCGTGCAGATTCGCTCGGATAAATCGGTGGGCAGTTTGACGCCCAGTGTTTGGTATGTTGTTTACTACGACCCCACGGCCACCATGAAGGCCTCGGAAGTCAAATTTGGGGGTGGCCAGATGATGGAGGTCAAACGACCGGTGCGGTTGCTGGAGCCGTTTAGCGGCGGCAACAAGGAAATGAATATGAAAAAAGTGAAAATCGATTCCAACCGCGCCCTGGACATCGCCCGCAAGGAACCGCTTCTGAATAATCTTGATCTGCGGGCCAGCCAATTCTGGCTGGGACTAACCGATAACGAGGCGACTTGGAAAGTCCGTTTGTGGGCCTCCAAGCTCAATCAACCGGACAAGATGGCTGAGATTGGTGATCTTTATATTTCGGCCCACACTGGCGAGGTGGTAAAGAATGCGTTGCATATCAATAGTGTCCAGTGAGTTTTGCCGTTCTTCTTTTGATCCATCAAAATCTTGGCGTGCCGAATGACGCTCAATCTGCGCACGAGATTCAACCCTTGACAGGGTTGGGGAAAGAACCACTTGATTTCCCAGCGTAGCCGCTGACGCGGCAACGCTGGGCTGGATGATGCAATCCCTTCGGGATTGTCGTGGATTTTTGTAAACGGATAGAGGGCTTGGCGCAAGGGTGTCGACAACATCTCAAGGTCGATCCGATGGCCGATGCTTTGGTGGTTTTACGCGGGGAAAGGATTGCATCGTGAATTTGCATGGTGCAATGTGCGACCGGAAAGGTGGGGATGTTTGTTAAGGAACGGAGTTTGCCATGAAACGCGTTATCATTATAGTCAGCGTCCTTATCGCCGTCAGTTTCGTGTTACCGGCCTTTTTTCCCGGAACGGTTCCACGAGGAAAGATTACACGTCAACGCATGGCTTTCGATCGGGTACGCATCCTGGAGTATGGACGTGTCCACGGTCAGTTGCCACCGAATCTGGCAGCCCTTCCCCGACTGGGCCTAAAGCCTGAAGCCGATCACTACCTTGAAGATGCTTGGCACAAGAGACTTATTTATGAGGTTGAATCCTCAGGCACGGTCACGTTGAAGAGTCTGGGTAAAGACGGCGCCTTGGGAGGTTCGGATGACGATGCGGATATTATCTTCAGGTTTCCATCACATAATGCTGACGGTAGTTGGATTGAAGCCAATTACAGCACTTATGATTCCTATGAGCCACCGCAACAATGACGAATCGCCGAAGCCAACCACCACTCGATTTCCCAGCGTAGCCGCTGACGCGGCAACGCTGGGCTGGATGATTCAATCCCTACGGGATTGGACGGCGTTCAATAACGTCATTTGTTGTCCTCCCACAATTTTCGGTTGGCTGTTGATACGGCGTCGAGGTCGGGTTTGACGATTTCGCGGTCGTAGGTCATGAGGCCGTTGCATTCGGTTTCGACGTCGGTGATTTGGGTGTAAACGGCCGCGCTGAGTCCGGGAGAGGCTTTTAGCTCCAATGTTTTGGTGAGGAGATCGACATAACGATCGGTTAAGGCTTTGCGGTCGGTCATGCCTTGATAGCCCCAACTTTTTTTGGCCCAAGTATGGCCGTCGAGGCCCAGTCCCAACCCGCCAAACTCACCCAGAACCGCGGCGCGCGTTTCCTCCGGTTGAGGGGAAGCGGGGCCAGGATATTTATGCATGTCGATTACGTCGCCGACCTTTTTGTCGGTCCATCCGGTGGCGTCGTCCACTCCGCGCCACGGGTCCATCTCCTTGACCATGCTGGTCAGGCGTTCGGTGTCGTATTGGCCCCAGCCTTCGTTGAAAATCACCCATAACACGATGCACGGATGGTTGTAATGGGTCAGGATCATCTGTTTAAGCTCGTGCTCGAACTCTTCCTTTTGCGCGGCAGTCTTGTTGTCGCCGGCGGGCATGTCCTGGAAGACCATCAGGCCCAGACGATCGCACTCGTAATACCAAAGCTCCGGCTCAACCTTGACGTGTTTGCGGGTCATATTGAAGCCGAGTTTTTTGGTCATCTCCAGATCGTAACGCATCGCCGCCTCGGTCGGCGCGGTGTAAAGTCCGTCCGGCCAAAATCCCTGGTCCAACGGGCCGAGGAGGAACATGGGCTTGCCGTTGAGCGTCGGGCGGGTGATGCCCTTGTCGTCTTTCTCCAAGCCAAGCTGGCGCATGGCAAAATAGCTCGTCACCGCATCGACGCGCTTTTTCCCCTGGCGCAATTCCACTTTCAAATCGTAGAGGAACGGATGTTCCGGCGACCAGAGAGTGGGATTCGGAACGGGAATTTTCAGTTCGCCGCCCAACGGACCGCTGTCTCGGCCGACTTCCTGCCCATTGGCCAAAGCGACCGCCTCCACTGTCGCATCCTGCTGGCCGGACGGTGTGAAAATCCGCACAACGCCACTATCAACGTCCGGCGTAATCGCCAGTTCGGCAATGCTGGTTTGCGGCACCGGCTCCAGCCAGGCGGTTTGCCAAATCCCGGAGGAAGAAGTGTACATGATGCCGCGCGGCTTGCGCACTTGTTTGCCGTGCGGCTGGCCTCCTTCGGTCGGATCGAAAACCTTGACCACAATTTCCTGGGTGCGGCCCGATTTCAGCGCTCCGGTAATGTCGAAAGAAAAGGGATCGTAACCTCCGCGATGAGTTCCGACCGGGGAGCCATTGACGAAGACCTCCGTCTCCCAATCCACCGCGCCAAAATGCAACAAGACACGCTCCCCTTTCCACCCGCGCGGAATCTTCACCGTGCGCCGATAAAAAAGATCGTGGAATTCGTCCAGCCGCCGTCCCACCCCGGAAAGCGAGGATTCGACAGGGAACGGGACCAGGATTTGTCCCTCGTAGGAATGCGGAGCGGGGGCGTTGGTTGCGACGATGGCATAATCCCAAAGTCCATTGAGATTCATCCACTCCTTGCGCACCATTTGCGGGCGCGGATACTCGGGCCAGACTTTAGTGGGCGAAACATCCTTGGCCCAGCGGGTTTGGAGCGGGCCGGGGACGGGTTGCCAGTTCTTGTCCGCCGCCAGCGCCGGTAAAACGCCCACGCAGCCGGCCAGCGCCAAACATCGGAGAATATTCATGCGCATCATTAAACCCCAAGGGGGCCAAGTTGCAAGAAACCTTGAAGTTTGGGCCGGCAACGCGTACTAACCCCCCATGCGATTTATCGCCCGAATTATTGAAAAGTTGCAGCGGCATCCCAACCGCGTCGTCTTCCCGGAAAGCACCGAACCGCGCGTGCTTCAAGCCGCCCGCCAGTTTTATTCCCTGCGCCTCGGCGCACCCGTTCTCCTCGGCGACCGCACCAAGGTCAAGCAGGCGGCGGCGGAGTTGAATCTTTCGCTCGAAGGAGTGCGCATTATCAATCCCGCCGAAAGCGAAGATTTGCCGGCCTTTATCAAGCGCTACGAAATGCTCCGGCGCTTCAAAGGCATTGAGGAAAAGGAAGCGCGCGAAACAATGCTCAACCATAATTATTACGGCGCGATGATGCTGGCCATGCACCAGGTCGATGGGTTTATTTCCGGCGCCAACCAAAGTTCCGGCAGCGTGTTGCGGCCGTTGTTCCAAATTGTCAAAGTCGCGCCCGAAGCGACGACGGCTTCCAGTTGCATGGTCATGGAAGTCGAGGACACCCGTTTTGGACACGAAGGCGTGTTGTTCATGGCCGATTGCGGCGTCATTCCCGAACCGACGGTGCAGCAGTTGGCGGACATCGCCGTTTCGACGGCGGGCTTGTGCCATCAACTGATGGGGATTCGGCCGCGCGTGGCCTTGTTGTCGTATTCCACCAAGGGCAGCGCGACCCATCCGTCCATCGGCCGGGTGCAGGCGGCCACGGCGCTCGCCCAGAAAATCGCCCACGACAAACGACTGGAAGCGGACTTCGACGGCGAACTGCAAGTGGACGCGGCGCTCATCCCGGAAATCGCCTCGCGCAAAATTCCCGAAAGCCAGGTGGCGGGGCGGGCCAATGTGCTGGTGTTTCCAGACCTCAACGCGGGCAATATCGGCAGCAAGTTAATCCAGCACGTTGCCAAGGCGCACGCCTACGGCCAAATTCTGCTTGGCCTGGGCCGGCCGGCGGCGGATGTTTCGCGCGGCTCGAACGCGCACGATGTGCTTGGCGTGGCCGCGATTGTCGGTTTGCAATCCATCGCCTATCACGAGCTTTATCCGCCGGACGAGAAAATCGACCACAGTCCAGCCGCGCAATGAATACAGTCACGCCCCGCGTTTTCATTGCGGCGACACGGCAGAACGAAGGAAAAACCACCACGTCCCTCGGCCTGCTCTCGGCGCTGCAAAAATTTTATTCGCGCATCGGCTACATCAAGCCGGTCGGCCAGCGCTTCGTCCAAATCGAGGAACAACAAATCGACGAAGACACGGTGCTGATGGACCAGGTCTATCGCCTCAATTGCCCGCTGGTCGATATGAGTCCGATTGCAGTCGAGCCGGATTTCACCCGCAAGTACCTGCAATCTTCCAACAACGAAGCGCTGGTCAAAAAAATTATCAAGGCGTTCGACCGGGTGGCGTGGGAAAAAGATTTTGTTTTGTGCGAAGGCTCCGGGCACGCGGGGGTTGGCTCGGTCTTCGATTTGTCCAACGCGCAAGTGGCCAAGATCCTCAACGCCAAGGTCATCATTATCAGCCAGGGCGGCATCGGCAAACCGATTGACGAGGTCTATCTCAACCAGGCGGTGTTTGAAAAGGAAGGCGTGGAAGTCATCGGCGTCATTCTTAACAAAGTCACGCCTGACAAGCTGGAATACATTACTGAATTCGCCCGGCGCGGCTTGAAACGCAAGGGCCTCGACCTTCTCGGCGTGCTGCCGCACCAGCCGATTTTGTGCCGCCCCACCATCGAGTCGATCCAGGAAGATTTGATGGCGCAACCGCTCAATAATTGCGGCCGCACCCACAATCTGGTCGAGAGCGTGGTCATTGGCGCGATGGGCGCCCCCAACGCCATCAGCTATTTCAAGCGCGGCTGCCTGATCATCACTCCCGGCGATCGCGAAGACCTGATCATGGCGGCGGCGACCATGGCGGCGGGCCACGACCAGCAATTGGCCGGGATCATCCTGACCGAAGACCTGCGTCCTGGCCCCGCCCTCATGCGGGTCATTGACAAAGTGGCCTTTCCCGTCCTGCTCTCGCAGGAGAACAGCTACGAAATTGCTTCGCGCGTGCATAACCTGATCGTCAAAACCCGGCCGGCGGACACGGAGAAAATCAGCCTGATCCGCGACATCATCGCCGCGCATGTGGATGTCAATAAGATTTTACGCTCGCTGTAATTATGAGCCTGCCCTTCGCTTTAAACGCCAGCCTGGAGCATTTGCCGGTTTATCAGCCGGGCCGGCCCATCGCCGAAGTGGCCCGCGAACTCGGCCTGCCCGCCCGCGACATCATCAAGCTGGCCTCGAACGAAAATCCGCTGGGCCCTTCGCCGGCGGCCCTGGCCGCGCTCAAGCGCGCCGCCGCGCACATTCATCTTTACCCGGATGGCAACGCATTTTATTTCAAGGAAAAACTGGCGGCGAAATTGCAAGTCAAGCCGGCCCATTTAATTTTGGGCAACGGGTCCAATGATATTATCGAATTTCTCGGTCACGCCCTGCTGGGGCCGGGCGACGAGGTGATCGTTTCCGAATTTTGTTTCGCCATTTATCCAATTGTCACGCGATTGCTCGGCGCAAGTGTCGTCACTGTGCCGGCTAAAAATCACGGACATGATTTGCCCGCCATGGCCAAGGCCATCACCGCCCGCACCAAACTCATTTTTGTGGCCAATCCCAATAACCCCACCGGCACATTGGCCCCGCCCGTCGAAGTGAAGGCGCTTATCAAGGCTGTTCCGCCCAACGTCGTGCTCGTCATGGACGAGGCCTACTTTGAATTTTTGAACAAGCCTCTGGATCTTCTTCCCCTCGTCCGCTCTGGAGAAACACCCAATTTGTTTCTGATGCGGACATTTTCCAAAATTCACGGGCTGGCTGGACTGCGGCTGGGTTATGGGATTGGACATCCGGAGTTCATTGCGGCGTTGGAAAAAATTCGGCAGCCTTTCAATCTGAATTCCCTGGCGCAAGCGGCGGGCTTGGCGGCCCTGGACGACACCGCGCATGTTCGCAAAACACGCCGGAATAATTTCCAAGGACGAAAGCTATTGGAAACATCGTTCGCGAAAATGGGCCTTCATTATGTGCCTTCGTTGGCCAATTTTGTTCTCGTTGAAGTCGGGCAAGGCCAGCGGGTTTTCGACGAGATGCAAAAGCTGGGAGTGATTACGCGTCCGATGGGCGGTTATAAATTGTCGGAATGGATTCGCATTTCGGTCGGAACCCCCGCCGAGAACCGCCGCTGCCTGCAGGCGTTAAAAAAAGCGCTCAAAGCAGTGAATTAGCTTGCCGCCAAGTTGGACTCGTCCAAATATTGCGCCCGTGAAGCTGACGGACCTGCGAGGCATTCTGCAATACATCCCGCGTTTTCGGGAAAAGATTTTCGTGATCGCTGTGGATGGAGCCATCGTGACCAGCGAAAATTTTGCCAACATTCTGCTGGATGTCGCGGTGCTTCGCTCGTTGAGCATCCGGGTGGTCCTGGTGCATGGCGCGGCGGCGCAAATCGAGGTGCTGGCCAAGGAACTGAATGTCCAGCCTTCCAATCTCGACGGCAGCGGCGTAACGGACGCGACCACCCTCAAGCTCGCCCTGACGGCCGCGAATCGGCTGACCCATGAAATTCTGGAGGGCCTGAGCGCGAACGATCTTCGCGCCGCCACCTGCAATGCCTTGATCGCGCATCCGCTGGGCATCATTCATGGGCAGGACCATCTTTTCACGGGAAAGATCGAGCGCGTCGATGTCGAAATGCTGCAAGGGTTGTTGGGGCAAGGCGTCATTCCTGTGGTGCCGCCGCTCGGTTTTGATGGCGACGGCAAAACTTATCGCGTCAATTCGGATTCCGTCGCGGTGGAATTGGCCAAGTCGCTCAATGCGACCAAACTTATTTACATCACGACGGTGGACGGACTGATTTACCAGGGCCAACTCATTCAGCAGATGCTGGTGGCCGAGTTGAATGCGTTGCTTACCCATCACAAAAATAATTTTGCGCCGGAAATCGTTTCCAAGGCGCAGTACGCCTCCGCCGCCAGCGCGGCAGGGGTCTTGCGGGTTCATATCATTAATGGGCGGGTGGACGAAGCGTTGCTGGCCGAGGTTTTTTCCAACGAAGGCATTGGCACACTGATCTACGCCAACGAATACCAGCAAATTCGCCGCGCCATGAAAAAGGACATTCGCGCCATCCTGGCGTTGACCAAAAATTCGGTTGCTTCCGAGGAATTGATCAAGCGCACCCGCGCCAGCCTCGAGAAAGCGCTGGGCGATTTTTACATTTTCGAGACCGACAAAAATCCCGTCGCCTGCGTCGCGCTGCACCAACTCGACCCAACCAAGGGCGAACTGGCTTGCCTTTACGTCAGCCCCTCGCACGAGAACCAGGGCATCGGCCAGAAATTAGTCGCTTATGTTGAATCCAAAGCGCGCGAATTAGGCATGACAGAACTGATCACGCTGTCCACCCAGGCCTTTACCTACTTCCAATCCAAAGGCGGATTCGGCGAAGGCAGTCCCGAGGACCTTCCGCCTGCGCGGCGCGAAAAATACGAACAGAGCGGCAGGAACTCCAAGGTGCTCGTCAAAAAACTCGCGCCCAAATGACACCCGAAGCGCTTCGCGCCTGCGCCCGGCATCGCGTGGTTCCAACGCGCTACGCCCTGGCCGTCAATATTTCGCAGCAAACCGCGTCCCTTTTCCTCCGCTCTGGCCGGCGTTTCCAGTGTCTGAAAATTTTTCGCTGCTCGACTTCAAAATACGGCATCGGCGAAATCGCCGACTCGAACATGACCCCGCGCGGGTTGCATCGCATCGCCCAAAAAATCGGCGGCGGCTGCCCGGCGGGAACCATTTTCAAAGGACGGCAAATCGCGGGGTTCACCTGGGAAAGCAAGTCTCCGGCGGCGATCACCACGCGCATATTTTGGCTGGAAGGTTTGGAGCCGGGCTTCAATCGCGGCGGAAAGCTCGATTCTCACGCCCGCTACATTTACATCCACGGCACCGGCGACGAACGGACCCTCGGCCATCCCGCCTCGCACGGCTGCGTGCATCTGGCCGCAGCCGATCTCGTTCCACTTTATGATTTGCTGCCGGAAGGCACTTTGATTTGGATCGCCGAAAAATAATCCGGCTTCTCGATTGCCCTCGCTAGAACTTCGCCAATCTGCTTCTATGGACAAATGAGATCACGAAGTTGGGCACCCGAGGCAATGCCATGCTAAAGCCTAAATTGCTGCTTCACATCGAGGGCGCGGCTGCGTTGTTTGCCGCCTGCATTTTGTACCACCATTTGCATGGCAACTGGCGATGGTTCGGCCTGCTTTTCTTCGCGCCTGACCTGTCCATCCTGGGTTATCTTGCCAACCCAAAATTGGGCGCGGCTTTTTACAATGCAGCCCACAGCTATTTTGGTCCCCTTTTGGCGTTTTCAGTCCTTTTGCTTTCCGGCCAGAATTCTTACTGGTGGCTGATTTTGATTTGGCTGGCGCACTGCGGCTTTGACCGCTTGCTGGGCTATGGGTTGAAGTACGAAACGGCTTTCAAGGATACGCATTTACAACGGGTGTGACATCCTGCCGCCTGCTCATTACAGCCGTGGGAAAGTTTGACAATATGAGGGGAAGAGTCTAACCAACATGGAGCCTGAACTCATTATGAAAACATTACGATACTCTCTCACGCTTCTCCTTGCTCTCGCCGGCGCCTTGACGGCGACCTCCGCGCCAGCCGCCCTGCCCTTGCAAGTAGGTGACAAAGCGCCTCTCATCGAAGGCAAGGATCAGGACGGCACTAAATGGAAACTGTCCAAGGAAATCGGCAAGGACGTTATCCTCCTTTATTTTTACCCAAAGGACGACACCAAAGGCTGCACCAAGGAAGCCTGCAGCCTGCGCGATCGCATGACGGACTTTAAAGCGGACGGGATCGAGGTCGTTGGCGTGAGCTTTGATAACGCCGACAGTCATCGCCGCTTTATTTTCAAATATAGTTTGAATTTTCCGCTTCTGGTGGACACCGAAGGTAAAATCGCCGACGCTTACGGCACCCGTCGGGAAACGGGCAAGAAAATAGATCGTCGCGTGAGTTTTCTGATTGGTCTGGATGGCCGGATTATTCACATCACGGATTCGCCGGACCCGGCGGTTCATCTGGTTGAAATGCAGCACGCGATCAAGAATTTGCAGGGCAAGACTTCTCCATGAGTCAGCCACCCGCCGCCTCGCAATGGCCCGACATCGCCCGGCGGCTCCGGGAAATTGTCGGCGCCGACGGAGTGGTGGACAAGCCGGACGAATTGCTCGTCTATGAATGCGACGCTTATACCCTGGAGAAACATCCTCCGACCGCCGTTGTTTTTCCGCGCGACACCGCGCAAACCTCTGCGGTGGCAAAATTGTGCGCGGCCCACGATCTCCCCATCATTCCGCGCGGTGCAGGAACCAGCTTGAGCGGGGCGGTCCTGGCGGCGGCGGGAGGGGTGATGATCGCGCTGACACGGATGAATCGCGTGCTGGCGATTGATTATCGAAACCGGCGGGCGTTGGTCGAAGCCGGCTGCGTCAATGCCTGGGTGACGAAGGCCGTGCAAGCTCACGGTCTTCTTTTTGCGCCTGATCCTTCAAGCCAGTCGGCTTGCACCATTGGAGGAAACGTCGCCATGAACTCCGGCGGCCCGCACACCCTCAAATACGGCGTCACGACGAACCATGTTCTCGGTTTTGAAATGGTGTTGTCCGATGGCGAAATTGTCTGGCTCGGCGCAACGCCGGAAGGCGGCGAAGACGTGGAGGGTTACGACTTGCGCGGCGCGGCCATTGGCAGCGAAGGCATGTTCGGGATTGTCACGCGTGTCCTGGTGCGGTTAAGCCGCGCGCCGCAAGGCTATAAGACGCTGCTCGGCATTTTTGAAAATGTGGATGACGCCAGCCAGACAGTCAGCGACATCATCGGCGCGGGCATTGTGCCTGGCGCGTTGGAAATGATGGACCAGCTTATCACCCAGGCGGTGGAAGCGGCCTATCATTTTGGTTTTCCGCTCGACGCCGGCGCGGCCTTGATTATCGAGCTGGACGGCTTGCAGGCCGGGCTGGAAATGCAGGCACAGCGCGTCATCGCACTCTGTCAACATAATCGCGCCCGGGAAGTTCGCGTGGCCCAAACCGAACAGGAGCGAGCGGATTTATGGAAGTCGCGCAAACGGGCCTTCGGCGCGATTGGCCGGCTCAGCCCGAATTTCCTGACCCAGGACGGTGTCGTGCCGCGGTCGAAGCTGCCCGAAATGATGCGCTTTATCGGCGGGTGCAGCGCAAAATATGGTTTGCGCATTCCCAATGTTTTTCATGCTGGCGACGGCAATATTCACCCGCTGATTTTGTACGATGAACGAGAGCCGGACCAAGTGCGGCGCGCCATCGCGGCGGGCAACGAGATTTTGGACAAGTGCATTC
>Ga0209483_1003091_pt1 | contig 11084 bp, 10 predicted proteins | sample NGEPerA_FD_184508 | JGI IMG/M metagenome (GOLD analysis project Ga0209483, IMG submission 184508) | Arctic peat soil microbial communities from the Barrow Environmental Observatory site, Barrow, Alaska, USA - NGEE PermafrostL2-A... | ecosystem: Environmental > Terrestrial > Soil > Wetlands >... | reverse complement strand
GAGGTTGAGCCCAGCCCCGGTCAAGCCATCACTCACGTCCGCGATGGCCTTATCAGGGGAATAGGTCTTGTCGACGAGTGGGATCGTCGCGCCGGCAAGTGCCTGCAGCTCGATGGTGACGACGTCGTCAGCTACCCGACGACCATTCGGGAACCCGGCCACGTCGCCACCGACCACACCAGTCGGTTTCGGCGACGTGCTCGGTGGAATCGCGAGATTTAACCGGAGCATGTCGGCTTCCACCTTTCCGGTGAACGTAGAGAAGTTCGGTGACACGACCCCCGCCGGGATACCGGTTAGAAAGATCGCTTCGAGATCCGCTCGGGCCCCGGTATACGCCGCGAGGTTCGGGAACGCGCCCGGGTAAAGCACGTTCAACAAGGAGGCAAGCTCGGGATGTGCGGCGCCTGCCGCGAACTGCTTGTCGTCCTTTGGCTCTGAAGCGTTCCAGTAGTCCTTCTTCGAGATCGGGACGAGCACCTCATTGACGAGCGGATTGCCGAGCCGGGATACCTGCACCCATGGACCGGACCCGACACCGTCGCCGCCAGCTGATCGGAGGACTCGTGCCTGCTGGCGACTTGCCGTCGTCCAGATGCCGATACTCGCATGGGCGGCGATCGGGCTCGCCGGGGCATGGCCGCGATAGGCGATCTCGCTGATCGGAACCTGCATCGCGATGCTGTGGACGTTGACGCCTGCCGTGCTGTTGACGCCCTTCGAAGCGGCGAGCGCCGGAAGCCCGAAGGTCGCATGCAGATTCGCGATCGGACGCAGGTCAGCGAGATCGAAGATCGCGCCGAGGTCGACGAAGAATGCGTCCGCGCGCTGCCCGGCGAAGACCTTCCGCCCTGCACCGACGGAGTGGACGGCAAGGGCCTGCAGCTCGGGGTAGTTCGGAGTCGACAGCGGCCCGATGTTGCAGGGCGGGCAACGCAGGCTCTCCGCGAGCCTCGTGATCGCGCCATCGCGCTCTTTTTTCCACATCGTGTAGTACTGGCGCCGATTCCAGTTCTTACTCGTGAGGGACTCGATCGGACCGACGTTGTAGAGAAACGTGTCCGGGATGTGGTTGATGGTGTTGAAACGGAACTGGTAGGAGATCTCGGCGACGCCGTCACCGTTGTTGTCGATGTGGATCTCGTAAAGGACGTCATCACCGAACTCGAAGAAGTTCGGACCAGCCGCAGGAGACTGCAGCGGGATGTAGTTGGCGATGATCGTGACGGTGTCGGGAGCATCCGGGCTCACGAACGCGTAGAGGTCGGTGCTGTCAGCGACCGGATCCTTGGCGATCTCGGGTGCTTCGCGATGTGACGACATGGCTTACCTGCCTTCCGTTGCGATGACGAGCCGGGCGGCCAGACCCGGGTCGTGCAAGATGAACTCTTCACTGCCCGAGAAGACGGCGATCTCGCCGGTGGCGGCGTTGCGGAGGTGGGCGATGATCGGCGCAGCTGGATCTTTTCCGACGGTGGCTACCAAAGGCGTGGGAATGCTCTTTGCGGCTGCTCCATTCGACGCCCTGGTCACAGCGCCGGCGATCTGGCCAGGGATCAGGACTGCAGCTCCCGCCGCGGCGGCCACCGCACCGGATCGGGCGATAAATGCCCTTCTATTGATCTGCTCCATGCATCCACTCCTTGTTCATCGATTGCGCCGGCGGTACCGACAACCTCTTCAGGTGCGAACTCTCACTAGGTATGCGGAGCCAACATGACGTTTGGATGTCTAAATGCCCGAACATTTCTGCAGCTAGTGCCCAGCGACCTCTCAAATTCGGCGGAAGCAAACGATTCGCCCTAGGGCGAGAGATTCTCGGGGAGCGGCCTCTCGCCGGTCTCGACCAGCTGGTGAGCCACTTCGAGCAGCTTGACGTTCAAGCGCTGCGACGCGATGCGCAAGATCTCGAAGGCTCGCTCGGCAGTTATCCGATCGCGCTCCATCAAGATCCCCTGCGCTTGGCCGATCAACTCCCTCGTACTGAGCGCTCGTTGCAGGTCCTCAAGGCGTCGTTCCGCTGTCTCGCGTACATGGGCGACGGAGAGCGCGTGCGCGGCGACTGTTGCAAAGCTCGAGGCATTCGCGAGATCGGAAGTCCCGAATGCTGCCGGGTATCGGCTGTAGAGCGTGATGGCCCCGAGGGTGTCACCCGCCGACAGTCGAATCGCAAGAAGACTCCGGATCCCACTCGAGACTGCTTCGGGCGCGAATCTGGGCCATCGGAAATCGCTCTCGAGGTCCTCTGCGTAAAGGGCTCCGCCTCGATTGATCACCTCGAGCGTCGCACCGTCATCAAGGTCGCGCTGAAGATCATCAAGATGATCTACGAGTGGATCTGAGGCGACCCGCACGCCAGCGAGTGCCCCTTCGGTCAGCATCACTCCGACGTACTCACAGCCGCCGATACTCGTTTCGGCAAGGTCAACTACCGACTGCAGGGTCGCGGCGACGCCGCCAGCTTGGAAGAGCGTCCGCGCGGCGAGAGCTAGCTCTCCGGAAAGCTCAGTGATCGGGTCCTCGGTCGTAGGCATTCGCGCTCTCCCGTGCAAGCATCTCGTGAAGCCCGAGCCGGACTGCGCTTCAGAGCGGTCTCGTGTCACACGTTCCGAGTAAGTATTCGGAGCGAACGCGCGAATAGATGCCTGGCATCTCGGACGTATCCGAGAGTTGACGGCGTACGAGCGGAATGCGCGTGGCCCGATCCCCGTGCTCACGCCAGAGCCATGCAACCTACGCAGCCGACGATCCGCCCAGTTGACTCGCGAAGTCCTCTTCCGACAGGCCTTCATCGCAATCGGCTTGCGACCAGTCGAGTGGTGTTCGCAAATGCAAAAGACCCCTCCGGATGCGCCCTTTGACCGTGCCCTCGGGGACGCCGAGATGCTCGGCGACCGCGCGATAACTAAGGCCCCCAAAGAACGCCAGCTCGATCGCTGCTCGTTCCTCTGGACGGAGCCTCGAGAGCGCCCGTTGCACCTGGAGCCTCGAGAGCGACTGGAGCGCCTCCACCTCGGCAGGGAGCGCGAAGTGCAGCTGCTCGCTTAACAAGTCGCGCTGGCGCCTGCTCGTCTGTGAGCGCATCGCATCAAAGCCGCGGGTGCGTGCGGCGACGTTGAGGTAGGTATGAAGGCTGCCGCGACGTGCATCGAAGCGATCAGGTGATCGACACAGCCCCTCGAAGACATCTTGGACGATGTCGTCCACATTGCTGGAGCCGAATCGGCGAGCGACCTGAGCGACGCTTCCACTGTGTCGTCTAAAGGCCTCGCCAAGCGCCTCCGGCATCCCCGCACGAAGGCCAAGCATCAGCTCGCCGTCGCTCGCAGTCGCGACCTCGCACGCAGAAAACGGCAAGGTCCAGTCGCTCAGGACGTCCACCCTCGCCCGCATCACCGCAGGCAGGCCACGCGTATCGGAGCTAACGAGCGCCGCGGCGTGAACCATGCGGACACAGCCGTCGGCACGGAAGATCCGGTTGGCATACGAGAACTCAAGACCGCGATCTCTCACCGAGTCCAGCACCGACTTGCTCATCGCGAGATCGTCGGGATGCTTCATCTCGAGAATGGCGGCCGCGCTCGGGATGTACAGATTCGGTTGCCGCCCGAAGACGACTGCGAGGTCCGGATCCCACTCCCAGGTGTTGGCCTGCAGGTCCCACTCGCAGTTCGCGGACGCTGGCTCAGGCGCGATTCTGACGAGGTGATTTGCGGCGAAATCGTCATAGGAAGACTTCGAATCGACAGCGTAGAAGGTCGCCATTGGACGCCGGCTCCGGTGATAGCGGGAGCATCAAAGCTCCCAACCGAACCCTCGCTGTCGAAGGTGGGCTAATCGTACCGCCTGCCCTCCAAGTTCGTAGTTCACGCCACTCGGCGCCCGGTGAGTGCCAAATCGAGCGGGATTCAGCGTCAGAAACGACACTGCGAATCGCTACGTTTTGCTGGACGATCCCAGGAAGTCGTCGATGTAACCCGTAATGATGGATTCGACGTCGACGTCTCGAACGAGGCCCAGGGCCTCGGCTCGGCCGAACGAAGAGTGCTGTGCCCACCCTCGAAAGAACGCTGAGATCGCAGGGTCGATCTCGAAGCTGATGGTGCCGAGTGATCGGTCGCTCGCGTGGCTGAGTGCGGCACTCATCTCTCTTGGAGACGGATCAAGCGCGGGGAAGTTGAGTGCTCGATCGGAGCCGAGCCACGCGCCGTCTACGTCGTGGAGGCGGATCAGGTTCTCGATGACGGTTCGGTAGCCGGAGATCGGTACGTGCATGTCGGGGTCAACGGGTACGACGCACTCGATACCGTTGAGCGGCTCCCGAAAAATTCCGCTCACCCACGAGGACGCGGCCGCATTCGGCTGACCCGGCCGGATGACGACGGTTGGTAGACGAGCGGAACGCCCGTCGAGGAATCCCTTTCGGGTGTAGTCGTTCACGAGCAGCTCACAGATCGCCTTCGTCGTGCCGTACGTCGTCTCGGGCGCGCACTTCGTCTCGTCGGACACGACCTCGTCGGCCTCGATCCCACCGTAGGCGACGATGCTGCTCGAAAAGACCAGGCGAGGCGTCGAGCCCCGGGCCCGGCAAGCCTCGAGAACCGCCGTTGCCCCACCAACATTCACACGGATCGCACGGTCGAAGTCGAGCTCGCTTCCGGCACTGACCATCGATGCGAGATGGAAGACCGAGACGTCGTCGCGATCAACAACCGAGCGCACGAGATCTGCATCACCGATATCGCCGCTAACGCTCTCGATCGAAGGGTGACGATCGGGTTGGGCCGGTGGATCGACGGCATCGAACAAGACAATGCTGTCGACTGGCTCCTGGGAACCTGACAGTCCGGTCAAGGTGCCACGGGCGACGAGGGCTCTCGCCAGCATCTGGCCCAAGAATCCGGAACCGCCGGTGATGACGACCCTCATGAACGCCTACTGGGTGCGCCTGAGTATCGGATCCTCGTTGTCGGCACGCTCACGTCCTCTCACCCGGTTCGCCCTGTGGTCTCTTAGCGAATGAGCCACGCGCGACCTCGATAACCGAAGAGTCATCGAGATTTCCGAAACCCGCCCGACGGGCGACGAAATACATCTGCTCGGCCGCCGATGCAATCGGTGTGGGATACATCGCCTCATGGGCCGCGGCGCTCACGAGCGTCATGTCCTTGGCGAAAATGTTGACCGCGCTCCGGACATCGTCGAACGAGCCCTCAAGCATCCTTGGGCCCCGATCATCGAGCATGAACGAGAACGCTGCGCCCTGGCGGACGACCTCCCACGCCGCGCGCGCATCGAGGTCAAGTGCCTCGGCAAAGCCGAGTGCCTCCGCGGCGACGGCTATATGGACTCCGGCAAGGAGCTGGTTGACGAGCTTCATCCGTTGCCCGTCACCGGGTTTCGGACCGATCACGATCACAGATCCGCTGACGGCGTCGAGTAGCTCCCGAACTTTGGCGATAGTGGCCTCTGCTCCCCCGACCATCGTCAGGAGCTCGCCCGTACCGGCGCGAGTGACGCCGCCCGAGACGGGAGCGTCGACGAGGTCGATACCGCGCGCAGCAAGAAGCTCGGACCATCGGATGACAGCCTGCGGACCGACGGTCGCCATGACGACGACGGTCGTTCCCGGCTGCAACGTCTCGGCGACCCCGCGGTCACCGAAGATCACCGCCTCGCCCTGGGCAGGCGTGGCGACCATGACGACGGCGATGTCGGCGTCTCGGATCGCGTCCTCGCCAGAGGACGCCGCTACGAGGCCCTGTCGTTCGATCCCCTCGAGCTGCGCGGCCTTGACGTCGAACGCCCGTACCTCGAAGCCCGCTTCCGCGGCGACGCCGACCATTGGTCGCCCCATCGCGCCAAGGCCGATCCACCCGAGTCTCGTCATCGCTTCCTCACTTGGATCCTCATCTCGTCGGTGATCCCGCGCTAGCCAGCAACAGGAGCTTCTCGTACGCGACCTGCTTCATCGCAGTGATCGCGGCACGCTGCGCTGCGACAACGTCGTCTTCGGAAACCTCGATGGCGTCGCGCAACGCCCCTAGGTAGGCGCGCCGAAGGTCGGCGTTGAAGTTCACCTTTGCGATCCCGATCTGCACCGCTATTCGCAGCTCTTCGGTGTCTAAGCCCGAGGCTCCGTGCAGCACGAGTGGAATCGAGACCAGCCGCGCGATGCGAGCGAGCAGGTCGAGATCGAGATGGATCGGGTGGTCCGAAATGCCGTGAACGGACCCGATCGCGACGGCGAGGGCATCCACGCCCGTTCGCTCGACAAACTCCGCGGCAGCTTCTGGGGACGTCAGCTCGCCGGCGACCGCCGCGCTCGAGACGTTCTCGTCCCCGGCGATCGCTCCGAGCTCAGCTTCGACCCACACTCCTTTGGCATGCGCTTCGGCCACCACGAGCGCCGTGACCTGGACATTCTCCTCGAAGGATCGATGCGACCCGTCGATCATCACCGAGCTGTAGCCGAGCTGGATACACGCACTGATCTCCGCTAGGTCAGTTGAGTGATCGAGATGGACGCCAACAGGCGACGGGGACTCCTCCGCCATAGTGAGGGCCGCACGGGCGAGCAGCGCTCGACCGACGCCGGTGAACGAGCTGGATCCAGCCTGCAAGATGACCGGCAGTGCTGCTTCGGTCCCGGCGTCGCAGATCGCCCGTGTCGACTCGAGGGTGTAGGTCGAAAAGCCAGGGATCGCGACGCAGCGGGCGCGAGCGTGCTGGAGTTCCTCCACTCCCCGAGTGAGCATCACTGACCCCGCAAGATGTCCACTGCGTCGGCAAGTGACCCGTCGTTCCCGACGTTGCCGGCAAAGACGATGCACGGAAGACCGAGGGACTCCGGCCGAGACTCGAGTGCTCGAAAGACGCTCACGAACCCGGCGAAGAGCTGACCAACCACCTCGGCTCGCCGCACGCCGAGCGCGCCGACGAGCACGTCATGGGAGGTGATCCCGCCCTTGGTGATAACCCATGCGGGGTGTTCACGAAGGGCTTCGAGAACGATTGCGACGACGGCTGCAGAAACGCTTCGAGCAATGCGCAAGCTCTCTTCGCCGTCACGGCCTTTCTGCAGCGTTCGGCCCGTAACAAGAAGGACGTCGGAGTGCCGCAGTGCTTGACGGACCAGCGACGCGCAGCGGCGAACGGTCTCTCCTCGACGCGCCGGGTCGACGACGTCTTCGACGTCGATGACGACACGCTCGATGCCCGCTCTCGCCTCTAGAACCTCGAGCTGACGGTTCGTTAAGCCAACGTGCGACCCGACGACGACGAGCCCGTGTCCAGGTGGTGCCCCGTTCGGCCAGATCGTTGTCGCGTCAAGCGGCGCGATCGGTTCGATTCCGGCGAGCACCGGGACGAACGAGGGTCCCGATCGGTAGAGGAACGTGCGGCCCTCGTCCTCGGCGGCGAGAAGTCCGAGCACCATCACCTCGAGATCTGCGTACTCGACGCAGTTCACAACGACGAATGCACCGTCGTGGACGTCCAAGAGGAGCTCTTTGATCCGCTCGGGGCCGCCACGGCGGATGTCGTCGAGCGAGATGCTGTGCACCTCGCTCGCCAGCACAGCTCCCCCGCTCTTTTCCTCGATGAAGAGACGGAGGTCCGAGCTCGAATAGCCGAAGGTGAGATCGCGCGCGAACTCGGTGTCGCCGACTGCGACGATGCCGTCACCGGTCCGGGCCCAGTGGATGTCCGACGCGGTGAATCGACCTGCTTCGAAGTAGCTCGGCACGAGGAGCACGCCGTCGTAGCTCCTGCCGACCGATTCGCGACGTGCCGATGCCAAGGCGTTGAGCTCTGCCATGACATGGCCCCGAAGCGTGGAGTCGCTCCTACTCACGATCTCAACTCTGCCTCCGAGGCGTTCCTCAAGCGCCGAGGCGAACCTCCCCAACTCGATTGCTCCGCTCGCCGCCTCAGCTTCGGAGAGTCCTCGGCTGTTCGTGAGAACAAAACAGGTGGATCCAGGTGCCTCGAGCGCGGTCGCTATCGCATCCGTGTCGAGGCTCAGCACGGCTTCGACGCCGTGGACCGCCTGGGAGCCGGTCGGGTCATCGTCGAGAACGAGAATTCGCCGACCCGTTCGTTCGTGTGACGCTCGTATCGCTTCGCGCGCCCGAGGAACGAAGAGTGGATCCGCCGGCTCCACCATTTTGGGGCCCCACTCGTAGGCGAGACTCATCTTGCTTCGCGCCTACCGACGAGGAGCCCAAGCGACGCTTCTTGCCGCGCCCTCGCGGCCACGTCAGCGGCCGCAACAAAGTCGGTCTGGTGCTCGGTCCAAACGGCAGTAGCTTCCACGGACACGGCAAAGAGTATCTCCGAGGTTTGATGAGCTCTGGCGCTCGGAGCACGGTACGTCCAGCCGGGCACCGCGGTATCCCTCGACACCGCTCAATCTCCAGGTCAGAGGTTTCGTCGGCTCGACTACCTATGCAACAGAATCTCGGCGAAGGTCGACGGATCAACGTTCCCGCCGGAGAGAATGACGCCCGCACGGGCTGCTCGAGGCAGCTGGCCAGGCTGCAGCACCGCCGCCGCCACACTGCAGGCCCCGCTCGGCTCCACGACGAGCTTTAGCCGCTCGAAGAGCAGGCGGGTAGCTTCGATGATCTCCACTTCGGCGACGGTGACTATCCGCTGCACGTGCCGCTCGATGATCGGAAACGTCAGCTCTCCTGGTTGCGTCGACCGAAGCCCATCCGCGATCGTCGTCGGGGCGGTAATCGAGACGCGGTACCCGGCCTCGAGGGAACGTCTGGTGTCATCGGCATCGCTCGGCTCGACCCCGATTACTGCGCAACTCGGCATGAGCTCGGCCAGGGCGAGGCTTATCCCAGAGATCAATCCCCCGCCACCGACTGGCACGAACACCGCATCGAGCGAACCGCACTGCTCGGCCAGCTCCAACCCGATGGTTCCCTGGCCCGTGATCACTCGTTCGTCGTCGTAGGGCTGAATAAGGAGGCGCCCCTCCTTATCGGCGATCTGCGACGCCAGCTCCAGACGGTCCTCTGTCGCTCGGTCGTAGGGCACGATCGTCGCCCCGTAGGCTCGCGTCGCATTTTGCTTCGACTTCGGGGCGTCGCTCGGCATCACCACGACGACATCGGTCCCGACGAGCCTCGCCGACAGGGCGACCGCTTGGCCGTGGTTTCCCGACGAGTACGTGACGACGCCTCGTCGCTTCTCTGCCGGCGTCATCTGGCGAAGTGCGTTGTAGGCGCCTCGAAATTTGAACGAGCCAGTTCGTTGCAGAGTTTCGGCTTTGAAGTAGAGCTGAACTCCGCTGATCTCGTTCATCGAATGCGACTCGATCACCGGGGTCCGGTGTGCCACACCCTCAAGCGCTCTGCCTGCATCGCGGATGCTCGAGAGATCGATCATTTCGCTCCCAAGGGACCACGTTGGCGGCGAGCAGCATTAACAGCCACTACCGCGCTAACTGGCATCGGGCCATCCTCCTCGATGCAGCACTACCGGGTGCCACGGCAGCGCACCGATCGGATCTGTCAGGAGGCGTTTCGTCTGCGCGAGGTAAGGATTCTCTCCCCGCCAGCAACCCTCCGGAGGAGTTAGTCCTGCAGCTAGCGCCCCACGCTGAGCGCAGACGGCCTCGAGTGCAGCGCGCAAAGCCTCGTCTTCTTGCAGGCCTGCGCTGTGCCGGTACCCGTCCAGGGCATCGAGTCCATCGGGTGTAAGCCTGATAGCGCGTTCGGGCTCGGTCGTGGCGAAGTTACGTCGCAGCAGATAGCCGGTTGCCATCGCCACCCCTTCCTTTGAGAGCCCCGTCAGGGCAGGTAGATCGCGGACGCGTACGACACCTGAGTCGATCACACGCAAGAGGTTCGCGCCGAGGGGGAGCGAGACCTCCGCCTGCCGCTCGTGTTCGAGGGTGAGGGCGACCAGCAGCTGTCCGAGGAGCGCGACAAGTGGTCGCTCGGTGTCCTCGCTGTAGCCGCCCTCGACGATGTGCGTGCGAAAACCATCAGAGGGGTTCACCTCCGGCGGCGACCAGGGAAAGGGTGTGAGCACGCGATGCGACAACTCACCCAAGGCGTCGATCACGTCGTCGCCAAAGCGCGTTCGCCAGCGATCCTCGACACCAACAAGCACGCGGGGCCACAGCCGTCGGGCGTAGGCGCCGGCGCGAGTCGGTCGAACGATGGTGTCGCCCTTGACGCCCCGATGGCTGCCAAAGCCCTCCCGTCGCCGGTCGCTAGCGTCGCCGACCGAGATCCAGCCCCAGCGTTCAAGCCCCCCGATGTTGCAGGCGGCGCGAGTCCGCGCTCGCAGATCATCGACCGCGATGCCGTCGTCGTCGATGAACCGCAATCCATTTGTCCATATCGGAAAAGAGATCCTGACATGGCGACCAACCCGATCGAATCCGATCGCCTCGAAGGCATTGTCAACCTCGATCGTGTGTGCGATCCAGACCCAGGAGAGCAAGGTGGTGAGCGGTACTTGCCGTGGCACCCAAAAAGTATTGCTGACCAACCGGCGACCCTTCGATCAGCCGGATACTCGCCGAATCAGCCGAGCATGTCGCGGCCGCCGTCGATGTGGATCACCGAGCCCGTCAAAGTGTTCGAGCGCGGCGAGCAGAGGTAGGCGACGGCCCAGGCGATGTCCTCGGGCTGTGGGAGCTTTCGCGCGGCGATCCGCGCCGCGAGCTCGATGTCGTGTTCTCTCGTCACGTTCGGGTGCGTTTCCACATCTCGGATCGTCTCGGTGTGGCCGGGATCCACGTCGTTCACGGTGATCCCGAACTGCCCGAGTCCCGCGGCGAGCGACTTGGTAAGGGTGTGCAGTCCACCCTTGGCCGTCGAGTGCGGCGCCCGCAGCCATCCACCTGTCCAACCGTCTGGGCCGTTCATGTGAATAATGCGTCCCCAGCCTGCGGCCTGCATCCCCGGTACGAAGGCCTTCGCGAGATACCAGGAGGCGGTCAGCTGCTGGTTGAGGTACTGGTGCCAATCCTCGTTGGTGGTCTCGAAGAAGTCCTTGTAGAGCCGACGCGCCGCATTGCTGACGTACATGTCGACCGTACCGAAGCGCTCCTCGGC
>Ga0209483_1003090_pt1 | contig 11085 bp, 10 predicted proteins | sample NGEPerA_FD_184508 | JGI IMG/M metagenome (GOLD analysis project Ga0209483, IMG submission 184508) | Arctic peat soil microbial communities from the Barrow Environmental Observatory site, Barrow, Alaska, USA - NGEE PermafrostL2-A... | ecosystem: Environmental > Terrestrial > Soil > Wetlands >... | reverse complement strand
CGGTTCGTCTTTGACGAGATAGGGCTTGATCGAGTGATAGTGCTTCCAGAAGCGCGTCATGTCCACCACCAGGTCGCGAATGACCGGAAAGTTCGGCAACGGTCGCAATTCGACCGGCTCCTTGAGCTTGCGGACATTGGTGACGCACGCAAGCCCATTGCGGCCATTGATGCTCATCCCGTCGGAGCCGCAAACGCCTTCGCGGCAGGATCTTCGGATGGTCAATGAATCGTCCTGGAAGTCCTTGATATGCAGGATGACATCAAGGAGCATCACATGCGTCGGCTTCAAGTCGACATCGAAATCCTGCATGTACGGCTTCTCGTCGCGCTCCGGGTTATAGCGAAAGATCGAAAAACGCACTAATGGCCCCTTGCGCGTCGGATGGATGACTCGCCGCTACGCGGCTTGTATCCAAAAGATGTGAACGACCACGGCGGCCGCGGCTACCAGCGCCGAAGCGAGCATCACGAGCAGCCCCACGCGCAACGCAACGGAAGGAATATAGTCCAGAATCACGTCGCGCAGGCCCACCCAGGCATGCGACAGCAGCGCTGCAAAAAAGGCGGAAGTCGTGATGCTTATCGTGGAATCCATCATCCAGCCGCGCCATGCCTGATAGGAATGAGGTGGATCGACGGTGAAATGCACAAGGCAAACCACCACGAAAACGAGCATGTAGAGCGCCGTGATCCGCTGCAGCAGCCACGCGTTCAATCCTGAGAATCCGATTTTCACAGCAACACGGCGCCGGCAAGGAGCGCAACGGCAATGCCGGCGAGGTTCACTGCCCAGGCGCTGCGCCGCGCCGCAGGCAATTGCGAGCCGATGTCGACGTCGCTCAACAGGTGGCGCGTCCCGGCCAACAAATGGTGTGCCAGCACCCAGACGAACACCACCGCCACAATCCGAAACGCGAGGTTTTCGAATAGCGCGCCGACCTCCGCATAGCCTTGCGGTCCTCGCAAAGACCGGTCGAGGAGGTAAATGCCGAATGGAACACCCGCTGCCAGAAGGATACCTGTGACTCGATGCAGGATGGACGTCAGCGCGCCCACCGGCAACCGGATTTTCGCCAAGTCGAGGAATACGGGCCTCTCCCTCTCCCTCTTCAATGCTGTCATGTCGCCGACACCCATTTGCCAGTCATTCCGTTACTCGCGCGTTGGACCCATCACGGCGTGGTGATATCACAGTGCCCATAGCTTGTGCAGCGATTGCATTCCGCGCTGCGCGCGCGTCAGAAGCGGGCTGCCGCCTATAATCACGCTTTGGAACACGGGGCGAGATTCGCCATGCATGAAAGAAAACTCGACCCCTTGGATCGATCCTCGCTGCTCCAGGCGGCCCTTCAAAAGTGGGATAACGAAGGCGGTGCAGGTCCCGGCCGACTGCCCGCGGGCTTCATCCCGGCCGACGCACGATCCGGCATTCCACCGCTGGGCGATGCCGAGCTCGTCCAGCTTCAAATTCGTGTGATCGCCCTCGAAAACCTGGTGATTGCGCTGCTCGGGGAAGCATCCGCTCGACAACTCGCCGTCGTCCGCGAGATGGCAACCTGCATTTTGCCGAGGGCGGGCCACACCCCTCACCGATTGACGATCCATGCGGCATCCGGGATGTTGAGCCTTCTCGAACGCGCGGCCCATTTCCGAACCACGTCGCACTGACAGGGAAGCTTTCGGCGGCGGCGGCACCAAAAGACCGCGATCTGCGCCGGCATGGGCGACAGCGTCTCAAACATCCGCCCTTTTCAGCGCCGTACCCTTGTGCATGGCGATGTGGTCGGTTTTGTCACTCTTGATCTCATACTGCGGATCATCCGCGCTCGCGTGATGCGTGTATTCCTTGTAGACGCTGTCTTTCACATGAACCTTGATGATCCTGCCGCTCACGTGGCCGGCCTCCGAATTCCAGGTCACGCGATCGCCGACCTTGAATTTCGCCGCCATCATGGACCTCCTGCCCGCCGCAAAGTGTGACCGCGGCCAGACGCAGGCTCCGCGCCGCGTGCCGCAATCCCCGTGACACTACGCTCATGTGCAACGGAAATGAATAGGCAAGACGCGACGCGAAGTTACTATTCGCCGCAAAGCGTGACTCCCGCGCCAGCCCGGAACACAATGAGGCGGAGGCGGACCCGCTGCGCTCGAACCCTCCCCTGGTGCTTGGCAAGGACGACAGATGCAACGCAGAACGATGATCGGACCCAACAGCACGCTCATCGTGCGTTGAAGCTGCGCGTCATGAATCGAGTACAGGTGTTCGATCCGTTTCTTGACGCGCTTTTCGTCGGTGGTGAGATTCAGCGCGAAGAAAACGATCACCAGCGTGACGGCGACACTGATGATGATGGTCAATATCACGCGTCACCATCGGCGAGAGAGTTTTCTGGGATCTTATTTCGACGCCGATTGCGATTGCGATCCCGACGGAGGCCCCGATTGCGACACCGACTGCGTGATCTCCTTGCGCGCGTCGGCGACCTGGTCGGTACTGACCACGGAAGCGCGATTGCCCCAGGCATTGCGGATATACGTCGCGAGGTCGGCGATCTCCTCGTCGGAGAGCTTCCAGCCGAACGCCGGCATCGCGAGGCCGGTGGGCTTGGCTCGAGTGGCCACCACGTTGGCGCCGCCGATGATGGCGTGCAGGATGGTTGCCGGCTCGCCGGCCTGTACGGCGGCATCCGCCTTGAGCGGCGGGAACACGTTCGCCAAGCCTTCGCCGTTGTTCATGTGGCAACCCGCGCAATTGTCGAGATAGAGCGCCGCGCCGTGGGACGCCACCTTGTCGTCGACCTTGACGGTCTTGTCCTCGCGCTTGCCCTGGTCGGCAGGAATGTCCTTGAGGTAGGTGGCGATGGCGACCAGATCGCCGTCGCTCAGATGCTGGGTGGAATTGCGCACCACCTCGGCCATCGGTCCCGCCGCCGCTGCCTTGGTGTTCGATCCGGTCTTCAGGTACTCGACGATGTCCTGCGATGACCACGCGCCCAAACCATCGCGCAGGTCGCCGGTCAGGTTCATCGCGTACCAGTGCTCGCCGTAACCGCCTTCGAGGCGATCGTCCTTTTTCGACGCGCCGAGGAAGTTCCTGGGCGTGTGGCACGCGCCGCAATGGCCGAGCCCTTCGACCAGATACGCGCCGCGGTTCCATTGTGCGGACTTGTTCGGATCGGTCGCGTACGTGCCTTCATGGAAGTACAGCGTGTTCCAGCCACTCATCACCACGCGCATGCTGAGCGGCCACGGCAGTTCTGGCGGCTTGTTTTCCTGCTTCACGGCGGGCAGTGTGTCGAGATAGGCCTTGAGGGCGCGCACGTCGTCGGCGCCGATCTTGGTGTACGAGGGATAGGGAAACGCGGGATAGAGGTGATTGCCCTCATCATCCAGTCCCTGATGCATCGCGCGATAGAAGTCCGCTTCCGTCCATTTGCCGATGCCGGTGTCGGGATCGGGTGTGATGTTGGTGGAATAGATCGTCCCGAACGGCGTCGGCACCGGGCGACCGCCGGCGTACGGTTTGCCGCCGTCCGCCGTGTGGCAGGCCGCACAATCGCCGGCCGTGGCCAGGTAGTGACCGCGCTCTGCGGTGGAAAATGCGGTTCCTTGCGCGAGCGCGAGTCCCGCCATCGGCAACAGCGCCAAACCACCCGCGACCGCGACCGTGCCTTTCAACCATCCGCTGCGCATGCCGATCGCTCCTTCAAACTTGGACCAACGGTCCGGGCGCCTTCAGGTACATTTTCTTGATCGCGTCCGCCGCCCAGTAGGCCAGCGCACCGACCGTGCCGGTGGGGTTGTAGCCCGCATTTTGCGGAAACACCGACGAGCCCATCACGAACACATTTGACACATCCCAACTCTGCAGGTATCGGTTCACCACACTGGTTTTCGGGTCGTCACCCATCGCAGCACCGCCGGTGTTGTGCGTTGTCTGGTAGGGAACGATCGAATAATGGCCCTCGCGGTAGTTGGTCTTGATCGAACGCGGTTTCATCGCCTTGGCGATCAGTGCCGCCTTGTCGGTGACGAACTTCGACATCTTGATTTCGTTATCGTGGTAGTCGAATGTCAGTCGTAGCAGCGGGTTGCCGTAAACATCGCGGTAAGTCGGGTCGAGATCGAGGTACGATCCGCGATAGCTCATCACGCTGCCATGGGTCGCGATCGATGCGCTTTTCAGATAGTTTTCGTGCATGGCCTTTTTCCACGCACCACCCCATTTGGGGGTGCCCTGGGGAAGTCCGTGTTGCTGCAGGATTGGCCTGCCGCCGGTGGTCCATAGCGCGATGTAGCCGCCGCCGATGAAGCCGGCGGGTCCGTGATCGAAGTTGTCGCCATTGAACTCGTCGATCGCCTGGCCCAGCGCGCCGGCGCCCATGAACGGATTCATCACTTCATCGGTGAAAACGTTGACCGACGACGTGATCTGGTACGCGTAGTTGCGCCCCGTCACACCTTGGTTGGCCACGGGATCGTAGGGCTGTCCGATCTTCGACAGCAGCAACAAATGGACATTGTGTTGCGCGAACGCGCACAGGATGACGAGCTGCGCCGGCTGCTCGAATTCGCGGCCCTGCAGATCGACATAGTTCACGCCGGTCGCCCGCTTGCCCGATCCATCGAGATTGACGCGCGTGACGTCGCAATTGGTGCGGTAGGAGAAGTTGCCCTTGCGCAGCAGCACCGGGAGGATCGTCGTCTGCGGCGACGCCTTCGAATAGTTGCCGCAGGCGAACCATTCGCAAAAGCCACAATAGGTGCATTCGCCCATCTGCACGCCGTACGGATTCTTGTACGGCTGCGACGTGTTCGCGGCAGCGCAGGGAAACGGCTTGAATCCGGCCTCCGTTGCGGCCTGCTCGAACTTGACGGTTGCAGCACTGCGCTTCAACGGCGGCAACGGATAGCCACGCGTGCGCGGCCCCTCGAACGGATTGCCGCCGGGCTGGATCTTTCCCTGGATGTTACCGGCCTGCCCGGATATGCCGCACACGTATTCCCACTTGTCGTAGTAGGGCTCGAGTTCCTCGTAAGTGACACCCCAGTCCTGGATCGTCATGTCCGCCGGGATGAATTTCTTGCCGTAGCGCTGCTCGGTATGACTGCGAATCTTGAAATCGGTGGGCAGGAAGCGCCAGTTCTGGCCGTTCCAGTGGATGCCGGCGCCACCGACGCCGGAGCCGGGATTGAACGAGCCCAAGTGGCGCATCGGCAGCGCAGTCTGGTCGATCGAATTGCGGAACGTCAGCGTCTCGCGCTCCGGCTCTTCGAAGAGCCCTTTGCGCACCGCGTATTTCAACTCGTCCTGGATGTGCGTGGTGGCAAAGTCCGGCACTGTATCGCGGTACCTGCCGCGCTCGATAGCGAGCACTTCGAGGCCCGCGTCGGTCAATTCCTGCGCGAGAATCGATGCAGTCCAGCCAAAACCCACCAACACCACATCGACCGGCTTTTGTTTCGTTGCCATGGCTTATCCCTTTCCGGCCGGGACGCCCGAGCGGCCGGTAAGACCCACAAAGGGTTCGGTATACGGCTTGCCGTATTGCTCGATTTCGCTGACGTAGTTGTAGCGCGGGCCCGGAAAGCCAACCAGCTTCCAACCGGCGAAATTGCGGTTTCCTCCATACATGGGATCGGCAAAGTAGCCCTCGTTGGTGTTTTGCCACAGCATGTCGAAAAATTCCTTTGCGGGCGCGCCAGCGAGCTCGATGTCTCCTTTTTCAAGTCCTGTCAGCAGCTTGTCCTGATCCGCTGCAGTGAGTTCGGCAAAGGTCTTGTTGCCAAGGCTGCGTCTGCAATGGTCATCGGTGTCCCTGATGCCGACGCGATATAGCTGCGCTGGCGTGAGCTTGAGCTGGTAGCCCTGTTGTGGTGTCCCCTGTTTCCAGGGACCCTGCATGTACCAGGTTTCCCCGCGGCCGAATGCACCCGCCATCTGCTGGTCGATGAAGAACGGCACCTTTGCCTCCTTGGCGCCGGGCCCCAGTTCATCCGCCGGAATCAGACGTGCGACCACCGCGTCCAGGAAGACAATTTCCGCTTCTGTGAAGTAGGAGAACTGTCCGGACGTGACCGGCGGCGGTAGTAATGAGCCGGTCGCAGCCTGCGCGTGCGGCGTTGCCAACCACGAAGCGATCACTGCCGAACCTGCTGCAGCGCCCGATCTGAGCATGTCTCTACGCGTCAGCTTGTTCATTTCGCAATCATTCCTCTCGTGGCGTCTTGCATCTCTGCCGCTATTACACCTCGGCAACCGTTTTCGAAGCTACGCGCGGATTTGCGCTCAAAAAATAAGCGAGACACGACATCATCTGTAGGACGTTGCCGACTCGCGGCGCGGCGGGACAGACGGTTTGCCGAAACGCAAAGAGCGGATTGATGCAACGCAAAGTGCTGACGTGGCTGCTGACGTGGCGCAAAGTACGCAGCCTGAATCATGAATTTCGTCAGCGTCGCCCTACGTCCGATGACAAAACTGTCCTATTTCCTCTTCACCATGTACGGAACGAACATCGACGAAAGCGATGGTAGGATGCACGTCCGTCGTCCCAAGGTCGCGAGTGCAGGTGTTGCGCGCGCATTGCAGTAACCACTTCATCAACCGCAGGTTGGTCCACCGCCGCGAACTGTGATGCGAAGGATTTGCTTTTTCCCGTCGTTTTCCTCGCACCCGCGACAGAGACAAAACACGCGGGCGCTGGATTCGGGATGGAGGCACGTCGGTTTGATCGGACTTGCGAGCTTGGGATTGCTAACCGCATTGCCGGCATCAGCACAAGGAACCACGTTCGCCAAGATCGAGCAGGGTCGCTATCTAGTGAAAGCGGGCGACTGCGCGTCCTGTCACACTGACGATGAGGGTCGGCCGTTTGCAGGCGGGCGTCCGTTGCCGACGCCTTTCGGTGTCATCTATTCCACCAACATCACCCCCGATGCGCAAACGGGCATCGGCAGCTGGTCCGAGCAGGATTTCTATAACGCGCTGCACGAGGGCATACGCCGCGACGGCGCGTACCTCTATCCGGTATTTCCCTATCCGTGGTTCACCAAGATGTCGCGTGCGGATGTCAGCGCCATCAAAGCGTACCTCGACACCGTTGCGCCCGTGACGCAGAAAAACAAACCGGCGAAAGTGCCGTGGCCACTGAGTTGGCGCGAGTCGATGGCGGGCTGGAACGCACTCTATTTTCATGCGGGCAGCTTTGAGCCACATTCCGACAAGTCGGCGCAATGGAATCGCGGCGCCTATCTGGTCGAAGGTCCGGGCCACTGCGAGCTGTGCCATACCTCAAAGAACCTGCTGGGCGCCGTCGATCGCGACAACCCGTTCCGCGGAGGCAACGCCGGCGATTACTGGTATGCCCCAAGCCTGTCCGAAAATTCGCGTCATGGCATTGGCGAATGGTCGATCGCCGAAATCGTCGAGTACCTGAAGACCGGCTCGAACGCGAAGACGGCGTCCGCCGGGCCTATGACCGAGGTCGTCGCCAACTCGACTCGCTATCTGAGCGATGCCGATCTGCGCGCCATCGCAATCTACCTGAAGGACCTTCCACAGCACGACGACAACACCGACACGGATGACAAGTTTACTGCAGCAGCGCTTGCGCGCGGTCAGGCGCTTTATGTCGACAACTGCACCGCCTGTCACATGGACGATGGCGGTGGTCAGGCGCAGGCCTTCCCGCCATTGGGTCGCAGTGCAGCGATCCAGGAGCGCAAGCCCGATACGGTGATTCATATCGTGCTCGCGGGCGCCAGGATGGCGGTGACGCCAGGTAAACCCACCGGGCTCGCGATGCCAGCGTTCGGCTGGAAGCTGAGCGACCAGGAAGTTGCCGACGTGGTGAACTACATCCGCCACGCGTGGGGCAATCGCGCGCCGCTGGTGAACGCGGAAGCGGTTGCCGATGGCCGCGCGAAGATCGGACAGGCGGTGACACGATGATTCCGTTTGCGCGAGCAATTGCCGCATGCGCCGGCGCAATGGCGATGGCGGCATCGGCGGCTGCGCTACCGCAGTCTGGTGCGACCGCGCTGCGGCAGGGCGATGCAGCCGCGGCCAAACCGATCGTGACCGATGTTTGCGCGGCGTGTCACGGAATGGACGGCAACAGTGTCGATCCCGACATCCCGTCGTTGGCGGGGCAAGGCGAACACTATCTGCGCGAGCAGCTGACTGAATTCAGGGCGCAAAGCCGCAATGGCGTGATGGGAGCGGTCGCGGCAGCGCTTTCTGCCGCCGACATCCGCAACCTCGCCGCCTATTTCTCGCAGGAGATCGCGAAGCCCGGCGTCGCCACCGACGCAGCGCTCGTCGGCGTGGGCGAGGCGATTTACCGCGGCGGCGTGCCGGCCCACGACGTGCCGGCATGCGCATCCTGTCATTCGCTGGACGGCGAAGGACTCGCGCCCGAATTTCCGCGACTCGCCGGGCAGCACGTCGCCTACGTCACCCGGCAGTTGCGTGCGTTTCGGTCGGATGCGCGCAACAGTAATCCCAACGCGATGATGCGCGTTCTCGCACACAAACTGTCCGACGCCGAGATTGATGCCGTGGCGCAATACATCGCAGTTCTCCACCGTCGCGAACGCGACTGATCATCGCCGAGGAAACACCATGTATTCAACTGACCCCTCTGCCACACGCCCCGTTGCAAGACGCTTGCTGATCGCGGGCACGTGGGGAGCTCTGGCCGCGCTGTCGATCGGTTCAATTCGTGCCGGGGCCGCTGACGCCGCCACCACTGACGCTGCTGCCGTCGGCGCCCCCACTGCTGACGCCACTACTGCCGGCGCCCCGACCAACGTCAGCGGGATGATGCTCGACTTCGCACCCGGCGTGCCGGCCGGTGAATGGCACAGCCAGGCACGCGACTACGCCAACACGCGCTACAGCACGCTCGATCAGATCACCGCCGGTAATGTCGGCAAACTGCGCGTTGCGTGGACATTCAACGACGGCACGCTGCATGGCCACGAAGCGGCACCGCTGGTGGTCGGCGACACCATGTACATCGTCACACCATTCCCGGATATCGCGTATGCGCTCGACCTGACGCAACCGGGCGCCGCGATCAAGTGGACGTTCAAGCCCAATCCATCGCCGCGCGCGCAGGGCAAAGCCTGCTGCGACGTGGTGAATCGAGGTTCGGCTTACGCCAACGGCAAGCTGATCTACAACCTGCTCGACGATCACACCGTCGCCGTCGACGTCAAGACAGGCAAGCAGGTCTGGCGCACCAAGATGGGCAATCTGGACACGGGTGAGACGATGACGATGGCGCCGTTCGTCGTCGGCAACAAGGTGTTCGTCGGCAACAGCGGCGGCGAAATGGGCGCGCACGGATGGCTCGCCGCGCTCGACGTCGACACCGGCAAGGAACTGTGGCGCGCGTACGCGACCGGATCCGACAGGGATGCGCGCATCGGCGCCGATTTCAAACCGTTCTACGACTGGATGAAAGGAAAGGATCTGGGCGTCACGACGTGGCCCGCGGGGATGTGGCGGCATGGCGGCGCTACATCCTGGGGCTGGGTGTCGTACGACCCGGGGACCAATCTGATCATCTACGGAACCAGCAACCCGAGCCCGCGGGTGCCGGCGCAGCGGCCCGGTTACAACCTGTGGTCGAGCACGATCTTCGCGCGCGACGCCGACACCGGGATGGCGCGCTGGGCGTACCAGCCCACGCCGCATGACCAGTGGGATTACGACGCCGTCAACGAAAACGTTCTGATGGATCTGCAGATTGACGGGAAAAAGCGCAAGGTGCTGGTTCATTTCGATCGCAACGCGTACGCATACACGATCGACCGCACGACCGGTGAGGTATTGATCGCGACGCCATTCGCCTACGAGAACTGGTCGACTGGCTTCGACATGAAGACCGGCATGCCGATCGTCAACAAGGACATGCAGCCGCGCCCCGGAGTCAAGCTCAAGAATGTGTGCCCGCCCGATATCGGGGGGAAGGATTGGCAGCCGGCGGCCGCTTCGCCGCGCACGGGTCTTGTCTACGCGGGAATCTTCAATATCTGCATGGACGTTACCGACCACCAAGTCGGCTATATCGCGAGCACGCCTTACGATGGTATGGAAATGTATCGCTACCCGGCGCCCGGCGGCAATCTCGGCGAGTTCATGGCGTGGAACCCCGCCACCGGTAAAAAAGCCTGGGCCATCAAGGAAAAATTCATGACCATGAGCGGCGCGCTGGCGACCGCGGGCGACATCGTGTTCTACGGCACGGCTGACGGTTGGTTCCGCGCGGTGGATGCGCGCTCCGGCAAAATTTTGTGGTCGCAGAAACTGGCGTCGGGAGTCATCGGTCAGCCCATCACGTATCTGGGTCCGGATCATCGTCAATACATCGCCATCTACTCCGGCATCGGCGGCGCCGCGACGGTGCGCGCCGATACCAAGCTCAAGGGTTTTCCGGCGCAGGGCGGTACGCTGTACGTTTTCTCCATCGACGGTGATTCTCCTGCCACGTATCCAGTAACGGCGGCGGCACCGGGCGATGCGTCCGCGCGACAGCCCGGCGCATCGACACCGGTGCCCGCGACCACGTCCATGTCCGACATCCGCCCGAAACAATGAGGTGCGCCATGAACATTCCGCCAGTGCCCGCCGGAATCGTTGCGCTCACGCTGTTGCTCGGCGGCTGCCATCCCTCGCAGGGTGGCAGCAGCCCCGTACCGCCAGCGGCTGGCTTGCCCACCGAGGACGTCACGGCAGCGGTCCCGCTGGGTCAGTTGGCTGGCGTCACCGGCACCGCGATCCCGGCGCTGTCGATTGCGAATCCGTACAACGGCAATGCGCAGGCCATCGAGGCAGGCCACGCGCTGTTTCTCAAGATGAACTGCGCCGGCTGCCATGCGTACGGAGGCACCGGCAGCATGGGACCGGACTTGACCGACCAGTCCTGGCGTTACGGTGGATATCCCATCGAGATCTATCAATCGATACACGACGGACGCCCACAAGGCATGCCCGCATGGGGCAGCACGCTGCCGCCGCAGGATATCTGGCAACTGGTCGCGTACATCCAGTCACTGGGCGGTACATTCTCGC
>Ga0209483_1003089_pt1 | contig 11085 bp, 9 predicted proteins | sample NGEPerA_FD_184508 | JGI IMG/M metagenome (GOLD analysis project Ga0209483, IMG submission 184508) | Arctic peat soil microbial communities from the Barrow Environmental Observatory site, Barrow, Alaska, USA - NGEE PermafrostL2-A... | ecosystem: Environmental > Terrestrial > Soil > Wetlands > Peat... | reverse complement strand
TTATGGCTGCGCGTCAGACGCCGGGCTCGCCGGGCCAATCTCTCGCGCAACATTACCCCGCACATGCTGCGGCATAGTTTTGCGACTCATCTGCTGGAAAATGGCGCGGACTTGCGGGTCATTCAGGAATTGCTCGGACACGCGAACATCAGCACCACTGAAGTTTATACGCATGTGGGCACGTCGCGCTTGCGCGAGGTTCATCGCAAGTTCCATCCGCGAGGCTAAGTCACCAGTCCTTGAATTTTCCTGACTGGGTTTTGACCTGCTGATTTTCCGGCGCGAAAATCAGCGCCTTCTCGTCGTCTTTTTGCGCCGCGAGAATTTGGCGGGCTTCCTGCGGCGTCATGCGCCCGGGAACACCCTGCTCCGCCTCTTCCGGGGGTTGATCGCGCTTGTCCGTGGGATTGGCTTTGGCTTCCTGCGCCTGCTTCTCTTTGTCCTTGCCTTGCTCCTTATCTTTTTGCGCCTGCTCCTGCTTCTTTTTTTCGTCCGCTTGTTTCTGCTTCTCGTCGCCCTTTTGTCCGTTCTTGTCCTGCTGGTCTTTTTGATTTTTTTCGTTTTGCTGCTGCTTCTGATCTTTCTGGTCCTTCTGATCTTTTTGATCTTTCTGGTTCTGTCTTTTATTTTGCTTTTGTTGCTGTTGCTGTTGCTGCTTGAGTTGCTCCAGCCTTTTCTGGACGTAGGCGAGATTGTTTTTGGCATCGAAGTCGTTTGTGTCCAGCGTGAGGGCGTGGGTGTAGTTGTCGATCGCTTGCTGCCAGAGATCTTGCTTTTTGTCGGGTTCCGGCAACGGCTCGCCTATGTGGTAAAGCGTGTTGCCCAGGTTATAATAAGCGCGTTCCTGGGTTTGCAGGTCGGGGGCCACTCCGGGAGCGGCCAAGATGGCGTTAAATTGCTTTTCGGCCGTCTCCAATTGCTTGGCCTTGTAAGCGGCTGTGCCGGCGTCGTAATGCAGGCGGTAGTCGTTGGTTTTTTCGCCCGACAGCCGGCTGTATTCGTCGAAGGCCGATTTAAAGTTGCCATCCTCGTAATCATGAAAGGCGCTCGAAGGCGAGCCCCGTCCCGACCACGGAAGAAGAAGCAAGCACGCCAGGGACGCCGCTTTTTGCAAAGCGGGCGCGGTGGATTTCGCGCTTCGCGTCCGCGCGCTTTCCGGCAAAAGAAATTCCGCGATCAAACAAACGATGGCAAAGGCCAGCGGCCATTGATAACGCTCGCGATACACTTTGGCCAGCCGGGTGGACTCCTCCGTTTTCGGCAGCGGCGCGAGACCGCGGGCATAAAGTGTTTCCATGGGGTTGGACCCTTGCAGCGGCAAATAAAAACCGCCGGTCTCGGTCGCGATTTGTTGGAGCAACGTTTGGTTCAGGTGCGATTTTACCACGTTGCCGTCTTCGTCTTTGACGAAAGAGGTCACACCTTTGTCATCGGTCACGCGCAGCAATTCGCCCTCGGGCGTGCCGACGCCCACGGTGAAAATGCGCATGCCATCCTTGGCCGCTTCCTTGGCCGCGCCGAGGGTGTCCGTGTCGGCGTCGTGGTCTTCGCCATCGGTGAAGAGGACGAGGACTTTATGATTGTCATTCCCTTTCTCGAACGAATCCATGGCGGTGCGAATGGCCGAGGAGAGGGAGGTTCCGCCTTGCGGAATAATGCCGACCGTCAAGGCGTCGATGCCCTGGCGAAAGGCCTGGTCGTCCAAAGTCAGGGGCGATTGCAAAAAGGCCGTGCCGGCAAAAGCGACGATGCCGAGGCGGTCGCTCTTGGCCTGCTGCATCAAATCAAAAGCGGCCAGCTTGGCCTTTTGCAGGCGATTGGGCAGGACATCCTGGGCCAGCATGCTGCGCGAGGTGTCGATGGCGACGAGAATGTCGAGCCCCTGCTGCCTGGCTTCCTCCCAGGCAAAACCCCACTGCGGCCGGGCCAGGGCCAGGAACACGCCCAACACCGCAGCCAGCAGAAGAACGAGGCGAAGTTTCTGGCGCGCCGCCGAAACGCCGACGGTCAGGCTCGAGAGCAGGCGGGCGTGAATGAACTGGCGCATCAATTTTTGTTTGACACGCCACGACCAGGCAAAAAGCACGGCCACCGCCGGCAGAACGGCGAGAAGGACCCAGAGAAAATGGGGTTGGGCGAATCTCATATCAAGGCAGCTTCCTCCATACCGTATGGCTTAAAATCATTTCCAGCAAAAAAACCGCCAGCCCGGCCACCGCCACTTGCCCGAACAGTTCGTCATAATGCTGGTACTTTTTGACTTCCGCGTCGGATTTTTCCAGGCGGTCGATTTCGCCATAAATCTTCCGCAAGGTGTCGGCGCTGTCGGCGCGAAAATATTTGCCATTCGTTTTGTCGGCGATTTTGCCCAGGGTGTCTTCATCAATATCCACCTCCATGTATTGATATTGCTTTTGGCCAAAAGCATCGACGCCGACGGGATAGGGCGCCTTGCCGCGAATGCCAATGCCAATGGTGTAAACCTTGACCCCCAGCGACTGCGCGACCTCGGCGGCGGTCATGGGCGGCACTTTGCCGGAATTGTTTTGGCCGTCAGTCATCAAAATGACGATTTTGCTTTTGTCCTTCAGCCCTTCCAGGCGATTCAAGGCCGCCATCAGCGCCGACCCGATGGCCGTGCGGTTTTCGTCGATCAGGCCGATGTTGAGCCGGTCGAGATTGCGCTGAAGAAAATCGTGATCGAGGGTCAGCGGCGAGGCGACGTAGGCGTCCTTGGCGAAGGCAACCAGGCCGATGCGGTCGTTCGGGCGGTTGTCAACAAATTTACTCAAGACTTCCTTGGCCAGTTTGATGCGGCTCAACCCCTCGCCGAAATCCTCCGATCTCATGCTGCCCGAGAGATCAATCGCCACCACGATGTCAATGCCGCTGGCCTTGATCTGCGACTCGCCTTTGACCAGGCGCGGCTGGGCCAGGGCGACAATGAACAAAGCGACCGCCAGCCAGCGCAGGTCGGCCAGCACGCTCCCGGCGCGCGATCGTGTCAGGCCGGAAACAGGCCGCACCAAATCCACCGAGGAATAGAGAAACGAAGAGCTTTGCCCGATCTTCCCCTTCAGCCAGGCCAGCACCGGCACGAGCAGCAGCAGCAACAATAAATAGGGATGGGCAAAGGTCATGACGTGGCGGGAATGGGCGGCGGGGTTTGACGCGGCGCCACGGTCGATTGAACGCTCTCTGGAACCAGGCGCGGCTCCGTCTCGTTGACCAGGCGCAAGGCGGAAGCGTGCAAGGCCCGCAACTCCACTTCCGTCGGCTCGTACTGGGCGAACTTGATCAAGTCGCAACTGGCCAGAAATCCGGCCAGGCTTTGTTTTTGTTCGGCTGTCAATAAATTTGTGTTCTGCAATTCGTAGAGGAACTCTTCGGTCGTCCGGTCCGGGGCGTGAAAATTAAAACGCTCCTCCAAATAATCCCGGATCGCCCCGGAGACGGCGATGGAAAAAGGCTTCGGTTCGCTGAGGAGCGCCCAGGCGGCGTCCAACATGCGCCGGGCGCGCACATGCGCCGGAACAGGCGGCACGATCTTGCGGGCGGCGGCCTTTTTCCTGGACCAGCGCCAGTAGAAATAAGCGAGGCCGGCGGCGAGCAGAATCCCGGCAATCCAAAAAAACCAGAGCCAGCCATTCGGAATGGCGATGAGCGGCTTGACCGCTTCCTGAAAGGCCGCCGGGGCCGCATTGCTGGCGGCGAGCGGCTGGGCGGGCACGATGAGCGCGGAGGAATTGGTCATGGTTATCCGTGACGCCGGCGTTTTTCGCGGGTTTCAAAAAACTGCCCCAAGGCTGCGGCATAAGGCTGGTCGGTGCGCACCTCGATGGCGTCGATATTGGCCGAGCGCAGGAGACGCAGCAGTTCCGCCTGGTTCCGGGTTCGGCGGTCGGCAAAAGCGCGGCGTTTGCGGACGTCGTGCGTGTTGATTTCGATGACCTCGCCTGTCTCCGCATCGGTTAGAACGAGACGGCCCAGCGCGGGCAATTCCAATTCAAACCGGTCCACAATTTGAATGGCAATGACATCATGCCGGCGATTGGCCTGGCGCAAGCCGGGCATGGTGCGCGGGCCCAGGGTGGGCGAGATTAAATAGTTGGAGCGGCGGTTTGAATCTTTTTCCGCCGCCGAGCCGTGTTCGAAAAGAAAATCCGAAAGCACGACCACGATGGCATGACGCCGGGTCAGGCGGTTGAGCACATCGAGGGCTTCTTTGAAATTGGTCCCGCGCCGGCGCGGCTGGAAAAGCAGAATTTCGCGAATGACCCGCAGCACATGGCGGCGGCCCTTCTTCGGCGGAATATATTTTTCCACTTCTTCGGTGAAAAGAATCAAGCCGACCTTGTCGTTGTTGCGAATGGCGGAGAAAGCGAGAACGGAAGCGATCTCCGCCGCGAGTTCGCGCTTGGATTGTTCAGCCGAGCCAAAAAGGCCCGAGCCGCTCAAATCGACCACCAGCATGAGGGTCAGTTCGCGTTCCTCGACAAATTTTTTGACAAAGGGATGGTTCATCCGGGCGGTGACATTCCAGTCAATGGCGCGGACTTCATCGCCGGGCTGATACTCGCGCACTTCCTCGAAATTCATGCCCTGGCCCTTGAACACGCTATGGTATTGGCCGCCGAGCGTTTCGGTGACGAGCCGCGTGGTGCGCAACTCGATCTGCCGGATTTTTTTTAGAATTTCACGCGGGATCACGGGACCGGCAGTTCGTTGAAGATTTTAGTAATGACAGTCTCGCTGGTCTTTTCCTCCGCTTCCGCCTCGTAAGTCACCGTGACGCGATGGCGCAGGACATCCATGCCGATGCTTTTGACATCCTGCGGCGTGACGTAGCCGCGCCCGCGCAGAAAGGCGAAAGCCTTCGAGGCGAGGGTCAGGGCGATGGTGGCGCGGGGAGAGGCGCCCAATTGAATGAGGCCCTGCAACCCCTCGATTTTGTAAGCGCCCGGTTCACGCGTGCAACAAACAATATCGACAATGTAATCCTTCACCTTGTCATCAATATAAATATCGTTGAGCACGCGCCGGGCGTCCATGATCTGCTCGCGCGAGACGACTTGGCTGGCGGGCGCAAAGGGCGTGGTGCGGGCCATCAGGTCCAGAATCTGCCGTTCCTCCTCGCGCGACGGATACACAATCTTGAGCTTTAACATGAAGCGGTCCACTTGCGCTTCGGGCAACGGATACGTGCCTTCCTGCTCGATTGGATTTTGGGTGGCCAGAACCAGGAACGGCTCTTCCAGTTTGAAAGTCTGGTCGCCGATGGTGACTTGCTTTTCCTGCATTGCTTCCAGCAGCGCGCTTTGCACCTTGGCGGGCGCGCGGTTGATTTCGTCGGCCAGGACGAAGTTGGCGAAAATCGGCCCGCGCCGGGTGGTAAAAGCGCCGCTTTGCGGATTATAGATTTGCGTGCCGATGAGATCGGCCGGCAGCAAATCGGGGGTGAATTGCAGGCGCGAAAATTTCACATTGACACAGGAAGCCAGCACTTTGACCGACAAAGTTTTGGCCAGTCCCGGCACGCCTTCGAGCAGGACGTGGCCGTTGGCCAGCAAGCCGATGACCAGCCGCTCGACCAGATAATTTTGCCCAATGACGACCTTGCCGATTTCGCTAAAAAGCGGGCGGACAAAAGCGGAGGCCCGTTGCACTTCTTCGTTGATTGCGCCAATTCCGGTATTCATACGTTATCTTCCAAAAGACAGTCTAAATGTAACATTTGTTCAGAAAAAATCAGGTTTCCCTTGTTTCCCGCGCCTGGCGCGCGTCCCGTTCAATTTGCTCTTGCAGCGCGGCCATGGAGGGAAATTTTTGTTCGTCGCGCAATTTTTTGAGGAACGTCAATTCGAGTTCCCGACCATAGATGTCGCCGACGAAATCCAACAAGTGCGCTTCCACCTGCACCGGCGATCCGGCGGGATCAACGGTCGGGCGGCGACCGATGTTGACTGCCGCGCGATGCGTTTCGGCGCCCAATTGCGCATTGGCGGCGTACACGCCCGCTGGAGGAACGAGCGTCCCCACGACGTCGAGATTGGCGGTCGGAAAACCAAGCTTGCGCCCGAGCTGTTCGCCCATCTTGACAGCGCCGCAGAGCGTATAGGTCCGGCCCAGCATCCGCCCCGCCAAATCAAGCCGCCCTTCCCGCACCGCCTCGCGGATGCGGGTGCTGCTGACCGGGTCACCGTCCAGCGAAATATCGGGCAGGGCCCGGACCGTAAAGCCTAATTCGTCTCCGAGCGACTTGAGAAGCCCGACGTTGCCGGAACGGCGGCAGCCGAACATAAAAGTCTCGCCGACGCAAACACTGCGGATGTTCTGAAAGTCGCGGGCCACGGCGCGCATGAATTGTTCGCCGGAAATTTCGCTGAAAGACTTGTCAAAATGAATGACGCAGGCGGTGTCCAATCCGAGCGAGGCAATGACCCGAAGTTTTTTGTCGAGAGGATAAATCAACGGCGGAATATTTTGCGGCGCAACGACCGCGTTGGGATGCCGGTCGAAGGTAATGACGACGGAGAGGCAGTCGTGGGTGCGGGCATCCGCCCGGGCCTGGCCGATGACGGCTTGGTGGCCCAGATGCACGCCGTCGAAAACCCCGATGGCCACGCAAACGCCGCGCGAGCCAGGATTCAAATCAGCGGCGGCATGGATGATATTCATGCGGAGGAACTCGAAGGCTTAACTGGCTTGGGCCAGTTGCAAAAAAGGCAGCACGCGCTTTTGCAATTCACCGGCCGAAATTTTCAACACGTCCTCAAAAGGAATCGAGTCCTTGACGTCGAACTTTCCCGAGACGACGCGGCGCAAGGTGGCGAGGTGCGCGCCGCAGCCGATTTTTTGGCCCAGCTCGTGGGCCAGGGCGCGCACGTAGGCGCCTTTGGTGCAAGCAGCCCGGAACTGGCCAATCGGCTCGTCGTAGCGCGAAAAGCGAAAACTGTACACATGAATCAGCCGCGGCTTGCGTTCCACTTCGATGCCTTTGCGCGCCAGTTTGTAAAGAGGAACACCCTTGATTTTCACCGCGGAAACCATGGGCGGCAGTTGCATCAGGTCGCCTTGAAAAGTGGCGGCGGCTTCGTTGATCTCTTCCAGCGTCATGGGCATGACCGGCAGCGAAGCAACCAGTTCGCCGTCCGCATCGTAACTGTCCGTCGTTTCCCCAAATTTAATCGTGCCCTCGTACACCTTGTCGCCGGACATCAGTTTCTCGGAGAGCTTGGTGCCTTTTCCCAAAACGATAATGAGCAAGCCGGTCGCGTTGGGATCGAGCGTCCCGCAATGGCCGACTTTTTCAAGGCGGAAAGCGCGGCGAATGGCGTCCACCACGTCGTGCGACGTAGGCCCGGCCGGTTTGTCGATCAGCACCGCGCCGTCGAATGGGTCGAATTGATGCATGGTCAGTGAATGGAATTAAGGGCTTTTTTAACCGCGCCGAGGACGCGGCGTTGCACAGCGAGGGGCTTGCCGGCGATGCGCGCGCCGGCCGCCGCCGCGTGGCCGCCGCCCTCGAACTGCGCGGCGATTTCGTTGACGTTGACCTTGGGAGATTTCGACCGCAAACTGATGCGAACCAAGCCCGGCTGAACTTCCTCAAAAACGCAGGCGACGACCACCGGCTCGATGGCGCGGATGTGGTCGATCAAACCTTCGGTGTCGCTGCGATCCGCGCCGGTGCGCGTGAAATCTTTTTCCTTGAGCCAGAGGTAGGCGATCTGGTCGCGATGGGTCAGGTGAAATTGATTGTAAACGTGCTTGAGCAAACGGACGCGCGAGAGGGAAAAAGACTGGTAAACCTCCTGGCAAATAATCTCCAGGTTCGCCCCGCGCTTGACCAATTCGCCGGCCGTGTGATACGTCACCGGCTTGGTGGTGGGATACTGGAACGAGCCGGTGTCGGTCGAGACAGCGGTGAATAAACAGTCGGCAATGGCCGGCGTGATCGGCCAATTGGCGGCCTGCAAGAGACGGAAAATCAATTCGCCGGTGGAAGCTTCGCGCTCGGAAATCCAATTCAAATCGCCGTAGCGGGTGTTGCTCTGGTGATGGTCGATGTTGATCAGGAACTTGCGATTCTCGACAGCCGGCCCCACCACGCCAAGACGTTCGAAGGAAGCGCAATCGGTGGCGATGACCAAATCAAAGGCCTGGTTCGCCTTGGGTTTTTGCAGAATTTTATCCGGGTCCAAAAAGGCGTATTTTTGCGGAAGGCTGTCTTCGTTCCAGCAGAAGACCTCTTTATTTTGTTTGCGCAAAGCGAGCGTCAGGCCCAGTTCCGATCCAACACAATCGCCATCGGGACGAACATGGCCGGCCACGCAAATGGTCTGGCTCTCCGCAATTTTTTCCAGAATGCGATCAATGATCTTGGGGTGGGATTTCATTCAGAGGAGGACGGTTTCTCCCATTCCTCCAAAATTTGCAGCACCCGGTTGCCGCGCTCGATGGAGCCGTCGAGGGTAAAGCGCAATTTCGGGGTGTATTTGAGGACAACGCCCTGGGCGACCAGGCCTTGAATGCGGAGGCGGTGCTGCTCGAGCGCCTCCATGGCTCTTTTCTTTTTCACGTCGCCCCCCAGCACGCTGACATAGACCGTCGCGGTATGAAGATTGGGGGCCACATCAATATCGTTGACACTGATCAAGCCGACTTCATTGACCGGCAATTCGCGGCGGATGACTTCGCCGATTTCGCGCTTCAACAACTCGCGCACACGTTCCAGTCTCAAGGACATAGGCACCTCCGGGCGTCAACTGGGCTTCGAGGCCACTTTTTCGATGGTGAAACACTCGATGCTGTCGCCGATTTGCATTTCATTAAAGCCTTCGATGCGGATGCCGCACTCCATGCCGGCGCGCACTTCGTTCACTTCGTCCTGGAAACGGCGCAGCGTCTGGATGATTCCCTCGTAAATCAGCCCTTTGCGGCGCAGGACGCGGGCCTTGCCGCGAACGATCCGCCCCGTGCTGACCATGCAGCCGGCCACATTGCCGCCTTTGGACAATTCAAAAATTTTGCGGACTTCCGCCGCGCCAATGATGACTTCCCGGCTGATCGGCTCGAGCAATCCGGCCATCGCTTCTTTGACCTGGTCGATCAATTCGTAAATGATGGAATAAAGTTTGATCTGCACGCCCTCGCGCTTGGCGAGATCAGCCACGCCCACGTCAATGCGCGTGTGAAAACCCAGGATGATGGCCTCGGAGGCCGAGGCGAGCAGCACGTCGGATTCAGTGATGGTGCCCACGGCGCTATGCATCACTTCCAATGTGACGAGGCCGCCTTCGATTTTCTTCAATGCCTCGACAATGGCCTCGACCGACCCTTGCGTGTCCGCCTTGACGACAACTTTGAGCGCCTTGGCTTGGGAACGTTCGAGAGTGGCGAAAAGATTTTCCAGCGTGACCTTGGCGCGGGCTTCGGTCGAGAGGGTGCGGGCTTCTTGCGTGCGCTGGCCAGCCAGATCGCGCGCCGCTTTTTCGTCCTCCAGCACACTGAATTCCAAACCGGCTTCCGGCACGCCGTTCAAACCCAGGATCCTCACTGCCACGGAAGGAATGGCTTCCTTTTGGCGCGTCCCTTCCTCGCTGATCAACGCGCGGACCTTCCCCCAATACGGCCCGCAAATCACCACGTCGCCCACCCGCAAAGTGCCTTTGCGCACCAGGACGGTGGCGGTCGGGCCGCCCGGTTCGAGGCCGGATTCGATGACGTTGCCTTTGGCGCGGCGATCAGGGTTGGCCTTTAATTCCAGCAAGTCGGCCTGGAGCAAAATCATGTCGAGCAATTTATCGACGCCCTGTTTGGTCAGGGCGGAGACATCGACGAAAATCGTTTCACCACCCCAATCGTCCGGCACCAGGCCCCGCTCCTGAAGTTGCTGGCGAACTTTCATCGGATTGGCATTCGGATGGTCGCATTTGTTGACAGCGACAATGATGGGAACCTTCGCGGCCTGGGCGTGGCTGAGCGCTTCCAAAGTCTGCGGCATGACGCCGTCATTGGCCGCCACGACCAGCACCACGATGTCCGTGACCGTCGCCCCGCGGGCGCGCATGGCGCTGAAAGCGGCGTGGCCCGGAGTGTCGAGGAAAGTGATTTGTTGCAGCTCATTTTTCCGCTCAGGATGCGGGAACGAAATGGTATAAGCGCCAATGTGCTGGGTGATGCCGCCCGCTTCGCCCGCCGCGACATCGGATTTGCGGATTCCATCCAGGAGAGTGGTCTTGCCATGATCGACGTGGCCCATGATGGTCACGACCGGCGCGCGCGGCTTCATCTGGTCGGCCGCATCCTCGATGTCCAGCTCGACTTTCTTGATGGGCGTATGGGAGCCGCCGCCGCGTTCGCGTTTTTCCACCTCGAAGCGAAAACCGTACTTGGCGCAAATTTTCTGCGCGACGTCTTCGTCAATGGATTGGTTGACGTTGGCGAAGACTCCCACCTCCATCAAATCGGCAATGACTTGAAAGGGTTTGCGTTTTAGCTGTTCCGCCAAATCCCGCACGATGATCGGCGGTTTCAACGTAATCATTTGGCCGGTGCTTGGCGGGACAAATTTGTCCGGCGCCTTGGGAGCGGGAGCGGACGGTCTTTGCGGCGGACGCTGGCCCTGACCAAATCGCTGCCCCGGCAAAGGCTGGGACGAGGGAGCGGACGGCCCGCGCACGCCGCGAATATCGCCGCGACGGCCAAAGTCAGTCCGGCTGCCTCCGGCGACAGGACGCGCCGGGGGTTTCTCGGCCGGCTGGCGGGGAGCGGGTTTGGGCGGCAATTGCACAAACCCCACCAAGTCGCCCACCTTCGGCACCGGCGGAGTAACGGCAGCAGGAGGAACCAACGGCTTGGGAGCTTCGACCACCGGAGGCGGCGCCTGCTGGACTGCTGGCTCAGAACCGGGCTCGGGAGATTCAACGATTTCCGCCAGTTCAGCCTCGACGGGGGCAGCCTCGGGCTCCGCCTCGTTGGGAGGAGGCTCAACCGGGGCCGTCACGAAACTAGGCGCTTCCTCATCAACCGGGGCTGGCTCCGGGGCAACGGGAGGTTCAGAGATAATGGTGATGGGAGCGG
>Ga0209483_1003087_pt1 | contig 11094 bp, 11 predicted proteins | sample NGEPerA_FD_184508 | JGI IMG/M metagenome (GOLD analysis project Ga0209483, IMG submission 184508) | Arctic peat soil microbial communities from the Barrow Environmental Observatory site, Barrow, Alaska, USA - NGEE PermafrostL2-A... | ecosystem: Environmental > Terrestrial > Soil > Wetlands >... | reverse complement strand
CCTTCGCGCAGGCGATGTTCAAGCAAAAGACCTCGGTCGCGGATTTGAGCCCCGCGGCCCGCGAGGCGGCGCTCAGGAACGGCGCCGCGGTCGCCTACGATCCCTCCGAAGCCGATATCGCCAAGCGCATCGCCAAGGAGACGGAGGGTGGTTTCGACGAGATCGTCGATTTTGCCGGCAACGAGAAGTCGATGGCTTTCGCGGTTTCGGTAGTGGCGCGCGGCGGCAAGATCGTGGTCTCCGGGCTGATGGGCGGCAATTTCAGCCTGCCGATGGTGCAATGGATCTACAAGCGCATGACGATCGAAGGCTTCATGGTCGGAACCCTGGCCGAAGGCCATGAACTGATGGCGCTGGCGCGTGCCGGCAAGATCAAGCCGACGCCCATGAAGGAGGAGCCGATGGGCGACGTCCAGAAATGGATAGACCAATTGCGGGCTGGGAAGGTCGTCGGCCGCATCGTATTGAAAAACTGAGGCCGCGCCTCACAAGCCCCGCCAAAAGGGGCGGAGCGCCATCAAAGCCTCGCTTGGACAGGGAGGGAGCTCATGGCTCGGAGGATTTGTGCGACCGCGGCCGCATTGACGACGGTATTCGCCCTGGCAATGACGCCGGCGCTGGCTCAAAAACAGTACGGTCCCGGCGCGTCCGACACCGAAATCAAGATCGGGACCACCACGCCCTATAGCGGTCCGGCCTCGGCCTATTCGGCCGGCGCGGTATCCGCGACCGCCTATTTCGCGATGATCAACGATCAGGGCGGGGTCAACGGCCGCAAGATCAATTACATCAGCCTCGACGACGCCTATAGCCCGCCGAAGACGGTCGAACAGATCCGGCGGCTGATCGAAAGCGACGAGGTGCTGTTTCTGGTCAATCCCGTCGGCACTGCGCCCAACATGGCGGTGGTCAAATACATCAACCAGCAAAAGGTGCCGCATCTCTTCGTCGGCTCCGGCGCGACCGTATTCAACGACCCCGAGCATTATCCCTGGACGATGAGCTGGACGCCGCACTATGCGTCGGAGGGCGAGATCTACGCGAAATATATCCTGCGGACGATGCCCGACGCCAAGATCGGCATTCTGGCGCAGAACGACGATCTCGGCCGCGACTACCTGTTGGGCTTCAAACGCGGGCTCGGCGACAAGGCCGCGACCATGATCGTGTCGTCGCAGAGCTATAACACCACGGACCCGACGGTGGATTCCCAGGTGGTTTCGCTGAAGACGTCGGGCGCGAACGTGTTTTTCATCGTCACCATCCCGAAATTCTCCGCGCAGGCCATCCGCAAGGCCTATGACATCGACTGGCACCCGCAGGAGATCGTGGTCAGCATCGGCTCGTCGATTGCGGGCGCCATCAAGCCCGCGGGGTTCGAGGCCGCCAAAGGCGTCATCTCGGCGGCCTATCAGAAGGATCCGGCCGATCCGCAATGGAAGGACGATCCAGAGATGATTGCCTGGAACGCCTGGATGGACAAATACAACCCGCGGATCAGCAAGAGCGATTACTACGCGCCCTACGGCTACAACATCGGATATGCGGTGGTGCAGCTCCTGAAGCAGTGCGGCGACAATCTGACCCGCGAGAATATCATGAAGCACGCCTCCAATCTGGATATGGAGCTGCCGCTGCTGTTGCCCGGAATTCGGCTGAAGACCACGCCGACCGACCTGCGTCCGATCAAGCAGATGCGGCTGGTGCGCTTCGACGGATCGCGCTACGTGCTGTTCAGCGACGTGCTGGAGAGCGACTGACACCGCTTGCGAAGGTCTGGAAGGCGCCGGCGCTTTTCGATGCGTTCGATGGATGATGATCTGTCGGTTGCGACGATATCCCCCCGGGATGCATCGGGTGCGCCGACGGATCTGGCCGCCTTCGATACCGCCGTCGACAGCAATCAACGCATTTTTTCGGCTGAAACGGAGGCCTCGTGGACGCCGGCACGAGCCCGAATTAAGCCCCATGCTGTCCGGAATTGCGGCTCATTGCCACCCAAGTCTTTGCCGAAATTCGCAGGCGTGTTGCGTATCAGTACCGGAGATGCACATGCCAATTCGAACCGCGAAATTCGCGTCAGCCGTTCTTGCCAATGTTCTCGCGGGCGCCCTGCTTGCAATCGCGTCGCATCACGTTGCGCACGCGGCCGATAATTGTCTTTCCGCGCCGAAGGACGAGACGCCGGAGGGCAGCCATTGGTACTATCGCATCGATCATGCCACCAAACGCCACTGCTGGTACCTGCGCGCGGAAGGTGAAAAAGTCTCGCAAACGGGTGTTTCATCGAATGACCAACGTTCCGTGAAGCCGGCGGCACCGAGCGCGGAAACCCAACGATCGGTCGAAAACGCCCGCGCTGAACTTCCCCCGCGGACCACCATCGGGGAAACCTCCAACGATACGCTGACGCCCGCGGATACGGCCGCCGGTGCAGAGGATACAGCGGCGACAACGCCGGCCGCGGAAGCCTCTCGATCGGTGATCGCTTCGCGCTGGCCCGAATCGTCGGACACGACTTCGCCGATCGGCCTGCCACCGCCGACAATCAATCCGGCGGCGAACGCGGGTCCCGTGGCGGCGGCAGATCCGCCCCCAACCGGGTCGACGGTCAGGCTCGCCACCGCCGACGCATCGCCTCAAGCCCCCTCCGGTTCGATCGCACGGCTGTTGAGCGCCATGACCGGCGCGCTGGCGCTTGCGGGCATTGTCGCAAGCCTCGTCCTCAAACTGGCGGCCCGGCGAAACCGGCCTCCTGCCCGGCTTCGTGTCCGTCGCGATGCCGCCTGGGAGCCGACCGACGACGACCGCATCGTGCTGCCTGATCAACCCGACGTGGATATCCTGCCGCGCCGCGCCGGCTTCGCGCGCAAAGGGGGCCAAAGCGCCCATGGCAACCACCGGGTTGCGGAATTTTACGCGCAGATATCCCGGCAGATGCGGGGCTGACGGCCGGCTATTGCCCGAGCTGCCGCTGCAACTCGCGCACGAATGTCGTCAGGCCGGTCCGGCGTTCGCGCTTGAGCCGCTCGGCCCTCAGAATCGATTGCACTTCGCTGAATGCGTCGTCGATGGCGTGATTGACCACGATATAATCGTATTCGGCCCAGTGGCTCATTTCATGGCTGGCGCGGCTCATCCGCCCGCGGATCACCTCGTCGGAATCCTGTGCGCGCGTGTGCAGCCGCTTTTCCAGATCGGCGGCGGATGGCGGCAGGATGAACACGCTGACGACGTCGGCCCGCGCCTTCTCCCGCAATTGCTGCGTGCCTTGCCAGTCGATGTCGAACAGTACGTCCTGCCCCGCCGATAACGCGGCTTCGACCGGCGCGCGCGGCGTGCCGTAACGATTGTCGAAGACGATGGCTGATTCCAGCAGTTCACCCTGCTTCGCCATCCGCTCGAATCGTGTCTTGTCGATGAAGTGATAGTCGCGGCCGTCGATTTCGCCGGGCCGCATCGGCCGCGTGGTCGCGGATACCGACATCTTCAGGCCGGGCATGCGCTCGATCAACAGGCGCGACAGCGTGGTCTTCCCCGCACCCGACGGCGACGACAGCACGAACATCAAGCCGCGCCGCTCGAGCCCCTGGAAGCCGTGGCCGTCAGCCGTCATGCCTCACTCCAGATTCTGAACCTGTTCGCGGAATTGCTCGACCACGTTTTTCATCGCAAGGCCGGTGTTGGTCAGTTCGAGATCGTTCGATTTGGAACAGCAGGTATTGACCTCGCGGTTGAATTCCTGCGCCAGAAAATCGAGCCGCCGTCCGATCGGCCCGCCCTTGCCGATCATCTCGCGCGCCTGTGACACGTGCGAGGCGATGCGATCGAGCTCCTCGCGAATGTCAGCCTTGGCGGCGATCAGCAATGCTTCCTGATTGAGCCGGTCGGAATCGAAACGGTCGTTCGATTCGAGCAAAGCTGCGACCTGCTCGGCGAGCCGCGCCTTGATCGCCTCGGGCTTGCGGCCGGGAGCGGCCTCCGCCTGCTTCGCCAGCCGCTCGACCTCGTCCATGCGCTGGATCAGAATCTGCCCGAGCGTGCCGCCCTCGCGCTGGCGCATCGCGACGAGGTCGAGCAGCGCCTGGTCGAATGCGGCGGTTGCGGCAGCCTTCGCCGCCTTGTCTTCGGCCTCGTTGCTTTCGGGCTCGACAACCTCGATGACGCCCTTGATCGACAGCAAGCCGTCAATGCTCGGCGCCACAGCGTCGATCCTGCCGGCGAGAACACCGGCAACCTTCACGATCGACGCCAGCACCTCCTCGTTGATGCGGACGGTGGCCGCCGCGCCGGTGCGTTTGACGTTCAGATTGGCGTACACCGTGCCCCGCGACAGCACCTCGCCGGCCCGCTTCTTGGCGAACGCCTCGAGTTCGTCCCAACCGGGTGGCAGCCGCACTCTCAGGTCAAAGCCCTTGGCGTTGACCGATTTCAGTTCCCATTCGAACGCGTAGGGTCCGCTGGCACCGTGGCTGCGGGCAAAACCGGTCATGCTCGACAGCGCCATCGCGTGAATTTCTCCGGCCGTTGGGGATATGAGATTCGCAGGCAACGTCAGCGCGACCTTAGAGCGTTTTCAGGCAAAGTGGAATCGGGTTCCGGCCTGCGGCCAGCACGGCGGCACTAGCGCTGTACCACCGGCGATTGTGCCGCACCCTGCCGGGCGCGGGCCGGCTTCTTCGGCGCTGCAGGCTTCGGGGTTGTAGCAGTCGGGGCCGCATCGGCCGGCGCGCCCGCCGCCGCGGGCGGCGGCGGATCGTCGGCAGGCTCCACGGTGTCGTTTTGAATCTGCTTTTCCGATGCCCGCAGCTTGGCCACGTTCTTCTGATGCTGGTCGTAGGTGTCGGAGAAAGCGTGGCCACCGGTGCCGTCGGCGACGAAGAACAGATCGCGGGTGCGCGCCGGATTGGCGGCGGCTTCCAGTGAAGCGCGTCCGGGATTGGCGATCGGCCCCGGCGGCAGGCCTTCGATCACATAGGTGTTGTAGGGGGACGGTTGCGTGATCTCGCTGCGCTTGATCGGCCGTCCCAGCGTCCCTTTGCCCCCGACCAGCCCATAGATGATGGTCGGGTCGGACTGCAGCTTGATCTTCTGCCGCAGCCGGTTGACGAACACCGCAGCAACCCTGCTGCGTTCGTCCGGTTTGCCGGTTTCCTTTTCGACGATTGAGGCGAGCGTCACCAGCTGCTCCGGCGACTTGATCGGAAGGTCCGGACTGCGGCGCTCCCAGATTTCCGCCAGCGCGCGCTTCTGCGCCTGCTGCATGCGCGCAATGACCTGGTCGCGGCTGGTGCCGCGCGGGAATTTATAGGTTTCCGGCAGCAATGTGCCTTCGCGCGGCATTTCACGGACGGAGCCGGAGAAGATTTCGTTGTCCGTAAGCCGCGCCACGATCTGTTCGGACGTTAGCCCCTCGGGAACCGTGACGGCATGCTGCACCACCTTGCCTTCGACCATGGTGCCGATGACGTCGCGCAAGCTGGCCTTCTTCTGAAACAGGTATTCGCCGGGCTTGAGCTCGGAGCGGGCCTTCAGTGCGAACACGCTGCCGATGAACGCCCAGCGATTGTTGTCGATCACGCCCTCGCGCTGCAGGATATCGGCAATATCGGTCATGCCCGCACGCGCCGGGATGTTGACGACCTTGTCCTCTTGCAGGGGCCCCGCGGCCTCGATCTTCTGCTTGCCGTAATAGTACCCGCCGCCGACACCGATCATCAGCACCAGGATGATGGTGATCACGGCATTGCCGACCACGACGAACGGATTGCGCGCACGCTCCGACCGTTTTGGCGGCGGCGGAACCTGTTCGGGCTCCAGCGCGGCGCGCGGGCTGCGTGGCGAAATGGGCGGCCTCTCACTCATCGATGCAACCTGAATCCTGTCGGTTCAATCGTGGCCTGGCCGGATTGCCGCAAGCAGCCTTTGGTCTACGCCCACAACTACGAATTAGCATCGAATGCGGCGAAACAGTGGTTTCTTCCCAGGCGCCGCGTCAGTTCGCCACGCGCTGTAAGATCACGGAAGCGTTGGTGCCTCCGAATCCGAAAGAGTTCGACAGCGCGACATTGATCTCGCGTTTACGGGGCGATTGCGGCACGAGGTCGATCGCCGTTTCTACCGACGGATTCTCGAGATTGATCGTCGGCGGAGCAATATTATCGCGAATCGCCAGGATACTGAAGATCGCCTCGATCGCGCCGGCAGCGCCCAAGAGATGTCCCGTGGACGATTTGGTCGACGACATCGACACCTTGGAAGCCGCATTGCCGAGCAGCCGCTCCACCGCGCCGAGCTCAATCTCGTCGCCGATCTGGGTCGAGGTGCCGTGCGCGTTGATGTAGTCGATATCGGATGGCGCGAGGCCCGCCCGCTTCAGCGCCGCCGACATGCTGCGGTATCCGCCGTTGCCATCGGGCGCCGGCGAGGTGATGTGGTAGGCGTCGCCGGACAGGCCGTAACCCGTGATCTCGGCATAGGTCTTCGCGCCGCGTTTCCTGGCGTGCTCATATTCTTCCAGCACGACGATGCCGGCCCCCTCGCCCATCACGAAGCCGTCGCGATCCCGGTCATAGGGACGCGACGCCTTATGCGGCGTTTCGTTGAAGCCGGTCGAGAGCGCGCGTGCCGCGCAAAAGCCGGCCATTCCGATCCGGCAGATCGGGGATTCCGCCCCACCCGCCACCATCACATCGGCATCGCCGAGCATGATCAAGCGACTGGCGTCGCCGATCGCATGCGCGCCGGTCGAACAGGCCGTGACCACGGCATGGTTCGGGCCTTTGAGGCCGTGCTCGATCGAGACGTAGCCGGAGGCAAGATTGATCAGCCGCCCGGGAATGAAGAACGGCGACACTTTGCGCGGTCCACGTTCTTTCAGCAGCAGCGCGGTATCGGCGATGCCGGACAGTCCCCCGATGCCAGAGCCGATCATGGTGCCGGTGGCGCAACGGTCTTCCTCGGTGGCTGGATGCCAATCCGCATCGTCGAGCGCCTGGCGCGCCGCCGACATGGCGAAAATGATGAAATCGTCGACCTTGCGCTGATCCTTCGGCTCCATCCACTGATCGGGATTGAAGGTGCCGTCGCTGCCGTCGCCGCGCGGGACCACGCAGGCGATACGGCTGGTCAGGTCCGAGACGTCAAACGTATCGATCTTTTTGGCGCCGCTCTCGCCGCCCAGGATGCGCTTCCAGGTCGGCTCGATGCCGCAGCCAAGTGGCGACACCATGCCGAGGCCCGTGACGACAACCCGCCTCATATCCTAAAACTCCAGCCGAGGATTTGCCGCCCACAGCAAGAAACCGGTGGCCCGCGCAACCACGGCCCATCCGGCTTCGTCGGCACCGCGTGAGGGCGTCAGCTTTTCGCGTTCTTTTCGAGGAATGTCCTGGCGTCGCCAACGGTCAGAATCGTTTCCGCGGCATCATCGGGGATTTCGCAGCCGAACTCTTCTTCAAACGCCATCACGAGTTCGACGGTATCGAGGCTATCGGCGCCGAGGTCGTCGATGAAGCTCGCATTGTCGACTACTTTTTCGGGTTCAACACCAAGGTGTTCGACCACGATCTTCTTTACCCGCTCGCCAATCTCACTCATCGTTCAACCTCGTGCTTGTTCCCATTGGACCCGTCCCCAGAACGATACGAGCCATCCCGGTCGTTAAACTTTCCGTCGTAATCGCGCACAATCCTGATTTGGCCAAGCCCCGGCGAGCGGCGGCAGGCTCCGCACCGCCAATATACAGGGTTTCAAAATCCTGCAAGGCGTTCTTTGCCCATCCGTTGGTGGTTCGGTTATCATACTTCCCAAGCCTTGACTATAAGCCTCAATCGGCCCGCCGAAACGCCTTTTCTCCCGCGGGAACAACCGCCAAGCGGTTCAAAACATGGCCATTCCACCGTTGACGTGAAGCGTCTGCCCGGTGACGTAGGCGGCCTCGTTCGAAGCGAGGTAGACCGCCGCCGCGGCGATCTCTTCCGGCGTTCCGAGCCGTCCCGCAGGGACCTTCGACAGAATGGTTTCGCGCTGCTTTTCGTTCAGCGCATCCGTCATCGGCGTCTTGATGAAGCCCGGCGCAATGCAGTTCGCAGTTACGTTGCGCTTGGCGTATTCCGCGCCCAGCGTCTTGATCATGCCGATCAGGCCGGCTTTCGAGGCGGTGTAGTTGCCCTGGCCGGGATTGCCGGTCACGCCGACCACCGAGGTGATGGCGATGATGCGGCCAAAGCGCTTGCGCATCATCAATTTGGTGGCTGCCCGGGCGAGCCGGAAGGTCGCGGTCAAATTGACCTTGATGACTTCGTCCCAGTCCTCGTCGCGCAACTGCACGAACAGATTGTCCTTGGTGATGCCGGCATTGGCGACGAGAATATCGAGTTGGCCCATGGCCTGTTCCGCCGCCGGGACCAGCGCCTCGACCTCGGCAGAGTCGGAGAGATTGCAGGGCAACACATGAACCCTGCTACCGAGCTTCGCGGCAACCGCCTCTAGCACCTCACGCCGCGTGCCGGAGATCGCCACCGTGGCGCCCTGGCCGTGCAAGGCTTGTGCGATCGCGCCGCCGATGCCGCCGGTCGCGCCGGTGACAAGCGCCGTTCTGCCAGTCAGATCGAACATCATCTCCTCCCTCGCTCAGGCCGTCCGCGCAGCAGCGAGCGCGTCTTTCGCCAGAGCAATATCGTTGGGGCCGCTGACCGAAACGCCGATGGCGCCGTCTGCAATGCGCTTCACCAGCCCGCTCAGCACCCTGCCGGCGCCAATTTCGAAAAATCTCTGCACACCGTGGTTCGCCATATAGGCGACCGATTCGCGCCAACGCACGGTTCCCGTGACTTGTTCGACCAGACGGCGGCGGATCTCGTCGGGATCGCTGATCGGCGCCGCCAGCACGTTCGACACCAGCGGCGACGCGGGCGGCCTGACGGCGACATCGGCAAGGGCCCTTGCCATCACATCGGCCGCCGGCTGCATCAGCGCACAATGGAACGGCGCCGACACCGGCAACAACATGGCCCGCTTGGCGCCCTTGGTTTTGGCGATCTCGAGCGCCCGCTCGACGGCAGCCTTGTCGCCGGAGACCACCACCTGCCCGCCGCCATTGTCGTTGGCGGCTTGACAGACCTGACCCTGGGCCGCTTCGTTCGCGACCGCCACTGCCGTGTCGTAATCGAGGCCAAGCAGGGCGGCCATGGCGCCAACGCCGACGGGAACCGCCTTTTGCATGGCGAGGCCGCGGGTCCGCAACAGGCGGGCGGTGTCGGAGATGCTGAGGCTGCCGGCAGCCGCCAGCGCGGAATATTCGCCAAGCGAATGCCCGGCGACAAAGGCGGCGTCCCGTCCCACCGAAAAGCCGGCTTCGGTCTCCAGCACGCGCAGGGTCGCGAGCGAAACCGCCATCAGCGCCGGCTGGGCATTTTCGGTGAGTTGCAGGGTCTCGGCCGGACCCTCCCAGATGATGGCCGTCAGCTTTTCGCCGAGTGCCGCGTCGACCTCATCAAAAACGGCGCGCGCGGCCGCAAAGGCCTCCGCCAGCGCCTTGCCCATGCCGACCGCTTGGGAGCCCTGTCCCGGAAACGTGAATGCTGCCGTCATCAATACCCCTGGATGCCGCGGAAAATCACCAAAGTCGGGCCGAAAGACACCGCGGGAGCCGGCAATGTCAAGCCGCTCCCCGGTTCCCGGAGGTCCGGGCCGGCTGCGTCAAATGGTACGGCTTCCCCTTGCCATTGCGGCCAAAATCCTTATAAACCGCGCCATCCGTGGATCCCGGCCGGGAGCTGAACGGACGGTCTCAGCAATTTCACCTTGATCGGCGATGTTGATGTGGCAGGGCCAGTCGGTCCGTCGTCCCGTGCTTCCGCCTTCTGAGCATATCGAGTCCTTTCCGAAGGGTTCGAAGGGCTTGCCGCCGGGAACCGCGCCAACACTTGGAAAGGACATCCATGCCTCTTTATGAGCATGTTTTTCTCGCGCGTCAGGATGCGAGCACCCAGCAGGTCGAAGAACTGACCACCCAGATGACGGGCATCGTCGAAGGTCTCGGCGGCAAGGTCGTCAAGATGGAAAACTGGGGCGTGCGTTCCCTCACCTATCGCATGAACAAGAACCGCAAGGCGCATTTCGTGCTGCTCAACCTCGATGCTCCCTCGGCGGCGGTCGCCGAAGTCGAGCGGCAGGAGCGGATCAGCGAAGACGTGATCCGCTATCTCACCGTCCGCGTCGACGAACACGAGGAAGGTCCCTCGGCGATGATGCGGAAAGCCGATCGTGACCGCGATCGCGACGACCGTGGCGGCGGATTCCGTGGCGACCGCGATGGCGGCTTCCGCGGCGATCGTGAAGGCGGCGGTTTCCGTGGTGGCGACCGCGATGGCGGCGGCTTCCGTGGCGACCGTGGGCCGCGCCGCCCACGTGACGACGACGCCCCCGCAGCGGTTGAGGAGTAAGAATTATGGCTGAAGCTGGTGCACGCCGTCCGTTTTTCCGCCGCCGCAAGACCTGCCCATTCACGGGTCCGAACGCGCCGAAGATCGACTACAAGGATTCCAAGCTGTTGATGCGCTACGTCTCCGAGCGCGGCAAGATCGTGCCGAGCCGCATCACCGCCGTCTCCGCCAAGAAGCAGCGTGAACTCGCGCGCGCCATCAAGCGCTCGCGTTTCCTCGGTCTTCTGCCTTACGTCATTCGTTAGGCAAACTGCCGATCCGCGGCCGCAAGGTCCGCGGATCGAACATCTTCATAAGGCTTCCGGGTCGTCCGGTCGTCGATGGTTGGGGTTCTCAAAGAACCTCTAACCGCTCGAAAGGAGCGGGACAGCTGATGATCGTTACGATGCTCATCGCGATAGCGGCCGGCTCGGCGTCGGCACTGATGTTCGCCTCGATTGTCTCGGGCGCGCTGATCTCGCTGTTGCTGTTCTATTTGGCCCCGCTTCCGCTGATGGTGGCGGCGCTCGGATGGGGCCCGCTTAGCGCCGGTATCGGCGGCATTGCGGCCGCAAGTTGCATCGGGATCATCTTCGGTCTCCCCTACTGCCTTGCCTTCGTCATCATGGTCACGCTGCCGGCCTGGTGGCTCGGACATCTCGCGTTG
>Ga0209483_1003085_pt1 | contig 11097 bp, 9 predicted proteins | sample NGEPerA_FD_184508 | JGI IMG/M metagenome (GOLD analysis project Ga0209483, IMG submission 184508) | Arctic peat soil microbial communities from the Barrow Environmental Observatory site, Barrow, Alaska, USA - NGEE PermafrostL2-A... | ecosystem: Environmental > Terrestrial > Soil > Wetlands > Peat... | reverse complement strand
GTGCCAGCCCGATGGCAGCCGCGAGCAGCATCTCCGCACTTCAACAGCGCGGACTCGTCTGTGTAGTCTGCAACAGGGCAACCAAGGGCTGGGCCAGCACGATCGCAGAGAAGACCCAGCAGAAGGAAGCCGATGTCTACGCGGAGTTGCGCGCGAATCTCATCCCGGGCGCGTACCTCGCACCGTCGGGAATCTTCGCCCTGGTACGCGCCCAGAATGCCGGGTGCGCGTACCTGCCGGGTGATTGAGGGGACGGAGTGGGGACGGACTCCGTTTGATGGGTATCATTTTTGTGATGTGCAGCCTCCGTCATCCGGCGGCAAGCCGGTGATAAACCCGCACGAGTTTCGCGAGAACGGCTTCTTCGCCTAGGCCGCCGGCAGCGTCTCGTCGGTACCAGTCATCATTCGCAACAGACCTTCCTGCGTAGCTGCGGCCCGGGCGACCTCGCCGACAACGCGACCGTTCCGGAGCACCAGAATACGCGTCGACAAATTGATCAGTTCGGGAAGCTCGCTCGAAATCAGCAGCACCGCGCATCCATGAATTGCCAGTTCGTCTATCCACGCATGCAGCTCAGCCTTCGCACCCACATCCACTCCGCGCGTTGGTTCGTCGAGGATGAGAATGTCGCATTCAGCGGCAAGCCACTTGGCCATCACGATTTTCTGTTGATTGCCGCCCGACAACTCGGCAGTCACAGCGTCCGGCCGCGCGCGCACGCGAAGCCGCTCGAACAGTCGACGAACTACTGCGCCCTCGCGACGCTTGTCTATCCAACCGAGTCGCGCAAACTGTTGTAGTGTCGGCAACGTGCTGTTCTCATCGGTACGCATTGATAGAACCAGCCCCTGCTTCTTGCGATCCTCGGGCACGTATCCAATGCGCAGCTGCACGGCATCACGCGCCGATCGGATCTCCGCGCGCTCGCCGCGAACCCACACCGTGCCACGTCCAGCTCGCTCCAATCCGAATATCGATTGCGCAATCTCCGACCGCCCAGCACCGATCAGACCGGCAAGCCCGAGTACCTCGCCTGCATGTAGTGTGAACGAAACGTCCTCGAATGCTCCATCACGCGACAAATGCTCGACGCGCAGCCGCTCCTCGCCACACTCCTCTGCCATCGATGCAGGAAGGTATTGCTCGAGTTTCCGTCCGATCATCAACTGAATCAGTGCTGGCTCATCCAGCTCGCTGGCAGCGCGTGTCGCAACGTGGCGGCCATCGCGTAGAACAGTAATGTCATCGCAGAGGCGATGGATCTCTTTCATGCGATGCGATACGTAGATGATGGTCACACCGCGCGACTTGAGTTCGTCAATCAGCGCGAATAGCCGCTCAGCATCGTCCGCACCAAGGCTGCTTGTCGGTTCGTCAAAAACAAGCACCTTCGCCGCAGCGCCCACGGCGCAAGCAATCTGCACGAGTTGCTGCTCGGCAACCGTAAGCGTATCCATCGTCCGCGCGGGATCTATCGACGCGCCAATCGCGGATAGCAACTCTCTCGCTCGCGTATTCACGACGTCACCCTGCACAAATCCAAAACGCCGAGGCAACTGACCGAGGCAGAGATTTTCACCAACTGTGAGATTCTCGCAAAAGGCGAGTTCCTGATGTACCATCGCAACGCCAGAAGCGAGCGCGTCACGAGGATCCTCGAAACTCACAAACTCGCCATCGAGCCGAATCTCACCGGCGTCAGGCTTCTGAAGCCCGGAGAGAATCTTCCCAAGCGTGCTCTTCCCTGCACCGTTTTCTCCGCAGACGGCGTGACAGGTGCCCGATCGAATATCAAAACTCACATTCGACAGTGCCAGTGCGCCGGGAAAGCGTTTTGTTATGCCTGAAAATGCAATTGCTGCCATGTCTTCCCGCTAGCAGTCATTCCCGCTTTCGCGGGAATGACTGATCAGCCGACAAATCAATTCGGCATCGCCAGATACTTCGGATCCACATCCGTGAACCCCCACGCCTTCAGCTGCCGTGCCCACGCTCCAAGATTCTCCTTCGACACACGCACAAGATCCATCTGCACGTGCGCCGGCACATCCTTGTGCAGATACACATGATCGAAGATGGTCTTCACGGATACATATCCCCAGAGGAACGTCGGCTGCGCGAGAAGCACCGGCGCAATCCCCTTGTCCACGTACGCCAGCTCCGCTGGCAATGCGTCAACGGAAACAACTTTCACTTTCGCCGGGTCCAGATCGGTAAGCAGCGTATTAGTGAACAGCGCCCATCCTCCGATCATCGCCCAACCCTGAATCCCGGGATACGCGTTCTGTGCGCGCACAACTTCCGCTGCTGCATCCTGCGGTGTTTCGGCGTGGTAGAAGGTATTGACAATCGTGATTCCCGGATAATTCTTCGCCTCGTTCTTCACTCCCTCTATGCGCTTCTGCAGATTCGGCGCGTTCTGACTGCCTCCGAGGATCGCGACCTTGCCCTTTCCGTTCATCTGCTTGGCAAGCTCCTGCATTACCTGCTTTCCCATCAATGCGTCGTCACCACCATAAAACGAAAATCGTTTGGAACCTGCAACATCACTGTCGAAGGTCATGACCGGAACTCCACGCGACACTGCTTCGTCGACGGCGCCGACAAGCTTACCAGCATCACTGGCAGAAAGCAGAATTGCGTTCGCTCCACTATTGACTGCGGATGCGATTCGTTGCGCCTGAATCGTCGCATCCTCGCTCGGCGGTGTGAGCCAGTCAACTTTCACGTTCACGCCATACTGTTTCGACAGCTCCTTCGCCGCCGAGTCCGCACCCGCTCGACCGGACAGGAATACCGGATTGGTCGAGCTCTTGGCAATCATTGCGATCGTGAATGTTTTGCTCGCGCTCGCGGCGTCTGCGCTTTTCTTCTCGCCGCCACCGCACGCGATGAATCCAGCGGAGCACAAAACAAGTGCAATGGATCCCCGCGTTCGCAGGGATGACGGACGACGGACGGGAGTTAAGCGCGGATGCTTCATGAATCTGCCTCGGATGCAACGGTAGTTGGTTCCGGAGGAGACGAGCCGGCGGCCATCCGGCGCGCGAGCAGTCTTGTCCCTCCCTGATCCAGTACGACAGCGAGAATCATAGCGCTGCCAATGATGATCCATTCGTAATTCTGGTCCAGATGCAGCGTGCGAATTGCTTGGCGAATCATCACGATGAGAATCGCGCCAAGCGTCGCGCTGATCGCGCTGCCCTTTCCTCCAATCAGACTCGCACCGCCAACAACAGCAGCGGCAATCACATACAGTTCGTAACCGTTGGCGTCCGACGATGTGGCTGATCCGTAGAACGATGCGCCGAGAAATGCGGCGATGCCAGCGCTGAGACCGGAGATCGCGTAAACGCCGAGCTTGACCCGATCGACGCGTAGCCCGGAATAGCGACTCGCTTCCGGGTTCCCGCCAATCGCGAATACATGGCGGCCGCTTACGGTGCGACTCAGGTACACCTGCCCTATTGCGGTAACAATCAACATTACGAGCAATGGCACCGGGAACAGATCGGCGCTCAACCCGAGTCGCGCCTTGGCGACGTTCGTGAGCGCATCTGGCACCAGAACGCTCTCGGCGTGGCTCACCACGAACGCAAGCCCGCGGAGAACCCACATCGTGCCGAGCGTGATGATGAAGGGGTGCACACCAAGCCCGATCACCATGAAGCCGTTCGCGAGTCCGCAGAGCAGCGCGATCGAGAGGCAAGTGGCGAGAGCGACCGCGACCGTGGCAACCGGCCCCATCGGGCCCACTGCCCTGAGGACCATCGCCATCCCGACGCCGGAGAGCGCATAGATCGCCCCGACGGAGAGATCGATCCCGCCCGCGATGATGACGATCGTGGCGCCGACCCCCATGATCGCGAAGGAGCTGGCGTCCGTACCGATCTGTACGAGGGTGTACGCGTTCAGAAAGTTGTTGACCCGAATGCCGCTGAGTGCATCGATATGAGAACCGGCGGCGAATGTGAGCGCGAGACCCAGCACCAGAAGAACGGCAACGATTCCGATCTGCTGCGACTTCAGGAGCAGGGCGGCGGCTCGGCGGATTTGGGATGTCCCGGGCAGGGCGGATGTCACGTGGTGCAGCGGACTGAAGGATAGAGTACCGACGTGCCCAACAATGGACGCCGGCGTGGGCCTTGTCAACGGAGCCAGCGGTTACCCGGAGGAGTCAGACCCTACGGAGCGAGTCCCATCGACAGAAGTGCCCCGCTCGCCAGGAACCACTTGGCGTCGGCAGGGAGCCGCGCAAACTGGTTGTCCGTCAGAACCGCACGCGTCATCTTCGCGTAGGCCTCATAATTGATTGCAGCTGGAGTGCGCGCGGCGGCAATCACGCGGGCTGCGTCCGCTACAGAGAGCCCGTTATGAATCTGCTCAGCAACAGGTCGCCAGATTGTCCGCAGCGTTTCGTCGAATGCTCGCCCTATTGCTGTTACACTGTCGCGCTGAGTCTTGCTCATACCTACGCTATCAGCCGATCTGAGAATCTCGAATCCGACATTTGGATATTGCGCGACATAACGATCGATCAACGCTGTGGTACTCGGATGCGTGCGCCGCATCCCATCAATCACAAGCTGTTGCTGTACGCGGTCGCGGCTCAATGCAACCCTGAGGTTCACTCTCATGCCGAACGGATTCTGGGATGCACTGCTGGATCGCACACTCCCAAAAGCTGGATTCACGAGATACGTGTACCGTCGTGCGGACGCGTCGTAGCTGGTTGCGGTGAGCAGCGTGTTATCCGGCATTCCGTAACCACCCCACCCGCGCATCCGGTCTGTCCCATGCAAAGCCGCATCCAGTCCCGAAATCACATTGAATATCTGGAACTGCAAGCCCATCGAATGCGAGCCAAACACTACCACCGAAGAAAAATGCCGTACCGTCGAGCGACGCGGTCCACGGTCCCACACAGCTATTCCTGTCCGCGATGGTCCCGAGTGAATTCCGGAGACACGTACCCGCACCTGATGGAGCGGTCGTCAGTAGCCTGCCGATGCCATTGGCGACCGACGAGTCGGCGTCGTTCGACGTCGCAACATAAGCGCGATCATCGAAGCGGCCGTCCCCGTTCACATCTCCGAACACGAGCGGAGTGTAGCGCGTCCCCGACTTGAGCCATCCATCCACCTCTATCGAAGCGCGCGAGCCAAGGCGATGAAACGTCCGCAGTGTCAGTACGTTCGCTGGCGAGACGGCCGGCGACCAGTTCGCAACACGAGGATCACCTGCAGTCAGTCCGTCTACGCCGCGCGCCAGTTCACGCGCATCGGTGCGGGCGTACTGCACCTCGAACACGGTCCCGGTGCGAATCCAGAAGCTGTCACTGTGACGAGCAACGGCTTGCTGCGCGATGCTTCGGGGACCGCGATTCTGTATTGGCCCAAACTATCGGTGAGCACTGAATCTGCAAAGACACCGTCGGACTGTTGAACCGTTACGCGAGCGCCGACGATCGGATGATTGCGACCCTCGGTGACGGATCCGTGCAACGCGAGAGAATCCGTCACGACACCGCCCTGTCGTGCGCGTCGTGAGACGGCGGACTGTGCTGCTGCTAGAGACGGCGTGATGACCGCGAGACAAGCCCACGCAAGACATCTGAGCACGATCGGTCCCGCAGGCCGTCCGCACGTCGCAATTCTTGCGACGTTCCAAATCCTCGGCGATGACTGCACTGGATCGCAGATATAGAGCGCTGTCACCATTCCCGCAACCACGCGAGCTGAACGCGCTCCCCGGCGTTCAATTACAAAGGATCAGGTGGTCAGTACAACGACAGCCACGGCGAAAGGCTCGCCGCCTTACCCTACTCCGCTTCGCGTTCCCTGCGGATCCGCGCCCTGTTCGTGATCGCCTGGAAGGATCCGGCGTAATCGCGGCTTATCAACAGGATCTCGCGGGAGGTAGCCTCCAGAGTCGCCGAATCTCCGATGAACGGCTGCAACGCTTCACGCACACGCCGATTGATTGACAGCTCGAGTTCGCGGACCCTAGTTGGAACGTCAAATGTGTCGACTGAATTGAGCATGGCTGGTTTATCCGATACGGTGAAGCGGTGAAGTGCAAGGTCAGCGTGAGCGGTGACGTAAGGCACATGGCAAGGGTTACGCCGAACACCGCCGCGGCCCACTCTGACTCGATCGGTCATCGCGAACGGTATGCCTGTACATTTGCTTGGCGCAGGCACCGAAACAAGTGCGCGATCCGGCCAATTAGGTGCGATTCCCGGCCAACTTTCCATCTTGAACCAGATTCAATGGCCACTGGGGGGTGGCAGGCTCACCCAGGGATTAGCCGGGCGGGCGCCAGAGCCCCCTAAGCTTTGCCACCAGCGTCCTGCACGGCCACCGACACAAAAAAGCAGCGTTTTGGCGTGGCGGCGCATTTCGTCGGCGACGACGCTTTTGTAACATCCTGTCTGGACCTTTTCTGGAGAACGCCAGTGCAGCGAAACACCCGGTACGCAGCAGTCCTCACAGCGATCCTCGCAACGCTCGCGTTCGCCTGCGCTGAGCCTACGGCGCCGCGCCAGGATTCGCCCTGCCTGAGCGGCGGCGGGTCCCAAGGTTGGGATCTGTGCGACACAACAGCGGCCTCCGCAATTCACCTGGACAGCACAACGATCAAAAGCCGCCCGTAAATAAGGACGGAACCACTCGATCAGCACCGACCCGGCGCTTGAATATCGGTCGGTGCTGAATTTGGCTGGATTCAGCATCATTTGGCCGGGAAACGCATATCGGGCTGAGAATGCGAACACTACCTTACATAAGGGAACCAACCTTGTGAGGGTGCACTATGTGGCGTTCGCGCGCTCGCCGCAGACAGGCTTGAATTGAGGTACGCTGTCCTTCTGTCGCCGCAGGCAATTGCACGGGTTCACTCTGTGCTTGCCGATAACGGTGCAATTGATGTGCTACTTGACACCCGGGCCCTGTTAGCCGAGTTGGTGTCGCCGCACGATGAGGGTCTCATCCTCGACCCCGCGCTCCTCTCTACATCAATTGCCGATACAATCGCCTCCAGCATTGCAGAGTACCCTCGCGCATTGATTGCATACAGTTCGGTAACGACAGCGGCTCTGGAAAGCGCGGTCATCCTTGCTCAGCGCACGTCAGCACGCTTCGTCTTTCGCGGGACACCGAATGAGCGCTCGTTGTTGGAGCAAGCAGTGCTCCTGCTACCCGACATTAATCTGGGGAATGATCTGCTGGTTCTCCTCGAACCCAATCTCGAGCTGCTGCCACACGGTCTCCGACGGCGCCTGACCACAATGTTCCGCAACGGCGATGGTCCCTTCACACCCGACTCGCTGGCTGCAGCAACAGCAGTTGCACGGCGATCACTCGACAGGAATCTCTCGGCAGCTGGCTTTACATCCGCCCGCCGCGTCATCGAAGCTGTTCGCGTGGCATCCGCGTTTCGCGCGATCACCGCATCGCGTACGCCGTTGGGCCATGTCGCGATGGTGCTCGGCTATAAATCGAAGCGGACCCTGGATACGCAGCTCAAACTTCTCCTCGACATTACGAGCAGCAAGCTGCGGACTGATCCACTACCCAGCTCCGAAGCCGCGAATCGGTTGATGATTCAGCTGACTGCACGCGAGCCGGGAAAGTACGCGCAATCGGATCGCATGCCTCAAAAAATCCCTGGTAGCGGCAGAGCCTTGAAGCTGGTGGTTGACGATCAGTCCAACGAGGACGCACGTCGCAATGCGTCCGCCGACAAGTAGCCACAGATGAATATTGATGCATTTCTCGATAGCCTGGCTAATGCACGATCAGACGCGTCTTTTGCGCGGACCGCGGCTGGCCTCACCTCACTTCAGGCATACGACAGCATCCGCGCAAACGGTTTCGACCCGTTCGTGCACGAGGCGATCCTGGATCGTATTGCGCTGGACATTGAATCGATCCCCGTTGGCACGAGCGCGCGGGTCGCTCTGGATTCTGTGATTCAGGCGTTGCCGTTCTGGGACACCGAAGGCACGATTCGCATTGGGCATAGGTCGGTATACACAGCCCTGCTGAACTACGGACAGGCACTTGGCGATGAGGGTGAGTGGCCTCTTGCAGAGAATGTGTACGCGAGAGTCGGTATGGATGCCGAACTCGATGGCGAGACATGGCTGGCAGCGGAAGCCCGCCTGCTTATGGGTCGGGCTTGCAGAATGTGCGCCGATTGGCAAACCTCACAGCTCGCATACCGGCGTGCGTATGAACTTGGCATGGACGCAGGAGACATGGCAATCGCTTTACGGGCGCAGATCGGCGAAGCCAACAATCTCTGGACCCGTGGCGACTTTCCAGCTGGCAAACGGCTTCTCGCGAGAACCGCACACCGCGCCAGGCATTCCTGCCCGACGATCCTCCCACGTGTCACCGTGGCGATGGCTGGTTTGGCGAATGCGGCGGGCGAATATGAACGCGCGATCCAGATAACCTTCGATCTCCTGCAGACCGTCGCGCGCGACGATGAGGTGAGGTATCAGGCGCTTGTTGATCTCGCAGCATACCTGGTGGATTATGGACTTCCGTCAGTGGCGGCGAAGGCACTTCGACTCGTCGAAGCAGCTGCACCGGAAGCCGGAGTGCGGCGACATGCACAATTGAATCGGTTCTTTCTCGCGGCGCACCACGATACTGAGCAGGAATTCACAGCATCATACGCTGCATTTTCAGAAGAAGTTCTGGCCCCCCGTCAGCAAACACAACTTGCGCTCTTTGCCGCTCAGGGCTATCGCCGCTTCTCACGGTTCGACTCTGCTCAGACTTCCGCGGAGCACGCGCTTGTGCTCGCGAAACAGTACGAGTTCTTCCAGCTGGTGTTCGAGGCGGAGACTGAGCTGCACGAGATCGAAGCAGCCAGGACAGTCGACGCCATTCCGCTCGCTCCGGCATCCGTGCCGCCTGCCAGAAAACGCCGAGGGAAAACGCTCTACAGATCTACCACCGGTGCGAGGCCGTCGCCGCGCATTCGACGCGTCGCGGAGTCGCTTGAAAACATGGCACGCCAACTCGGTTCAACGGATGGCTTGTGACTCTGATCGCTGCGATGCACAGAAGCCATATGGTGAATTCGCCCTGATGCGCGAGGTGCATGACGGTATATGAGGACGCTCGCAATGCTGCGGAAACCCTTCCGTGTCCGCGCGAGATCAGCCGTGGCTCCGCCAGACTACGTCGCGATGCGATCGGGACCTATCGATTTTATCGACGCAGTTATGCGAGGATCGTCCGATGTCGCACTCGTTGATCCCACGCTCGCAGAACGCAACCGCGAAATCTCTGAATCACTGTCGCGCGCGCACCTGGGTACAGTCCTCTACATCCAGCTTACCCCGGAATACGCACAGGCCGCCGTGGGGATGATCCGCGAAGTCGGATCGGGAGAGATCGTGACGTACGGGTACAATGATGATCCGACAACATTCGCTCGAATCCTGCGCCGCCACTCACGCACCAACCGCGGCCAGTTGCTGCTCCGCGCACTCGCGCCGCAGATCGCCAACCTGCCGCCAGAAGTAAGAGCGGGCGTACAAAGCATGAGCGAGTACGGCGACCGGATTGATTCGGTTGATTCCCTGGCGACGGTATGCGGGGTCACCCGGTCCACCCTGTGGCGCCACCTGAGAAGCGCAGGCATAGCGTCCGCCTGGGGGTTCGTCACGGGAATTACAATGCTTCGCAACTACGACGCACTTATCGACACAAACAACGGCCCCGTGGCAATAGCTCGTGCAGTCGGGGTCAGTTCAGCACGCGCGCTACAGCATCGGTGCACCGTAGTTGTCGGCCTTAACCTCAATGAGATCCGGAAACCAATTTCAATCGAAGAGCTTGCCGACCGTATCGCGGCTGTGCTCACTACGCAGCGAACCACGGCGGGCGCTAAATCCGACAAGCCGACGCACGCGCTAGCAGTAGCGCCTGCTCACGATTATTCCGAGTAAGTGACGCCGCACGAGTAAACTCCTCGCGTGCCTCGTCGTTCCGCCGCGCGCATTCGAGAGGCCTGGAGTTCCATCAGCGCAACAAGGCCGCGTACTTCCGCATCGGCTGGCATCTGCGACTTACGGAATCGGCCGCAGCGGCAGATGCACCCTGGCTTCGCACCCGCGCCCGTCGATCAGCGTAAGACCACCGCCGTGCGCCTCGGCGATTTGCCGACTCAGGACCAACCCGATCCCTGACCCGCCCGGCTTGGTCGTGAAGAATGGCACAAAAAGATTCGTGGTCTCCGGCAGACCGTACCCCTCGTCGCGAACCGAGACATCCAGATACGAGCCGTCGCTGGTCCAGCTTATCGTCACACCGCCGCCGGTCTCGAGCGACGCGTCGGCCGCGTTCCTGACGATGTTGATCAGCAACTGATCGAGCTGGTCAGCATCGGCATCTATAATAATTGCGGGCCCTCGCTCGACTGCCACCTTGAGACGCGTTTCCATCCGCGCAATTCTCCCGATCCAGTCGGTCACCTCAATGGGCGCAAACGTCGGAGCCGGCATGCGCGCCAGGAGCGTGTACGATGCCATGAAGCGCGCGAGCGACGCCGATCGACCCCCAATGACTTCTAGCCCGCGATCCAGATCCTCCTGCCAGTCATCCGGTCGCGGCTCGCGCTTCACATGCTCGCGTAGCGTGTCGGATAGTGACTGAATCGGCGCTAGCGAGTTGTTGATCTCGTGGCCAAGCACCCGGAGCAGCCGCTGCCACGCCATTCGCTCCTCCTCACGCAGCGCGCGTCGCAGATCGGCGAGCACCACCAACTGATGCGGTCGCCCGCCCTGCCGAAAGGTCGTCCGCCGCAGTTGCCACTTGCTCACACCGGGCAGAAACTCGCGTTCGAACGCCCGTTCGGAATCGCCCGAAAGACACTCCTCGATGTCGAGCGCCGATGCTGTCTTGCCGATCGCGCGCTCTGATGGCTGTCCGATGAGCCGTTCAGCGGCGCGATTGATCAATCTGAGCACGGTGTCCTCGTCGAATACAAACACGGCGACGTTGATCTCGCGCATGACCGCACGTGCGAGCGCCGATGCGTCGAGTGCAGTCAGCCGCTGATCGGCCAGTATGC
>Ga0209483_1003083_pt1 | contig 11099 bp, 11 predicted proteins | sample NGEPerA_FD_184508 | JGI IMG/M metagenome (GOLD analysis project Ga0209483, IMG submission 184508) | Arctic peat soil microbial communities from the Barrow Environmental Observatory site, Barrow, Alaska, USA - NGEE PermafrostL2-A... | ecosystem: Environmental > Terrestrial > Soil > Wetlands >... | reverse complement strand
CTGGAGGATGCCAGCGATGCCCAACATTGCCTGGATCGTCTGGCTTGTAGTCAATGATCGGGCGCGAGCCGATACTTTTATTTTCCCTCACTCGCTCCACATAAATCGGCGCTCCACATAACATTCTTTATGTGTCGCAGCACATAAATTGTGCATGACAATGAGGGCACAAGCGGCGGTCACGATGGCCACGCGGAACACTTCGCGAGGATGGACTAAAATTGTGTCCATTGTGCCGATGGAAACGATGTGATGGCCTTTGACCCGTCGGCGAGTGTTCAAAAGCAACACGGCCAAACATTCGCAATCAGGGTTAAAATGTCGGTGTGTGGCAATGTGCATCCGCCAATAATTGGCGGCGTTATCGGGTGTCTCGCAAAGCTGCATGGCATCGGGCGTCGGACATTCCCGCAAGGCAGTCACTTTATATTCATACGGGCTGGCCGGAAACTTGAACGGCTTCACGAGCGTTTCAAATCCGGGAAAAATCGGTGTGGTATTCATGGCGATTCTCCGTTCAAGCGGGTTGCGAATCAGCCGGAAAATAAGAGCGATACATCTGCCGAGGGTCACGTTGGCTGCCGGTGGAAAAACCCCCGCAAGGGTGCTGCCAAACCTGCCGCCTGCGGTTCCAATGGAAACCAATCTCCGCGAGTTCGGCGGTAATAGTCGGCGGTTGCCTGTGTTCAAACTGAATCCAAACCCACTTGCCAACCACTTCGGCCAGTTCCCAAAAGCGCGGCGTTTGGTGGTAGAGCAAATCCAAAAGTTTCTCGGTGGAAAGCCCGCGATTGTAAAATCGTCTCTTAAAATCAATCCGCTGCAACTGAGTTTTCTGTCCGCTCGACTGTGCGATCCGGTTCTGGAGCCTTGAATCTGAAATTGTATTTGTTTTCATAATCTTTTTTTTTGCTCTGCTGTGCGTTCTCGGTCTCTCGCCCTTCAACCGAAAAAGCCTGCCGAGCCATGCGGCCAGTGGGAGTAGTCTTCAGAGGGCACCACGTCCGGCCCTTGGCTCGAAAAGCAGGCTGGTGAGGGCGAGAGGCCGTGAATCCAAAGCAAAAAAACGGATTTGGAAACATCACGGGGCGCGGGGCCGCGCTCCCTTGTCTCTCAGACGGCAAGCTGCGAAGTGTAGCGGTCGCCCGATTGCGCAGGCCCAGACGCGCAGAGCGAGCGCAGCGATACCGAGCATCGTAGCCGGAGCATGAGGGCGAGTAAGCGCAACGCAGCGGTTTTCAGGCTGAGTGACAGGCTCGAATCCTGGGGCGGCATGAGTGCGGCGTGTTTTGTGGAGCGAAGCCCAGGGAAGAAGGGAAGCGAAGTGGAACAAAAGCCGCCGCTCTCAGGACGCGTGGGGGTGCGCGGTTTGACCGGCATTCCCTGTTTTGGCGCGGAAGGAATCATCAATCCATAAATCAAATTAAGTTTTGACCAATTCAATTAGCTTTGCCATCATGCGTCCATTCAACCAATGTGTGTGGCTAGTCCATTGTCTTTGGAACGAGGGGGCGCAGAGCCCTTGAAGGGTTTCACGTTGATCGAACTGCTTGTCGTCATCGCCATTATCGCCATTCTTGCGGGAATGCTTTTGCCAAGTCTGAGCCGATCCAAACAAAAAGCCCAAGGCATTTCTTGTTTGAGCAATCTGCGCCAAATAAATCTCGCCTGGAACATTTACGCCAATGATTTCAATCAATACTTGGTCATTAACCGGGGCGACCATCATCTGAATCCCAATAATTATTATGACAATTGGGTTTCAGGCAACGTCAGCTCCCTTCCAGACGAGACCAATACTTTGCTGTTAGACGATTCGTTATTAGGGCCCTACGTGAAAAATGCTGCCGTTTACAAATGTCCCGCGGACCCGGGCAATCCTCCTGGAACCCCTCGCGTCCGCAGCATTTCGATGAACAATTACATGAATGGGGTTGGAATTGATATTTTGTCGAACAATTTCAGGCATAATACCCGGCTAACTCAAATAACGCAGCCGGCTTCCTCCTTTGTCTTTTTGGATGAAAGGGCAAGCACGATCAACGATGGCTATTTTGTTGTAGAATTGACAACGAATTATTTCGCGATAGGCGTGCTCGATATGCCAGCAAATTATCACGGTTTTGCTGGAGGGTTTGCTTTCGCGGACGGCCATGCCCAAATCAAAAGATGGTCGACCTCGTTGTTCCAAAAACCTCCTACTTTAGAGGTTTCAGGCGCGGCGCCGCAAAACCAGGATTATGTTTGGCTGATGCAAAATACCACGGTACCGGTTTCTGGTGGATGGCGATGAAATCGCGACAGCAAAGAGACCCATTTGAAAGCGGGTTTGGCCGGCTTGACCTGCTGATCACGATTCTTACGACCATTTTGGTTGTAGGATTGGCTGCCTTATGCATCGAAAGGTGGCAATATGGCGCAAGGATGGCCTACTGCGCGGCGAATCTGAAATTATTGGGCACAGGCATGATGTTGTACAGCGAATCCAATGTCGGCCAGTTGCCCTACACCATGCTAAAATACGATTCACGTCATTACATGACATGGGACAGCTTAATTTATCCTTATGTGCCTGGCGGAACAAAAACCAACGCTGCAGGGGAAAGGGAATTGCTGGCGAATCGCATTTTCCGATGCCCTTCAGATACGATTGGAGTCCCTCGAGACGGTAGTGCGACTTCAAAGCCGCGGAGAACCTACTCGATGCCATGGCACCACATGAACAAGGCGAACTGGCCGCCGGGGCCAGATAACTCGACCGGCCTGGGTCTTTGGTGGTCGGACAAACCATCCAAAGGGAGTGAAATGGCGCTGACGAGCGCACTTTCACCGAACGAACGCATTCCTTCGATTCGTTTGAATATGATTCCAGACCCGTCTGGCACACTCTTACTGACTGAAAAGGCCAGAACTAATAACATTCTTTTTCACTTCATGGGCGCAGAAATCCGCGGCGTGGACGAGCATTTGGACACGCGCGTCATTTCAATGGAGGATTATCATCAAGGGCAATTTAATTATTTGATGGTTGATGGCCATGTCGTGGGGCTTTTGCCGGAGCAAACAATTGGAATTCGAGGCGGTGTGGGCATAAAGAACATCTGGACGATCCGCCCGGATGATTAGCTTATTCGCTTTCGATGCCTAATTTTCAAATACAAAATTAGCCAAGGCCAACAGCAGCTTTTTATCCACCTCAGTGCTGGTGATAATGTGCCGGGTCTTATCCGAATGCAGGACATGGGCTTTTACGTTATTTGCAGCGGCCCAGCTTTCGAAGAACATGACGTCGGATTTAATCTCGGCAGTGTCCTGGTCCCCTACAAATAGAAACACCCGCATCCTCTGCGTCTGAACCTGTTCGCGCGGTGGCGGCACTCCCGCAATGTTGATGACTCCTGCCCACTGTCCTGGATAGTGTTCAATGACCTCGTTTGCCACAATTGCCGCCTCACTATAAGTCATCAGAAAAATACGGCTTGTGTCGATGTTTGGGGTTTTCACAATGTCCTGATAAACTGCCTCGACGTCTTTGTCCGCGTCAGTGACGCCCCATTCCTTATACGCTTTGCCGTAGCCATCGATTCCTCGGTGATTCACGGCAACATGGAACACGCCGATATTGGCGAAGAATTGGGAGAACATTTCCCACGCTGGAAAATTCTGCATTCCCCAAATCGGCAGGAAGATAATGGCAGGGTGCTTTTTCCGCTTCTCAAGATTCTTTGGTGTCAGCAGGTAATACGGCACCTTCGTGCCGTCGAATGAGGAAACCCAGTGCTCTTCGCGCGGGATCGGCTCGGCCTGCGAAAGCTTTGCTCTGCCCCCGACGTAACGTAATGTGCGGCTCGAAATCGTGTATTCCCAAATCCCAAGAGGTTCAGCGCCGATCGAGCCTATGGCATATATTGTGTCGCCATTCCAGGAGACAGTGTATCCGAAGACGTGTCCGCCTGCGAAGAGATTGGTCGCTCCTTTTTGCTCGTCGGGGCGGATGGCGAGGTAAAAATGATTGGTCCGGTTGCCGATAAACGCGAAGCCTTTCCCATTCTGGATCCAGCGGCCGTTGTACGAGTGCTCGCCGCCTTTGGTCTCCTGCTCGAATGACCAGCCCTGATTTTCCTTGGTGAGGCGGTAAAGATGGCGCCAGTCCGACTTGTCCCACGAACAAAACAGAAACTCATTGTTCTGCGGTGAATATGTAAACCACTCGGGTGCATAAGTGTCGCTCCAACAGGCTGAAATCTCATGATTTTCCAGGGTTAGGTCCTCGTGATGGCCAGTTGCAACGTCAAGCAAGCAAATTCCAGAGTTACGGATCCACGCCACTTGGTTTGGCCTCACTGGCGTCATGCCATAAACTGACATTCCAGTGTCAAATCGATTCGTCTGGATTGCTGACGGGGTTAAGGTAATGAGTTGGCCGAAGTTGGTGCCTCGATAACTAAAGCAAAAGGAATTGCTCGAAACCCAGGAAATATTGTCCATTCTGCCTTCCGCGTATGGGCCGTCCGGCGGATGGCTGCGGTCGGAAAGCATAATTCGATCCGCGTAGGTAAGCACGTCATCGAACAATAGGAACCTTCCGTCGGGAGAGTAACCACACGGGTGCGCAATCTCGTTACGGTTGGAAAACCTTCTCTCGGCGCCCGTCTTGATATTCATCAGGAATAAGGCGCGTCCGCCAGTTGTCGTTCGCGCATACGCAAGTTCGGAATCCACCGGATCGATCACCGGCGATTTGTTCCATTCCCCTTCCAAAACAACTTCGCCAGCCACTTCTTCCAACTGACGTTTGGACGGTTTTGGAAAGCGACTTGGCGCCAGCCACCAAACCAGGCCCGTCGCGAGCAATGACAAAACGACGCAAAAAATGATTATCTTCTTCATAAGGCCTCGTCTCGATATTCTTGATTGTAAATACTTTGCATCACCACACGCCTGACCGCAGCTGAGCCCGCGCAAGGCCTCATAAATCAGTGACGGATAGATATGCGACGGCAAGTTTTTGTAAAGCTGCCAGCGGCGCGAGCAGCTGGTATGCCACGCCCTGCAGCCTGTGCGAAATTTTGATTTTTTTTCTTTTGACAAAGCCGCCAGATCCATAGATAAACATAACTTATTAGAAAAACACGGCTCTAAACTAATAAGAAAGCAGCTATGAAGTCAATTATTACCGCGGTTGTATTTACGTTTGTTGCATTATCGGTATATGCATGCCCTTCAAATTCCGAATATGTTGCGAAAGGACAAAGCAACGGCGGCAATACATGTTGCGGCGTCAATGCCGATGGCAGTCGGTGTTGCGTCGCACAACCTGCAGGCTGTGTCTGTTATACTAATACCGACAGTAGCGGCAATTGCAGTTCCGTTTCCTGTACTTAGGCGTCCTCCTGTCTGATTAAGAGTGGTGGCATTGATGCGATTCAAGCGATTAATCTACACCTTTAGCTTTGTCTTTCCGATATTCGCAGTGGTATGTTTAGTTGCTTATCGTCGGCATCACCCCGCATCAGTGTCGTATGCCGGGAGCATAATTTCCGCAACCAGCAATCAAGTTGCTAAGACTTTACTCGATTGGAATTTCGATAGTCCCGACTATATTGACGCATCTGATCGAGCCCGACTAAACGTTAAGCTTGATGATTTACTCCGCCAATATAACCTAGAGCAGCGACAAGTTAAAGAGGCTGAATTATGCTGTTTGGACTTATTAGAGTCTTTCAAAACTGGGAATTATTCGCAGTTCATTAAAGCACGCCTTCCCTCGCAAGAATATACAGTATCGGATGGGGTAGCTAAAGGACTGCAACGGTACTCGCGCCTTCCTGTTTCCGCCGCTTCGCTTGACCAATATAAGGATATTTGGGAATTTACTTTTACTTCACATTCGCTTTGGTCACAAGTGCTTCTCCAGGAAAGCAATGCAATCATATTGACCACAAACAAAAGTATTCTTAACGATGATTTGGATTTTCCCGAATTTTATGGAAGAAAAGGAAATCCGTTTGTCGAGGCGTTTACCACAGTAGCTTTTGACTTTCAAGATCTTCAAAAAAAAGAACTTAATGACAATAAGCAAGTTCTTGTGTGGCGGCTGTTTTTTATGGGCAAAGAACAGGAATCCAATCAAGCAAGACCATTTATGATCACTTTTTTTTGGAATACTGAATTGAAGAAATGGATTCCTATTCGCTTTCTACATGGGTTTATAAAGAACCCGCTCGTGAAATTTAGGTTCTTTTAGAACATCTCGCTTCTAGATAAACCTGCATCAAATACGATGATCTTGCAAACGAAAGGAATTCGAGCATTTGTTACTTCTGCTGGAGTGATTTTAGCAATAACAGGCGTCGCTAAAGTGGCAAGCGGTTTCGGAGGATCGCTCGTTTTAGAATATCCTGAACCTATATCCGGAACTCCAATCAGATATGTGTTCTGGATTCTCGGAGCGTTTGAGCTATGCATAGCGTCAGTTTGTTTTTTGGGGAAGCGTTTGTTGCCAAAGGTTCAGTTGCTAACATGGTTGAGTACAAATTTTTTAGTTTATCGGCTCGGTTTGAACTGGCTTGGTCATAAGCCGTGTAGTTGCTTGGGTAATGCTACCGAAGCGCTGCACATTCCCGCTCAACTAGCGGACACTGGTATGGTAATTGTTTTAGGTTATTTGATTCTTGGAAGCTATTCAAGCTTGTTTGTTATTCACCGCCAACATAATCGGCGCGTAGAAGAGGTAGTTGTCGCGGCAAAGCATTGAGGAATGCCCGCTCTGATACTCAAATTTGTTCGTGCGTTTCGTCTTTATAGGATAGTTCGTTTTGGTAGAGTTAGCAAATCGAGGAGATTATATTCGTTTAGCAAGATTTATCAAGGCTTTAGTCGAAGCGGTAACAGGGACCGTATTTGTTTTGTGCCTATTCGGAGAAACGTTTGCCTTTGTGCAGGATCACTCTGTGGCATCGGCATGCCAAGAGATTGAAGCCGTCTTCCGCGCCTCGGATTTGCAAGCAATTGTGGTCCTGTGTTTTGGTACTTATTTGCTTATGTCTTGTGCCGTTAGAGGCCGAAAGGTAGATGGCCACGTTGTCGTAGCAGGGGCGGATTGGGGGCGAGCCGGTTTCTTTGTCATTTCAACAGTGGTCTATTTTTTTGAGTACCAGCGTGCATCGCAAGGTGTTCAAGTGATTGCATTAGTTGGAGGAATTACTCTCGGTTTCTGGGTATCACAAAGCATATTTTGGAGATCAGAAACTGGTCAGAACGTGCGGTCGTATCAGCATTTTTTAACACTCACGATTTTCGCACTAGCAATGGCTTGCTTCTGGAACTCTGGGAACGGCAGTTTTTTTTACAAAAAGCAGGCCCGCTGGGTAGGGCCTTGGGACAACCCAAATTTCTATGGATTGCTCATGGCATCGGGCGCAACGTTGGCTCTTGGATTGGCCTTTTCCGTTGGTGGCATTCTCGGCGCTCGAGGTTGGCCTTGGAAGTTTTGGGACCGCTTGAAAAGCGCACTGTTGCTAGCGGCGGCAGCGGTGATCTGTTTCGGGCTGTGGAAGAGTTACAGCCGGGGCGCGTGGCTGGCGGCTGGTGTCGGCGGCTTGTATCTTCTGGCGCAATGGTTCAAGCGCACAACTGCCCATTGGCCCTTAACCACTATCCACTATCCACTTGGCATAGTTGCAGTTGCGTTGCTAGTGGTTTTATTCTGGCAATATCAGCATGAGGAAAGCGTGACGGTGCATCGTGTCATTTCGGCCTCTAATCGAAACGACTTTTCCTGGCGTAATCGTGTGACAGCCTGGGAAGAGGTTTTGCAGATGATGGCAGAGAGACCCTGGCTAGGCTTGGGATGGAACCAGGCGGAATCCTATTATGGCCATTATTTTTCCGGCAGCAGACTTGATGAAACGGTGGCAATTCAGTTGAATGATTATCTCATGCTTGGAGCAAGCGTAGGAATTCCAGCGATGTTTTGCTTCTGCATGTACTTGTGGTTGTCGTTGACAGGAGCGGCTCGCCAAGAGACTTGCTTGACCAAGGACGAAAACGACCGCCAGTTGGATTCGCTGAAAGCAGTGTGTCGGCCTGGCGCACTGGTGCTGGCGGTGGGGTTTTGGTTTGATGGGGGCTTATTCAAGTTGCCCACGGCAGCTACGTTTTGGGTATTGCTTGAATTGGGGCGTGAAGGCTGAAATCAAACAGGAAAACTGGGGTTTTAAAGGGTTAATATAAGCATCCCTAATTCGGCTTTGCCTGTTTTGACACAATAATTGGATTTTCTATTGACATCGGCACAAAATTCGTTCTATCTTGGAAGATATGAAAATAAAAACGGTTCTATCGATCTGCGTTACTTTAATGGTTTTCGTTGGAGGAAGACGCTTTTTGGACGCATGTCCTGAAGGTCAATCGGATTCTGGCGGCTGTTGTGCAACAGTTGGCGGCCAAAAATGCTGCTTGACCTGCGGTGCCGGCATTAAATGTAACTTTACTTACAATAGTCATGGTGGCATTACCGGCGTTAAATGTGGCTAAGAGCCTCTTAGCCGCTTCATTTCTCAATAGAGAGGTTCGGGCTCTTAAGGACCTCTGTATCTATTTTCGTTTCGTAGAAGAACCCCACGGCGAGGGTATCTAATTTCAATTATGCCTGATGCTCGCCTCAAAAAAGTGCTCTACTTATTGTGGGTTCCCGCGTTTACAACGGCATTGCTAATTGTTATTTTCGCAATTTCCGGAAAAAGAACCAATGTTGAGGTTAGCATTCTTAGTCCAAATACGTTACAAGCGACTGAAGACGTTTGGAATCACAGGAATTTTATTGCGATATCAAACTCGGCAGCCGTTAACGACGCGTTAATCGGGATGATGTCTAAACTGAAGATGCGCGCAGACGCCAAAAACTTGGCTTTGGCTTCGATTCAAGGCATCCTCGCGGCATATGCCGCTTCAGATTGGCCTTCATTTGAACGATTCCGGATTCCCTTGCCAGATTTTAATGTTCCTCCTGATGTGGAAGTGGCGTTACGGAAACATGGACCCGAAGCATATCGAAATAGGCCAATCGTTGAGGTTTACCAAGCAATTTGGGAGGCGACATTCAAAGAACCTTTGTTTTTTTCTGTTTCATTTGTCACGAATTCGTTGACACTTTTGGATATGCCGTTCGACCGTGTAAAATTTATAAACCTGCCCGAATTTACCGACCCCACGAACGAGAACTGGCTGGAAGCCACACCGACACTGGTGTTTGACTATAGCGCTCACCTTAAGCGTGAGCAGGAAAAGACAAATGCTAATCAGTCTCCTATGGTTTTACGCTTGTTTTTCTTCGGCCATGATGAATCCGGCCACACGAAGCCTTATATGATCGTTTTTGTATGGGATGAAGAGAATGCAATTTGGTTGCCTTCGCAATTCACCCACTTATCGGCTAAAACGCCCGGACACGATATTCGTTTCTTCTGAAAATGATCCAAGCGGCAAATAAAGTTTTTCTCACTTTGGCGTGCGCCGTGACTGCACTAGCGGCACTCGGAAAAGGAGTCATGCTCTTTAAGGGTAATTTTGCGCTCTTCCAAATTCCACACCCATTGATCCCCTGGCTCAGCCTGTGGGAATTGGCGCTGATAACCGTTTTACTCGAAATGACCACCATCGTGACGATACTCTTTTGTCCCGTTAGATGGGCATTAATTGCTGTGTGCAGTCTTTACAGTGCGATTGCGGTCTATCGAGTATTCCTCCATATTTCCCATTTGAATTATACCTGCCTTTGCTTCGGATACTTGCATAAGATCGTTGGTATTTCAGATGCCAACGTGCAGAGAATATCTCTAGATATCCTTTGGGGGTTGTTGTTGGGCGGCTATTCGCTAACAATTTTGAACGGGATTCCCGTCCGTTCCCGGCGGTTGAGACTTGAAGAAGAGAAATTACCGATTTCTCCCCAGTGATGCTACCGTCGTGGAATTCGGCAGATGAAGGCATTTTACAGGCCCGCGATCAGATCCGTAACCGTGGTCGCTGTCTTATTTGCGCTTTTATTTTACCCTTGGAGCATAAACCGCTTGTCTGGCTTTATTATGAGCCTTGCGGTAGCCGCGGTGCAGGTAATTTCTGAATCCAAAATCCAGTGGATTGTATTTGACTGCATGGGGTTTTATTTCGGAACCTTTCTTTGGCTTAATGCTGGCAAGCGCGCGCCCCCTGTTTGGGATTGGAAATTCTTTTCATCTTTGACTTCCGCTCCTGGCATTCGAACAATCGCTTTACCTATTCTGATGTGCCCTGGTTTATGGATTGCATTTCTATATTTACTCATTTTGTATTCGTGCTGCCTGCGATCCGCGTTATTAACCCCTGCGTTGTCGTTGTTGGCTGGCGGGTTGATCGGTCAACTTGCCGCATGGGCTGACCTGTTTAGCTGTGAAAGCTTTGACACGAAAATAGGCTGTACCGAAGAAATCCAAAACGGCTTAGTACTTCCACTTTCCAACGCACTGTTTATTTTAATTTCCTTCGCAGCTTTCTGGAATATGCAACCGAAACAGATCTTTGAATATCACGACTACGAACGCTGGCTTGGTCCCTGGGATAATCCGAATATTGCTGGATTAATAATGGCAATTGGAATTACGCTGGCAATAGGGCGTCTTGTTTCACTGCTCAGGTTTGCCAGACTCGCCAGATCAGACGCAAAAGTAAATAACGAAGTTCGCAAAATCATGTTTGTCATTTTGTGCGTTTGCATAGCGCTCCTAATGGGTTATAGACTTTTATGCACTTATAGTCGTGGCTCCTGGGTTGGGGCTATTTTGGGTTTGACATTTCTAGCCACCAGCGCGCCGAATTCTGAGTTTAGGAGATGCCTTCATAAGAAGGCATTTGTTATAGCCGTAGTTATACTTTCAGTAACTTTTTTAGCTTACTGGGCTTCTTTCCAGACGCAAGGTCGATTGATGCACAGAGTGTTTTCTGTTTGCAACCAAAATGATTTTTCCTGGCGCAATCGTGTAGCAGCCTGGGAAGGTAGTCTGCAAATGATCGCGAGTAAGCCGTGGTTTGGTGTGGGTTCAAATGTCCCAGAGGAAATG
>Ga0209483_1003082_pt1 | contig 11101 bp, 8 predicted proteins | sample NGEPerA_FD_184508 | JGI IMG/M metagenome (GOLD analysis project Ga0209483, IMG submission 184508) | Arctic peat soil microbial communities from the Barrow Environmental Observatory site, Barrow, Alaska, USA - NGEE PermafrostL2-A... | ecosystem: Environmental > Terrestrial > Soil > Wetlands > Peat... | reverse complement strand
GATTGAAGCTCAGCCCTGTCGCTATCGACTGCTCGCGCCTGCTAGCGGCCGCGCATGCCCGCTGTGCCCACATCTGGGTCCTACCGAGGGCCTTCGCGACGTCATCTAAAGACATGGCCGCGCCATCCTTGGGCGCCGGGCCGGGCCGACCGCTACGGTCCACCACCCCGTGACGTCGAAGTCGGAGTGCCTCTTCCTCCAGCGCAGCCGTCTCGGGCCGCTTGTCTTCTACGCCTAAGTAACCCTTCAGCACCTGCAGGCGCTTGGTGACTATCTCGGATCGAATCGGTTTGGAGCAATCCGGTTCCAGGCTAAAGAGAAACGGATCGGCGACCAGCGCCACGCCGATAGTCGCGGCCCTATCGGCCATGTCGGACAACTGCCGTTGCAAGACGCTGAGCGTGATTTCGTCGAGGGGCACGCGGCGCCGATGTTCACCGCGTTTTGTCTCCTTCAAAGTACCGTCGAGGTCGGTGGATGCCTGTACCCGAAGCGTCGACCCACTCCAGTCGATATCAGAGAGGCGCGGCGCTACCAGCTCGCCAAGACGCGCTCCGGTTGTGGCTGCGAGTACGAGGATCGGCGCTATATCGGGCGTGTACTCGAGGGCACTGTTGAGGATCAAGGCGATGTCAGCAGCTTCGGGTGGCAACTTCTCGCGCGGCACGTAGCGACTCTTCGGCAACTGAAACCCAAGCATCGGGTCATGTAGAACCTTGCCCGTGCGCCGAGCCCACTTGAACGCTCCTGAAAGGAGAGCCTTGGCGTAGTTCATCGATCCGGAACTCTGGCCAGCCGTTCGCATGCGAACGAAGCACCTGTCGATGTCCTCAGCGTTGACGCGTCTAGCAGCCTTGCCTCCTATAACCGGGGAAACCCATAGCTTGGCGACGCTGGCGTACCGTCTCCGGGTCCGTAGTTCGCGACCCTGATCTTCGAGGTGCACGAGATAGTGAATCAGCAGGTCATCCAGAGTCCACAGCGTGGCATCACGATCCTGGGGAGTTGCGCGTTGCAACTGCTCGACCATCGTCGATCGGGTGGATTCGATGTCTTGTCGATTCCCGCGCACCCGACGGTGGACTCTCACGCCATTCAGCTGTACCTGAACCCGAGTGCTCGTCGTCTTTCCCTTGCCTGAAGGGATTATCGCCTTTGGGAGGTTCACCCGCAAGTGTTCAACCCGGACACATAACGGCTCCTCCGGACACGGCACCACAGTGGCTCCCGCACCGACGGGTCCATTGGCAAGTTCCCAGGCACGTCGATGAGCAGTCATCTGCTTCCCAGCTACCTTTAGCCTCCCGGTGCCACGCGAAGGATTATGGCTCCCAAGCCAGATGTGGTGGTCACCGGTGCGATCGACGTGCGATTCGAACCGTTCCGCAGCACCTAACGCGTTCATGGCTCCAAGTGTATCGATAGGTGTATCGGTTGGTGTATCGCGCCAGTGCTGCTGCGCCTGACGCCGATACACCGCATGGATTAATCCATTTCTATCCCATCCAGCTGGTACTACATGGAGCCCGAGGTGAGGATTGAACTCACGACCTACGCATTACGAGTGCGTTGCTCTACCACTGAGCTACCCGGGCGAAGGGCCGGTCAACATCGCGGTCGACAACCGCGCCATGTACCAGCCCTCGTCTTACGGAGTGCATCGTAGAGTGGAATTTCGCTCGCTAGGGACGAGAGAAGTCGAACGACGAAGTCCCCATCCCAAGTGGATGATGGCCGAAACGCCTCACCGGCTGGACAGAGAGGAACCCGAAGCGCGCGAGCCCGAGAGGGGAGTTGAACCCCTGACCTGCGCATCCTCGCGCTCCAGGTGGCGAAGAGAGATCACGGCGGGGATCATTGGTAGCCACAGGTTGAACACCCTGTAGGCAATGACAGCCAGGATGGACGCTGCCAGCGGGAAACCAACCCAGTTGAGCGCGAACGGCATAAGGCCCTCGACGACGCCAGCGCCGGCGAGAGGCAGTGCGCGCCGGGCCAGCGCGTACCCCGTTGCGTAGCCGACGATGATGACGGCGATAGCGCCCCTCCTGTGGCCGAAGACATCTATGCAGAGGCCCAGAGCGGCAATTTCGCCTGCCCAGTAGATGATCATCCCGATGACGGCGGTCGGCGCCCGGTGCCAGGATTTAAGGAGAGCAATGAGGCCGACGATGGCGTCCAAGTTCTTGCAAAGCGGCGACCACCAGGTCTTCGGGCGCCCGGCCCGGCGGTACTTGACCAGCAACCACACTGCGATGGTCGTTCCTAGCGGCACTCCGATGATCCATGACGGCACAAGGCCGGACTGGGCCGTAAGGCCCCGTACCTGCATGTAGATAGCGGCCAGCAGGGTCGCCGGGGCGAGCACGGCGTATTCGAGTAGGCCGAGCACCCGGACCCGCTCCTCGGCAGTGGGGTGATCCATTCCGCGCTTAGTGAGCTCGCGCACGTCGATGGCGTAACCACCCCGGGGACTGACCGGACCGAAGCCGGATATCACTAGCCGTAGCGCGTCGCGGAGGCCGAGATCGCACTCTTCGGAGTTGGCGACTTCCCGGTAGGCAAGGGCGTAGCCGAGATAACTGACGGCCACCGCCACGGGTATATACAGCGAGAAGGTCCAGTCGGCGTTCTCCAGAACGCGCCACAGCGCATGCCACCCGACATCGACGGTGATGGCCACCAGGGCGCCTACGGACAGGATCGCCCCGACCGACAACAACACCGTAAGGAAGCCCGTCCCCGGCTCTTTGTCCTCGGAACGAAAGTACTGGCCCAGCGCCTTCTTGACAGGATTGTCGTCGCTCGCGAAACGTTGGTGCTCCTGCATGGCCCGCTCGGTTCTGTCCCCGAAAAAGGGGGACCCTTCCTATCCCTCGATCTAGCGAGAGCGCCAAGGCCGGGTCCGGGGCCAGTGCCAGTCAGCTTAGGAGTCTCACCGGGGGCGGCTCTCCCGAAAGGCGGTGGGGTCGGTGGACGAAAACGCGTAGCCCCTAGCGTCATCGGTTCCAGCGGCGTTTCGGCGATTCGCAATAGGACGAAACTTCCTAGTTGCGCTGACCTCGGGCCAGGACGTTCTTGAGCAGTCGCCCGGGGCAAGAGACAGGAGAGCGCTGACACTCTTCCGCGACCGACGAACTCTGCGTCTTTACTTTTAGGCGCTCCCACGCAAGGAGCCTGCAACGGCACGGCCGCTTTGGTAGCCGCCGAGGCTTCTCACGGTGTCCTGATTGCTCTCGTTCGCCGACAAATGATCGGTCCAGCCTGCTTGCCGATCTGAGGGAAGATTGCGGCATGTTTCGCGTCGGTCGAAGGGACCCCGACCCAAACGACCGGACGACGGGACCGGCGTCACCGAGACATCGGGCCGCAATGCTCCTCTCGTCGCTCGTCGGCTACCAGAGGTCCTCGGGAGTTCCCGACCTGATCGCCGCCATTACGCTGCTCGTAATCGCAGTACCGGAGCAGCTCGCGACCTCACGCCTGGCCGGCATGCCGCCAATCACGGGCTTTTATGCCTTTATCGCGGGATCCGTGCTGTTCGCGCTCCTCGGTTCGAATCCACAGATGTCGGTAGGCGCTGACTCCACCATCGCCCCGCTGTTCGCTGTCGGAATCGCGCACCTCGCGCCTGCCGACTCGTCCAACTACATCGCGCTCATCGGACTCCTCGCGGTGAGCGTCGGCGTCATCGTGATGCTCGTCGGACTCCTCCGATTCGGGTGGATCGCGGAATTCCTCTCGGCTCCGATCATCACTGGTTTCATGGCAGGCGTCGCGATCATCATCGTCGTTCACCAACTCGCGGATCTCTTCGGCATCCCCTCGGTGAGCGGCTCGAACATCCACCGTGTCGTCACCGTGATCCGGCACTTGTCGGACGCGAACGGCTGGACGCTCGGGATCGGCGTCGTGGTCTTCGCGATCGTGGTCGCCGCGCAGCGAATCAGTAGCAAGCTCCCCGGCGCCCTCGTCGGGCTGGTCGGATCGACCGTGCTCGTCTCGGCGCTCGCGCTCAAATCGCATGGCGTCGCCGTGCTCGGAGCCGTCGCACACGGCGCGCCGCGCTTTGGACTTCACGGTCTGTCATGGTCGGCCTTCGGCAGCGTTCTACCGATTGCCGCCGTCGTCGCACTCGTCGTAGTCAGCCAGACCGCCGCCACCTCCCGGGCATTCGCTGACGGGGGCCACTACGACGTCGACGTCGGCCGCGACTTCATCGGCGTCGGTGCCGGAAGCGTGATGGCGGGCGTCGTTGGGGCATTCCCGGTCAACGCGAGTCCGGCCCGTACGGCGGCGGTCGCGTCAGCTGGCGGCAAGTCACAAGCGGTTAGCCTCGCCGCGGCAGTGGGACTCGTCGTTTTAATCCCGGAAGCCGGACTCCTCAAGGACGTGCCGCTCGCAACATTGTCGGCCGTCTTGATCTACATCGCCACCCGGATCTTCCATGGACGAGATCTCGTCGCTATCGCCAAGTTCGACCTACTCGAATTCGGTCTGGCGCTCACAACGCTGCTCATCGTCGCGCTCGTCGGTGTCGAACAAGGAATCGGCGTTGCGGTTGCCCTGGCCGTGGTCGATCGTACGCGCCTGAACGCCCGACCACGTCTTCGCCGGATGGGAAAACTCGCCGGGACCACCAGCTGGGTCCCTGTCGAGACCGACGCGGACGCGCAGGAGAACCCCGAGGTTCTCGTACTGCTATTCGCCACGTCGATCTGGTACGCAAACGCGGTGCACTTCCACGAGGAGCTGCGACAGGCACTCGCTAACGTCAAGCCTGCCCCACACCTGCTGGTACTCGACGCCGCTGGCATGAACGACGTGGACTTCACCGGGGTCCGAATACTCCGCGAGGTCCTCTGTGAACTCGAGGCTCAGAAGATCGCATTTGCCATGGCACGGGTTGGCAATCACGTACGTGCCTCGTTGTCGCGAGGTGGCCTCGACGACAAGATCAGCGACGCCCACATCTATCCGTCGGCGGATGCGGCAGTGAGCGCGTTCGGGGCGCGACAAGCAACGTAGGAGTGAAGAAGGGCCGATCGCTAGCTACGGCGCTCGACGTCGTCGCAGGGTCATCATGCCTCCTGCGGCCAGCATCGCGAGAAGCGCAACAAGTGCCACGGCAATGCCGAGTTCGAAGCGGGCCGGAAGGTACTTCAGCGTAATCACGTGGTGCCCCGCCGGAACTCGAGCCTCGAACATCACGTCGTCGAGGCTCTTCAAGGCAAGCGGACGCCCGTCGATACTCGCCACGAAACCAGGCTCTGCGGTGATGCGAAGTGCCAGTGTCCCGCTCGAAGAGCCGGCGGTCTCGAGCTTCCAGGCACCGTCGTCGTTGCTTGTCGCCGCCAGCACCTGGTCGCCGCTTCCTGAGATGAACGAGAAGGTCTCCGAGTCCGGAACACGAGAGAGTGTCTCACCGGCGATAACCGCGACGGTCGTCATCCCGGGCGGCACCGAGATTCCCGACTTCGTGAGCACGAACCCGATGCCGTAGCGCTGCGCGAGTGCGACAGAGTTGATGTCGGGAACGAACAGCCCCACGCCGAACTTGTTCGGAGCGGCCTTTTGAATCGGCCAGGACGCGAAGTAGGCGGATGGCACCATCGGGTCGTGTACCCCGAAGATCCGAATCGAGTACCCGATGTTGACATTCGGATAGAAGCCGACGTCGGTGAAGTCCCGAACGTTGGTAACGTTCCCGCCGTTCAATCCGACGAGAGCGTCGCCAACGGCTCCCTTTAGCTGCGCAATCGCCGGAGTCGTCGCAAAGAACGGCTTGCTGTACGACGCGATCCCGACACCAGCGAAGAAGAGAAATGCAGCTTCGGTGACGGCCAGACCGAAGACGGCAACTGCGTAACCGCGGGAGCGGGACATCGCCCGCCCCGCGATCCAGAGGTAGCCGGCGGCGCCGAGGCAGAGGAGCACACAGACCGTCGGCCACGCGAGTGCACCAACACGCATATGCCGAACTGCGGGTTTCAGGGCTGAATCAACGTCTAGGTATCCGACAACGGCTGCAACACCGAGCGATCCGAGCATGAACCATCGGCGCGTCAACTGCACGCGAGTCGGGTGCAGCAGCTGTTCAGCTCCGAGCGCCGCGAGCATCGCCACCAAGAAAGCGGTGACGATGCGCATCCGCTCGAATCGGATGAGCTTCAGCTCCGGGATCGAATTCACCAAGCTCTGCAGCGGATGAAATCCGTACGGCTGGTACGTGATCGCGATCGAGAAGACCAATGCGACCGCCAGCCCGAAGACGACCGGTCGGCGCCAGGAGGTGCCGATACCTACGACGGCGAGTACCACCGCGATCGCGCCGACGTAGGTGACCGCCTCGTAGTACTTGAACTGCGGGAGTTGATAGAGGTGGTTCGGGCCGTCGGGCAGGTTGTAGTAACCCTGCGACAAAAAAAGCGCCATGGCTCGCGTAGGGAGCCCGACGTAGGAGCCCTCCGAGGTGCGGTGTGACCTCGAGATCACCTGGAGACCGGGAAACCAGAGAGGCGCTGCCAACATCCCACCAAGAAGTGCGCCCGACGACGCCCGAAACAGGCCAGGTGTTGGGATCGACCGACGCTGGATCTTGACGAGCAGCACCGCCACTGCGACCAGACAGCCAATGGCGAGAACGAGCATCACGTTCGCCTCGGGGAAGCCCCCGTAGATGGAGTACGCCACAGCGACGGCGAGGCCGACCACATGGCGGTACTTCCCATTGGGGCGCACGCAACACAGGCCGAATGCGCAGATCCAGCCACTCCATGCGAGCACATCGGTGAGCGGCCACGTCAACCACGACGAGAACGCGCCGGCGAACATAAACGTCACCCCAGCGAGGGTCGCGCTGAGGGGACGACAGCCGAGGACTCGGGCGAAGTAGTAGGCACCAGTCGATGCGAGGAGGAGTTTGACGAAGACGACGACGAGGAACGCGAACCGGACCGGAACCAGGTAGCTCACGAGATCCGGCAGACTGAGCACGCTTGACTCGAAGTTCAAGAACTGCGGCATGCCAAGAGCCGAGAACTGGTTCCAGAGCGGAAAGTGCCCGGAGTGGATCATCCGCCAGCTGAGATCGTTCCAGGCGACCATCTGCGACACCGCATCGCCGTTCGTGACTGAGTGGATCACGCCGTAGACACCGCTGCCGAGTGGCGTCAGCGAAGTGTCAAAGTCGAATCCGCCGAAACTCTGGCCGTCCTTTATCGCCGGAGAGAGAAACGCCAGCGCGAGCGCGACGAGTGTGCTTACCCCAGCTACGTCTCCGCGCCGCGAGCCGACGACCCTCCGCAGACCGGCTACACGGTGCTGAGCAGGCATAGCTACGCACAGTACCGGCCCGCGAGCCGCGAAGCGGGACCCCTCGAGCCCACGAAGAGCAGCACACCGGGGGCAACACACCAAAGTCGCTAATGGCGCAGTCGCTAACATCGCGGGGTGAGCATCGACAACGCTGACGTCGTCGTCGCTGTGAAAAGATGATCTTCGCGGCAATGCGGGCCGTCACTGCCGGTCTGGTGATGTTCCCAATAGGAGTTCTCGTTCTCGGCTCGATTGCGTTTCGTACCGCGGGCCTTCCGACAGCCGCCGCAGCCCTCGTGCTCGTCGCGATTACCGGCTCCACGCTCGGCCTGACACTCGGGACGCTGGTGCCACCCCAGCGCATCAACATCACGTTCGCACTCGTGATGACACCGCTCCTGTTCACCGGCTGTAGCCAGTACCCATGGCCGAGCCTGGCGCGGCTGCGCTGGTTCCAAGTCATAACGCGACGCTGGATCCGATGACCTACGTCAGCAAGGCGATGCGGGGGTCACTGGTCCCGGTCGTCGCGCACCTGAATACGACTGTCTGCTTCATAGCGATCTTCGCCGCTATCGGTATCTTCGGCACCATCGGAATCCGCGGCTTCCTCCGACGAGCGGTCGATTGAGCGCATCGCCATGGACCCCCTGCTCATCCTCTGGGACATCGACGGCACCTTGATCCGAGGCGGCGAGGTCGCGGCCGCGGTCTTCGAGCTTGCACTCGCCAGCGTCACCGGCCAAATGCCGCGCGAGCGAGTGAGGATGAGTGGAAAGACGGACCCGCAGATCATCGCTGAGTACCTCGAGATGATGGGAGTCCACGATCTAGATGTGCTTTCGGCGGTGCTCGAACTCGCCGAGCAAGAGCTCGCCGCCGCGGAAGTACTCCTCTCCGAGCAGGGCTCAATCTGTGCCGGGGTCTCCGAGCTTCTCGAGCGGCTCTCCACCTATGAGGAGGTGACCCAGACCCTCCTTACGGGAAACATTGCGGCGAACGCGCTGGTCAAGCTCCGCGCATTTGGTCTCGACAAATTCATCGACTTCGACATCGGCGCCTACGGCAGTGACCACGCCGAGCGGACGAGCCTGGTGCCGATCGCACTCGAGCGTGCAAAGCGCCTCCGGTCCCTGCGCATCGATCGGGATCGGACATGGGTCATCGGCGACACCCCAAACGATGCCGCGTGCGCGTTCGCAGGCGGTGTTCGCTGCCTCCTCGTCGCGACGGGGACCTACAGCCTCGACGAGCTGCGACTCCAACCTGCCGACGCGATCCTCGCCGATCTGTCCGACATCGCCCACGTGATGAGCGTGATCGGCGCGGCGTAGCTCCCTACGCGGAGAGCCACGCCGGGACGAAGTGCCACGCACGCTTCAGCTCTGCGCGCAATCGGTCCGTGTCGGGCTCAGCCCGCTCGAGGAGGGTCCAAAATCGCGGCGAGTGGTTGAGCTGGCGCCGATGACAAAGCTCATGGAGCAGCACGTAATCGACGAGCTCGGCCGGCAAGAAAACTAGGTAGTAGTTGAGACTGATCGTCCCTTTCGCGGAACAACTGCCCCAGCGCGTCTGCTGAGCGCGGATCGCGACCTTCGGCACGGAGACGCCGAGCTCCTCGGCACGCGCGAGAAGACGTGGCTCAAGGACCGAGCGCGCGCGCCGCGAGAGGTATCGCTTCATGGCCGATCGTTGGGCCTCCTCGTCAAAGCCCTCCGCGGTCACGATTAACCGACCAGAGCGCTCGAGTGCACGAGACGAGCCCACGGCGTCTTGGTAGTCGATCGGCACGAGCTCGCCGGTGAGACGAAGCGCGAGACCATCTGGTCTTACGACCGAGGGAGTCTCGGTCACGAGAGCGCTCTCGGCGGCAAAACGTTCGCGCACCTGCTCTATCCACGAGCGATGCTCCTCGACGAGCCGCGGCACGCGCGATCGTGCGAAACGCTCAGGGATCACGACGGTGAGCTGGCCGGAGTACGCGACGCTTAGCCGTGCGTGACGGGCACGTCGGCTGACTCGAATCTGGTATTCCGGCGGCTGCGAGATGATTGCCAAGGTCTATATGAGGTTCGCTACCTAAAGAGCCCGACTCGATCACAACTCGCCTTGAGCTGTGTGCGAGAAGCACGACGGTCTCGTGCTGCCCGATGCGTCAACACTACGACCGCTTCCCACACGATGCCTAGCGACCGCGTCGATCGCCGCTTTCGCGTGCCGCGCCGGCACCACCGCATCCGCATACGAAGCCGGCTGCATACCTTCCCCCTACGGTGACTACTCCTGCGGCGTCGCTGCTACGAAGCCACGAACACCCTCGAGGTAGCCGTACGTTGCTCGCTGTTGGATCCATCGAGAAACCGGACCGCCCAACCTCGCGAGCAGATCGCGTGGACGCGAAAAAGCTGCCACCTCGAATCGAACCACGTCGTCTGGACCCCGACGCACGACGAAGGACTCCTCGCCGCGCTCGGGGTGGCCCGGCAGTGTGCCATACGCGTATCCGAAACTGTCCTGCTCCGCGATCGTCGCGACGATTCGACACGGAGCAAGAACAGCTAGCGGTCCAAGCGGTATCTCAGCTACGACAACCACACCTACCTCAAGTGGGGCTCGCTCTGGCGCGACAGCGATGTGGAGGTACGCATGACCTGCCCACTCTCGAAGCGCATCGCATCCCCGGGCAAAGGCCCGCTCTCCAACGCCGAGCTCGACGGCTTCGCGAGTGTGGTGGTACCCCTCGGGTAGATGACTTCCCAAGGACGCGCCAACCTCGAGGTACGTGAACTCCTGCTCCAAGGCGCCTCGTCGCAGTCGGTCAACGGTCGCATGGTTAAAGAACCGGAGTCTGACGGGCATAGTGCAGTCTCTCAACTGAGCGCCGAGGGCCTGCCGCAAAACGCCGAGCGCAAGAAGCGAGGTGCCTGCTGCAACACTTGGACCGTGGAGGAGTCGAAGCCGATCGTGATCACGGACTACAACCCTGACTGGCCGACCTGGTTTGCCCAGGTACATGAGTACGTCTGGCCAGCAGTTGACGGCCTAGCGCTACGAATCGAGCACGTCGGGTCAACTGCTGTCGTCGGCCTTGCCGCCAAACCGATCATCGACGTGGACATTGTCGTCGCCCATGGCGACCTCATCGAAGCGACGATCGAGCGCGTGACCGCGATCGGCTACGAGTGGGGCGGCGATCTCGGGCTGCCGGGTCGTGAGGCATTCAGCGCGGTGTCGGAAAACCGGCTCCCCGAACATCACCTCTACCTCGTGGTCGCAAACAACCGACCTCACGAAGATCACTGGTTGCTTCGAGACCTCCTGAACGAAGATGCGGGGGCCAGGGCTCGATACGCGGCGGTAAAGCGGGAGAACGCGAGGGTTTCCGCTGGTGACCTGACGGTCTATACCGCCCGCAAGGCCGCGTTCGTTGCGGAGCTCCTACGCTCCGCTCGACAACAACGCGGGCTTGCAGAGGTGACGTACTGGATCCCGACTTCGGCCGAACTACTTCCGCCGACACCTTGCGGCGAGGGACTCGACCGGCAGGGCACCCGCTGACGGCTCGGCGCAGAATCGTCAGATAGACGGCGACCCGGTTATCTGGGATGGGGCTCGCGAGACGAGCTGTCCGTGGCGTACGTCGGACGAAATCGTCGGACGTGGCGCGAATCCGTTCTGAGGTTGCCCAGTAAAAGTAGACACGGTGGTTATGCAGCGACAGCGGTGTGAGCCGAAGCTAGCTCGAAGTTGATGGGACTGATATTGCCGACCTTGGAGTAGCGCC
>Ga0209483_1003081_pt1 | contig 11101 bp, 9 predicted proteins | sample NGEPerA_FD_184508 | JGI IMG/M metagenome (GOLD analysis project Ga0209483, IMG submission 184508) | Arctic peat soil microbial communities from the Barrow Environmental Observatory site, Barrow, Alaska, USA - NGEE PermafrostL2-A... | ecosystem: Environmental > Terrestrial > Soil > Wetlands > Peat... | reverse complement strand
GATTGGCTCTCACCGTCGAGTTGCCGGCGCTGACCGGGCCCGCCGCGAAGGTCACCGTGGCTTTCTGCGTGATCTGAATGTTGTCGGTAATGTCGGTCGCTGTATAGATCACGACCTCGGGATTATCGTCGGTTACCGTAAAGGTGGCTACGCCGCTCGAATTCGTGGTTCCACTGACCGTGTTGATGTTCGAATTGCCGCTGCCCGCTGTGAGCGTTACCGCCTTGTTGCCCAAAAGGGCTCCGCTTGCATCCTTCAGCGTCACCGTGATCGTCGAGCCGCCATTCGGAGGCGCGTTGCCGTTGTCCACAGCCGTGGTCGGGTTCGCAATCACCGTCGAGTTGCCCGCGTTCGCGGGATTCTCGATGAAGAAGCAACTGCTTACAACGGTAAAATGAAGAGTCTGATCCGTCGCCGTGATCTTGTAGCATGAATTTGAACTGGAGGCGCCGCTGACCAGGCAGTTCGAGAAAGCGGCTGCTCCGGAGGATGCATTCTGAGGATTCGACGCGCAGCTCAGCGTGCCGCCTGGATTGGTTGAGAGCGTAAGAATAATCGGGTCCGAATTGGCTGCAACCGTGTTAAAGTTCGCATCCTGAACCTGCACAACCGGCTGGACCGCCCACACCGCGCCTGGAGTGCCTCCGCCTGGTTGGGTCGTGAACACAATTTGCGTTGGCGGCCCGTAGATGCTTTCATTTTGCTGCGCAAGGGCCGCGCCCTCGAGAAAGCAAAGAATCACACCGCCATTCGCACTACACGCGTAGAGAGTCGGAGTGCTTGGCGCGCTGTTCCTGTACCAAACGCTGACGGTCGAAGCTCCTGGTATAGAAGTGATGGCACTTGTAGCGCTAGTACAATTCGCGTTGCTCGCGTAGAACGCGCCGGTGTTCGTACTGTCGGTGAGGTAGATCGGGCCCTGTCCACCAGGTGCGTTGGAGAATATCGTTAATTGGCCGCAGGCGTTTGTCGCCTGATCGAGAGGCGCGTTTGTGAAATTCAAATTGATAATGCTATCCGTGAATATCACCTGCGCCTGGTAGCCGGAGCTCACGCCGACGGCCGTCAGATGGTATCTCGCACCTAAGTCATTGGTGTCCGGTGCATATCCGTCATAAGCAAAATTGCCAAAGGAATCGGCGGCAACCGTAACATCCGGATCATCATCAATCGACTGCTTTACCCACTCGTGGATATGAAGAGTGACCGATTCGAAGGGTTGAAAACCGGTGCCGGTCATATGCACCGGTTTGCCAGGCGCGTAGTCAGGCTTGTCGGTAGAGATGGTCGGGAACCAATAGAGTTCGGAAGCGCTGGCGTAATCGCCCTTGCCGCCGGCAGCCAACAGCGAACCAAGACTGGCCGGAGAAGCAAAGCCACCATCCTGATTAACGAGCGATTCGGAAGCCGCAACAAAGGCTCCAGCCTTTTTGTTTGCCCATGGCTGCAGCAAGTCTACTGCTGTTCCGCCCGTGCCGCCCATGATCAGAACGCTGCCGTTCTTCGGCAGCAGCGCTGCAAAGTGGTGACTGCGCGGAGTACCGCCGCTCACGGTCTTGAATGTGTTGGTCCACTGGCTGAAGATCTCAGCAGTTCCAAGATCTATTTGTCCATTGTTGCCCCCAATTACGGCCACACCATCATATGTGCTGGTTGCTGTGGCGCCCACGCGGGGAAACGTCATGGTTGGACCGGACGATATGGATCCGGTCATCGTGTCCTTGTTGTATACAAATATTTCAGTAGAGGCCAGTACTGCGCCATTAATGTCGGTGCCGCCCGCAATAAGAACACGGCCATCGGGCGTAGCAGCTGCGACGGCGTTGGTACGCGGCGTCTGCAGCATGCCAATGGGCATGAAATTCTGATCAGTCAGATTGAAGAGTACGAGAGAGCCGACCACTTTGGTCGTGCTGGTGCCACCTGCGATCAGGATGTTGCCATCCGATAGCTGGGCCATGGCGTGGTATGCAAGGTCAGTACCAATTGATGACGGCAGAAGCGTCCATTGTTGACTGCTGACACTGTAAATTTCCGCCGAATCGCTGTAGCCTCCCCCAGTGGTCAAACCGCCCGTTACGAGAACGTCGCCGCTTCTCATAACAATGGCAGCATGATTCGCCCTGGGTACTTTCATCGCCAGCGAGGCCGTGTAGGTCCCCTTCGCGGGGTCGTACACTTCGGCCGTGGCTTGGGGAATTCCAGTGCTGTCGGTACCGCCAGTAATCAGAACCCGCCCGTCGGTGAGCAGAACCGCGGCCGCGCCAGAGCGGGCTTGGGTCAAATGACCCGCTACGGTCCATGTGTTCGATGCCGGAGCTTGGCTCGCAACCTGAGAGGCAAACACTCCAAGAAACAAACCGAAGATCGTCAAAAATCTCGCTGCACGATTCATAGACCACTCCCTCGAGAACGGCGAAACGATTCCGCAAAGCCGTTGCTCTCATCAACGCGACCGACAGTGAAGGTGTTTCTAAAGCTCATAAGAATCCTGATCCGTGTCGTCTGAGTCCTTCGACAACTCGGAATAAAAATGCACCGATGCTGCAAAACCACTTGATCGTGGACTCGGCTGAGTTGCTTCGCCGGGTTCGATACGAACCACAATGCCCTCTCCATGCAATTCCAGCGGACGGTCGCTACCGTTGTGTCGAGAAACGTGAATCGTCGTTTGAATGCGCACGCCCATTGGCGGACATTTCCTGGCGATTACCATCACACCGCTACTGCTGATATCCAGCGTCATGCCGCGACTGGCCTGAACTGATCCGCTTGGATCGAGCCACCAATAGTTCACGGGGTCGGCCAGTTTATAACGCCGTGTGTGCCGTCTCTCCAGATGGGTCATACAAAAATAGCCCTCGTTATTATTGCGAGAAAATATTGCGGTCATGGGGGACATTACTGAGGTTGAAGCGTAGAACAATGCCGCCGCAGGCACAATGAAAGCAAACACTCAGGTACAGATGTCATCTTTCGATGGTCTGGTGATAGGTACAACCCCGACTTTGAGTAGGTATCTTCGTCTCTATTGAAAGCAGGAAAATGATCTGCAGTAGATGAAGCGGGATATTACTGCTGAAGCTTGCAGTCCAGGCGCAGAAAAATTCAATTGGCTTAGGCTTCGATATTCTTTTACAGAAGTTAGCGATATAAAAGGCGCGATTTGTCGAAGTTATCCTAACTCTCCGGCGATGGAGAGGAACTGCCGTTTGTAATGACGATTCGATATGCAGCGATGGCACTTCGTTGGATCAGCGATTTAACCAACGGGCAGCGGATTGCCCGAAAGCATCGAATGCGGCTGGTGCATCTATGTAATTGCACAGCAGGCTTCGCGAAGACCTGCTCTTCCGTATTGATACGGTTGAAACCCATCTGCCGCCCCTCCACGAAAGGAGCGAAGACATTCCACTACTCGCACAGCATCTTCTCGATCGCAATCGAACACGATATCGCAAGCAGGTAAAAGTGTTTTAGCCGGCCGCGATGCATCAGATGATCCATCATTTGTTGCCATGGAATGTGCGCGAATTGGACCATATGATCGAGCGTGCCATGCTGCATTGTCGTGATGAAGAAGTGGAGTCAGGCGACATCGCACCGGGAGGAGCCTTACAAAGAGGAAACTGCATCTTGCCACGTCCGACTCTTGCGGCGCACGGTCGGCTCTCGGAGATATCGATGAGCGCACAGATCGAGACGACATCGGCATTTATCGGTAGGAATCCGTGGGAACTTCCGCATTGCCGAGAATCTGCGAAGAGGTCGTTGCGGGGAAGGGCACGCTGTCTGGTGGTCGATTTCGGCACGACTCCGAACATGTCTAAACCAGCGAACCCAGGTTTATCAGTAGATGGAATGCTACAGCCGCGCATTGTCCCAGAGGCAAAATGGAGAACCCTAGGTACTCCTTTCCGAACGGCGGTATAGGAACAACGCCAGAATGGCGAGTCCAATCAACCCGGAGGAGAGACCGTATGCAAATTCAGTGACAAAATGGTATGCCCGCTCGATCATGAGCATGCTCGCGCGGGTCGTAAGCAACGCAGGGGCGCCCACTTCGCTGTTATTTCCGTTTGAGGAACCGGCCCCAAACCAGAATGCGATGGGCTGGTAGGTCCAGACGCGCAGGGCAATTTGGATCGTCTGCGGGCCCTTGCCTCCCTCCGGGAGTCGAAACGTCGTCGCCGGCGCCGCAAAGAGCGGGTCGCGAGTGGCCACGGCTGAGCCAGCACTGCCGATCAGCTTACCGTCCGCATAGACCTGATAGCCACTGACGATATTGGTCAGCAGCAGATCGACAGGCCAGCCGTTGCCGGGAACCTCCACTTCTAAGCGATACCACGCATATCCGTTAAATGCCGGAAATCTCTGCTTCGTCCAGCTCTCGTCCGACCGTATCAGCGGTCAATGCGAGTCATCGAACTGCGGATCGGCCCACGCAGGATTGTCCCCCGAATGGAAGCGCCAGAGCCCGTTGAGCGAAGTCACCGGCTCGCGACCCGTGATCAGGCTGAAGGACTGTGCGGTCAACGCAACGCAGCAGATCATCCTCGCCAATCCCCATGGACTGTGAAGAGACGCGTCGGCTCCCTGCTCCCTTCCGGTCTGCATATTCCGTCTAAACTTGATCATAACTGGAAAACTTCACAGTTAACCTGGAGAGCGCGGAGTGGCAGTCGTATGTCATAGATCTCTCTTGGAAAGAGCTCTCGCAGTGCCCCCAAATCTCAACATAATTTCCATCTTTTTCTCGGATTCGGGTAAAGTGCTAATTAGCCTAGGTGGCTCGCTGGCGCGAGCCCGCAACTTATCAACTGAATAATTCGCGCGAAGTGCGGCTGGAAATTCCCCTCGCAAGCCCGCCGCCTCGAAGAGGAGATATGCATGGCAGGCATCCTGAACAAGGAACAGGAAGAAGACCTTCTACTCCGTGGTTTCACGCGCCGCGGTTTCCTCCGACTCGCGGCTATGGTGGCCGGAGCATCATCCATGCCGTTCTACAATGAGCCGGCCCTGGCACAACTCTCGAAGGTTACCGATGCGCCTTCAGACGCCGTCATGATCAACGCCAACGAGAATCCGCTAGGGCCTTGTCCGGAGGCAATGGAGGCCGTCCACAACATCGTTGCCAAGGGCGGGCGCTACCTCTATGGCGAAACCGATAAACTGCAGGCAGCAATGGCAACGCAGGAGGATATAAGCCCTGACTCTGTGCGCATCTTCGTCGGATCCAGTCCCGCATTGCATCAGGCGGTTCTGGCTTTTACATCACCCACGCGCCCGCTCGTCATCGCCGATCCAGGCTATGAGGCCGGCGAACGTGCAGCTAACTTCATCGGCACACCGGTCGTCAAGGTCCCTCTCACGCCCACTTATGCTCACGACGTGAAAGCGATGGCATCCGCCAGCGCAACTGCCGGCCTCATTTACATCTGCAACCCCAACAACCCCTCCGGAACGCTCACCCCAAAATCCGAAATTGAATGGCTAGTGGCGAACAAGCCTGCTGGCTCGGTAGTCATGATCGATGAAGCCTACACCCACATTGCTGGAGCGCCCTTCAACTCCGATCTAGTAGCCCAAGGGAAGGATGTTGTTCTGCTGAGGACATTCTCAAAAATCTACGGCATGGCCGGATTGCGCGCAGGCGCTGCTATCGCGCGCCCCGAACTGCTTGACAAGCTCGGCGAATGGGGCGCCACGATGATGCCCATTACCGGAATGGTGGCGGCGACGGCCAGCCTTCAATCCAAAGACCTGGTCCCAACGCGCCGCAGGTTGATTGCCCAGGTCCGCGAAGATACCTTTAACTTCCTTGAAAGAAATAACTACAAGTTCGTGCCTTCGGTGTCCAACTGCTTCATGGTCGATACCGGGCGGCCGGGCTCCAATGCTGTTCTCGCCATGCGCAAGGAGAAAGTATATGTTGGGCGCGTCTGGCCGGTCTGGCCCGAGTATGTTCGGGTGACCGTCGGAACGGCCGATGAAATGAAGAAATTCCAGATCGCATTCAGTAAGGTGATGTCCGCGTAACCCTCCGCGCAACATGCGCCTCAAATGAACGATCAAGGTGAGCGCTTCGATGAATAAGCTCCAGCCGAACGCACGTGCTGCATTGGACGGCATCCTGCGGGACGGGATGTTGCTAGCGATCGGAGGCTTCGGCCTTTGCGGCATTCCAGAAGCTCTGATTCGTGCGCTGCGCGATTCCGGCATCCGCAACCTCACTATAGCCAGCAATAACGCCGGCGTGGATGGATGGGGATTGGGACTGCTCCTCGAAACTCATCAGATCAGGAAAATGATCTCAAGTTACGTTGGCGAAAACGCCGAGTTCGAACGCCAGTATCTCAGCGGAGAACTCGAAGTCGAATTCTGTCCACAAGGTACGCTGGCCGAACGCATGAGAGCAGGAGGCGCAGGAATACCCGGCTTCTACACGCGAACCGGAGTAGGCACTTTGGTTGCTGAGAGCAAAGAACACAAAGAGTTTGATGGTGTGACATACATCCTGGAACGCGGCATCCAGGCCGACGTGGCATTGGTAAAGGCATGGAAAGCCGATCTCCATGGAAATCTCATCTATCATCGTACTGCGCGCAACTTCAACCCCAATGCGGCCGCATGCGGCAAAATCACAGTAGCCGAAGCAGAAATCATCGTCGAGCCCGGTGAACTCGATCCGGACGAGGTTCACACACCTGGCATCTTTGTTCATCGGCTCGTGCACAATCCCAATCCTGAAAAACGGATTGAGAAGAAGACCACCCGGAAGGTATAGCCCAGTGACATGGACACGCAATGAAATGGCAGCCCGCGCCGCCCGAGAGTTGAAGGACGGCTTCTACGTCAACCTCGGAATCGGTATCCCGACGCTGGTCGCCAACTATATTCCTGACGGAGTCAACGTCACATTGCAGTCGGAAAACGGACTTCTCGGGATGGGACCGTTCCCGCGGGAAGAGGACGTGGACGCGGACCTGATCAACGCTGGGAAAGAGACAGTGACGCTCAATCCAGGAGCTTCGATTTTCTCGAGTGCGGATTCCTTCGCAATGATTCGCGGCGGACACATCGACGTGGCCATCCTAGGCGCAATGCAGGTTTCAGAGCGCGGTGATCTGGCCAATTGGATGATTCCCGGCAAGCGAGTGAAAGGGATGGGCGGAGCCATGGACATTGTTTCCGGCGTCCGGCGCATTGTCGTCCTGATGGAACACAGCGCCCCGGACGGTAGTCCCAAGTTGCTGCGCAACTGCTCATTGCCCCTGACAGGAACCGCCGTCGTCCATCGCGTGATCACGGATCTCTGCGTACTCGATGTAACGAGCACTGGTTTGGAGGTCGTCGAATTGGCGGCGGACGTCACGCGCCGTCAGGTGGAAGAGCGAACTGAGGCATCACTGCGCTTTCGCGATGCAGCTTACTTATGAACCATCATTTGGTCCATACCGGCTTGCGCTTTTCCAGAAACGCCGCAATCCCTTCGTGAAAATCCTCCGTCTCGCGAGCCTGCACGCTGAGTTCGACCGCCTCAGCGATTGTTGCATCGAGCCAAGCCTTATTCTGCGCCGCCAGCAACCCCTTGGTACCGCTTAGAGACTTCGGGCTGTTCGCCTTCAACACTTCCGCCAGCGACTGTACCCGTTCCGTAAGTTGCTCCGGCGGCACAATCTCATTCACCAGACCTAGCCGATGAGCCTCTGCAGCATCAAAGATACGTCCGGTCAACAGCAGGTCCCGGCTGCGCTTGTCGCCGATTTGCAACGCCAGAAACGCCGACACCACTGCGGGCACAAATCCGATCCGCACCTCCGTAAATCCAAATCTCGCCGTCGGTATCGCCAGCGTAAAGTCGCAGATCATTGCCAATCCCGCTCCGCCCCCGATTGCCGCTCCATGCACCGCGGCAATGGTTGGCATCGGTAGTTCATAAAGGGTGCGGAAAAGTTTTGCAACTCTCGTCGCGTCCGCGCGGTAATCAACCGCGCTCTTGCCTTGCATTTCCTGCAGCCCCGTCAAATCCAGGCCCGCACAAAACGCCTCGCCAGCACCGGCAAGCACGAGCACCCGGCAACCGCTTGCCGCAGCATCCATCATTGCTGCAATCAACTCCAACTGCATTTCGGGAGTCATCGCATTGCGCCGCTCTGGGCGTTGCAACGTTATCGTCCGTACCGATGCGCTTTCCGCAACTTCAATCGTGCTGTAGTTCAATCTCTCCTCCTACCCTGTGATCACGGGCATGGATTGCCCCTAGTGCACCGAAGTCCCAGCGCTCGTTGCGATCTCCGCGCTGGAACGAATCAATTCATCAAGTGGCCCCAGCTTCGGCAGCCTCGCACCGCATTCCGTCAACGCAGCCATCAAACCTTCTGTGGGCAAATTCCCCACCAGTGCATCCTGCGCAAACGGACATCCGCCCAACCCACTAATGGCCGCATCGAATCGCCTGCAACCCGCCACATAGGCCGCGCGAACGCGGGCACTCGCCTCGTCCCGCCGTGAATGCAGATGAACCCCCAATTCGATTCCGCCATCCACCGCAATCACCGCTGCTACCGTATCTGCGATTTGTTCCGGCGTCCCCAACCCCACAGTGTCCGCCAGCGACATCTGCCGTGCTCCAGCCTCGATCAACCGGGCGCACGCATCCGCCACTAGGTCAACGTTCCATCCCTCACCGTATGGATTTCCAAATGCCATCGAGAGGTACGCAACGACATCCAGCCCCGCACTGCCAGCCCTCGCAATGATCGCCCGCAGCGCAACAAGTGATTCTTCAGGTGTCTGATGTTGATTGCGTCGGAGAAACCCGGGAGAAACCGAAAACGGAAAACCCAGCGTTTGTACCGCGCCCGTACGGATGGCCCTTTCCGCGCCCTTCTCATTCACGACAATCCCGATGATCTCCACGTTTTTCTGCGGCCCGAGGAACTCGAGTACCTGTTCCGAGTCCGCCATCTGTGGCACTGCCGCCGGCGAAACAAAACTCACCGCATCGATATGCGTAAATCCTGCTTCAATCAGTTTCCGGAGATAGTCAGCCTTTGTCTCCGGCGCAATCTGCACCGGCAGCCCCTGCCAGGCGTCGCGGGGACACTCAACGATCTTGACTACATCGCCCATTCATCTCTCATCCATCAATTAAGGTGAATACGACTTGCGCTACCCACGCGAAGGGGATACCTTGAGGATCTCCCTGGCGATGACCATGCGCTGAATTTCGCTTGTGCCCTCACCGATGGTACACAGCTTTACGTCGCGGTAAAACTTCTCCACCGGGTAATCCTTGATAAACCCGTAGCCGCCAAGCATTTGAACCGCCTCATTGCAGATGTGCACGGCCACTTCGCTCGCGAACAGCTTAGCCATCGACGACTCGCGAGTCACTTTGTGGCCGGCATCCTTCAGCACCGCGGCCCGCTGCGTCAGCAGCCGTGCAGCATCCAGTTCCGTAGCCATATCCGCCAGCTTCCACTGAATGCCCTGGAACTCGGCGATCGCTTTTCCGAATTGCCGTCTCTCCTTCACGTACTTCAAGGCCGCATCCAGCGCACCGCGAGCAATCCCCAAGGACAGCGCCGCAATCGAGACTCTCCCACCATCCAACACCCGCATCGCATCGATAAACCCCTCGCCTTCGGCTCCCAGCAGGTTCTCCGCCGGTATTTCGCAGTCCTCAAAGATCAGTTCGCTCGTATCGCTGGCCCGCAAGCCAAGCTTGTTCTCTTTCTTGCCTGCATTGAAACCTTTGATTCCCTTTTCGACGACGAAGGCCGATAGACCATGCGTGCCCTTACTCTTGTCCGTTACCGCAATCACTACCGCAACATCGGCATAGCGCCCATTGGTAATGAAGGTCTTGTTCCCGTTGAGCACGTAGCGGTCGCCTTTCTTCATCGCGGTCGTGCGTGCGCTGCTCGCATCCGACCCGGATCCGGGTTCAGTGAGCGCCCACGCCGCCAGCCACTCTCCGGTTGCCAGCCGCGAAACATACTTCCTCTTCTGGGCCTCGTTGCCGGCCAGGAAGATATGATTTGTCCCTAACGAATTGTGCGCCGCCATCGTCAGTCCCACCGACCCGTCCACGGCCGAAAGTTCCTCAATTGCAAGCACGTAGTCCACGTATCCCAGCCCCGCGCCGCCATACTCCTGGGGAATGATCACGCCCATCAGCCCCATCGCGCCAAGCTTCTTAACAGCCGCGAGCGGGAATTCGCTCGCCTCATCCCACGCCGCCATATGTGGAGCTATTTCCTGTGCGGCAAATTCCCGTATCTCCCGGCGCAGGTGTTCCTGCTCTTCCGTAAGGACAAACGGGTACAAAGTATCGCCCGGATTCACGTCAACTTGCATGTTCAGGCTCCTTCGCGGGGAATTCGAGTGCCCTGTTCTGTCGCTTCACGTTTTAGATTCCGCCGATTCCGTCTCGAAGTCGGCAACGGCCCGTAAGAAACTTCATTAGGTTTGCAGGACTCCGGGATTAAACCGGGGAATATCAGGATTCATCGCACATGCCTCAAGTGCCGCAATCAGGACCTCTCGGGTTCGTGCCGGATCAATAATCGCGTCAATCCAAAGCCTCGCCGCGCCATAGCGCGGATCGGCCTGCGCATCATATGTGGCGCGAATCTCTTCGAACAGGGCGGCCTTTTCCGCCTCTGTTAACACCTTGCCGCCGCGCTCCATCTGCCGGGCTCGCACCTCAGCTAGCGTAGTTGCCGCCGACACGCCACTCATCACCGCATATCGCGCAGTTGGCCACGCAAACAGGAAACGTGGATCGTAGGCCTTGCCGCACATCGCGTAGTGCCCGGCGCCAAAGCTTCCGCCCACGATCACCGTAATCTTTGGCACTACGCTTGTGCTCACCGCCGACACCATCTTCGCCCCGGCGCGAATGATTCCCGACCATTCCGCCTCCTTGCCCACCATGAATCCATTTACATCGTGCAGAAACACCAGCGGCACCAGGTTCTGATTGCAGTCCATGATGAAGCGAGCCGCCTTCTGCGCGCTTTCGGTGTAGATTACGCCGCCGACTTCCATCTGCGTCATCCCGGCAGACGACCCCATGGCCACCGTCTGGCTT
>Ga0209483_1003079_pt1 | contig 11107 bp, 6 predicted proteins | sample NGEPerA_FD_184508 | JGI IMG/M metagenome (GOLD analysis project Ga0209483, IMG submission 184508) | Arctic peat soil microbial communities from the Barrow Environmental Observatory site, Barrow, Alaska, USA - NGEE PermafrostL2-A... | ecosystem: Environmental > Terrestrial > Soil > Wetlands > Peat... | reverse complement strand
CGCTCCAGCACCCGCCGCCCCCACGCCACATCCAGAGCATCGCCCGGCGGCCGGCCCCGGTCCGCGATGGCATCCAACTCCTCAAAGGCGGCATCCCTTCCATGCCCACGCTTGATCGCCCGCTCCCCCCGCCGCACATTGGCGGCATAGCGGTCCAGGGCGGTCAGCAGATAATTACGAAATCGCCCTTTGTGCGCCTCCGCCTCGCCCAGCAATTCGTTCTCAAGCACCTGCCGCGCGATAAACCCCTGCGACACATCCTCGGCCCCCGCCTCCGACATCCCCCATGCCGATTGCAGGTGCGCGCGGATGGGCCGGTCGTATTGCCCAAGCACTTCCTCCAATGCCGCCCGCCGCGCAGCATGATCCGGATCCCCCGCCCGCGCCACCAACGACCACTGCGTGGTCGGAAAACGAATCGACGCCTGACTGGACATATCGACTCCCCGCGAATTGCGCCCGTCCAATCTGGAGCATATCCAAGAGGCGTCAAATTGGCAAATAAATCGGCAACTGACTGCGAAACGATCCCGCTTGCGGGTTGATAAAAAAAATCCGCGCTGCGCGCAGGATGCGATGGCATTCGGTGAACCTACGGATGACAGGCCACCTCCACCGAAAGGAATGACATGAGCTTCATCGGCATCGCCATCAATCGTTGGTTCAAACGCCAGAGCCCCATGACCGCCGCAAGCCGAGCAGTCGTTGAGCGCCTCGAGATGCGGACCATGTTTAGCACCATGCCGATTGCGGGGGTAGGGCCGCGCGTTCACAATTCTTCTCCCGGCAGCCATTTGTTCGCTTTCCCCACGCTCGACTTGTCACCGGCCGGCGTGACGGGATCCGGCGGATCGGCATCGCCCGCGGGCGTGACCAATCCCACGCCGATTCCCGGAGCGCTGTCCCCCAGCCAGACGCGGCAAGCTTATGGGTTCAGCAACGTCCTGCTCCCCGACGGCACCCCCGCGACCGGCGCCGGCGAGACAATTGGGATCGTCGATGCCTATCACGACGCCACCATTCAGAGCGATTTGCACGCGTTCGATGTGCAATATTTCGGCGGGGTCGATCCAAACTTCACGCAGGTAAACCTCGGGAATTCGGCCGGCGGGTGGGAAGGCGAGGAGTCGCTGGACGTCGAGTGGGCACACGCCATCGCGCCGCAAGCAAACATCGTCCTCGTGGAGGCCGCCACCAACAGCTATGTCAATTTAATGGCGGCGGTGGACAAGGCCGTCGCGCTGGGCTCAAACGTCGTCTCCATGAGTTGGAGCGGTGGCGAGAACACGTCCTTCGACAGTCATTTCGCGGTTCCCAATGTTACCTTTGTCGCCAGCTCGGGCGACAACGGCGCGCCCGGCGGGTACCCGGCCGCTTGCCCGAACGTTCTTGGCGTGGGCGGGACCAGCCTCGCTCTCGACGCCAACAACAACTGGGCCGGGGAGGTCGGATGGAGCGGCAGCGGGGGTGGCATCAGCAACAACGAGAGCCGGCCCGCCTACCAGCCCACCACCTACAACAACGGTGCGACCACCGGCATCTCGCTGACTCGTCGCGGAATCCCCGACGTGGCGTATGACGCCGCGAATACCAGTGGTTTTTCGACCTATAACTCAACGGCCAGCTCGAACTCCAGCAGATACTTCGGCACGGAAACCGGATGGGGGCGCGAATCGGGCACCAGCGCCGGCGCGCCGCAGTGGGCGGCGCTGATCGCACTGGCGGACCAGGGACGCGCCAAGCTAGGCCTGGCGCCGCTGGGAACGGCGGGCGTCCTCTCGACACTCTATGCCAACCCGGGCGATTTCCATGACGTCGCCAGTGGGACGAGCCTGGGCAGCACGAACTACACCGCCGCTCCCGGCTATGACCTGGTGACCGGGCTGGGATCGCCCCAGGCTCCGCTGGTGGTTTCCTCGCTGATCGGAACCGCGCCGAACGCCGCTCCCGCAAGCCCCAATGGACTGTCGGCAGTTCCGGGAAACGGAACAGTGACCTTGCAATGGAACGCCACCAACGGCGCATCAACCTGGAACGTTTATCGTTCGACCGACGGCGTCAACTATTCGCTTGCCGCCAACGTATCGGGAACCAGCTTTGTCGACAGCGGGCTGACCGACGGATCCAACTATTACTATCAAGTGACGGCGGTGAATTCGATCGGAGAAAGTGCGGCAAGCTCGCCGGTCTCCACGACTCCCCAGGCTCCTCCGGCGCCGCCCGCATCCGCTTCGGCAACCGCCAGCTATAGCATGTACGGCAACAACACCTGCTTTGCCGTGACGCTCCAGTGGGCCGCCAGTCCCGGGGCGACCACCTACAACGTCCTCCGTTCGTCCACGAGCGGGAGCGGCTACGCGGTGATTGCCAGCGGAGTCTCCGGCGCCAGCTACATGGATGCCACGGTCTACGCGGGGGCCAGTTACTATTACGTGATTCAGGCCGTCAGCGCGGCGGGGGCGCAAAGCGTCTATTCCAGTCAAATTACCGGGACGGCATTCCCCGCCGCCCCGACGAACCTCGCCGCGACGCCGGGCAACGCGCAGGTCGCCCTGTCATGGTCGGCCAGCACGGGCGCCAGCAGCTACGAGCTTTTCCGATCGACCACGAACGGCAGCGGTTACGTCCTGATCGCCGGCGGCATCACGGGCACGAGCTATACCAACACCAAGCTGACCAACGGCAAGACTTACTACTACGTCGTCGAGGCGGTCGACGCAGGCGGCCCCAGCGCCAATTCCAATCAAGCCTCGGCCAGGCCCACTAAGCGGTAGTGATGGCGCCACGCATGACGTGGCCCGTTGACCAAAACGCTGATCGGGTATTTCGCGGAAGGATGTTTGCCATGAAAAAGTTGTACTTGGCCGTCATGATCGCAGGTGTTCTTCAATCGGCCCTTGCAATGGCGCAAAGCCCGTTCGACGGGACGTGGAAGTATGACACGAGGACGATGGCTTCGGGCAAAAGGCCCATCGTGCTCCTGTTGCGGGAGGGCGTGTTTGAAAGCAAGACCGCCGTTGCTTTCAAGGTCAAAGCCGACGGGGCCGATCATCCGGGGCTGCAAAATGACACGCTCGTGGCCAAAGTGGCAAGCGATCACGAAGTCTCGGTAAGGAGCAAGCGCGATGGGAGGGTCATCAACACCGCGACCTACACGGTTTCTCCCAACGGCAACGCCATGACCGTCGTGTCGACGGTGGTCTTGGCGCAGGGCACTTCCCCCATCCGGCGCACGACCCAATACGTGCGAGTGGAGGCCGGCCCGGTTGGCTCACACGCCATCTCCGGGTCATGGCGGTCCGTCCAGTTCGACAGCAGCGACAATGGCATCACCTGGACCTTCAAGGTGGTCGGCGACGAGCTGACAATGTCCAAACCAACCGGCATCTCGTACACGGCGAAGCTCAACGGGCCTGAGGCGGTCATGAAGGGAAGTTCCAACTTCAGCCTACCGTCCGTGGCGGTGAAGCTGCTGGATAAGAATAAGCTGCAGATCACTCAAACAATGGACGGGGACGTGGTTGGCATCTCGACCATGACGGTGGCCGCGGACGGCAAGATCCTCAAAGAGATTTACGAGAATAAGCGAAGCGGCACCAAGAGCGAATACCTGGCCCTCAAGCAGGCGCCGCAAGACGACTTTGCCGGGTCGGCGGAAGGCAAGGTGATGGCCCAGTACGTCGGCGAATGGAAAAATGATTCCACCGAACGAGTAACAGGAAAAAAATCCGTCGGCAAACAGTTCAACAGATGGGTGCTCGGTGGAAGATGGGTCGAGGGAAGCTACAGGTCAAGCGACCGCTCCGATTCCGCGTTGGGCATGGCAACGTATGCCAGCGATCGCAAGAACTACGTCGCTTATTTCTTCTACCCCGATGGGACGGCCTGGACTTATCTGGGCAGGTGGGACGCCGACGCGCATCAGATGAAGTGGGAGGGCAGCAGCGCCCAAGGCATCGCAAAGCAAACAGAGCGATTCCTCGACACGAATACTGTCGAAGGCAAAGGCTCAGCGCAGGACAGGGACGGGAAAACGGTCAAGCAGTGGGTCGAACGTGATACGCGCGACCGTGAAGGCGGGAGCGTCAAGGGGGCCGATGGGAACAAGCGCGGCGGCAACAGGAGCGAGCAAGTGGCCTCCAAGCAGGCGCCGCAAGACGACTTTGCCCAATCGGCTGAAGGCAAGGTGCTCGCCCGGCTGGTCGGCCGCTGGCACGGCGAATACACCTACACGCTGCCCACGAAATCCCGGACGAGTGCCGAGACGGTCACGAAATCGGTGCTCGACGGCCGCTGGCTGCGGTCATCCTCTACAGAGAGCGACGGCCTGGAGCAACTCGCGCTGCTGACGTACGACGCCTCCGAGAAGGCTTATGTCCTATTCTTGGCCGGCTCCGATGGCGGAAGCGACACGATCACCGGCCAATGGAACGAGCAGGCGCGCCGTCTGACCTGGACGAAACCGACCGGCAAGACGGGAAAGGGAACCATGACCTTCATCTGGTCCTTCCCAGACGACAAGACCATGAAGTCAACCGTCCGCGGCACCGACGATGACGGCAAGTTAATCTTCGAGCATGAGGGGAAAGACACACGGGTTCAAGATTGAGGCGGCGCCTATCACTGTGATTCCCTCGAGGAAGGGCAATGAAACGGGGGCAATGAAACGGCGGGGGCGCGGCTTGTTTCCGCGTACATGCGTGTCCTTGAGTGAAATAATCGATTTAGAAGCCGCCGTAGCGCGCGGAGCGGAGCAGCCATGCATCAAAGGATTACAATGTGGGTCATTGCAGTAGTTACCGTACCGTCCCTCAAACACGTTGCCTGGAGGTCACGCTCATGTCTCATACAATCCGCCTGCATCAAGTGCTGCTGATTGTCGTGGTGTTGTTCATGCCTGTTGTTGCCGAGGCGCAGGAAACTCCCTCGCCAGAATCCATCGAGGCTCTGAAGCAAGCGACGCAGCTTCATCCGGATTCACCCAAGGCGTTTGATGATCTCTGTGAAGCCTATTTTGCGTCAGGACAGCGAGAGCTTGCCGTCAGCATCGGCGAGAAGGCAATCGCGCTGGCCAAGCGGCAAAAAGACCGCAGCCTGGTGAACATCGAGGAGCACGTCACGAATTTACAGTTCGTGCTCGCGGCTCTCCAGGCATGGTCTGGCCAGGACGCGGAGCTCGCCAAAACCACCCAGCGGGCCATGGACTATGCCGCCGACAGCACAAATCCGGATGTGCTGGACCGCGCCGGCAAGATGGCGCTTCTGCGGCCGATAACGGACAAAGCGCGGCTTGCGACCGCTGTCGCCATGATTCGCCGCGCCGTTGAGTTGGGCAAGCATCATCAATATTTACGCTTTTTCCAAATGGATTTGGGCATGGCCGAGTACCGCGCCGGACATTACCTCGCTGCCGATCAAGCCTTGAGGAACGCGATACAACTGGGTGAGCCGTTGAGCGACGTATCATGCAACTCAACGTTTTATTGGGCGATGAGCCAATTCAAGCAAGGCCACGAAGCCGAGGCCCGAGCACTGGCCAAAGAGGGTATATTCCTGATGTACCCTCTTCCCGCTGATCCGAAGGATCCTCTGGCCGGCAATGTCAACATCGGGAACCTTGTCGTCTGGATGGCATATAAGGAAGCCATCGCATTTCTGAATATCGAGGGGCCAACTCAGTCGGAATTCAATCAGCGCCGCGACGCGTTTGAGGCGGCCAACCGGCTGTTTCGGCGGGCCGATGAGGAGTTCGCCTCCGGCCATGCGCGAGAGGCCATGGCACATCTGGCGAGCGCATCAGTGGACGTTCCCCAAGCCAGTTATATTGCGCAAACGGTCGCGGCGCTTCAAGCATGGTTCGGCGAGGATGCGCAGTTCGCGTCCACCGTGCATCGTGCCATCGAAAATGCAAAAGGAACCCATTATGCGACCACCGCCGAGCGCGCGGCAAAGAGTGCCATGCTCCGGCCTTGTAACGACAAAACGCAGCTGCGGGCATCCCTCGCGCTGGCCCGCCGTGCCGTGGAACTGGGCAAGGACAATGCATACCTCCCCTTCTTTCAAATGACGTTGGGCATGGCCAACTACCGCGCCGGCGATTATGCGGCTGCCGATAAGGCCTTGGGCGCGGCAGTGCGAGACGCCGGACAAAACGAATACATAGCGGTCACTGCGCCGCTCTACCAGGCCATGAGCATGTTTCGCCAGGGTAAGCAAGCTGAAGCCCGCGCCCTGTTCGATCAGGCCTCCAAGAAGATGAAGCCGCTGCCTATCGATCAGAACAAACTACCGCGCGCTGATCTGTGCGATAATCTGATTATGTGGATGGCGTATAAGGAGGCCAGGACATTGCTTGGGCTGCAAGCCGGCACGGCAGCCGGACACTGAAACGGACGCAGCGATTCACTTTGCCTTCATAACAAAAGCAAAGGCCCCGCCTTCCCGGCGGGGCCTTGCATTTGCGATTCCTATGGCGTCGAAAACGACAGCTGCGGCTTTACCGCAGTTGCTGCCAATACTCTCCCGGCATATCCACCGCCAGTTGCAGCGCGCCGTTGGCGCCGGCATACAACGGTTCATCCACGACGGTGACGCGGGCGCCGCCGTATTCTTTCATGGCGTCTTCGATGCGCTTGTTGAGGCCGCGCATCAATCCGCCGCCGCCGGAGAGGAGGACGTTTTGGCGGAGGCGCTCCTGGAATTCGGGGTTGAAGGTGCTGACCAGTTTCTGGATGCCTTCGACGCAAGGATGCACGAGGATTTCGCAGGCCTGGCGCACGTCATCGGTGATGTCGTGCTGGCTGGGCTTGCCGTCTTCGGGGAAGGTGACGATCACGCGGTCCTTGGTGTCGGAGACGAATCCGTACTGCTCCTTGATCGTCTTGCACATGTTCTGCGTGATCTGGGCGCGGGGGAAGCGGTTCATGATCAGCTCCAGCAGCTTGGCGTCGATGGCGTCGCCCGCGATGGAGTAGCTGACTTCGTCCTCATCGGTGGGGACGGTGCCGTGCATTCGGCAAAGATCGGTCGTGCCGGCTCCGATGTCGATGACCAGGATGTCGGCCATCTTATCCATGCCGTAGGCGACAGTGAACGGTTCGGAGACGATCATTACGCTGTCAAGCACCTGGCGGGCGATTTCGAGGATGGCCTGCTTGTTCTTCTGGGTGGCGCGGGAGGGAACGCCGATGACGCCGTAGATCATTTCATCACGGCCGGGGCTGGCAAGATCGACCAGGTACTTGAGCAGCAGCTTGGCGGCCTGAAGGTTTTTTTCGCGGCGGGTGGGATCGTTGTTGGCGTCTTCCGAGCCTTTCACCACGCCATGCTCCAGCGGGCGATACAGTTCGAGGGCCAGGCGGTTGTCGAGGGCGGCCTTGCCGAAGACGACATCCGTTCCCAAAAACTTTCGGCTGACGGCGTCCTTGGGGAAGCCGACGTAGGTTTCCACGGTCTTTCGCGTGCCGTTATAGGACACGACCGACGAACGGCTGGTGCCCAGGTCGATGCCCAGGAGCAGCGCCTTGGCGGTCTTGCCGGTGTCCTGGTCGCTGCCGGACAGGATGGTTTTGCCGGCCACGGGGACGACGGGTTTGGCGGGGGTGTTCGCGTCAAGCATCGGATCGATCTCCTGCAAAAGGGTTGAATGTACCTGTGATTTCCTGACTTCTACGACTCTTCTATGATTATCCAATACGCGGCGGCGTTTGTGTGCGGCCGGATGATTCCTACTGTTTCACCAAACTGACAGATTGTGCCGTTGGGGCAAGGGTATTTGCAAGCGGGCAGCCGCGGGGCAAAGCTATCAGGTGGGGCGGACATTCTTGACGAACCGGTAAAAAGTCGATTTCGTCCACCAAAACCTTCGATTCTCGGCCAAAAACGCGGAAAATTTTGGCGACTTTCGACTTTTTGCCGGGGCGTCATTCTTGTCTGCCATCGGAATCGGGGTGGCGATTCACCAGTCCCACGGCAACCGAGGCGAGTCCGCTCGGGGGGCAGGAATGCCCCCGCTCGCGGACTCGCGGCAGACACGAATGTCTGCCCCACCAAAACGACGCACTCACGAATGTCTGCCGCACCATTATCGTCTATCGTCATTCTCCATCGCTCGGAACTCATTTCACACCGCGTGAGCGTATTATGCCTCGGCTCCGACGGCGGCGTTGACCTTCTGCATTTCGTCCTCCATGCCGCGCAGAAGGTCCATGTTGGTTTTGAAAATTTCCATAAGGACGGCATTCTGCTCCTCGCGGAGCGGCTGGGCCGCCTGTCCCATATTTCGGCGGGGAACGAACCCTCCTCCACCTCCGGCGCCGATATTTCGAATCGCCATTTGCATAGAGGCCAGGGCGTTCTCGAAATTCTTGATGACGTTGGCCAGCCGTTCGATCTGCCGATCGAGATTGCCCGAGCCCTGCCCCCCGCCGCTGCCCGCGGGGCTGGTGAGATTGCGGTTGTCCTTGAAGAGTTTTTCGATCGCGTCGGATACGCTTTCGCGGATATCCGATGCGCTTTCGGTGCTCTTGAGGCTCTGCGAAAGAGTATGATCGACCACGCGGGCGACATTGCGTTTGATTTTTTCGCGGTCGATGACCCAGACTTTTTTCCCGCGAAACCGCTCGGTGAGGGCGTCGAACTCGATCTGCGAGCTGCTGGTGTCCAGCGCGGTGTCGATGGCATTAACGACTTCGGGCGTGCCGGGAATGGGCGTGTTATCCGGCGGCGGCGGCTCGTATTGCGGCACCTGCGACGCGGAATACGCCGGCGCTTGCGCCGCGTACGCCGGCATTTGCGACGTGTACGCCTGCGGGCGGGCCGGCGGCGTCGCGGGGCGCGTGCCGCTCATCATTGCCTGCGCCAACGGAGGCAGCAGCGGCGACGCGGGCCGCGCAACAGGCGCGGCGATATCCTGGGGGCGCGGGTCCGAACGCAATCCCTCGGTAACAATCCCGTTATTGGCCAGCAAATGGAACGCGAACTCCTCGGTGTCCGCCTCCACGTGCCCCTCAACGGGTTTGCCCGTGTCCCTGACCAGTCCTCGAAAACGGTATCGCACAGATGTAGATTCCTAAGTTGTTGAATCGCGGACGCGTAGCCTCGGCCACAGGTATATCGTTCAAATGACCGAATGGAAACCATTTTTCCATGAAATTGAAAGTAAAATCGTTATTTTCATTACAAACCGCCTCTGTTATCGCTATCTTAGGGCATTCCGCGCGGGCCTTAAGTAAGAGCGAAGCGACCGGGGACGAAGGCATGCACTGGCAAGTTGTAGCTTTGTACGATTGCCGGGAACCGTGGCCACGAATCGTAGGGTACGCTTTAGCGAACGCGGTTCTATAATCATGGCGGTAAGAACAGCGTTCGCTGAAGCGAACCCTACGCGTGGTTCCCCGGATGACCTAAGACAACTCGAAATCCAAATGCCTCCCCAAAACTGATTGGACAGGCACTCGTGTTGCAATATTGGGTGGTGAGGAGCATGGTGAACCAATGAAAACATCCTTCTTGACCGCTGCCGCCTGCCAGGCGCTTTTGCCGCTTTTTGTGCAAGGACAAGTGGCTGTTCAACCGCCCGGCCAGGCGGTGGCACAGCAAGCCGCGCCCCCCGCCGGGCCTCCGCGGGTTGATCCTGCTCTCGCCGCGCTTCCGTTGCACAAGCTCATCGCCGTGCGGAATGTGCATGAACGGCGGACCCATTGGCAGAAAGCCGCCGACGAGGCCGTCTCGCGCATTGAGGATTCCAAGCTCAAGGCGGTCGTAGCCCAGCGCATCGCCAAGCTCGCGCCCACGATCGCCGAGGCCCTGATCGGGCACCCCGGCCAAAGCGCGATGTTGACCGTCGCGGTTTACCAGGACCGCAAGGCCGGCACGCAGGCGCTGGCGGCAGTCGCGTATGAGGGACTGGGCCGCGATTTGAATCCCAGCTTTTATCCCCGCGTTTTGGCAGACCTCCCGCAGGCGCCCGGCGGGCAGGAAGACCAGACGCAAAAATTCCAGCTTGATGCCAACGCCACTTCATATCTTTGCTTTTTCCTGGATCACGGCGACCTGAAGGCCGGCGAAATTACGCAGGCGCAGATGAAACAAAGCTTGGGGCTGGCTATCGAACAGGCCCACCGCGATGCGGCGCCGCCGGCTAATGTTGCCGGCGCGGGCAACGCGGCGGCGGCACAAGCACGGGCCGCCCAGGCCCAGGCGGCGGCGCAAGCCGCGCAACAACAAGCCATCGCCCAGCAAATCCGCCAGGCCCGGCTCGATCAGCAGCAGCAGGATCTGAATCAGCAGGCCGCCAACCAAGCCAATGCCACGAATTTCTCCAGCCCCTACTGGAACTCGGGCGGGTGGGGCGGAATCCCCTATGGCGCGGTGGGAGGCAATGGCGTGGGCTTCGGCGGCGTTGTCGGATACGGCGGAACTGGCTACGGCGGAATTGGATATGGCGGCGCGGCAGCGTACGGATGGTCGCCCTGGCTCGCCTACGCACCGGGGCAGAACGGCTACCCCGCCAATCAACCCCCGCATGTGGTCGCGCCCGGGTACATGCCCAATGTGGTCGCGCAGCGCGATCCGCGCACGGGTCAGCCGATCACGCCAACCATCGTTCCCGCGCCCGGCTCGCCGGCCGGTGCGATTGTGCCGCCTTATAACGTGACGCCGGCCCAACGTGATCCCAAAACCGGCCAGCCGATCACTCCGACTCCGCCGGACACCGGGCAGTCGTCTTCGTCGGGATCAGACGATTCAGGGAACCCCTAGAACGCCCCCAACCAGGGAACCACCGGCGGCGGCTTCATTCCCGACCAGCCCTATCGGCGGCCCGGCGCGCCCACCGAACCCGGCGAGCCACGAAACACGGGACATGCCCAGCCGCGTTCCGCGCCACACCCGGCGTCGCCCCCGGTGTGACCCCTGCAAGACTTTCAGCGAGGATCGGTATGATACCGCGCCGCGTGGTTGCCCTCACGTCCGACACCACGCGCTCGCCATCGGCCACTGTGATACCCGCCGGGTCGCCGGCGTTATGGGTCACCGACGCCAGGCCGATCGCCAATGACCGAGCCAGATTCCATTTTGCCATGGAATCAACCGGATACGCCATCGA
>Ga0209483_1003078_pt1 | contig 11108 bp, 7 predicted proteins | sample NGEPerA_FD_184508 | JGI IMG/M metagenome (GOLD analysis project Ga0209483, IMG submission 184508) | Arctic peat soil microbial communities from the Barrow Environmental Observatory site, Barrow, Alaska, USA - NGEE PermafrostL2-A... | ecosystem: Environmental > Terrestrial > Soil > Wetlands > Peat... | reverse complement strand
GGCACGAGGCCGTCGAGCGCTTCGTGAAGCTTGACGACGGCACCGCTCTGTTCGAGAATGTAGCGATAAGCGTCGGCCGTGATGGCGAATCCGTTGGGCACACGTACGCCCTGGTCAGAAAGTTTTTGGAACATCTCCCCGAGGGAAGCGTTCTTGCCTCCCACAAGAGCAACGTCGTCGATTCCAAATTCGTCAAAGAATCGTACGTAGGTGGGCTTGCTCATTATCGTCTCTCCTTCTCTTCGGAGATCGACAGACCGGCGATGATTCTGGACATCTGTCGGCCTCGGTCTGCGAGGTACCTCCATAGGTCAGCATCGTCAGATTCGTGTCGCCGCGCTAGGGCCGAAGGTCATTTGCCCGTTTCGAAAGCCGGGCCATTGTGTTTTTCAAGCAGCGATTGGTTCATTTCAAAGCGATTGGTTCATTTCAATTCGTGCCACGTGAAGATAGTTCAGGTACCCGACTTCGAACGATGAAGTGTCGACCTCGGCTGGCCGGAAGGGAGAACCCTTCGGGCTCCCCCGCGCTGACATCCAGGGTAAGCCGGCTTCCCTTCCACACTTCATACTGTCGCTGATCGATATAAATCGGACAGGTGCTAATCCTCCCCAGCAGCACGTCGTGGTCACCGATGACGAACTCACCCTTGCGAAAGCACATCGGCAGGCTACCGTCGCAACATCCTCCCGACAAGAAGAACATGACGGGCCCACCGTCACTCACCAGATCTCTAATGGCGTTTCGCGCCGCCACAGTTGCTGAGACACCCGGTGAGTCCAGTGGATCCGTCATGCGAACTCGAACTCCTAGAAGAAGCCCAGCGGCTTGGTGCTGTAGCTCACTAGAAGGTTCTTGGTTTGTGAGTAATGCTCCAGCATCATTTGGTGATTCTCTCGACCAATGCCGGAGATCTTGTATCCACCGAAGGCCGCGCCCGCCGGGTAGAGGTGATAGCAGTTCGTCCACACTCGTCCAGCCTGGATACCGCGACCCATGCGATAGGCCAAGTTCCCGTCGCGCGTCCATACGCCCGCGCCCAATCCGTAGAGCGAGTCGTTGGCGATCTCGAGCGCCTGCGCTTCGTCCTTGAAGGTCGTCACCGCCAAGACCGGTCCGAAGATCTCTTCTTGGAACACCCGCATCTTGTTGTGACCCTTCAGCACCGTGGGTTCGAAGTAGTACCCACCCTCTAGGTCGTCGTCCACGGAAGCGGTCCGACCACCTATCAGGACTTGCGCGCCCTCTTGCTTGCCGATCTCGACGTACGACTCGATCTTCTCCAGCTGTTGCGTCGAGACTTGCGGCCCAATCATGGTCGCCGTGTCGAGGGGATTGCCCTGGACGATCTTCGCAATCCGAGCCAAGCATCGCTCCATGAACTTGTCGTAAATCGACTCCTGGATGAGGGCCCTCGACGGGCAGGTGCAGACCTCGCCCTTATTGAAGGCGTACAACACCAGTCCTTCGACCGCCTTGTCCAAGAATTCGTCGTCGGCATTCATCACGTCGGCAAAGAAGATGTTCGGTGACTTGCCGCCCAATTCGACTGTCGAAGGTATGAGGTTCTCGGCCGCGTACTGCATGATGAGCCGACCAGTCGTGGTCTCACCCGTGAAGCCAATCTTGGCAATTCGAGGACTCGTGGCCAGCGCCTTACCGATTTCGGCCCCCGGTCCGGTAACGATATTGATGACGCCCTTGGGAACAATGCCGTCGAGTAGTTCCGCGAACTTCAGAATCGACCACGGCGTCGGCGATGCTGGCTTCAGAACCGTGCAGTTGCCCGCGGCCAATGCCGGAGCAATCTTCCACGCCGCCATGAGGAGAGGGAAGTTGAACGGGATGATCTGACCAACGACGCCGAGCGGCTCGTGAAAGTGGAACGCCACGGTGTCCTTGTCGATCTCGGTCGTGCGGCCCTCCAGTGAACGGGTGGCTCCGGCGAAGTAACGGAAGTGGTCGACGGCCAGCGGCAGGTCCGCCGCCAGCGTCTCGCGCACCGGCTTTCCGTTTTCGTAACTCTCGGCCACGGCCAACATCGTCAAGTTGGCTTCGAGCACGTCCGCGATCTTGTTTAGTACTTTCGCGCGGTCGGCCAGCGACGCCTCTCCCCAGGCTTGGCGTGCGCTGTGGGCCGCGTCGAGAGCCAGTTCCACATCTTCTTTCGTCGAACGCGCTACTTGGCAAAAGGCCTTGCCATTCACCGGCGACACGTCGTCCATGTATTCACCCTTAACGGGAGGAACCCACTCGCCTCCAATAAAGTTCTCGTAACGCGGCTTGAGAGAAACGACGCTCCCCTCAAGTCCCGGGGCAACGAATACCTTCACGTTGTCCTCTTCAATCCCCACGGTTGTTTTATTTTCCATCAGGTCTGTCATGACAGACTCCTATCGCATGCGTGGCGACTGCCACTTATTCTGAGTATCGCGATTGTCTCGAACGACTCAATAGGGTCAAAAGTCCCTTGTCGCCAGTGGGGACCCGAACCTCTCTTGACGAGTGCAACGCCGAGGGGAACTTCGCCACTGGTTGCGAAAAATATCGCTCGACCTCGTCATCACCACCGGTGTTATGACCTTTATTAATTAACCAACTGTCGATCAAGCAATCTGCGAAGGCAAGTTCCAACAAAAGGTGTCTCGGACTGGATCGTGCTCGTAGTGCACGGATCGATAGACCGTTGGACCATCCCTACGTGGCAACGCCTGCGAACTGGCTGTTGTACAGGTCGAAAAAGAGACCACGCTTGGCCATGAGCACCTCGTGACTTCCTTGTTCGACGATCCTTCCCTGATCCATAACCACGATGACATTGGCGTCACGGATCGTCGATAAACGGTGCGCAATGACAAAGCTTGTTCGTCCCTTTCGAAGGCTCGCCATAGCTTCTTGGATCAAGACTTCGGTGCGCGTGTCGACGTTACTTGTCGCCTCATCCAGAATGAGGACGCTCCGGTTTGCGAGGAAGGCTCGCGCGATGGTGAGCAACTGCTTCTGTCCCGCAGATAGATTCGTCGCATCCTGGTCAATGAGGGTGGCGTATCCGTCCGAAAGCGTGCGAACGAATCCGTCGACGTGGGCGGCCTTCGCGGCCTCGAGAACCTCATCGTCGCTTGCCTCGGGTCGGCCGTAACGGATGTTGTCGCCGATCGAACCGGCGAACATCCAAGTGTCCTGGAGGACCATGGCGTAGGCGCGTCGCACCTCGTCTCGAGTGAGTTCCGCGTAGTCGACGTCCCCGAGCACGATGTGGCCCGCGTCGATCTCGTAGAATCGCACGAGTAGGTTGACGATAGTCGTCTTGCCGGCGCCCGTTGGTCCAACGATGGCGACAGTGTCGCCCGCGGCCACGTCGAGACTGAAGTCCTCGATGAGCGGCTTGTCGGCCTCATAGCGAAAGCACACGTTCTCCAATGTCACGTGACCAGCCGCACTCGCCTTGAGAGCAACGGGCGAGTCCCGTTCCTCATTAGGGGATTCCTCTTCGGCGTCCAGGAACTCAAAGACGCGTTCTGCTGACGCGACGCCGGACTGGAGCAGATTCATTTGGGACGCGATTTGGGTGATGGGCATCGTGAACTGGCGCGAATACTGAATGAAGGCAGTGACGGCGCCGAGGGACAACAGACCTGAGGCAACCCGGTAGCCCCCGAAAACCGCAATGACCACGTAGTTGATGTTCGCGATGAACTGCATCGAAGGCTGGATGATCCCTGACAAAAACTGTGCGCGAAAGCTGGCCTCGTAGAGCTGTGTGTTCTGTTCGCGAAATTCAGCGACCGTCGCCTCGCTGCGACCGAACACTTGAACGAGTTCATGTCCAGTGTGAGTCTCTTCGACCAGGCCATTGAGCGTTCCGGTCCTCTCCCATTGGCGCCCGAATTGGACTTGCGAGCGTTTGGCGATGAGGTAGGTCACCACGAGGGCGAGCGGAATCGTGACAACACTGACCACCGCGAGGAGCGGGGAGATCCAAAACATCATGCCCATCACGCCGGCGATGGTGAGGAACGAGGTGATCAACTGGCTGAGGCCTTGTTGGATGGTCGTCGTGAGGTTGTCAATATCGTTGGTCACTCGGCTCAGCACGTCCCCGTGCGAATGGCTGTCGAAATAGCGAAGCGGGAGACGGCTGAGTTTCTCTTCGACGTCGCGGCGAAGGTTCGACATCACACGCTGAGTGAGTCCGGCCATAGTGAAACCTTGGAGGTAGTTGAACGCCGCGCCCGCGAGATACACGAGCGCGCACAGACCGAGCACCCGGCCGAGTTCGTCGATATTCACTCCGACTCCGGGCGTGAGATGCATCCCGCTGACCATGGCGGCGATCTGACTCTCCCCGTGCTCACGAAGCTGGCGAATCGCCTGGGCCTTGGTGGTACCGGGGGCCAAGCGCTTACCGATGATGCCATTGAAGAGCACGTTGGTCGCGCTGCCCAGTATCTGAGGACCGGAAACCATGAAGCCGACGGAGGTGACCCCTAGTACCAGCGCGAGCGCAAGTTTGAATCGTTCCGGACGTAATCGAGCGAGCAATCGGCGCGTCGTGCCGCGCAGATCCTTGCTGCGCCCGAGCGGCTGCGTTCCGCCCCGCATCGCGCCCATCGGACCCATGCTCACTTTGCGGCCCCCTCACCCAACTGCGAAACCACGATTTCGCGGTACGGAGCGCAACTCTGCATCAACTCGCAGTGCGTGCCGGAACCCACAATCCGACCATCGTCGAGGACGATGATGCGCTCAGCGTGCATGACGGTGCTCACGCGCTGCGCGACGATGACCACGGACGCGTTGGTCGTGCCCTCCTTCAGCGCCAGGCGTAGACGCGCGTCCGTCGAGGCGTCGAGCGCGGAGAAACAGTCGTCAAAGAGATAGACGCTCGGTCGCTTCACTAGGGCGCGCGCAATCGACAAACGCTGGCGCTGGCCTCCCGACACGTTCGTGCCGCCTTGATCGATGGGCGCCTCGAGGGCGCCCGGCATGGCAGCGACAAAGTCTTTCGCCTGCGCAATCTCGAGGGCACGCCAGAGTTCCTCGTCGCTCGCATCGGGCCGACCAAATCGTAGGTTGCTCGCGACCGTGCCGCTGAACAGGTACGCCGCTTGGGGCACGATGCCGAGAGATACCCAGAGCGTCTCTTGGTCCTGGTCACGCACGTCCACGCCGTTCACGAGAACCCGCCCGCTCGACGCGTCGAAGAACCGAGGTATCAGATTCAGCAGCGTGGTCTTGCCACTTCCGGTGCCGCCGATGATCGCGCTCGTTTCCCCCGGCTCGAAAGTGAACGAGAGCTCCTCGACGACCGGTCGCTCACTGCCCGGGTACTCGAAGGACACGGTGTCGAAAGTCACGGCGCCCGATTGGCTCAATGGGCGAACGGGATGTAGCGGATTGCTCACTTCCGGCACCGCCAACAGCACCTCCTGGACCCGCTCCGCACTCGCCGCGGCGCGAGGCAACAGGATGGCCACCATGACCGCCATCATCACGGAGAGCAAGATCTGCAGAATGTAGGTGAGGAATGCGGTGAGGTTGCCAATTGGCATTGATCCCTCACTCACGAGACGTCCGCCGAACCAGAGCACCGCCACCGACGAGAGGTTGAGGATCATCATCATGGTCGGCAACATGAGCGCAAAGACCCGGTTCACCCGCAGCGCAGTGCCGGTCAAGTCCTCGTTCGCAACCGCGAAGCGATCGGCCTCGGAATGACTCCGAACGAAGGCGCGGATGACGCGAACGCCAGTTATCTGTTCGCGCAGCACCTCGTTGATTCGGTCGATCTTCGTCTGCATGGATCGGAACTGCGGGATCACCTTGACCATTACGATCCCAATGAAGACCGCCATCACCGGTACCGCGACCAAAAGAAGTGTTGAGAGTTGGGCACCCTCGTGGATTGCGAGGATGATGCCCCCTACGCACATGATTGGCGCGATCACCATCATCGTGAGGGCCATCTGGAGGAACAGTTGGATTTGTTGGACGTCGTTGGTATTACGAGTGATGAGCGATGCCGTCCCAAACCGGTTCATGTCCCGGGCGGAGAACAACTGCACGCGCGTGAAGAGAGCCTCGCGGATTTCCGCACCCACACCCATCGCGACGCGCGAGGCGTAGTAGATCGCGATCACCGCGCAGACGCCAACGAGGACCGTGATCGCGATCATGTCCAAACCGGTATCCAATATGTAATGCAGGTTGCCGGTGATGACGCCGTTATTGATTATGTCGGCATTGAGGTTCGGGAGGTAGAGATTCCCGACGGTCTGAGCAACCAGAAGGACGACCAATATTGTAATTGGTCGTCGGTAGGGTCGAAGGTAGGTGCGAAGTAACCGAGTCAGCACAAGGACACGGTCTTCACTCGCCGCAGCACGATTGTGAGAACGTGTCCTGACTGACGCCGCGGCGCGACCTTGATATTCAGGTGCGATTTCACCGTATGCAACCTAATGCCCTGTGATCCGTCAGGTGGCCCTGACTTGGGCCGCCATTCCCATTCGGGTTCATCAGATCCGGGCTGATTCGTAGAGTCTGTAACCAAATTGTGACCACGGCGAAACTTGCTGCCGCTTGGAATTCAGTGGTCGTCGCAACACCCGTTACCAACGCGAGAGAAGTGCCCTCGCGGCGAGGTTTAATCCAAAAGCGTGACACACATACTGGTTAGGTCTCCGGCAGGGCCACGCCTTCCGAGGGGACTCTCACCTGCAACGGTCATGGCGAGCGTGATCGACAGCACGCAGAAGATTGACACCGACTTGGGGTTGAAGTGTTTCACACCGACGACCGCATACGAGTTGAGACAGATGGATCATCTGCAGATCGTTTCAAATGTCTTCAACAAAGAATCAGAAGCAATTGATCACCAGTATTTAGGGTCGAAAGACCCTAATACGTGAAAAATCGATCTTGCAGGTTTGGTGGTATGTTCAACGTACCGTGCAAGTAACGCTGGTGAGGGTGTTTCAGCTGAGGCTGGAAAGGGGAAAAACGGATGAGCAAGTTCGAACCACACGAGGTAGATCCAAAGCAATATGAAGTGTCAAGGCGTCGCTTCTTGCGCAACGCTGGCGTGGTGGCGGCATCGGTTCCGTTGCTCGGCGGAATGATGGATGTGTTGACCGAGCGTGGCGCGGCGGCTCAGACGCTCCACGACGAGTCCCACCCATTGCTCGCAAAACACCCCTCGTACAAGTTCACGTTCGTCAACCACGTCACCACCAACAGCTTCTTCACCCCGACCCAGTACGGGATGGCCGACGCCGCGGCCCTCCTCGGCATCCCGAAGCCGCTGTGGACGGGCTCGGCGACCTCGAGTGTGTCCCAGATGGTGACGGCGTTCGACCAGGCAATCGCCGCCGGGAGGAACGGCATCGCTTCGAGCTTGATCGACCCGATTGCCTTCAACAGGCCAACGGACAACGCCCTCGCCAAGGGCATCCCGGTGATCTCCTACAACGCCGACGAGCCAGGCAACAACCGACTGGCTTACATCGGCCAGAACAACCTCACCGCCGGCGCGGCGGCAGCCGCGATTATCGCCAAGTTGGTGCCGAAGGGTAGCCTGGTCGGCATGGTGATCGCGACGCCGGGTTCGGGCAACATCCAGCCCCGGATCGACGGCGCCTTGCCGGTCTTCAAAAAGGCCGGTCTGCACACCGCGGTGGTGGCCGGCGGCGCTCTCGAGCCCGGCGAGATCACCGCCGTCGAGGCCTGGTACACCGGCCACAAGGACGTCAAGTTCCTCTACTCCGTGGACGACGGAGACGCGGTGGCCGTGGCGGACACGATCAAGAAGTACAACTTGAAGGGCAAGGTCGGGGGCTCGGGCTGGGACGTGGAGGTCCCGGTGCTGCAGAGTGTCAAGAGCGGTCAGCTCAACTTCACCATCGACCAGCAGGCCTACCTTCAGGGATTCATCCCGGTGATTCAACTGTTCTTGTACCAGATCTCTGCCGGCCTGATGAAGCCGGCCAACACCGACACGGGTCTCGGCTTCGTTACCTCGGCCAACGTGGCCCCGTACCTTGCACACGCGACACGCTTCGAAGGCAGCGGAGTGGCGCAGACCGCCTACGCGCCGCCGTCTAAGATCGCGTACTGATCTAGTAGGCGAGGCCCGAATCGTGGCTCGCGCCACCGCGTCAGATAGCGAAACGCCACAGACCCCGGCTCCGAAGGGGCCGGGGTCTGTCGCATATTGGCTCGTCCAGCGGGTCATTCAGCAGCGCGAACTCACTGTCGTCCTGGTGACGCTGTTCGTGATCATTTACTTCGGGATCGCCAACTCGGCCTTCTACACGACCGCGAACATCATCACGGTCTGTCAGTACCTCGCCTCCTTCGCCGTGATCGGCTTCGGAGAGGTGCTGATCCTCTCGCTCGGCGAGATCGACCTCTCCGCCGGGGCGGTCTATCTGTCCTCACCCTGGTTCATGTACCTCTTCTGGACGAGCGGGATGCCGATTGGCTGGGCGATCGTGGCCGCGATGGTGTGCTGCGCCGGCGTCGGCATGATCAACGGGCTGATAACGGTGTGGCTGAACGTCTCCTCGCTGATCGTCACCTTGGCGGTCAACTACGCGCTGTTCGGCATCGTGCTGATCGAGTCGAATGATATCCAGGTCAACATGCCGGGCCAAACGGGCCGCTTCAGCATTATCTTCGGCGTCGGCGCCTGGTCGACGATCCTCTGGGCCACCGCCATGATGCTCGCCATCTGGGCGCTCTTGAAGCGAACGCGCTTCGGCCTCCACGTCACCGCCACCGGTGGCAACCTGCTCGCCGCGGCGGAATCGGGCATCCGGGTGCGGCGGGTGAAGGTGTGGTGCTTCATAATCATCTCCTGCGCCTCCGGGCTCATCGGGATCCTCGATGCGATCCGCATCGGCAGCATCAACCCCGGAAGTTCGGGCCTGGACACGGTGCTCCCGGGTATCGTCGCGGCCGTGGTCGGCGGCACTGCGCTGACCGGCGGTCGCGGCACGATCATCGGAGCAGCCCTTGGTGCCATCTTCCTCGGCGTGCTCGAGGATGGCTTCAACCTGATCGGTGTCAATGCCAACTGGTTCTATCTGGCAGAGGGGGTCATGATCCTCGTGGCGATGGTCGCCAACACCCAGCTCGGCGCAGTGGCCAGGAGATTTCGCCGATGACCGAGGCAGAGTCACCGCTGGTGGAGGCCAGCCCGACGCCCGACGCCACGCTCGCCGCGTCCGACGTGGTGCTCAAGACTGTTGGGTTGACCAAGCGCTTTGGCGCCGTGGTGGCGCTGCGCGGGATCGACATGCAGCTAGGGCGAGGCGAGGTGCTCGGCCTGGTTGGCGACAACGGGGCAGGCAAGAGCACGCTCGTGAAGATCCTGTGCGGCTTCCATCCTCCCGACACCGGCAAGATCTACGTCGAGGGCAAGGAGGTGTCGTTCCGGTCGGTTGCCGACGCGCGCGGTTTCGGCATCGAGACCGTCTACCAGGACCTCGCCCTTGTCCCACAGCTGACGGTCGCGCAGAACCTCTTCCTCAACCGGGAGATCACCATGTTCGGCAAGGTGGGCTGGCTCTCCGCGGGTAAGATGCGCCAGCTCGCCAAGAACTACCTCGAGGACATCAAAGTCGAAATCCCCGACATCGACGCCGAGGCCGAGTCGCTCTCGGGCGGCCAGCGCCAGGCCATCGCGGTTGCCCGGGCCACCCGTCAGAACGCCAAGATCCTCCTGCTCGATGAGCCGCTGGCGGCGATGGGCGCGCGGGAGTCTGCCCTCATCGTCGATCTCGTGAAGGATCTCTCCCGCAACCGCGGTGTGTCGATGATCGTGATCGACCACAACTTCACGCACCTCTTCGAGCTCTGCGACCGGCTCAACGTCATCCAACGGGGCCGCATCGCCCTCGACCAGCAAGTGAAGGACACCTCGGTCGAGGAGCTCACCAAGTTCATGGTCTCCGAGTACCGCCGCGAGCTCGCCGCGGGCCAGGAGTTGCTCGAGCAGTGAATCGTCCGTCGTCCAACGCACACAGCGCGCGGCTCGCCCAGGGCTCGCCCCGGGCACTGAAAGGAGTTGCAGAATGAAGTACCGTCAGCTTGGTTATACAGGACTCCGTGTCTCGGAGGTCGCCCTCGGAACGATGACCTTCGGTGGTCAAGGCAAATTTGCCTATGTCGGAACAACGGAAGTGGAGGAGGCTCGGCGAATCGTCGACGTCGCCATTGATCGCGGCATCAACTTCATCGACACCGCAGACATCTACTCCGCTGGTCGCTCAGAGGAGATTCTTGGCGAAGTCCTCACTGGTCGCCGCGACGAGATCGTCCTCGCCACAAAGGCCCGCTTCGCCATGGGTACCGGACAAAACGACGGTGGCCTCTCACGCCGATATCTCATTAGGGCCTGTGAAGCGAGTCTGCGCCGTCTAAAGACGGACTACATCGACCTCTACCAGGTACACCAACGCGACGGTATCACTCCGATGGAAGAGACCCTTGATGCCCTCGACACCCTGGTCCATCAGGGAAAGGTCCGTTACATCGGTGTCTCTAATCACTCTGCCTGGCACGTCATGAAGGCGCTCGGCATCTCCGAGCGACTGGGACTACAGCGCTACGTCACCCAGCAGATCTACTACTCCCTGCTAGATCGGGACGTGGAGTACGAACTCGTTCCGCTCTCAATAGACGAGAAGATGGGCATCCTCGTGTGGAGTCCACTCGCAGGCGGCCTCCTCTCGGGAAAGATTCGTCGCGGCGTCGAACCGCCAGCGGGCTCACGGATAGCGACGGAGTGGGGCGAACCACCGGTCTACAACAAAGAGCGGATGTACAACATCATTGAGGCCCTCATTGGAGTCGCCGAGGGCCGTGGGGTCTCGCCCGCGCAAGTCGCCCTCGCCTACCTCCTTGGGAAGCCGGCAGTTTCAGCCGTCATCTTGGGTGCGCGAAACGAAGAACAGCTCCTCAACAACATCGGCGCCGTCGAATTGATGCTCAGCGAGACGGAGCGAGCCACGCTAGATACCGTCAGTGCGCTGCCACTGATCTACCCCTACTGGCATCAGGCGGCTTCTGCCTCAGAGCGGCTGAGCGAGGCTGACGAGTCACTC